>Ga0318497_10000483_pt1 | contig 12977 bp, 12 predicted proteins | sample GRESIP109b1f23_FD_203754 | JGI IMG/M metagenome (GOLD analysis project Ga0318497, IMG submission 203754) | Tropical soil microbial communities from Luquillo Experimental Forest, Puerto Rico - GRE.SIPMG.109b1f23 | ecosystem: Environmental > Terrestrial > Soil > Tropical forest > Bulk soil... | reverse complement strand
GTATGCGACTTCGAGATGCCGATGAAGCTGTTCATGATGCCCCAGACGGTGCCGAACAAGCCGACGAAGGGGGCGGTCGCGCCGATCGTGGCAAGCACGCCGGTGCCGCGCAAGATCCGTCGCCCGTAGCTTGCTTCGATGCGTTCGAGGCGCGACGCGATCCGTTCCTTGATGCCTTCTCTGTCGGTGGAACCGGTCGAGACCTTCAGCTCGGTCACGGCCGCCTCGAGGAATTGCATGACCTCGCCCTGAGCATCGGCAAGCCGCTCCACGCCCTCCGCGGTGGAGCGTACGCGGACGAGCTTATTGAGTGCCGCCCGCACACGGCGCTTGGCCAACACGATCTCTATGGTTTTGGCGAGCCACACCGTCCAGGTGACGATCGAAGCCAAGGCAAGGCCTATCAATACCGCCTTCACCACCGGATCGGCGTTGAGATACATGCCCCATGGGCTCAGATCGCGCGGCAGCGTGGCGGTGGCCACGACGTTGTCCTGCGCGAGCGCCGGCACGGGCACGGCGAGCCATGGCAGCATCGCCGCACCGCGCAGCATCGCAGCGCTTACGCCCCACGGACCGCGCAGGGCTCGAACTCGTGCCCTATGCCTTTCCCAAAGTTCCGTCTCGACCAGCCTCATTCCAACACGACTACCACGCAGCCAGCACGATGTTATGATACGGCCCATCAAGTTCTGGTGACCATCTGGTCGCGGAATCCACCGATCGCGCACGAATCGTGGGGCTGAGCGCAACCGCAGTTGCGACGGGTCTTCGGTCACATATTCTGCCTTCGACGCCACGAGCTTTTGCTTCTCTCGCCGGAGCTTTTCCAACTGACAACAACGGACGTCGTTTGCGAACCTTCGGTCGACCACTAAACGGCGATCCGATCAGTAATTGGCCCGGATTTCGTTCGGATCGAATTTGATTGACGCCAATGCCGGCTCCCGGCCGTTGACAGATGTAATGTTATAACATTACAAATGGAGCAAGTCGAGCAGAAGCGGACCGCCGGCGCTCTTTGCCTCCGGCAAGTTCGGCTCGTCACCTGCAGTGCCCATAGCGACTGTGGAAACGCCATCGACTTTAGGAGGCCGGCATGAAGAAGTTCAACAATACGCTTGCGGGCACGGACTGCGGCGATGCCGGATTGCCTGCGCACAGCCGCGATACCGCAAAGGCAAAGACCTTCCTTCGCGTCGTTCCAAAGACGCTGGACATTGAGTCGATGGCGCCTCGCACGACGGCGTCGAACGCATGCGACCGGGGCGAAATCTGATAAGCCAACTCCTTGGGCGATTAGCTCTGTAGGACGCAACGCAGTGGTCCAAGCTCTGCGGCGCGCACGGCGTCGCGCCGGGAGTGGCGTCCGCTCTTGACCTCTACGAAAATCGAGCCGACGCTCGAGGAGACTCCGATGACGAGAACTCTCACCGCTCTAGTTGCGGCTGCGGCCTTGGCAACTGCGACCGCCGCCGTGCCGACCACTGCGCAGGAGCGCTGCATCGGCTGCGGGATCGGCGGCGTCGAATACCCAATCGCGCCCCCCGGCTACGTGTACTATCCCGCCTACGCGGAACCGCTGCCAGGGCCCAACTGCTATTGGTTCCGCGTGCCGGCCTACGACGCTCGCGGCAACATGGTCGGCTGGCGCGGGCGTCCGGAGGCGTTCTGCTCCTGGTTATCCGGCTATCGTCCGTGGCCACCGCTTTGACTGGGCCTGATGAACGAACGTACTCAGCGAATTCCTTCTATGGTCTCGGAAGCGTCCCGCTGCTCCAAAATATTAGATCATATTCCAGTCGTCTTGACCCATTTCGTCATAGCCGGGCTTGACCCGGTAATCCATCCTCTTCGCAAAAAGTTCTTGCGAAGAATGATGGACCCGCGGGTCAAGCCCGCGGGTGACGCACGTGGGTGCGGGCTAGATGGTGAGCGTGCCGGCTTTGGCGGCGGAATAGCGTTCGGAGACCTTGTCCCAGTTCACCACGTTCCACCATGCTTTGAGATAATCGGGACGCCGATTTTGATATTTCAGGTAGTAGGCGTGTTCCCACACGTCGTTTCCCATCAGCGTGCGTTGGCCGTCCATGAGTGGCGTGTCCTGATTGGGCTTGGTGACAAGCGCTAGCTTGCCGTCGCTTGCAACGGTGACGAACACCCAGCCCGAGCCGAAGACGCGCGTGCCGGCCGTGTTGAACTGGTCCTGCAGCTTGTCGAACCCGCCGAAGTCGCGATCGATGGCGGCCTTCAGATCGCCTTTCGGTTCGCCGCCGGCGCCGCCCATGATCTGCCAGAACATCGTATGATTGGCGTGGCCTCCGCCATTGTTGCGCACGACCGTGCGAACGGCTTCCGGCACGCTATCGAGGCGCGTCAAAAGTTCGAGCAACGGCCGCTTGGCGAGATCGGGTTGCGGAGCCATGACGCCGTTGAGATTGTTGACATAGGCGGCGTGGTGCCGGTCGTGATGGATTTCCATCGTCTGGGCGTCGATCGACGGTTCGTTCTTGCTGGTTGGATAGGGAAGCGGATCCAGCTTGTATGGTCCGGTGGGCGCTTGCGCATAGCCGCGGCTCAGCGCCGAAGAGACGACCACCGCGGCCGAGCCTAAAATCAAGGAGCGTCTATCGGTCGTGAACATGACTCTCACCTCATCGTCGGGTCAGGACATTGATCTCGTTGCGGCCAACGCGATCCACGCCGGCAGCATGACGGTATAATGTAACCCATCAAGTTTCTGGTGACCATCGGGTCGGGGAATCCGCCAATCGCGCACGTTGCACGGTCCGGCCTCGACACGGCCCCACGACAGAGCGCACGACAAAGCGAACAAAACAGTTGGAAAAACTTGATCCAGGTCAAAGCGTGTCCTCAGACTCTCCCGTGGCCTAGGAAACGAGAGATGGCTGACTGGCTTGGGCCTGATGGACTCAGGCAATGACAGACGCGGCGGAGAAGGCGACTGGACTATCCAGGAGTTGGAAGATCACCCTTCCAGCGTACTCCATGCTCGCGCTGGCGCTCATCGGCATAGGGGCCGCGCTCTACGTCGCGCACGGGAACTACACCGGCCAGTCGCTGTGGTGTCCGATCCTCGACGGATGCAACGCCGTCGTTAACAGCCCGTATTCGCGCGTCTTCGGCGTGCCGATGTCGTATTTCGGCTTCATCTATTTTTTGTACATGTTCGCATTGGCGGTCCGTCTCGTGTTCGAGCCGTTCGCGCAGAGCTTGCGCTTGCGTGCGATTCTTTACGCCGCGATGGGCGCCATTTCTTCGATGTACTTCATATACCTGCAGCTGCGCTTTATCCGCGAACTCTGTAGTTACTGCCTGATCGCCGCCGTCGTTTCGGTGCTCCTCGTTTTCGCGGCGCTCTGGCACTTTCTAGCCACCCGCCAGCGGGGGAGCAGCGAACACCCGCTCCGTCGAGCCTGACGGCTATGATGCAATCCTGCGTCCTTGCCGTGACCATCGCAACGCGATGGGACCGAGAAGAACCCCTGCTGCGAGCAGTGCGAACACGGCGGACCATCCTGCCGGCTGCCGCGGCCCTCCCGCCGCATCGAGCGCTACCCCGGCGCCCCAGCCACCCAGCGCCGAAAGGCCGAATCCCACCGTCGAATGCAGTGCCAGCGTCGCCCCGCGATAGGCCGGCGTGGCGCTTGCGGTCGTGCCGGAGGTAAGTGCGCCCGAGTCGGCGGGAATGGTGAAGCCGTAGATAAGGACGAGCGCGAGCAACAGCAGAGGCGAGGATCCCACATTGAGGCCGATTGCTAGTGCGACGGCCGCCGACGCGACCATGACGGCCGTAATGGCGCGGTGTCGACCGAAGCGCAAAGCGGCTTCGTTGCCGAGCATGCTCGCGGGCAGAGACAGCAGCGTGACGATGACGCTTACGGTGATAGGACCCACAAATGCGCTGTCGTCGCTTTGCGCCACGACAAAGGTCCAGAAGGCGACGATCCAGGTGCGCATGCCGTAAAGCTCGAAGCAATGCGCGCCGTAACCGAGGATGTAGCCGAGCGCAGCGCGATTGCGCAGAACCGGCCGGAAATCGAGGAGGTGTCCGTGCGCAGGCGCCGGTTTGCATCGCGCGAGCCAGAGGCACACGCCAACCATGATGAACGGACCGGCGCTCGTGACATAAAACGCCGCGCGCCAGCCCGCACCGTCCGCAACGAGTTGTGACACGAGAAACGAGAGACCGACGCCGATCGAGAAGCTGCCGGTATAGAGGGTGATACTGCGCGACGCGTCGCCAGGCGGAAGCCTGTCGGCGAGAGCTTTCAGGCCCGGCATGTAGGCGCCTGCAAAGGCGATCCCGGCGAGACCCCAGATCAAGGTCGCCGACCAAAGACCATCGGCGACCAAGCCGAACAACGCGGTGGCGATGCCGCTCGCGGCCGAGCCAACCATCAATACGCGACGCGCGTCGATACGGTCGGTGAGCGTGGTGAGCACCGGAACCGCCAGCATGTAGCCGAACGCATAGGCGCTCGCCATGAGTCCAGCCTGCGCTGCGCTGAGGTCCCAGAGCGGCATCAGATGCTGCGCCATGATGGCAGGGACGACGACGTGGGGAAGCAGGTTTCCAACCTGGCCCAGGCACATCGCGGCGACCAAGGCTCGTCCGGTCAGCGCGGGCATGAAATTCTCATTTCAATCGTTCTCGAAATAATTGTTGACAGGCAAGCGATAATTCTATATTCGTTGAAATATGGAAAAGTCAAACGCTGTTGCCGCATTGGCCGCGCTCGCGCAGGACAATCGCCTCGACGTTTACCGGCTTCTCGTGCAGGCGGGACCGGACGGTCTGCCGGCAGGCCAAGTGGCGGCAACGCTCAAGCTCGCGCCGAATACGTTGACGTTTCACTTTGACCGGCTGCGTGGAGCCGGTCTGGTGACCGTGCGCCGGGACGGCCGCTCGATGATCTACGCGGCGCGCTTCGAAACGATGAATGCGCTGCTCGGCTATCTCACTGAAAACTGCTGCAAAGGCGCGAAGGGTGCGTGCGCCCCCGCGGCGGAGTGCAGGCCCGCGCGCAAGAAACGCAGCAAGGTTCCTGCTTGAAGGAGTTGCGCCATGAAACGCATACATGTGCACGTCGGGGTCGAAGACCTCGAGAATGCGATCGGATTTTATTCAGCGCTGTTCGCTAGCCGGCCCGCCGTTGTGAAGCCGGACTATGCCAAATGGATGCTCGATGATCCGCGCGTGAATTTCGCGATCTCGACGCGCGGCAAACGGCCGGGGCTCGATCATCTCGGCATCCAGGTCGAAAGCAAGGACGAGCTGGGCGACGTCTACGCGCGTCTGCGCCAAGCCGGTGGCACGATCGTCGAGCAGGGACAGACGACCTGTTGCTACGCCAAGTCCGAAAAATCATGGATCGACGATCCCGCGGGGATCTCCTGGGAGACGTTCTTCACCACGGGCGAGAGCACCGACTATGGCGTGAGCGTCGAAAAGGATCCGCGCGTGGCCCATGGCGTGCGCGCCCGGCAAGCCGCCGCTGCTGCCACGTCTGCCTGCTGCAACACGTAACGCGGCGAATGCAACGTCACGCTCTCGTCACTCGGGGAGCCGAGGCACATGGGCTGCGAAGCGCCAATTTGCGTGGATGCCAACGTCAGACCGGCGCACGTCGGCACGGATCGCGAAACCGTGGTTCTGTTGCATGGGTCGGCGAGCAGCAGTGGATTATGGCGCCACGCCAAGGCCGCCTTGCAGGCGCGGTATCGCTGTATCGCGCCGGATTTGATCGGCTACGGTAGCTCCGCGGCTTGGTCTCAACAGGCTGCATTCAGTCTCGAGGCCGAACTGCGCGCGATCGAGCAATCGTTGCAGTGTTGTGCCGACACATTGCATCTGGTGGGCTATTCATACGGCGGCGTGTTGGCGTTGCACCTGGCGCTCGCAGATCCGGGACGGGTCCAGTCCCTCACGTTGATCGAGCCGGTATTTTTCGCCGCGCTGAAATATGCCGGCGATTGGAGCTCGTACTTTGAATTTTGCCGCGTCCGCGATGAATTCGTAGCAGCGCTCGCGCGGGGCGATCGCGAGTCGGCGATGCGTCGCTTTGTCGATTTTTGGACGGGCAACGATGCTTGGATGGGATTATCGGCGGACGCCCGTGCGAGCATGCTGAAGGCGGCCGACAAGATCGTGCTCGACTGGCAAGCCTCGTTTGCGGCCGATCCCGGTAGAGCGCGCCTTTCCGCCTTGGCCGTGCCGACGCTGCTGGTGCGTGGCAGTGACAGCCCGCGCCCCATGCGCTCCCTGGTCGATGCGCTGCACGCGCTCATGCCGGGGAGCGCGCGCACCGTTGTGGAAGGCGCGAACCACCTGTTGCCGCTGACCCACGCCTCGCTGCTCACGAGCGCGATTCTCTCAAACCTGCGCGCCGGCGCGAAACGGCGCTTGGATGATCCCCGATAGTTCGCTCGTCGCAGGAGGTAGCGATGGCCCATCCCTTCAACGTCTTGTTTCTCTGCACCGGCAACTCGGCGCGCTCGATCATGGCCGAGGCCATCCTGAACAAGCTCGGCGCCGGTAAATTCCATGCCTACAGCGCGGGCAGCCAGCCGAAGGGCCGAGTGAACCCGCACACAATCCGGCTCTTGCAGAGTCTCGGCTACGACACGTCGGGCTTTCGTTCGAAATCCTGGAACGAGTTCGCTAAGCCTGGCGCCCCGCCGCTCGATTTTGCCTTTACCGTCTGCGACAACGCGGCGGGCGAAGTCTGTCCGGTGTGGCCGGGCCAGCCGATGACCGCGCATTGGGGCATTCCCGATCCCGCCGAAGCCAAAGGCTCGCCGGCCGAGATCGCGCTCGCGTTCAAGGATGCGTACCGGATGCTGCATCAGCGCATCGGCGTTTTCACGGCGCTGCCGATCCGCGGCCTCGATCGGCTGAGCTTGCAACGGCGGCTCGAGGAGATCGGCCGCATGCAGGGAGCGACGGGCAAGGTGACCGAGCCGAGCTGATGCCCTCGCTCGGACAACGCGCATTTTGCGAATGGTTGGGGACCGCCTTTCTGCTCGCGGCGGTCGTCGGCTCCGGCATCATGGCGCAAAGACTCACAGGCGACGACGCGCTTGCACTCCTGTGCAATACGCTCCCGACCGGCGCGATCCTCGCCGTCTTGATCCTGGTATTCGGCCCGCTTTCGGGCGCGCACTTCAATCCGGCCGTCAGTCTTGCCTTCGCCTTGCGCGGCGAGTTGCCATGGTCGACGGCCGCGATTTATGTCGTGGCGCAAGTATTCGGCGGCCTCGTCGGCGTGTGGGTGGCGCACCTCATGTTCGAGCTGCCGGTATGGCAGTTCTCGATCACCCAGCGCACAGGTCCGGGACAATGGTTGGCGGAAGCTGTCGCGACCTTTGGCCTTCTACTCACCGTCTTCGGCTGCGTCTCGCGGCGGCCCGAGTCCATTCCTTACGCCGTCGGCCTCTACATCACGGCGGCCTACTGGTTCACGGCTTCGACATCGTTCGCCAATCCCGCCGTCACCATTGCCCGCTCGCTGTCCGACACGTTCACCGGAATTGCGCCCGCTGGGGTAGCGGCCTTCATCGTCTCGCAGTTTGCGGGAATGGTCGCAGCGGTCATCCTCAGTCGCTGGCTTTGGCGCGAATGAATGACGAAGAGGGACGCCATGAAGCTTTCCCGCCGTCGATGTCTGCATCTGGTGGCGACTGCTGCCGCGCTGCCGGCATTCTCTCGCTGCGCGCGGGCGCAAGCGTATCCCGCGCGGCCGGTGCGGGTGCTTGAAGGATTTGGGAGCGGTAGCTCAGCCGACCTCGCCGCGCGTCTGATCGGTCACTGGCTGTCGGAGCGGATGGGGCAGCATTTTGTTATCGATACCGAGGCCGTTGTACGTGCAGCCCCGGACGGCTACACGCTTCTTACCTGCGTTACTGCGAACGCGATCAATGCGACGCTCTACGAGAAGCTGAATTTCAATTTCATCCGCGACATCGCACCGGTCGCAGGACTGCTCCGGATGTCTCTGGTCGTGCTGGTCAACCCATCGCTTGCAGCCAAGACTCTTCCCGAGTTCATCGCCTACGCCCGGGCCAATCCCGGCAAGGTGAACATCGCGGTGCCGGGTAACGGGAGCGGCCCCCATGTTGCGGGCGAACTATTCAAGATGATGACTGAAATTAACATCGTTAATGTGCCCTATCGCGGCCCAGCGCCCGCGTTTACTGACCTGATCAGCGGCCAAGTGCAGGTGATGTTCGTCGCTTTGCCGGCTGCAATCGGTTACATCAGGGCGGGCGAGCTGCGGGCATTGGCGGTTACCGGTGCATCGCGCTCGTCCGAGCTACCGGACGTGGCAGCGGTCGCGGAATTTGTCCAAGCTTACGAGGCGAGCGGTTGGATCGGGATCGGTGCGCCCAAGGGCACCCCCGCCGAAATCATCGACAAGCTCAACAGCAATATCACTGCCGGACTTGCCGACCCGCAGCTCAAGGCTCGGATCAAAGGTCTAGGCGCCGATCCAATGCCGATGACGCCCAGCCAGTTTGGGGCGCTTATGGGCGACGAAACCGAGAAGTGGGCCAAAGTGGTGAAGTTCGCCGGCATCAAGCCGTAGTGATACGGTGATGCGGGCAGTTGCGGCGCAGGCCAGCCGGGAGAATTCCAGCGGTTTATTTATGGCTACAGACCAACTACACTATTGACTACGTACCGAAGTCATGCTAGAAGATCGTCAGCCTCGCTCATTGAGGGCGTGTTCTAGAGACGATCCTGAATGCGGAGCGAGGCGTGGCGTCCTGCGGCGACGGCTTGTAACCGCTCGCCCCGGGAGGCCCGGGAAGTCGCCCGCCAGGCACTACGACCTGGCTGCGAGGAGCTCGCTGTAACCGATCCGGCGCGAATGCCGGTGAGGGAAGCGCGGCCCCGGGTGAAAAATCGCCACGGTGGAGCGCCGAGAGGCGAGCGTCCCGCGTCATGGGACGCAAGGCGCCTCGCAAGCGCCTGGCGTGCCGCGTTATGTGCACGCCTCACGGGTGTTCCGCCGAGCACCCGAACGACTCTCGGCGCTCCGCCCACCCTCGATTCGGGTGAGCGAAGCAAGGATGCAAACCCCGGGCGCAAAAATGCGCCGCGGGAACGAGATGGGCTGTTTGAAAAGTGAATAGGGCTACGAACGCGTCCGACGCTATCGCGTGTCCCGGACGCGGTGCAGCGCGTAACGAAGTGGAGCGGTGCACCGCAGATCCGGGACCGCCACAGACTGGAACGGTCCGGGGTCTGCAGCGCACCACTTCGTGCTGCGCTGCGCCCGGGACACAAGAGCGACCCAGCATTCGTGTGCGGCCGCTGGCCGAGCGAAGCACCAACCCGCGGCTGTACAGAATGACCGCGGGCTCAGTTTCATTGTTTCCGGCCTGTTATTTACAGGGAACGGCGCAACTGCAACGTGTCTGGCGCGTCAGCGGCCTTCGCGCATCCAAGTGCCGGCGAGGCTGCCGACCAGGAGCAGCAGCCCGATCAATCCGCCGAACACCGGCAGCACGCCGATGCCGCGCACCACGCTCGCCTCGCGCGTGCGCAGTCCCAGCCAATCGCCGCCGTGGTAGGTGTCGCTCGAGCGCACCGCGACGATGCGCGGCAGATGAACGCCGCTGCCGTTCTCGACCCGCACCACGTCGCCGCCGGTGGCGTTCGCGAGCGGGGCGAGCACCTCGGTGGTCGACGTCACCTCGGTGAATTCGCGCGGATTGGCGGGGCCCACATTGGCGAGCGCGTTGAGCGTGCCATCGGTCGCGCGCCAGAGCCCGAGCTCGTTCGCTTCGATGGTCGAGCGCCACACGCCCGGCTCGGCGGGAGAAAGCGTGAGCGTGCGGGTCTTGCCGGACGGCGTCGTCAGCGTGACGTCGCTGACGGTGTCGGACATGGTCTGGCGCTGCACCGTGAGGTCGCGCCCGCGCACGAGCAGGCGAAGCGCTTCCTCCTCCAGGTCGGGTTGCTTCATCAGCCAGTGCGAGAGCCGCCGCAGCAGGTCGATATGCGGCCCGCCGCCCTCGTAGCCGCGCGCCCACAGCCAGATGTGGTCGGACAGCAGCAGCGCGACGCGGCCGTCGCCTTCGCGCGACAGCAGCAGCAGCGGTTTGTTGTCCGGGCCGTGCATCACGGTCGTGCCCTTGGATGCCCGGCTGTCGACGAGGCGGAACCAGCGGCTCCAGTGCGGCGGGTCTTCGTCGGCGCCCTCGAGGCCGCGCGTCACCGGATGGCGCTTGCCCAGCTCGGTGAGCTGCGCACGAAACGCGCCGTCGGTGGTGCGGCCGTTCGGCTCGGCCGGCAGGATGACGTCGAGCGGCGTGCGCCAGATGCTGGTCGGGCTGGCGTAATCGGGCCCGGCCGCCACCAGCACCGCGCCGCCCTGGCGCACGTAGCGCGCGATATTGTCGAAATAGATGATCGGCAGCACGCCCTGGCGCGCGTAACGGTCGAAGATGATGAGCTGGAACTCGTTGATCTTCTGCTGGAACAGCTCGCGCGTCGGGAAGGCGATCAGCGACAATTCGTTGATCGGCGTGCCGTCCTGCTTCTCCGGCGGGCGCAGAATGGTGAAATGCACGAGATCGACGCTGGCGTCGGATTTGAGCAGGTTGCGCCAGGTTCGCTCGCCCGCGTGCGGTTCGCCGGATACCAGCAGGACGCGCAGCTTGTCGCGCACGCCGTCGATGGAGACGACCGCGCGATTGTTGACGCCGGTGAGCTCGCCCTCGAGCGGCGAGGCTTCGATCTCGATGATGTTCGCCCCGGCATGGGGTATCGGCACGGTGATGCTGACGTTCCCACCCACGCGCACGGTGCGGCTTTCGATCACCTCGCCGTCACGGCGCGCCGTCACCTGCGCCGTGCCTGCCGACGCGCCCTGATCCTCGACGCGGAAGGTGATGGTCTGCGTTTGCCCGACGATGCCGAAGCGCGGGGCGGTCACGAGCACGACGCGGCGGTCGCGCTCGTCCTTGTGACCGGTGATCAGCCCGTGCACGGGCGCGGCAAAACCGAGCGCCGCGACTTCACCCGGCACGTCGTGCACGCGTCCGTCGGTGATGAAGATGGCGCCGGCGACGCGGTCTTGGGGAACGTCGGAGAGCGCCGAGGACAGCGCCGTGAACAAGCGCGTGCCGTCGGTCTCGCCGTCGGCCTGGCCGGCCTCGACGAAGCGCACCTCCATGCCGGCGATGCGGCCGAGCCGCTCCGCCAACGCCGCGCGCACCGCCTCGGTTTGCTGCATGCGATCGCCGAACTCCTGGCTCGGGCTCTTGTCGATGACGACGGCGGCGACCGAGGTCAGCGGATCGCGGTCCTCGCGGGTGATCGATGGATTGGCGAGCGCGAGCACGAACAGCGCGAGCGCAAGCGTGCGGACCAAGGCGGCGCGGGTGCGGGCGAACACGAGCAGGAGCGAGATCGCGAACGCAACCGCAACCGCCGCCCACACGACGGAAGCGGGGACAAGAGGCGAGAATGAGATTCCGAGATTCAACGGTTCATATTCCTCTTCGGCGACCGGTTACGGTCGATAACTCACCCGTCATGCGCGGGCTTGACCCGCGCATCCATCCCCTTCGGAAGAAGTCTTACGAAGATCGATGGATTGCCGGGTCAAGCCCGGCAATGACGACCATAACTGCGAGCGCATCTGCCCTTGCAGCGACGCCATCTTCACTGTCCCAGCCGTTCGAGCAGCGCCGGAACGTGGACCTGGTCGGCCTTGTAGTTGCCGGTGAGCGTGTACATCACGATGTTGACGCCGGCGCGGAACGCGAATTCGCGCTGGCGCGGCTCGGCGGAGACGAGCGGCAGCATGGCCTGGCCGTCCTGGCGCATCGCCCAGGCGCCGGCGAAATCGTTCGACGTGATGATGATCGACGACACGCCGTCGCCGGCGCGCGCTGGACGGCTCGCCGGCTCGTCGTCGTTGACGGCCGGGAGCGCTTCGACCCACAGCTGGCCGGAGTTGAAGCGGCCGGGAAAGTCTCTCAACAGATAGAATGTCTTCGTCAGCACGTGGTCGCGCCGCACCGGCTCGAGCTCGGGAATGTCGAGCGAAGAGAGAATGGCGCGCAGCGCCTGCATGCCCGGACCGCGGGTGTCGCCGCCGGCGCCGGCGGGCGCTTCGATGGCGTCGCGGGTGTCGAACAGGACGGTGCCGCCCTGCTTCATATAGGCGTCGATGTGTTCGAGCGCCTCGCGGCTCGGCTTGGCCGCGCTCGGCACGACCGGCCAATAGATCAGCGGATAGAAGGCAAGCTCGTCGCGCGCGGGATCGAGCCCGATCGGCTCGCCCGCCTCGAGCGCGGTGCGCTGGGCGAGGAACAAGGTGAGGCCCTGAAGCCCGGCCTTGCTGATGCGGTCGACCTCGGCATCGCCGGTGACGACGTAGGCGAGGCGGGTCTCGAGCGTCGATCGCAGGGCCTGCTCGTCGCCGCTCTGCGCGAACGCCCGCGGCGACGCCAACAACGCCGCGGCGAGAATTGCGATTGCGAGCGCGCTCACCGCCGGCCGCCGCCGGCGCACGAGTTGCCCGATGCCGCCCGCGAGCAGGAACACGATGAGCGCATCGAGCGCGAGCAGCGCCAGCGCGCCCAGCAGGATGGGCCCGCGCAGATCTTCGGGTTCTTTCATCCGGTAGGCCTCCCGGCGTGCGTTGAGCACGGACACATCGAGCGGCGCGAGCCGATCGTCGGGCGCGAGCGCGTTGACCGCCAGCAATCCCTCGGGCGGCCCGTAAAGCCCCGGCGGATGATCGAAGGTCGCGCGCCCGGTAAAGTTCGCCGGCACCGCGCGCGCGGTCGTGGGCGGCGGCCCGAACGAACCGAAGCCGTCGAGGATGCGCGTCGGCGGCAACACTTCGCGGCTGCTGCGGGCGCTGCTGCCCGTGGCATCGGTCGCCGCCACCGAGCCGGCGTAGGACACGATTCGCTTGAGCATCTCGACGAAT
>Ga0318497_10000466_pt1 | contig 13147 bp, 9 predicted proteins | sample GRESIP109b1f23_FD_203754 | JGI IMG/M metagenome (GOLD analysis project Ga0318497, IMG submission 203754) | Tropical soil microbial communities from Luquillo Experimental Forest, Puerto Rico - GRE.SIPMG.109b1f23 | ecosystem: Environmental > Terrestrial > Soil > Tropical forest > Bulk soil... | reverse complement strand
CCCGCCGCGTCGAGCACCGCCAGAACGTCATCAACCTGTTCCTCCAGCGTCGGAAGGTGCATCGTCCGGTCAGAAAGCCCCGTCCCCCGAACGTCCAAGACAATCAGCCGGGAAAACGAGGCAAGCCTGCCCAGGAACCGGGCGAACGACGGCTCCTCCAACTGGAGCTCAACGTGGCTGAATCCACCCTGGAGCAGGACCAGATCGACCGGCCCACTGCCCACGATCCGGTACGCGATATACGCACCACCGCTCCGAGCGTAACGGGTGTCGGGAGCTTCCATCAGCGTCCTACCGCCACGACGGTACCGCCATGTAGCTGGGCCCTAACCAGGAAGACCTGCCCAAGCTCACAGGCTAGGACCTGACGCGTGCCACACAAATCGCGGCTGTCCACGTTCTGAATGTTAGAGCCCCCCAGCCGATCTAGACGGCGGCGGACCGCGCTTCAATCGCCGCAGGGTCGGGACCCAGTTGCCGCGGGCCATTGCTGCGGTAGATCAGGCTGGTTTCGGTGAGCCCTGTGCAACTAAGTCATCAAACCCGGCATGCACACCGTCCGCCATGAAGCGATACATCGGCTGCTGACCACGCTCCGTCACCGGTGTACCAGACGCGCCAGTTCCGTGCGTGACGTGATCCCGAGTTTGGTGAACACCTTGCGCAGGTGATAGTCAACGGTGCGCGGACTCAGGTAAAGCTGCACGGCGATCTCGCGGTTGCTCAGGCCATCGGTCACTAGTCCCGCGATCTTCAGTTCCTGCGAGGTGAGCCCGGCCAGCCCACCCGGCTCGCTCGTGCGTGCCGTCTCGCCTGCCGCTCTCAGCTCGGCCTCGGCACGTCCGGCCCACGGTGCCGCGCCCAGCTGCTGGAACAGATCGAGCGCGGCGCGGAGATGGCCGCGGGCATCGGTGCGCCGCCGCTCGCGCCGCTGCCACTCGCCGTACAGCAGGTCGGTCCTGGCCCGTTGCAGCGGCGGCAGCGCCGATCCGTCCTGGGTCGCCTGGCCGTACGCCTCGTCCCAGTCACGCTGGCCAAGCAGCGCCTCGCACCGGGCCAGCAGCGCCCGCCGCAAGGGTGTGGGGGCCTGGCCGACCCAGCGCCGGGCGAGTGCTAGCTGCGGTTCGGCGTCGCTGGGTCGGCCGGCCCGGACCGCAGCTTCCACGGCGTCGGGAATCGCGGGCAACCCGACGACCCAGTGGAAGTCCGGATGGCCGGGATCGGTGAGCGCGAGCAGCTGGCCGGCGGCTGGGCCGGGCCGGCCCATGCTCAGGTCGAGGAGGCCCAGCGCATGCCGGGCCCGGTTGGCCATGAAGTTGTTGCCGTGGCGCTGGCCCAGCTCGAGCGCCTCGAGCCCGTGACGCCGGGCGTCTTGCTCGCGGCCCCATACCGCTTCCGCCGCGGCCATGTTCGCCAGGTGCCAGCCGCTCCCGCCGTGGCCGATCTCGACCGACAGCCGGTAACCCTCTTCCGCAGCGGCATAGGCCAGGGCGAAGCTGTTGCTCGCCAGCAGTTCGAGCGCCTGCTTCTGCAGGGCCATCGGCAGCAGGCTGAGCATGCCCTGGCGCCGGGCCGCCTCAACGGCCCGGTTGGCGTACAGCAAGCTGGCGCTGGGGTTCCCGCCGGTCGATGCGCAATGCGCGGCCCACAGCAGCGCGCGCGGGTCGTCGACGCTGGCGGCTTGCTCCACGACGGCTGCGAGCAGGGCTTGCCCTTCGGTGTGCTTACCGGCATAGATCTTCGCGAATGCGGGCGCATGCGCGTGCATCAGGCGGTCGCGGGCGCTCACCGGGACAATCGGCTCCATCATGTCGGCGATCTCGATGACCCTGGCGAAGTCGCCGATCCAGGCCGCCGTCTCGAAGGCCTCGGCCAGCATCTCGAGCCTCAGTGACGGGTCGACCGTCGACGCGGCGGCCTCGAGCAGCCGGGTGTACGCCTCCGGCAGGCTGCCGGTGTTCATTTCCGCCACCCCGCTGAGGTGCAGCAGCTGGGCCCGGAGCTCGCCGTCAGCCAGCGGCAGGGCGCGGGCGATGGCGGCCCGGGCCCGGTCGGGCTGCCCGGCGTGCCAGGCCGCGCCCGCGGCGGCCGCGATCCGCCGTACCCGGTGAGGCTCCTCCGTACTCAGCTCGGCAGCGCGCAAGAACGCGGTTGCCGCCGACGCGTGACCCGCGCGCAGCTCGGCGCGGTGTGCGGACGCCTCCAGCGCCGCGGCGACCTCCTCGTCACCGGTCACGGTGGCCATCGCCTGGTGCCACACCCGGCGGTCCACGTGGTCGTCACCGGTGAACGCGCTCGCCAGCGCGGCATGCACCCGCTGGCGCTGGCTGTGCGTCGCGCCCTGATACACCGCGGAGCGGACCAGGGGATGGCGGAAGGTGATCGTCTGGTCGGCGATCCGGATCAGGCCGGCCGTCTCGGCCGGATCCAGCGCATCAGGGTCCAACCGCAGCTCGGCGGCCGCACGCAGCACAGCTGACGCGGAGCCGCTGGTGTCGGCGGCCGCGATCAGCAACGCGGTCCGTGTGGCGCCGGGCAGCCGGCGGACCCGCTGCCGGAACACGCCCTCCAGGCGGGGGCTGAGCGGGATCGCCTCCGGCAGCGGAGCCCGCCCTTCCAGCTGGGCGGCTGACAGGCCCTCCGGCAGCTCCAGCAGCGCCAGCGGATTCCCGTCGGCCTCCGCCAAAAGCCGGTCCCGGACCGCCGGTGCAAGGCTGCTCACCCGGCCCGCGGCCAGGACGGCGGCCGCGGACGGCCGGCTCAGGCCGGTGAGCTCGAGTTCCGGCACGCGAGCGGCCTCGAACCGCCGCGTCTCGCCTTCGCGCGCGCCGAACAGGATGGCCAGATGCTCCGCCTGCAGCCGGCGGGCCGTGAACACCAGTGCTTCCGCCGACGGCCGGTCTACCCATTGCGCGTCGTCGACCACGCACAGCAGGGGTCTGGTCTCCGCGGCCGCCGCGAGCAGGCCAAGTACGGCCGCCGAGATGAGAAGCCGATCGGGATGCGAGGACGGCGCCAGCCCCAGAGCACCCGCCAGCGCGCGGGACTGGGTCTCCGGCAGTTCGCCCAGGTGCGCGAGAACCGGCCGCAGCAGTTCATGCAGCCCGGCGAACGCCAGATCGGATTCGTCTTCGACGCCGTTGTCGCGCAGGACCTCCATCCCCGGCGCCGCCTGCTGGATCGCGTACTCCAGCAGCGCGGACTTGCCGATCCCGGCCTCGCCCCGCACGGCCAGCGCGCTGCCGATACCGCTGGTGGCGTTCTCGAGCACGCGGTCGATGACCGCACACTCGCGCTCGCGGCCCAGTAGCGGCATGGCCCCCTGCTGAAGCCGGAAGCCTGCCATAGCGCATGTTAACCCGCCACCCCATCGTCGGTCCTTCCCCGCAGGTGAGGCAGGGGCCGGCCTCGCGCACCTATCACCCCGTCGGCAATCGTTCTAGTCTTGGTCCGAGCAAGCCTGGTCAACGATCACGTCGACGCCCGCTTGCGGACCCGCCGACGCGCGACCGGTCGGGAGGGACGATGGTCTGGAAGCGGAGCCTGGTCGCGGCGGTAACCATCACTGCGGTGGTCCCGCTCGCCGCCATAGGGTGCGGGCGCTCGGCTCAGAGCAGCGGGGACGCCTCGCCCGGCGGCGGACTGGTCAGCATCACCCCGCCGGGAACGAGCCCGGTCGGGTCGGTGACCTGGGCGGTCTACCGGGACGTGAACTCGCTTGACCCCATCTTCGCTTTCGATTATCCGGAGAACACCGCGGACTCGCTGATGTGTGAGTCCCTGCTCCGGCAGACGCCGGATGGCGCGCTAGTGCCGGGCTTGGCGAGCATGTCGCAGCCGGCTCCGACGCGGCTGGTGTTCACCATCCGCCCCGGCGTCACGTTCTGGGACGGTCATCCGGTCACCCCGGCCGACGTGGTCTACAGCCTGGACCGGGACCGGGATGTCCGGCTCGGCGGATACTACGTGATCATCTTCGACCGGGTGCGGTCGATCGCGGCCACCGGCGCGCGGCAGGTCACGATCACGCTCACCCAGCCTGACTACTGGCTGCCCGAGCAGATGGCCTCCATCGGGGGCATCGTGATCGAGAAGAGCTTCGCCCAGGAACTGGGCCAGAGCTACGGGACTCCGGCAGGCGGCATCATGTGCACCGGTGCCTACATGTTGAAGTCCTGGCGGCCGGGCGCCGGGGTACTGGCGTTGGCGAACCCGCATTACTGGAACCCCGCCGTGCATCCCCTGGTCCAGCAGATCCTGATCAAGGGCGTGCCCGATGTCGCGACCCTGACCGCGGCCCTGGAGACCGGCGCCGTCCAGGGCGCGTATTCCTACGGCCTGTCCACGCTGGATCAGCTGAGATCCAGCCGCACGGTCCGGGTGTATGAGGGCCCTGGCTGGTCGACCGACGTATTCGTCGTTACGAGCCTCACGGGAGTGCTCGGTGATGTCCGGGTCCGGCGAGCCCTGTCCATGGCCCTGGACCGCCAGGGCATCATCAGCTCGGTCTACCGAGGCGCGGCGCTGATGCCGCGCTGGGCGTCCAACCCCGGCACGTTCGGGTACGCCACAGGGATCTTCGACGCCGCCTACGACAGCTCACCGGTGCTGACCCAGAACATCCCGGCCGCGAGACAGCTCGTGCAGGCGGCGGGCGCGACGGGCAAGACGCTGACCATAGGGACGTCGAGCGAGCTAGCCGACGTCACAGGGGTCACAGGCGCCTACCAGGCCGCCGCCGAGGCCATCGGCCTCAAGGTCAAGCTCGACTCCGTCTCGGCGCAGGACTACGTCGACTTCTACCTCGACCCGAACTTCCGCGCCGCCGTGGACGGGTTCCCGGCCGTCCCCTACGGCGACTGGGCCGACCCGGTGGCCATGCTGAGGGTCTTCGAGCTGCCCGCCGGGGTCGCGAACCTGGACAATTTCAACGACCCGGCGCTGACCAGCCTCCTGCTGCGCGAGCGCGCCACTGCCGATCCCGCCGCGCGCGCGCGGCTGATCGTACAGGCCGAGAAGCTGACCCTCCAGCAGCTGCCGATGATCCCCACCGTCCAGCCCGTCACCCTGCTCTTGCTGAACAAGGGCCTCACCGGTGCGGTCGCCTCCTTCGCCTACATGTTCGCGCCGTGGGCCGACAGCCTCGGCGGGACGTGACCAGGACCCGGCGCCGCGGTGCTCATCCGATTCCTCCTGCGCCGGCTGGTCACGCTCGCGGCCAGCCTGCTCATCGCGAGCTTCGTGATCTTCGCTGCCTTGTACCTTGCCCCGGGCAGCCCGCTCGCCGCGCTGTCAGGCGGCCGGACATTGCCGCCCGCCAGCATCCGCGTCCTGGAGGCGCGTTACCACCTGAATGACTCGTTCCCCGTCCAGTACTGGGACTGGCTCAGAGGCGCGCTGCACGGTGATCTCGGCGTCTCGATCGTGCTGCGGGAGAACGTTTCCGCCCTGATCGCGTCGCGGATCTGGACCACGGCCGGCCTGGTCCTGTACGCGGCCATATTGATCGTGCTGCTCGGAATCGGGCTGGGGATCGTGGCGGGACTTCGCCCTGGTCTGCTCGACACCAGCACCTTGGTGCTGACGGCCGTCGCGGCCGCGATCCCGGCGTTCGTGGCCGCGATCATGCTGATCCTGGCCTTCGCCGTCCAGTTGCGCTGGTTCCCCGTGCTCGGCAACGGAACCGGCTTCCTCGATAACGTCAGGCATTTCACGCTGCCGGCCGTCGCCCTGGCCGTCTCGTCCCTGGCCATCGTGGCGAGGGTGACCCGGGCGGCGGTGCGCGAGGAGCAGGGCCGGGACCATGTGCAGACGGCGATAAGCCGCGGCATCCCGGTACGCCGGGTGATCTTGCGGCACGTGCTGCGCAACGCGGCGATACCCGTCACCACCATCGCCGGCGTCACCGTGGCGTCGCTGATTGCCCTGGCTGCCGTGGTCGAGGTGGCCTTCAGCCTGAACGGGCTGGGCGCGTATCTGGTGGCATCGGCCCAGGACAAGGACCTGGCCGTGGTGCAGGGCATATCGCTGGTCCTGGTGGCCGCGTTCGTCGTGGTGAACCTGATCGTGGACCTGCTGTACGCCGTGCTCGACCCGCGCGTGGCAGCGGGAGGCCGCGCGCGATGACTACGCCCGCCACGGACGCCTGGCCGGCCCAGCGGCGCGGCCGCCGGGCCGCGATGCTGCGCGCCATCGGGCCTCTGGGCATCGTGTCGGCGGTGGTCATCGTGGTGGCGATCATCGCGGCGGTGGCCGGTGGCTGGTTTGCTCCCGATAACCCTGACCTGCCGAATCTGTCGCTGTCCTTCGTCGGTTCCACGGCCGGCCATCTGCTCGGCTATGACTTCGAGGGCCGGGACGTGCTCTCCCGGCTGCTGGCCGGGGCACAGAGCTCGATGCTCGGCCCGATCGCGGTGGTCTGTATGAGCATGGCGGGCGGGACGCTGCTGGCTCTGGTCGCGGCCTGGCGGCGCGGCATTACCGACACGGTGATCTCTTCTTGCCTCGACATCCTGTTCGCGTTTCCCGGCATCCTGCTGGCCGTGCTGGCGGCGGCCGTGTTCGGTGCGGGCCTGTGGGCGGCGGCGATCGCGCTGTCCGTCGCCTACACGCCCTATGTCGCGCGGGTACTTCGCGGAGCCGCGCTCAAGGAGCGCAGCCTGCCGTACGTGGCCGCGCTGGAAGTGCAGGGAGCCTCCGGCACTGCGATCTGCCGGTCGCACATCGTGCCTAACGTGCTGCCGCTGATCGTCGCCCAGGCGACCACCATGATCGGGTATGCCATGGTGGACCTGGCGGCCATCTCCTTCCTGGGCCTGGGCGTGGAGCCGCCCACTCCCAACTGGGGTGTCATGATCTTCGAGAACGAGGTCGGCATTCCGCAGGGCTATCCGCTTCCGGCCCTGGCCGCCGGGACCTGCATCGTTCTCGTCGTCGTCGCGTTCAACGTGCTGGGGGAGCGGCTGTTCACGTACGCGCAGGCGGTCAGGCGATGAGCGCCGCGGCCCCAACCGCCGGGCTCGATGAGGCGCATGGCCCACCGCTGCTCAAGGTCACGGGCTTGACGGTCAAGCTTCCGGTCGATGGCACCAGGCGGGCCGTGCTGCGCGACGTATCGCTTGAGCTACGGCCCGGCGAGGCGCTCGGCCTGGTCGGTGAGTCTGGGTCGGGCAAGTCGATGACTGCCCGGGCCATTGACCGGTTGCTGCCCCCTGGCGCACAAGTGGACGGCATGATCACCTTCGACGGCCAGAACGTCGGCGCCCTCAGCGGCGCGCAGCTACGCGCCTACCGGCTGCAGGTCGCCATGGTGTTCCAGGATCCTCGAGCGCACGTGAACCCGGTGCGGCGGATCGGCGACTTCATGACTGAGGCGCTGCGCACCAACCGTGACCTTCCGGCGGACGAGGCACGGCACCGCGCCATCACAGTGCTCGGCCAGGTCGGCATCGAGGACGGTGACCGGCGCCTGCGGCAGTATCCGCATGAGCTGTCCGGGGGAATGCTGCAGCGGGTGATGATCGCGGCCGCGCTGCTGACCGGACCGCGGCTGCTCCTTGCAGACGAGCCCACCACCGCGCTGGACGTGATCACCCAGTCCGAGATGGTGGCCATCTTGGATGATTTGCGGCGCGACTACGGCCTGGCCATGCTGTTCATCACCCATGACCTGGAGCTGGCCGCCGCGATCTGCGACCGGACCGCGGTGATGTACGCCGGCCAGATCGTGGAGGTGCGCAGTTCGGCTCGGCTGCACGACGACCCGCTGCATCCCTACACCGCGGCGCTGGCGGCGGCCCGGCCAGACATCGCGATGACGGTCGGCCGGTTGCGCGCGATCCCGGGCCGTCCGCTGTCAGCGTTCGAGGCGCCGACGGGAGAGTGCGCGTTCGCGCCCAGGTGCGCGCACGTCCAGGATGCTTGCCGTTCGACGCCTCCGCCGCTGATCGGGCTGGCCGGCGGGCTGTCACGGTGCATCCGGGCACACGAGCTGCGGGGGCGACTGGAGGCGGCCGGTGCCTGACAGCGAGCCCATTCCCGTCCTTGAGGTCAGAGCGCTGCGGAAGGAGTACAGCGGTCTGGTCGCCGTCGATGACGTGTCCGTTGACCTGCTGGCCGGGCAGTCGCTGGCCATTGTCGGCGAGTCCGGCAGCGGCAAGACCACGATCGCGCGGATGATCGTGGGCCTGGAGGCACCTACTCGCGGGACGATCACCGTGTGCGGCCACGACCGGTCCCGCCCGGCCAGGTCGGCCCGGCTGCGCCGCCGCCGCGGCCAGGAGGTGCAGATCGTGTTTCAGGATCCCTACACGAGCCTGGACCCGCGGCAGAGCGCCGAGGCCGCGGTGGACGAGGTGCTGCGGCTGCATCATCGCTGGCCCGGGGACCGGCGGAGCGCCCGGGTCGCCGAACTGATCGATCTTGTGGGACTGGACGCCCGGCAGGCCCGTGCGGTGCCGAGTGCGTTGTCTGGCGGACAGCGACAGCGAGTCGCAATCGCCCGTGCGCTGGCGGCCGAGCCGCGGATTCTGATCCTCGATGAGTCGGTCTCGGCGTTGGACGTGTCGATTCAGGCACAGGTACTGAACCTGCTGGCTGATATCCGCGATGCGACTGGGGTTTCCTATGTCTTGATCAGCCACGATCTGGCGGTCGTGCGCCAGCTGACCGATCAGGCCGTCGTCATGCGCCGCGGGCGTGTGGTGGAACGCGGCCCCACCGCGCGCGTGCTGGACGATCCACAGCACGACTACACCAAACTGCTGCGCGCCTGCGTCCCGCGGCCAGGGTGGCAGCCCAGACGGCGCGCTGCTATCGAGTCGGCCTAGATGGCTTCCACGCAGAGGTCGGCTGTGATTCGGAAAACCATATCCGCGCTATCTCGCGGTCGACGGTGGGCGGATCGGCCAGTGCGGTGTGGCATGCGCGGCGCTTGCTTTTGACCTGTATCTGTTTCATTGTCGTTTCCTTTCATTCGTTCGTGCCCGCCGATCCTCTGGCCGTCACCACGTCCGGTCATCACAGAATGTAGTCAGCGCGTGTTTCGCATCAGCGAGATCGCCAGTCATGCCACTTGTGAACTGGTGCAGGGCGGAAAGGGCAGCGCTTGCCTACCAGGCAGGACAGCACCAGTCGACAGTCACGAACAGGCCATGACCGAATTGGCGCACAGATCGGCTTTGAAGATGAACTGGTACCCGTCCAGCTGGGAGCCGAATTGGTACCGGCCGGCGCTGGAGGTAAGCGCCACGGCAGGAGCACCTGGTAGCGCCCTCAGCCGGTCGGCGATGCGAAATCCGGCAGGGTTGTCGGGTGTCACGTCGACGATCGCGACGTTCGGGCAGAAGGCGGCTGCGACCGCGATCGCCGCATCGATGACCCCGACATCGGCGACTTCGAGGCCTTCGGTGCGCAACAGGGCGCTGAGTGCCGCGCGGGAGATCTCGTGATCATCGACCAGCAAAATCCGCGCTGGCCTGGTGCCGCCCGTCGTGGCTGCGGCATGTGACTGCATACTCCTACGATCCCGCCAGCCCGGTCTCCTTCGCATCGGCCAGATCGCCAGTCTTGGCCACCGGCGACATGACTGGCGATTTCACTGATTCCGCCGACAGCTGGTCCAGGCATCGTTATCGGGGAGGACAGCCCTGACGAACAGCACTGACCACTAGCCGTCCCGGAGGGGGAACGATGAGCGCAGTAGCGAGAAGGCTCGCCGGGATTCCGGCCGGAAGCTGGACCAAGTGGCTGGTGGTGGGCTTCTGGGTGGTCGTGGTGGTGGCGGCCTACCCCCTGCAGAACAAGCTGAATAGTGTCGAGAAGAACGACTCCAGCGCCTGGCTGCCGGCCAGCGCCGAGTCGGTCAAGGTCCTGGACGTACAGGCCCGCTTCCAGCCGCCCAACACCTACCCCGGGGTAGTGGTCTACTACCGCAGCTCGGGCCTGACCGCGGCGGACCGGGCCAAGGCGGCCGCGGATGCCCAGCGGTTCGCCGGAATTGCCGGCGTAGTGCCCGGCACGGTGACCGGGCCGGTCGCGTCGGCCGACGGCACGGCGATGCAGACCCTGGTGTCGGTCAACGTGGGCACGCAGGGCTGGAACGGGGCCGAAAAGGCCGTCGATGCGATGCGGGTGATCGCCGGGGCCGGGGCGCACGGCCTGGCGTCCCACGTCACCGGCTTCCTGGGGTACGCGGCCGACAGCAACAAGGTGTTCAAGGGCCTGTCCAGCACGCTGCTGTTCGCGGCGCTGGCGGTGGTGATCGTGATCTTGCTGATCACCTACCGCAGCCCGGTGCTGTGGCTGCTGCCGGTGATCTCCTCGGGGGTGGCGCTGGTGACCGCCACCGCGGTGGTCTACCTGCTGGCCGCGCACGCGGGCCTGACGGTCAACGAGGAAACAGCGGACATCTTGTATGTGCTGGTGTTCGGGGCGAGCACCGATTACGCGCTGCTGATCGTGGCCCGGTACCGGGAGGAGCTGCGCCGCCACGACCGGCGGCACCCGGCGATGGTTGAGGCGCTGCGCCGCGCGGGCCCGGCAATCATCGCCAGCGCCAGCACGGTCATCATCGCGCTACTGATGCTGTCGTTCGCCCAGCTGGGCTCGACCAAGGGCATGGGTCCGGTGCTGGCGATCGGCGTGGGGGTCGGCATGCTCGTCATGCTGACCCTGCTGCCTGCCCTGCTGGTGATCTTCCCGCGCGGGGTCTTCTGGCCCTACAAGCCCCGGTACGGCTCGGCCGAGCCGACCACCCGCGGCCTGTGGGCCCGGGTCGGCTGGGCCATCGCACCCAGGGCGCGGCTGGTGTGGATTAGCACCGCCGTGCTGCTGGGCGTGCTGGCCCTCGGGCTGACCGGGCTGAAGGCCAGCGGCCTGACCAACGCCCAGTCCTTCAGCGGCCACCCCGACTCGGTGACAGGCGAGACGGTGCTCGCCGCCCACTTCCCGGCCGGGGCGGGCGAGCCGGTTATCGTCATCGGCAGCCCGGCCGCGGCCGGCCCGTTGCGGGCCGCCTTCGCCGCTACCGCTGGCATCGCCCATGTGAGCGCGCCGGTCACCCTGGCCGGGTATGCCTACCTGCAGGGAACACTGACCGCACCGCCAGACAGCCAGGCCGCCTACGACACGGTCGACCGGGTCCGCGCAGCCGTGCACGCCGTCCCCGGCGCCCGCGCCCTGGTCGGCGGCCAGAGCGCAGTCAGCCTGGACGTGGCCCGCGCCTCCGATCACGACCGTAACCTGCTCCTGCCGCTGATCCTGGCCGTGGTGCTGGCCATCCTGGCCGTCTTGCTGCGGGCGCTGGTGGCCCCGCTGATCCTGACCGCCACCGTGGTGCTGTCGTTCGCCGCCGCCCTCGGGGTCAGCTCCTTCTTCTTCAACCACGTGTTCGGGTTCGGCGGCGCCGACAACTCCTTCCCGCTGCTGGTCTACGTGTTCCTGGTCGCCCTGGGCATCGACTACAACATCTTCTTGATGACCCGGGTCCGGGAAGAGGCGCACCGTAGCGACGCTCGGCACGGCGCCATCGCCGGCCTCGCCGCCACCGGCGGGGTGATCACCTCGGCCGGCTTCGTGCTGGCCGGCACCTTCGCCGTCCTGGCCACCATCCCGTCGACGTTCTCGACCGAGCTGGGCTTCGCGGTCGCGTTCGGCATCCTGCTCGACACCATCATCGTGCGTTCCGTGCTAGTCACCGCGCTGAACCTGGACGTCGGCCGGTGGATGTGGTGGCCCAGCAGGCTGGCCCGCAAGCCGGACCCGACACCGACCGAACTCAGCCACGAGCGCACCAGCGCCCTGACCAGGGTCTGACCCAGAAGGAGAGATGAGCAGACATGACAGGCTCTCAGGCGGTAGCTCCGCCGGTCGCACCGAAGATGCAATCCCGCCAGGCCCGCCTGCGGCAGGCCAACCTGGCCATCGTGATCCTGCTGATCGTCCAGTTCGGCCTCGGCATCGGCGTCAACCTGTACGTCACGCTGCCCGCCGCAGGCCGGCCCGGGCACGCCTCATGGTTCGGCAACGGCCCGCTGCTGGCCCTGCACGCCACGCTCGGCATGTTCCTGGTCCTCGCCGCGGTTTTCGTCCTGGTCCGGTCGATCATGGCCAGGAACCGGGGCCTCATCCTCACCTCCGCGGCCGGGCTGGTAGCCATCTTTCTGGCCTTCTTCTTCGGCTCCAACTTCACCGACAAGCTCACCAACGGCTACTCCCTCGGCATGGCGATCGCCTTCGCGGCGGCGCTGGCCTGCTACGTCATCGGCCTGTACGCCGCCAGCACACGCCGTGGCGGGCCGTCATGACCGGGTCGGCCGCACAGACCGGATATCCGGTCACGGGATACCCGGTCACGGAATACCCCGTGCAGTTCTCCGTCGACTACCCGGACCGGCCGCTCAGCCGGCTCAGCACCGCCTTCCGCATCTTCCTGGTGATCCCGATCGCGATCGTGCTCGCCGCCCTGACCGGTTACGTCGTCTACACCGGGCCGTCCCAGGCCTACGGGATCACGTACATCCCTTCCCTTGCCGGCGGCGTGCTCTTCTTCGCCCCGCTGCTGATGATCTTGTTCCGGCGCAAGTACCCCCGGTGGTGGTTCGACTGGAACCTGGAGCTGCAGCGATTCACCAACCGGGTCACGGTCTATCTGTCCTTGATGGACGACCGGTACCCCTCCACGGACGATCACCAGTCGGTGCACCTGGACTACACCTACCCCGACCACCTGAGCCGGTGGCTGCCGCTGATCAAATGGCTGCTCGCGATCCCGCACTACATCGTGCTGTTCTTCCTCAACATCGCCTCGTTCTTCGTGGTGATCGCGGCCTGGTTCACCATCTTGGTCACCGGCCGCTACCCCCGCGGCATGTTCGGCTTCGTCGAGGGCGTCATCCGGTGGAACGTCCGGGTCACCGCCTATACCCTCACCCTGGTCACCGACCGGTACCCACCGTTCCGGCTGGCGCCCTGATCGGTGCCCCTGACCGGATGAAAACGGACTGGCCGATGCCGGGGCTCGGGGATCGGCTTCGCCGACCGCGGGCTGTACCGGCTGAAGGGGGTCCCAGACGAATGGCAGCTCTTCGCGGTGGAGCACACCTGAGAGGCGCATCATGAAGATCGAATCATCGGTGACCAGCATCTC
>Ga0318497_10000463_pt1 | contig 13152 bp, 8 predicted proteins | sample GRESIP109b1f23_FD_203754 | JGI IMG/M metagenome (GOLD analysis project Ga0318497, IMG submission 203754) | Tropical soil microbial communities from Luquillo Experimental Forest, Puerto Rico - GRE.SIPMG.109b1f23 | ecosystem: Environmental > Terrestrial > Soil > Tropical forest > Bulk soil... | reverse complement strand
CGTTCGGCCACAAGGGCCAGATCATGGACGGCTGGGAGACGCGCCGGCGGCGCGAGCCAGCCGGTGACGGACAGGGGGACGCCGCGATCGTGCGCCTGGGCTGCGGCGGCGTGGTGCGCCGGGTCGTGGTCGACACGTCCTACTTCACCGGGAACTACCCGCCGGAGGTTTCGGTCGAGGCGTGCGGGGCGGAGGGCTACCCCTCCCCAGCCGACCTGGCCGCGGCCCCCTGGACGACGCTGGTCCCGCGCAGCCCGGTGGCCGGCGATGCCCGGAATGCGTTCGAGGTCGAGCCGGGGCATCGTGCCACGCACGTTCGGCTCACCATCTACCCCGATGGCGGGGTGGCGCGGCTGCGAGTCTACGGCGAGCCGGTACCCGACCCCCGGTTGCTGCCCGCCACCATCGACCTGGCCGCGCTGGAGAACGGCGCGGTCGTGACCGGCTGCAGCAACATGTTCTACTCCTCCCCCGCCAACCTGCTGCTGCCCGGCCCGGCCCGGGTGATGGGCGACGGCTGGGAGACCTCAAGGCGGCGCGACCAGGCGAACGACTGGGTGGAAGTGCGGCTGGCCTGCGCCGGGTCCGTGGAGGTGGTCGAGCTGGACACCTCGCACTTCGTCGGCAACGCCCCGGGCTGGGCGACGCTCAGCGGGGACGGCCCAGATGGCGGCGCTGCCCTGCTGCCCCGCACCGCGCTGCAGCCGGACACCCGGCACCGCTTCGCCGTACCAGAGGGGCCGGTGACCGGGCAGGTCAGGCTGGACATCTACCCCGACGGCGGGATGGCCAGGCTGCGGGTGCTCGGCAGGCCGACCGCCGAGGCGCGGGCGGGGTTGGCCGACCGGTTCCTCGGCGTGCTGCCCGAGCCGCAGCTGGCCGACCTGCTGCGGGCGGTCGGCCTGCCGACGGCCGAGGCAGCCCGGTGGGCCGAGACGCGGCCCGGCCCGGACGGCCTGCCGCTCGCGGCCCGCGCGCTGTTCGGGCTCATCTTATCCACCTATCTTATCCACATAGCGACAATTTATTTCCGTAATACGAGATCCATCGCGGGAGCTAATCATGGCCATCACCTTCGGCGACAACCAGTACGGCAAGGCGGAGGTCCGCCTGGTGCACATCACCCGCGACGGTGACCGGCACCAGATCAAGGACCTGAATGTGTCGTCCGCGCTGCGCGGCGACTTCGCCGACGCCCACCTGACCGGCGACAACGCCAAGGTCGTCGCCACCGACACGCAGAAGAACACCGTCTACGCCTTCGCCCAGCAGTACGGGGTGGGCGAGATCGAGGAGTTCGCGCTGCGGCTGGGCAGGCACTTCGTGGACGACTTCGTGTGGGTGACCGGCGCGAAGATCAGCATCGAGGAGTACGGCTGGGACCGGATCTCGGTGGACGGCGCCGAGCACGGGCACGCGTTCTCCCGGGCCGGCGGTGGCGCCAGGACCACCGACGTCACCATCGACGGTTCGCAGGCCTGGGTCGTTTCCGGGCTGACCGACCTGGTGGTGCTCAAGTCGACCGGGTCGGAGTTCTGGGGCTTCCCGCGGGACCGGTACACCTCGCTGGCCGAGACCGCGGACCGGATCCTGGCCACCGCGGTCACCGCCCGCTGGCGGTACACGGGTACCGACGTCGACTGGGCCAAGAGCTACGCCGACGTGCGGCGCATCCTGATCGAGTCGTTCGCGGTCAAGCACAGCCTGGCGCTGCAGCAGACCCTGTACTACATGGGCGAGCAGGTGCTCGAGGCCCACCCCGAGGTGGCCGAGATCCGCATGTCGATGCCGAACAAGCATCACTTCCTGGTCGACCTGAGCCCGTTCGGCCTGCCCAACGAGAACGAGGTGTACTACGCGGCGGACCGCCCGTACGGGCTGATCGAGGGCACGGTGACCCGCGACGACGCGCCGCCGGCCGGGCGGGCCTGGCAGGGCGTGCCGGGGTTCTGCTGAGCGCTCGATTATCCACTATACGGAAAAAAGTTTTCATTCTGATCTGGCTATTTGAATCACCAGGAGCTATGGTCAGTAGGTAGGCAAGAGGACGCGCCGGCGCGTCCGGCCGGACCGCCCCCGGACGGCTGGCAGGGTGACGGCGGCGGAGGCAGGAGCGTGTGCGGTGGAGCCCCGACTAGTGGTCAACGGCCGGACTCGTGAGCTCGGCGAGGTCGGCGGTCACGTCACCCTGCTGGAGTGGCTGCGCGGCAGCGGGCTGACCGGCGGCAAGGAGGGCTGCGCCGAGGGCGAGTGCGGCGCCTGCGCGGTGCTCATCGCCCGGGACGACGGGCCGGACCGGACCCGCTGGGTCGCGATCAACGCCTGCCTGGTGCCGGCCGCGGCGTTCGACCAGCAGGAGGTCGTGACGGCGGAGGGCCTGGGCCGGTCCTACGGGTCCGGGCGGCTGCACCCGGTCCAGCGCGAGATGGCCGATCGGGGCGGCTCGCAGTGCGGCTACTGCACGCCGGGCTTCATCTGCTCGATGGCCGCCGAATACTACCGCCCGGACCGGCGCCCCGTGGCGCCCGCCGACGGCGGCGCACCGAACGGATCGGGCCGGCCGGCCGACGACGAGCACGGTCCGAACGGGTTCGACCTGCACGCGCTCAGCGGCAACCTGTGCCGCTGCACCGGGTACCGGCCGATCAGGGACGCGGCCTACGCCCTCGGCCAGCCCGAGGCGGACGACCCGCTCCTGGCCCGGCTGGCCGGGCCGGCGCCGGCGCCGGCCGTCACCGCGACCTCGAACGAGCAGGGCCGCTACGTCCGGCCGGCCAGCCTGGCCGAGGCCCTCGAGCTGCTGGCCGCCGAACCCGGCGCCCAGCTGGTGGCCGGGTCCACCGACTGGGGCGTCGAGCTGAACCTCAGGCACGCCCGCGCCGCGCTGACCATCGGCATCGAGCGGATCGGCGAGCTGCGCGAGCTCACCGTGGGCCGCGACCGCATCGACATCGGCGCCGCGCTGAGCCTGTCCGAGATCGAGGCCGGGCTGGCTCGTTCAAGGGTCCGGGTGCCGCTGCTCGACGAGCTGTGGCCGCAGTTCGCGTCCCGGCTGATCCGCAACGGGGCCACGCTCGGCGGCAACCTCGGCACCGCCTCCCCCATCGGCGACACCCCGCCCGCGCTGCTCGCGCTGGACGCCTCGCTGGTGCTGGCCTCCAGCCAGGGTGAGCGCGAGGTCCCGCTGTCCGGCTACTTCACCGGCTACCGGCAGAGCGTCAAGCGCCCGGACGAGCTGATCAAGACGATCCGCATCCCGCTGCCGTTGGCCCCGGTCTCCGCGTTCCACAAGATCGCCAAGCGCCGGTTCGACGACATCTCCGGCGTCGCCGTCGCCTACGCGCTGCGGTTGACCGAGGACCGTTCGGTCGCCTCGATCCTGATCGGACTGGGCGGGGTCGCGGCCACGCCGATACGCGCGCTGGCCGCCGAACAGGCGCTGACCGGCCGGCCGTGGACCCGCGGGGTGGTCGCGGCGGCCGCGGAAGAGATGGCCCGGGCCGGCACGCCGATGAGCGACCACCGCGCCAGCGAGGCCTACCGGATCGCCATGCTGCGCAACTCGCTGCTGAAGTTCTACGCGGAAACCCTGGAGCCGAAGGGAGAGGCCAGGTCATGAGCAAGGGATACGGACCGCTGGCCGACCGCCCGGACCAGCCCGTGGTGGGCCTGGCGGTCTCCCACGAGAGCGCGGACCTGCACGTCACCGGCGCCGCGCTGTACACCCAGGACCTGGTCGGCCGCACCCACGGCACGCTGCACGCCTGGCCGGTCCAGGCGCCGCACGCGCACGCCCGCGTCACCAGCCTGCGCGCCGGGGCGGCCTACGACGTGCCCGGCGTGGTCCGGGTGCTGACCGCCGAGGACGTGCCCGGCCTCAACGACGCCGGCGAGAAGCACGACGAGCCGCTGTTCCCGAGCGAGGTCATGTACTACGGGCACGCGGTCTGCTGGGTGCTCGGCGAGACGCTGGAGGCGGCCCGGCAGGGCGCCGAGGCGGTCGAGGTCGACTACGAACCGCTGCCCGCGCTGGTCAGCGTGCACGACGCCATCGAGGCCGGCAGCTACCAGGGTCACCGGCGGACGGTCAGCCGCGGCGACGCGGCCGCCGGGCTCGAGCGGGCCGCGTACCGGTTCAGCGGCGAGCTCGAGATCGGCGGCCAGGAGCACTTCTACCTGGAGACCCAGGCCGCGCTGGCGCTGGTCGACGAGAACGGCCAGATCTTCGTGCAGTCCAGCACGCAGCATCCGTCCGAGACCCAGGACATCGTGGCGCACGTGCTCGGCGCGAGCGCCCACGAGGTCACCGTGCAGTGCCTGCGGATGGGCGGCGGCTTCGGCGGCAAGGAGTTCCAGCCGCACGGGCTGGCCGCGGTGGCCGCGCTGGGTGCCACCCTCACCGGGCACCCGGTGAGCCTGCGGCTGAACCGCACCCAGGACATCACGATGACCGGCAAGCGGCACCCGTTCTTCGCCACCTGGGAGGCCGGCTTCGACTCAGGCCACCGGCTGTGCGCGCTGCGGGCCACGCTGACGTCGAACGGCGGCTGGAGCCTGGACCTGTCCGAGCCGGTGCTGGCCCGGGCGCTCTGCCACATCGACAACGCGTACTGGGTCCCCGACATCGAGGTCACCGGGCGGATCGCCAAGACCAACCGGCAGTCGAACACCGCGTTCCGCGGCTTCGGCGGGCCGCAGGGCATGATCGTCATCGAGGACATCATGGGCCGCTGCGCGCCGCGGCTCGGGCTGAGGGCGCACGAGCTCCGGCACCGGAACTTCTACGCGCCCGGCCAGGCCACCCCGTACGGGCAGCCGGTGCGGCACGCCGAGCGGCTCGAGGCGGTCTGGTCCGAGGTGATGGAGCGCAGCGACTTCACCGGCCGCCAGGCCGAGGTGGCCGCGTTCAACGCCGCCCATCCGGACACCAAGCGCGGGCTGGCGATCACCCCGGTCAAGTTCGGCATCTCATTCAACCTCACCGCGTTCAACCAGGCCGGCGCGCTGGTACACGTGTACAAGGACGGATCGGTGCTGATCAACCACGGCGGCACCGAGATGGGTCAGGGCCTGCACACCAAGATGATCCAGGTCGCGGCGACCGCGCTCGGCGTGCCGATGAAGGCGGTCCGGCTCGCGCCGACGCGCACCGACAAGGTGCCGAACACCTCGGCCACCGCGGCCAGCTCGGGCGCGGACATCAACGGCGGCGCGGTCAAGAACGCGTGCGACCAGATCCGCGAGCGGCTGGCCGTGGTGGCGGCCGGCCGGCTCGGCGTGCACCCGGACGACGTGCGCTTCACCGACGGCGTGGTCACCGGCATCGGTTTCGGTGACAAGCAGATCGCCTGGGCCGACCTGGTGCGCGACGCGTACTACCGGCGGGTCCAGCTGTGGGCGGCCGGCTTCTACCGCACGGCCGGGCTGCACTGGGACGCCGAGCGGATGCAGGGCGAGCCGTTCAAGTACTTCGCCTACGGCGCCGCGGTGGCCGAGGTCGAGGTGGACGGGTTCACCGGCGCCTACCGGCTGCGCCGCGCGGACATCGTGCACGACGTGGGTGACAGCCTGTCCCCGCTGGTCGACATCGGCCAGGTCGAGGGCGGCTTCGTACAGGGCGTCGGCTGGCTGACGCTGGAGGAGCTGCTCTGGGACGAGACCAGTGGCCCGCACCGGGGCCGGCTGAACACCCAGGCCGCGAGCACCTACAAGATCCCGAGCTTCTCGGAGATGCCGCCGGTGTTCAACGTGCACCTGTTCGAGCGGGCCACCGAGTCCGGCGTGGTCTACGGCTCCAAGGCGGTCGGCGAGCCGCCGCTGATGGAGGCGTTCAGCGTGCGCGAGGCGCTGCGGCAGGCGGTGGCCGAGTTCGGCCCGGCGGGCTGGAGCGTCGACCTCGGCTGTCCGTCCACCCCGGAAGCCGTCTACTGGGCTGTTCTTTCTGCCCGCGATGCCGCGCAGGCTGAGCGACCGACCCGGGCGTACGCGGGGGTGTGAGATGGACTGGCTGAAGGCCGCGCAGCAGCTACGGGACGACGGCCAGCCTGGCGTGCTGGTGACCGTGGCCGAGGTGCGCGGGCACGCGCCGCGCGAGGCTGGCGCCAAGATGGTGGTCGGCCGCGACCGCACCTGGGGCAGTGTCGGCGGCGGCAACCTGGAGGCGACCGCGGTCGCCCGGGCCAGGGAGATGATCGGGTCCGGGGCCGCCGCGCCGGAGATGCTCGAGGCCCAGCTCAACCCGCACGCGAGGAACGAGCACGGCCGCCAGTGCTGCGGCGGCGTGGTCAGGCTGCTGCTCGAGCCGCTCGCGGTCCGGCCGGTCATCGCGCTGTTCGGCCTGGGGCACGTCGGCTACGAGCTGGCCCGCATCCTGTCCCGGCTGCCGGTCCGGCTGCTGCTGGTCGACTCGCGCCCCGGGCAGCTGGACCGGGTCCGGCTGGCTGACGTGATCGACGGCACCGCCGACGTCGGCATCCACCACACGCTGCTCGGCGAGCAGGTGCTCGAGCAGCTGCCGCGCGGCGCGCACGTGCTGATCATGACGCACGACCACGCGGAGGACTACGCGCTGTGCGACGCGGCGCTGCGGCTCCCGCAACCGCTGGGCAGCATCGGGCTGATCGGCTCGGCCGCCAAGTGGACGCGCTTTGCGGCTCAACTTGCGGCAGCTGGCCATCGCCCGGACGTAATCGCCCGTATCACCTGCCCGATCGGCCAGCCCGGGATCAGCGGCAAGGACCCGGCCGTGATCGCCGTCGCGGTGGCCGCCGCGCTGCTGACCGCCCTGGGTGACCGCGCCGCGGTTGAGGCGGCTGCGCCATGACCATCTACGCCGCTACCGTCGTCGACACGCCCGGCGACCCGTTCGCCGGGGACCCGGCGGCCGCGCTGGCCGAGGACGGCGCGCTGCTGGTCCAGGACGGCGTCATCCGGGCCCGGGGCTCGCTCGCCGCGCTGCGCGCCGCCCACCCCGGCGAGCCGGTCACCCGCCTGGACGGCGGGCTGCTGGTCCCCGGTTTCGTCGACACCCACGTCCACTTTCCGCAGATCCGCGCGATCGGCGGGATGGGCCTGCCGCTGCTCGACTGGCTGGAACGGTACGCGCTGCCCGAGGAAAGCAAGCTGGCCGACCGCGGCTACGCGCGGGAGGTGGCCGCGGAATTCCTCGACGGCCTGGTCGCGTCGGGGACGACCAGCGCGCTGGTGTTCGGCTCGCACTTCGCCCCGGCCATGGACGAGCTGTTCGCCGCGGCCGGGCAGCGCGGCCTGAACATTACCTCCGGCCTGGTGATGTCCGACCGGAAACTGCGCCCCGACCTGCTGAGCTCGCCGGAGACCGCGCTGGCGGACAGCGCCGACCTGATCCTGCGCTGGCACGACCGGGGACGGCTGCGCTACGCGGTCACGCCGCGGTTCTCGCTGTCGGCCTCGGACGAGATGCTCGACACCTGCGCCCAGCTGCTCGGCAAGGGCGTCTGGTTCACCTCGCACCTCAACGAGAACCTGGCCGAGATCGCGACCGTGACCGAATTGTTCCCCGGAGCGCGGCACTACCTGGACACCTACTGCAAGCACGGCCTGGTCACCGGGCGCAGCGTGTTCGCGCACAACGTGCACCCCAGCGAGGCCGAGCTCACCTTGCTGGCCGAACACGGCGCGTCGATCGCGCACTGCCCGAGCAGCAACGGCGCCCTGGGCAGCGGGCTCTTCCCGCTGCGCCGGCACGTGGAGCACGGGGTCCGCGTCGCGCTCGGCACCGACGTGGGCGCGGGCTCAGGCCCGTTCCTGCCCAAGGAGGCGCTGCAGGCCTACTTCATCCAGCAGCTGCTCGGCCCGGCCGGACTGAGACTGACGCCGGTACACCTGCTGTACCTGGCGACCCGGGCCGGCGCGCGGGCGCTCGGGCTCGGGGACCGGGTCGGCGACCTCGCGGTCGGCAAGGACTTCGACGCGGTCTGGCTGCGCCCGGCCGACAAGAGCACGCTGGCGGTCAACCTGCGTCACGCCCGCGACACGGCCGACGCCCTGGCCAGGATCTTCGCGCTGGCCACCCCGGCGGACGTGGCCGGGGTGTGGGTCAGAGGCCTAAGAGTTGAGTCCGCCGCTTGTCCGGACCCTCGCTGAGCGCGGCGGCGCGGTAGGCGTGCCAGCCGCCGTAGCTGGTGATGTCCTGGTGGATGCCGCGGGCGTGCTCGGTTTCGCGGAGCACCATGGCGAACGACAGCTCGCCGCCCTCGAGTTCGATGATGGAGAGCTCGAGTTCCGGGGGTTCGGTGGCCAGCAACGCGCTCAGCGGTCCCATGGGCACGTCGTACAGCTCGCCGAGAATGGGCTGGCCGCCCGCGGCGGCCGGGTACAGGGCGGGAAACTCGTCGCGGACCGAGTAGAACCGGTACAGCGGCGCGGTGCGCCGCTCCCCCACCAGCGGCACGCCCTCGATCGTGTAGTGCGCCCTCCCCCCGCGCATCCCATCCCCGTTAAGAAACATCAGGGCCATCCGCGCCTCCCTCGCCAGCCGATCGTGGATAGTTACTACCCCTAGGAGGGCGGCTGTGATCCACGATCATGACCCGGCGGGGCAGACGGACGGCGCTGGGGCACGCGCCCGCCCGTTCGGGATAATAGTTCTCTTGATCTTGCAGGTGCGGACGAGGAGTGCCGGGATGAGACAGATGACCGTGGCGGCGAACGGACCCGGCGCTTCCCGCGGCGCATCGTCGACGCGGGACGCCTGTGAGGTGGCATGAGCGAAACGTCGCCAGAGGCGCCTAAGGTTATCGAGGTCTCCGAGGCTGACATGGCCGAGGCTGAAAGGGCCATGTCCTCCGAGGACACTTCCGAGGACTCTGAGGTTACCGAGGAGACCGAGGGGCCGTTTTCGCGGAAGACGGCCTGGGTGCGGCGCATGGAAACGCCGCTGCGCACGTTCCTGCGCACCGAGACCGGCAGCGCCTCGGTGCTGGCCGCCGCCACCGTCGTCGCCCTGATCTGGGCGAACATAAGCTATTCCAGCTACGAGAATTTCTGGGCGACCAAGCTGTCCGTGCTCGCCGGCAGCTCGGGTATCACCGTTGACCTGCACGAGTTCGTGAACTCCGGGCTGATGGCGTTCTTCTTCCTGGTCGTCGGGCTGGAGGCGCGGCGCGAGTGGGACGTGGGCGAGCTGCGAATACGGAGCAGGCTCACGCTGCCGCTGCTGGTCGGACTGGCCGGCATGGCCGTACCCATCATCATCTACCTGGTCGTGACCGCCGGGAAGCCTGGCATGCACGCCTGGGGCACCTCGATGTCGACCGATACGGCCTTCGCGCTCGGCGCGCTCGCGCTGGTCGGCCGCAGGCTGCCCGATCGCGTCCGCACCTACCTGCTCACCTTCTCCGTGGTCGACGACCTGGTCGGGCTGGTGATCATCGCGCTCGCGTACAGCAGCAGCATCCGTCTGGTGCCGCTGCTGTTCGGGACCGGGTTCATCGGCGTGGTCCTGATCCTGCGGGCACGCGGTTACCGGAACGGGATTCTGTACCTGATCACCGGGATCGCGGCCTGGGTGGCGTTCCTCAAATCGGGCGTGGATCCGATCGTGGTGGGCCTGATCCTCGGCCTGCTGACCTACGCGTACCCGGCGCCCCGGGAATCGCTGGAGCAGGCTACCGAGGCGTTCCGGATGTTCCGCGAGCAGCCCACCGCCGAACTGGCCCAGTCGGCGCGCGACGTGGTGCGCACCGCGGTCTCGCCGAACGACCGGCTGGCCCAGCTCTTCCACCCGTGGACCAGCTACGTCATCGTGCCCCTGTTCGCGCTGGCCAACGCCGGCATCGTGCTGAACACCGAGTTCCTAACCCGGGCCTACACCTCGCCGGTCACCATCGGCATCATCGTCGGGTACCTGGTAGGCAAGCCGCTCGGCACGGCCGGGTGCGCCTGGCTGGTCACCAAGCTCAGCCACGGCCGGGTGCGGCCGCCCGTCGGCTGGGGCGCGGTGGCGGGCGCCGGGACGGTGGCCGGAATCGGCTTCACCGTGGCCCTGCTGATCGCCTCGCTGGCGCTGCACGGCGACGTGCTGGCCGAGGCCAAGCTCGGCATCCTGTCCGCCGTCGTGGCCGCGTCGGTCCTGACCTGGGTCATCTTCCGCGTGGTGAACCGGCTGCCGATGCGGGCCAGGCTGCGCGCCCTGCTGGGCACCGCCGAGGTCATCACCGACCTGGCGGTGCCGGTGGACCCGGACCGGGATCACATCCGCGGCCCGGAGGAGTCGCTGGTCACGCTGGTCGAGTACGGGGACTTCGAGTGCCCGTACTGCGGCATGGCCGAGCCGGCCGTGCGCGAGCTGCTGCGGGACTACGGCGAGGTCCGGTACGTGTGGCGGCACCTGCCGCTGAACGACGTCCACCCGAACGCGCAGCTCGCGGCCGAGGCCGCCGAGGCCGCCGCCCGGCAGGGCGCGTTCTGGGAGATGCACGACCTGCTCCTCGACCACCAGGACGCACTGCACCCCCGCGACCTGATGGGGTACGCGGACTCGCTCGGCCTCGACACCGACCGGTTCGCCGCCGACCTGCGCAAGCATGTGGGGGCGGAGCACGTCGGCCAGGACCTGGAATCCGCCGACCTGTCCAATGTGTCCGGGACCCCGACGTTCTTCGTCAACGGCAGGCGGCATTACGGCGCCTACGACATAGAAACGCTGAAGAAGGCGGTCAAGCTCGCCAAGGCGCGGGCGATAATCAGCGCCTGAATTCCGCGACATGCCTTCGTCTTCCCCGGCACCCCGCACGCGGGGGAAGACATGAGAGGCTGACGGTGACGACGAGGAGGTATCGGGTGAACGCGCAGCCAACCGCAGCGGCGGCCGGGACCATCGACGTGGGCGGCGACCTGACCGTCAACCGGCTCGGGTTCGGGGCCATGCGGGTTACCGGCTCCGGCATCTGGGGCGACCCGCCCAGCCGGGAACGGGCCATCGCCACGCTCCGGCGGGTGGTGGAACTCGGCGTCAACTTCATCGACACCGCCGACTCGTACGGTCCCGAGGTCAGCGAGAACCTGATCGCCGACGCGCTCCACCCGTACCCGGACGACCTGGTCATCGCGACCAAGGGCGGCCTGATCCGGCCGGCGCCCAGCCGCTGGGAGGCCGACGGCCGGCCCGCGCACCTCCGCGAGGCCTGCGAGGGCAGCCTGCGGCGGCTCAGGCTCGAGCAGATACCGCTGTACCAGCTCCACCGGCCCGACCCGGCGGTGCCGCTGGCCGACTCGATCGGCGCCATCGCCGAGCTGAAGAACGAGGGCAAGATCCGGCACGTCGGGATCTCCAACGTATCGGAGCGCCAGCTGCGCCAGGCCCAGCAGATCGTTCCGATCGTGTCGGTGCAAAACCGGTACAACGCGTCCGACCGCAGGTCGGAGTCGCTGATCGACCTGTGCGAGCAGGAGCAGCTGGTGTTCCTGCCGTGGGCGCCGGTGCAGGAGGCCGGCAAGAATCGCGCCGTGGCCGCGGCCGCCCGGCGGCACGGCGTGACCCAGCACCAGGTCGTACTGGCCTGGATGCTGGCCACGTCCCCGCAGATCCTGCCCATCCCGGGCACCGGCTCGGTCGCGCACGCCGAGGAGAACATCGCGGCCGCGGCCGTCGAGCTGAGCGCGGACGACATCGACGCGATCAGCAAGGGCGCGTTACTCGCCCGGTCCCGGGCGACGATTTCCGGCTGGCTGCATCGTTTTCCAGCCGGCCGGGGTACCAGGTTAACCAGCACATGGGGTGAGCAGATGGAGACCACCGAGTCCGCGGACGGCACCGTCATCGCCTACGATCGCACCGGCGACGGGCCGCCCCTGGTCATCGTCCTCGGCGCGTTCTGCGACCGGAAGACGTTCGTCCCGCCCGCCAGCCTGGCCAGCCGGTTCACCGTCTGCACCTACGACCGGCGCGGCCGCGGCGACAGCGGGGACACCCAGCCCTACTCCCCCGATCTCGAGGTCGCCGACCTGGCCGCGGTCATCGGGGCGGTTTCCGGCGCGGGGTCCCTGGCGTTCGTCTACGGGCATTCGTCGGGGGCCGCGCTGGCACTGCGCGCCGCGGCGCAGGGCGTGCCGATGGCCGCGCTCGCGGCCTACGAGGCGCCGTACACGATCCCGGGGACCAGGGAGCTGCCCGAGGACCCGCCGGGGCGGATCACCGCGCTGGTCGCGGCCGGGCGCCGGGCGGACGCGGTGCGGTTCTGGATGACCGACGTCGTCCAGGGGCCGGCCGAGGTCGTCCTCAGGATGGAGAATTCGCCGATGTGGCCGGGCCTGCTGGCGCTCGCGCACACGCTCCCCTACGACTTCGCCCTGACCGGCGACCAGGGGATCCCGGTGGACTACCTGGCGAAGATCACCGCGCCGGTGCTCGTGCTGGGCGGCGCGAACAGCCTGGACTGGTTCCGCCGCACGGTCCAGGCCACCACGGAGGCCATCCCCGGCGCGCGGCTGGTCACGCTCGACGGGCAGGACCACGGTGCCCCGCCCGAGGTGATCGCGCCGGTACTGACGGACTTCTTCCTCGGCGCTCGTTCGTTAGGGACGCTAAGGGGACTGGCGTTTAGGATCGTTCCGGGACAGCCGGACATCGGCTGGGTGCGGAGGCTGGGGTGCAGAGACAGGGCGTGGCGCAGACGATTGCGATTACCGGCGGCCTGGTCGTGCCGATCGAAGGCGAACCGATAGACGGCGGGACCGTCCTGCTGCGGGACGGGAAGATCGCGGCGGTCGAGGGTCCCGGTTTCGCGGTGCCGGACGGCGCCGACGTGGTCGACGCGGCCGGGAAGTGGGTGCTGCCCGGCTTCATCGACGCGCACGCCCACGTCGGGGTGTCCGAGGAGGCCGAGGGCTGGGCGGGCCAGGACACCAACGAGCGGACCGGCCCGGTCACCGCCCAGGTCCGGGCGCTCGACGCGATCAACCCGGCCGACCTAGGCTTCCGCGACGCCATCAGCGGCGGGGTGCTCGCGGTCAACGTCAACCCCGGCTCGGCCAACCCGATCGGCGGGCAGACCGCCGCGATCAAGTGCTGGGGCCGCACCGTCGACGAGATGGTCCTGCGCGAGCCGGCCGGCCTGAAGTCCGCGCTCGGCGAGAACCCCAAGCGCGTCTACGGCGAGCGGAACGAGACCC
>Ga0318497_10000456_pt1 | contig 13260 bp, 11 predicted proteins | sample GRESIP109b1f23_FD_203754 | JGI IMG/M metagenome (GOLD analysis project Ga0318497, IMG submission 203754) | Tropical soil microbial communities from Luquillo Experimental Forest, Puerto Rico - GRE.SIPMG.109b1f23 | ecosystem: Environmental > Terrestrial > Soil > Tropical forest > Bulk soil... | reverse complement strand
ATCCTGGTCCGGTCGGCGGTGGCGCTCGTCGCCGACCCGACCGACGGCGTCGCGGCGATGGACGTCTCGTACCTGGGCGGCGGAGCCGCCGACCCGGACGCCTGGCTCTCGGCGCGGCTCGTCGAGGTCGCCCGGGAGCGCGCCGCCCGCGCCACGGCCGAGGCGGCCGGCGCCGCGCCGCCGGAGACCGGCCTGCCCTTCTCCGCGGATCCGCGCGTCGCCGCGCTCCGCGCGCTGAGCCCACGGGCGCGCGCGCTCGCGCCGGCCGAGGCGCTCGACGCGGCGCTCGCTGCCGCGGGGGCGCTCGAGCTGCTCCGGACCTGGCCGGACCCCGCCCAGCGGCTCGCCAACGTCGAAGCGCTGCGAGGCGCGGCCCGCGCCTACGAGGACCTCTGCCGCGTCCGACGGGGCGCCGCGACCGTGGCCGGCCTCGTCGACCACCTCGCGACCCTCTCCGAGCAGAAGGACGCCGACCAGCAGGCGGCGCCCACGACCGAGGACGCGGTCACGGTGAGCACCTGGCACTCGGCGAAGGGGCTCGAGTGGCCGGTGGTCGTGCTCGGGTCGCTCGACTTCGCGCGGGATCGCGATCCGTGGGACGCGTGCGTCGAGCGGCCGGAGCGGTTCGATCCGGCGCGACCGCTCGCGGGGCGCTGGGTCCGTTGGTGGCCGTGGCCGTACGGCAAGCTCTCGGCGGGCCTCGAGCTCGCGGCGCGCGCCGACGCCACGCCCACCGCGGCGGCGCTCCGAGCGGACGACGCGCGGGAGCGCGCGCGGCTCCTCTATGTCGCGTTCACGCGCGCCCGCGACCGCCTGGTCCTCGCCGCGGCCACGCGGGATGGCGAACCGTGCGTGAAGGCGCTCGAGCCGCTCCGGGACGCGGTCGCGATGCCGTTCGGCGCCGCGGAGGGGATGGGCGTCGCGCGCGCCGGCGCGGTCGAGCTGCCGTGCCGCGCGCGCGCCGTGTCGGGCGCGGAGGTCGAGCCGCAGCCCGTCGCCCCGGCACCGCGCCCCTGGTACGACGGCGCTCCGCCGGTCGCGCGGGCGCCCGAGGTCGTGAACCCGTCCTCCGAGAGCGGCGTGCCGGGGCCCCCGGCCCCTGCCCGGATCGTGGCGGTCTCGCCCCTCGCCGGCCGCGCGCCGCTCGGCGACGTCCCGGACATGGGGGCCCTCGGCGACGCCGTCCACGCGTTCCTGGCTGCGGATCGCGGCGCCGGCGACCGCGAGGGGATCGGTGCGCGCCTGCTCGCGTCGTACGGCGTCGCGGGGGCCGTCGCGCCCGCGAGCCTGGTCCGCGCGTCGGACGCGCTCCGGACCTTCCTCGAGGCGCGCTGCCCGGACGCGGCCTGGCGCCGGGAGTGGCCCGTGCGCGCCCGCCTCCCCGATCGCGGCGAGCCGCGCCTGCTCCAGGGCGAGGTGGACCTCTTCCTCGAGCGGCCGGACGGTTTCGTGCTCGTGGACCACAAGTCGTTCCCGGGAGACGACCGCGCTCGGGACGAGCGGATTGTGGGATATGCAGCGCAGCTCGGGCTCTATGCGTTCGCGCTCGAGCGGGCGCTCGGGAAGCCGCTGCTCGCCGCGTTCGTCCACCTGCCGATCCGCGGCGAGATCGTCGAGGTGGACGTCCGCGCGGTCGTGGACGCGTGGAACGAGAGGACGGCGCGAGCGGCGTAGGGCGTCGCCGCATCGCTCCCTGCGCCAACTACGGCAGCTGGTCGAACGTCAGCGTGTTGTCGAGCGTGTCGCCCTGCGCGATCGAGCCGGGCACGTGGAGCTTCGGGCGCTTGGGATCCGAGTACGTCGGGAGCCCCTGCCCGCCCGCGACGTGCTCGAGCTGATCATCGGCGAGGAGACGAAGCGACTTCGCGTTCTTGGGATCCATGGCCTTCCTTGTCTATCGACTGTGGGTGATCTTTCCGAACGACGCGCCCCGTGCCACCCGGTCGCGCGTTCACTTCCGCCGATGGAGAGACGGGGCCGGCTCGAGGGCCTGACGAGCCGAGGCGCACCCCGAGGGGGTCGGGCTACTGAGCGAGCCGCCGAGCGGGCAGGTCTCGAAGCCTGGTGCCTCGAGGCCCGAGGCCCGAAGCGCCTGCGCTCGGTCGGAATTACGAGTCGGGCGATGGCGCTCGCCCCGGTCGAACGGCTCGCCGACCTCCCGGACTCCCTCTGCGCGGCGCTCCGGCGGCGCTTCGAGGAGGTCGGGTTCGATCGTCGGATGCTCTCGGTCGCGGCGGACGGGCCGGCCGCGCTCTTCGAGGGGCTCCGGCTCCCGCTCGCCCAGGCGATCCTCGAGGCCCACGACGACGACCGGGGCGCGCGACTCGCGCGGCTGTTCGCGTTCGGGGGCGCGGTGCCGGAGCAGCGGGTGCGCGACGCGCTCGGCGGCGTCGACGGCGACGCCCTCCTCGAGGCCGGCGTCCTCGTCCGTTCGCCAGACGGCGCGCTCCGCTCGGCGTACCGCATCACGCCGTACGAGGGGCTCTGGATCCTGACGGACCACCTCGCCTCCGGCCCGGACACCGTGATGGTGCCAGGCGCGACGACGGGGCGGCTCGCCGCGCTGATGCCGCGCGACGTGAGGGGCGGCGTGCTCGACCTCGGGTGCGGGCACGGCCTCCTCGCCCTCGTGGCCGCGCGCCGCGGCGCGGCGCCCGCGGTCGGCACGGACCTGAACGCGCGCGCGATCGCGCTCGCCCGGTTCAACGCACGGTTGAACGGAGTCGAGGCGGAGTTCTGGGTCGGCGACCGGACCGCGCCCGTCCAGGGCCGGCGCTTCGAGCTGGTCGTGGCGCAGCCGCCCTACGTCGTGCGCCCGCCGGACTCGATCGCGGCGAGCTACATGCACGGCGGGGCGCTCGGCGACGAGATCGCGCTGCGGTTCGTCGAGGCGATCCCATCCGTGCTCGCGCCGGGCGGGCGCGCGCTGCTGTGCTTCGACTCGGCCGTGCGGCCGGACCGGCCGCACGCGGAGATCGTCCGCGCGGCGCTGCGCGATCCGGGCGTCGACGTCGTCCTGCTGCTCGAGCCCGGCGCGCCCCCGGAGCAGCAGGCGGCCGCGTACGCGGCGGTGGAGGCGCCCGACCTCGGCGCCGGCTACGCCGCCGCCGTCCGCAAGTACCAGCGGCACTTCCTCGCGATCGGCGCGCGCGCCTTCCACCACGTCGTCGCGGTCCTGCGGCGGCGCGCTGACGGCGACGCGGGCGAGCCCTTTGAGGTCGGCCTGCCGACCGAGCGCCTCGCCGGCGCCTCCTCGGCCACGATCGACGCGCTGCTCGAGTCGCTCGACCTCGCGGCGTCGAGCGACCCGGCGCTGCTCGCGGCGGCCGTGCGGTGCTCCCCGTGCACGCGCTGGGTCGACGAGCGGCCTCGGCCGGACCCCGCGCTCGCGCCCACGCGCCTCGTCCGCTTCGGCGCGGGGACGGTCGGCGCGAGCCGCGCGCTCGGCGAGCGCGAGTACGCGCTCCTGTCGCTGCTCGATCGCGCCGGATCCGTCGCAGAGGCGATCGAGCGGCTCGCCGACGGGAGCGGCGGGGACCCGGACGCGCTGCGCTCGGACGTGCTCGCCTTCGTCCGGCAGGGGCTCGGGAGCGGGCTGCTCGAGCCGCGCGGCACCGCCGAGCGCTGAGCGGCTGCCGTCGTGTCAGGTCTGCCGGCCCGCGCCGTCGATCCCCGCAACGAGGGCCGCAGGCGCGGCCCATTCGAAAGGAACGGGAGACGTTCATGGAAAGCAAGAAGGAACCGAAGATCCTCACCGACCGCGAGCTCGAGACCGTGGCCGGCGCGAGCCGTATGTTCGTGGAGCCGGGCGCGGGTGGGTACATCCACAAGTTCGCCCCGCTGGACGGCCCGAGCCTTTCGCTCGGTGGCGCGCCGTACAAGTTCGCGCCGCTTAGCTGAGCGGCGACCGCATGCTGCCCTGCACGAGGCCCCTCCCGGAGGGGCCTCGTGCGGCGGCCGACATTGCGACTCGCAACCCGCGCCCAGCGCGTTTCCTGCACCTTGCATCCGTCGCGGGCCTCGTCCGACCCGGATCGACGCCGTTTTCGACCCCGCCGATCCGGCACGACCGATGCTCGGCTGGTCGGCATGAGCCCGACCGCGGACGGCGCAGCGCCGGGGACCGTCGCCTTCAACGCCCGTCTCGAGCAGGCCAGGACGGCCGGACTCGTGCCGATCGATCTCGCCGAGGCCGATCCGGCGCGAGCCGGGCTCAGCCTGGACGCCCGGGAGGTCGAGGCGTTGCTCGGCGCATCGCACGCGACCGCGGCCGGTCCGGAGCCGGCTGGGCTCACCGTGGCGCGCGAGGCGGTCGCGAGCTACCTCGCCGGCCACGGCGCGGCCATCGCGCCCGACCGCGTCCTGTTCTCGCGCTCGAGGGACGCCGCGCGCCGGCTCGCGATCGCGGCGACCTGCGAGCCCGATGACGAGCTCCTCGTCCCCGCCCCGGCCCGACGCGTCCTCGACCCGGCGGGCGGCGCGCTCCAATCCGTGCGGCTCGCCACGTATGGCCTCACCTTCGACGGGCGCTGGCACGTCGATCGACGGTCGCTTCGCCGCGCGATCGGCCCGCGGACGCGCGCGCTCTTCGTCGGCAATCCGGCCGAGCCGACCGGCGCGACCGTCTCCGGTGACGAGCTGGCGTTCCTCGAGGAGCTCTGCGAGGAGCGCGGGCTCGCGCTCATCGGCGACGAGGCCTTCCTCGACACCGCGCTCGAGGCGGGCACGACCGTGGCGCGAGCGACGCGCTGCCTCGCCGTCCACGTGTCCGGGCTGACCGGGATCTGCGGGCTGTCGCAGCTCGGGGCAGAGTGGATCGCGGTTGCCGGCCCCCAGCCGCTCGCCGCGAGCGCACTGGCGCGGCTCGCGTCCCACCCGGAGTCCGCTGCTCCGCCCCCGGCCCCGGTGCTCCCCGCGGTCCCGGCGCTGCTCGCGCGCCGTGAGCCCTTCATCGAGGCGCTCCGCGCCCGGCTCGCCCGGAACCGCGCGGCGATCGCGACGGCGTCGCTCCGGGAGGCGCCGTGGACCCTGCAGTGGGGAGGCGGCGGCCCATGGGCGGTGCTCCAGATCAACCCCGTCCAGGACGTGACGGCCCTCTGCCTCGCGCTCCTCGGTGAGGGGATCGCGGTGCGGCCGGGCGACCTGGACGGCCTCCCCGACTCCGGATACCTCGTCGTATCGCTCCTTCCGGAGCCGCGACTGTTCGTCACAGGGCTCGATCGGCTCGAGGCACACCTCCGCGGCATCGCGTAGACGCCGGCGAGGGGAGCCCAGATGACCACCCGAGCCGATTCACGCTGCGCGAAGCGCCTGTCCCGCTGCGTCGTCCTCGGCGCCCTGCTGGCCGCCGCGCCTCGCCCCTCGGCGGGCGACGAGCCCACGGCCCCGGCGCCCAAGTGGTACGAGCGGCTCGAGTTCCACGGCCTGGTCGACACCTACTTCAGCGCCAACCTCAACCAGGCCCAGTCGCTCCCGAACGCGCTGCGCCTCTTCGACGCGCAGAACGGGTTCCAGGTCGGCTTCGCCAAGCTCTCCGCGTCGGTCAACCCCGCGCCGGTCGGCTTCCGCCTCGACGTCGGCCTCGGCAACACGGCGGGCGTCCTGAGCGGGGTCAGCGCGGCGACGGCGTCCGTCGGCGACACGACCATCGAGCAGGGGTTCGTGTCGGTGAAGGCGCCGGGCGAGGTGATCCTCGACGCGGGCCGCTTCGTCACGAACGCCGGCGCCGAGGTGATCGAGGCGAAGGACAACTGGCTCTATTCGCGCTCGATCCTGTTCAACTTCGCCATCCCCTTCACGCACGTCGGGGTGCGGGCTTCCATTCCGGTGAAGAAGGTCGACGGGCTCTCGGTCATCGCCGCGCTCTTCAACGGCTGGGACAACCCGCCGGAGAAGGTGGGCTCGAAGAAGGCCGGGACCCTCGCGCTCAGCTACGCGGGCCCGTCCTCGACGACGATCACCGTGAACGCGATCTACGGCTACGTGAACCAGGACGCCGCCGACGCGCGGATCCTGATCGACGCCGTGCTCGGCCGGGCGTTCGGCCCGCTCTCCCTCAACGTGAACGGCGACTGGGCGAAGCAGGGCGGCCAGCAGTACGAGGGCGTCTCGCTCATGGGCCGCTACGCCCTCGTCGACGACCACCTGCGCGTCTCCGCCCGGGGCGAGGTCTTCCGCGATCGCGACGGGCTCGCGCTCGGGGTGACGGGGGCCGACTACTACGAGGCGACGCTCGGCGTGTCCGTGCCGCTCTGGACCACGGCCGAGTTCCGGGTCGAGGGGCGCTGGGATCACTCGAGCCCGAAGACCTTCCAGGGAGGCACGTCCGGCGACCAGACCACCATTCAGGCGGCGGCGCTGGCGTGGTTCTGACGCATGCGCGATCTCCTCGTCGGCGACACGCTCGATGGGTACCGCATCGAGGCGCTCCTGGCCCGCGGCGGCATGGCCGCGATCTTCAGGGCCGTCGACGAGGAGTCCGCCGAGACGGTCGCGCTGAAGGTGCCGCATCTTCAGTACGAGGCCGACGTCGTCTTCTACGAGCGCTTCCGGCGCGAGGAGGAGATGGCGCTGCGGCTCGACCACCCGAACCTCGTGAAGGCGCATCCGCCCCGCCGTGAGAAGAGCCGCGTCTACCTGATCATGGAGTACGTCGACGGCGCGACGCTCGCGGCGCTCCTCGACGAGGGGGGCCCGCTCCCCGCCGCCCGCGCGCTCGACGTCGCCCGGCAGACCTGCGACGCGCTCGCGTACCTCCACGCCCACGGCGTCATCCACCGCGACGTGAAGCCCGGCAACGTCCTGGTCCGGCGGGACGGCCAGGTGAAGCTCCTCGACCTCGGCATCGCGCACCTCGACACTGCGCGCCGTCTGACGATCTCCGGGCTCTCCGCCTCGATCGGCACGCCGGACTACATGGCCCCCGAGCAGCTCCGCGGCCGGGCCGGCGACGCGCGCGTCGACCTCTACGCGCTCGGGACGATGCTGTACGAGCTGCTCACCGGCCGCCTGCCCTACGCCGGCGCCGACTGGGAGGCGCGCGCGCGGGCCAAGCGGCTCGAGGAGCCGGCGCCGCCCTCCGCGCTCCTCCCCGGCATCGATCCGGCGCTCGAGGCCGTCGTGATGAAGGCGATCGCGCCCGCCGCCGCCGATCGCCACGCGAGCGCCGCGGAGCTGCTCTCGGACCTGCGCGACCCGTCGGCGGCGCCGCCGCGCGACCGGGCGCTGCGCCCGGCGCGCGCGCGCCGCCGCCTCGATCCGAGGCACGTCGGCGCGGCCCTGCTGGTGGCGGCGGCGCTCGGCGGGGTCGGCGGAATCGCGTGGCTGAGCCATCGGCGGATCATCGAGACCGGCGCGGAGAGCGCCGCCAGCCGGGCCGCCGCCACGCAGCCCCGCGCGCCCGCCGCGGCCGGAGCCGGCGCGGTGGCCCGCCCCGGGCCAGGCAGGCCCTAGCCGCTCCTGCCGCCGCCGCGCGCCCGCCTACGTGGACGTCGCAGCCGTCGCGACTGCGCCCCGCTCGCGCTCGCGCAGCAGCTCACCCACCGTCACGAGCTCGAAGCCGCGCGCCCGCAGGCCGGCGACGATGGCCGGGAGCGCCTCGGCCGTGTGGAACCGCGGGTGGTTGATGTGCATGACGATGATCGAGCCGGGGCGGGCCTCGCGCAGCACCCAGCGGATGAGCGCCGGCGTGGTCGCGCGCGGGTCGGGATCGCCCGACGGGAGATCGTACTCGATCGTGGTCAGCCCGAGCTCCGCGGCGACGCGGAGCACGCGGGCGTCGTACTCGCCGTACGGCGGGCGGAACAGGGTCGGCGCGCGCCCGGTCACCGCGGCGATGTCGCGCTGCGCCGCGAGCAGCTCCTCGCGGATGCGCGCGTCCGGGAGGCGCGTCAGGTGCGGGTGCGTCTCGGTGTGGTTGCCGATCTCGAGCAGCGGGTCGCGGGCCAGCTCCGCGAGGGCCGCAGGCTCCTCCCGCGCCCAGCCGCCGCCGACGAAGATGGTGGCGGGGACGTGCATCGCCTCGAGGACGGCCGTGATGGCCGGGTCGTAGGGGGAAGGCGCGCGCGTCGTGCAGGCGTCGAACGTGAGCGCGATCTTCCGCTCCCCGCGGAGGCCGTGCTCGACGGCGGCCTGGACCGCGGGGCTCGCCGCCGCGCGGCCCGCCGGGGCGAGCGTCAGGAGCGCGAGGACGAGCGCGGTGGCCGGAGTCCGTCTCATGCCTTCTGAACGGTTCGGCGGGTGCTGGTATTCACCAGGCGTCGAGAGTCGGGGGGCCCTCCTGAGAGGGTGCTACCTCGACCCACCCCTCTGAACCCTTCGAATCCGGGCCCGGTTCGGGCCAAGGATCCAAGCGGTGAGCGGTGGAGGACCTGGCGAGGGTCATGTGATCGACGCGTCGCCCGCAGACGAGTCAGGGAGGACGGGGCGGCCCTCGGCGCCCGCGAGTCACCGCGACGGGCTCGCCGCGCTCGCGATCACGTTCCTGCGCCTCGGACTGACGGCGTTCGGCGGACCGGCGGCGCACATCGCGCTCATGGAGCACGAGTTCGTTCAGCGCCGCCGCTGGCTGACCTCGTCCGAGTTCCTCGACCTCGTCGGGGCGGCGAGCCTCATCCCAGGGCCGAGCTCGACCGAGGTGGCGATCTACGTCGGCCACCGCCGCGCCGGGGCGGCTGGGCTCGCGCTGGCGGGGAGCTGCTTCATCCTGCCCGCCGCGCTGATCGTGAGCGCCATCGCCTGGGCCTATGTCCGCTTCGGGCGGCTCCCGGTCGCGTCCGGGCTGCTCCACGGCGTGGAGCCGGTGGTGGTCGCGATCATCGCGCAGGCGCTCTGGACGTTCGGGCGAGCGGCGCTCAAGACGCGCCTCCTCGCGGCGCTCGGCCTCGCCGCGCTCGCGCTCGATCTGCTCGGTGTGAGCCCGCTGCTCCTCCTCGCGATCGCGGGCGCCGTCTCCGCGTCCTCCCGGATCCGGCGCGCCCCGGAGCTCCCCGGCGTCGCCCTTCCGCTCCTGCCCCTCGCGGCGGGGACGCTCGCGGAAAGCGTCTCGCTCGGGAAGCTCTTCCTGGTCTTCCTCAAGGCGGGGTCGTTCGTCTTCGGCAGCGGCTACGTGCTGCTCGCGTTCCTGCGCGGCGACCTGGTCGAGCGGCTCGGGTGGCTCGACACGAAGCAGCTGGTCGACGCGGTGGCGGTCGGGCAGCTCACGCCCGGGCCCGTGTTCACGACCGCCACGTTCGTCGGCTACCTGCTCCGCGGTCCCGCGGGGGCGCTCGTCGCGACCGTGGGGATCTTCCTGCCGTCGTTCCTCCTGGTCGCCGCGACCGCGCCGCTCCTGCCGAGGCTCCGCCGCTCCAGGATCGCGAGCGGCTTCCTGGACGGCGTAAACGTCGCCTCGCTCGGCCTGATGGCGGCGGTCTCCGCGCAGCTCGCGCGCACCGCCGTCGTCGACGCGTTGACCGCGGGGATCGCCGTCGCGAGCCTGGCGCTGCTCCTCCGGTTCCGGGTCAACTCGACCTGGCTCATCGCCGGTGGGGCGCTGCTCGGGGTCGTGTTCGGCGCGCGGTGACCGTCCGCGGTGCTCCCTGCGCGGCAACCCGAGCGCGCGAGGCGGTCGCTCCCGTCGTCGCTCACAACCCGCGCATGCCCCAGAGCTCCCCACCGAGCGCCCCGCGGCCGTCCTGGCTGCCCGAGTCGCTCTTCCCGTTCGAGAGCCGCTTCCTCGAGGTGAGCGGCTGCCGCGTCCACTACGTCGACGAAGGGAGCGGCCCGCCGCTCCTCCTGCTGCACGGGAACCCGACCTACTCGTTCCTGTACCGGGACATCATCCGCCGGCTGTCGCCGCGCTTCCGCTGCGTCGCGCCCGACTACCCGGGGTTCGGCCTCTCCACCGCGCCGCCCGGTTACGACTTCCGCCCCGCCACGCACTCGCGGGTGCTGGAGGAGCTCGTCGGACGGCTCGGGCTCTCGGGGCTCACCGTCATGGTGCAGGACTGGGGAGGGCCGATCGGCCTCGGGCTGGCCGGCCGCCGGCCCGAGCTGTTCCGCGCCCTCGTCATCGGCAACACGTGGGCGTGGCCCGTCGAGGCCGCCCCCTCGATGGAGCGCTTCGCGAAGATCATGGGCGGGCCGATCGGCGGGTTCCTCATCGACCACCTCAACGTGTTCGTGAACGTGTTCATCCCCGGCGGGATGAAGCGGAGGAAGCCTTCGAGAGAGGTGATGGAGGCGTACCGCGGCCCGTTCACGCGCAGGGAATCGCGGACGCCCGTCCACGTGTTCCCGCGCGAGATCCTGGCCAGCCGCGAGTATCTCGCAGAGGTCGAGCGGAACCTGAGTCGCCTCCGGGATCTCCCAGCGCTCATCGTCTGGGGCGATCGCGACGTGGCTTTCCGGAAGCCCGAGCTGGAGCGGTTCGAGCGGCTCTTTCCCCGCCGCCGCACCGTCCTCCTGCACGGGGCGGGGCACTACATCCAGGAGGACGCTCCGGAGGAGATCGCTGCGGCCATCGAGCGCTGGTGGACTGCGGACGTCGAGCGCGCGCCGTCGCCGGAGATCCACGCCGTGCCGGGTCACGACGAGCACGCGCCGCATTGAGGTCATCGACGGTGGGCCGGCGGTGCCGCGGAGGCAAACGCGGGGTCGGGGCCGCGGCGGGTTGCGGGGGCGCCGCACCCATCGCGGAGCGGGCCGGCTGGTTTCACGCTCAGTGCGTTATTTCCAGAGATCGTGACTTTCGCCGGGGCAGGTTCACGAAGGACGCCGCCGACGGCCCAAGGTGACCGCTGCGCGCCGGCGCGCCTCGCCGACCCCTACCTCGGGACCGCGCCCGAACGCGGCCCTCTAGCGCGCACGGCGATCATGACGTCGCGGCAGAGGTCCGAGCGCGAGCGCGGCGGAACAGGTCCATGAACGCGCCCGCCTGCGCTCGACCGGAGCGGTGCGCGGTTCGGTGGCCTGGGCGGTGCACGCCGCTATCTCGGGCGCCGTCTCCGACGGCTCGTTCAAGGTGGGCGCGGCACCGAGCTCGGCAGCGCGGACGTCGAAGGCGAGGTCGCCGTGCTCACCCGTGGGCACGTTCGCCGGGAGCTTGCGAATTCCGGGCGCAGGTGCCGGCCGCGGGCGGAGCGAGACGACAAGCTCCTCGACCTCGCGCTTGGTGCGGAAGGCTGCGCGCGCGAGCAGCGCGTCCAGGTTCACGCCCACAGCGAGGGGTGGCCCGCCTCGAGGTAGGCGCGGCGCGCGTCGAAGACGGCCAGGTGGAGCAGGAAGTCCACCTGGACCTCCCGCTCCTCGCCGGCGAGCTCGGCGAGGCGAAGGGCGAGGGCGTTCGAGTCGAGCGACGCGGGGATGGGAGCGGACATGAGGAAGCCTCCTGTGCACCCTTCGTAACATGCGAATTCGCCCGCTCGGGAAGCGCGCCGGGAGCGCTGCTGCGCAGCGTTCGCAGGGCGTTCCTCGCCGATGGCCTCGGGGATGCGGATGCGCGAGCCAGGGGCCGCTGCGTGCGCGAGAGGGGCCGTCTCGCGCGACGGCGCGAGGCCGGACGCGGACTATCAGGAAAGGCGTCAAGTGCGACGATGCCGCACCTCATTCGAGACTAATGTTCACACATAGTGCGCTATCGCCAGAGAGAGTGATTCACGCACCGCCCTCGTTCGGTCGACACGACTGCCCGCCCCGAGCTGGAGGCGCCCCGCAGCGCGCCGCCTGCTAGCGTCGGACGCGAGGGGACGAGGCTGGGGGACGCGAATGGACCCGCCTCCCCGATCACCACGCCCACCTCCACGAGCAACGGCACCCCTCCCTCCTCGTAGCCTCGCCTGCGCGCACGCGCCCACGCCCCGACCGATCAGGCCGGCGTGCGCGGACGACTTGGCCTGTCAGGGGTCCTGAGCTGCGGCGGCGGGCTCGGCGCTGCGCAGCGCATCGGTGGATTGTTTCACGCGATCTGCGCGACGCCTGAGCCGAGCGGCTCGCGCGGGGCCGCGGCGCCGGCGCGCGGTATCATCCCTCGCATGGACCCCGCGCTCGAAGCCGCGGCCGGCAGGGCCGCAGACGCGATCCGCCAGGCGGACGCCCTCGTCGTCGGCGCCGGCGCCGGCATGGGCGTCGACTCCGGGCTGCCCGACTTCCGGGGCGACCGCGGGTTCTGGAAGGCGTACCCACCGTACGAGCGGCTCGGCATCGGCTTCGTCGACGCCGCGAACCCGGCGCACTTCGAGGCCGACCCCGCGTTCGGCTGGGGCTTCTACGGCCACCGGCTCGCGCTCTACCGCGCGACCATCCCGCACCGCGGGTTCGAGATCCTGCGCCGGTGGATCGGGGAGCGCGGTCTCGCCTCGTTCGTCTTCACGTCGAACGTCGACGGTCAGTTCCAGAAGGCGGGCTTCGATCCGGAGCGGATCGCCGAGGTCCACGGCTCCATCCACCACCTCCAGTGCACGACGCCGTGCTCGGAGGCGATCTGGGAGAACCGGGAGGCGATCGAGGTGGACGCGGCGACGATGCGCGCGCGGAGCGTCGTCGGCTGCCCGCGCTGCGGCGGCGTCGCCCGGCCGAACATCCTCATGTTCGGCGACTACTCCTGGCTCCCGGAGCGCACGCACACGCAGCTGGCCCGGTTCGACGCCTTCGTCGCGGACCTCGGCGGACGCCGCGTCGTGGCCGTCGAGCTCGGGGCCGGGACCGCCATCCCGAGCGTCCGGATGCGCTGCGAGGGGATCTCTCGGCTCCCGGGCGCGACGCTGGTCCGCGTGAACCCCCGCGAGGCGCAGGCGCCACCCGGCGCGATCTCCCTCGCGGCCGGGGCGCTCGCCGCGCTCGACGCGATCGACCGGGCGCTCGCGGGGTGACGGCGCCGCTCAGTCCTTTCCGAACTGCGTCACCGCGATCGCCAGCGCGGCGACGGCGGAGAGCGCGACGACCGCGAGCTCGAGCGGCACCGGGACGGTCCAGCCGAACCAGGTGACGCCCTGCGCCGTCGCGGCGAGGGGACCGCCGGCGTGCGCGAGCACGGCGCGCCGGAGGGGGTCGACCGCGTAGGTGAGCGGGTCGAGGCGGGTCAGCACCGCGAGCCAGCCGGGGAGACCCGCCACGGGGAACAGGGCGCCCGAGAGGAAGAAGAGCGGCATGAGCAGCATCTGGACGAGGGCCATGAACGACTGGATCGCCCGGATGCGCACCGCGAGGGCGAGGCCGAGCGCGGTGATCGCGAACGAGACGACGACGAGCTCGCCGATCACCGTGGCCACGAACGACGGCGTG
>Ga0318497_10000452_pt1 | contig 13304 bp, 16 predicted proteins | sample GRESIP109b1f23_FD_203754 | JGI IMG/M metagenome (GOLD analysis project Ga0318497, IMG submission 203754) | Tropical soil microbial communities from Luquillo Experimental Forest, Puerto Rico - GRE.SIPMG.109b1f23 | ecosystem: Environmental > Terrestrial > Soil > Tropical forest > Bulk soil... | reverse complement strand
CCGCCCCGAGCAGGAGCGCGAGAACCCTCATCGGAGCTACGGCATCTTACGTGGCGTCGGGCCGAGCCGGCCATAGACTTCCGACCAACCAACCATGCCGAACTGGGTCAAGCTCACCGTCCTCGCCATCGCCGTCGTGCTCGGCGCGGAGCTGCTCCTACACCGTCGCGCCCCGCCCATGGCGGCCGCCGCGCCGAGTCCTGCGCTGGTCCTCCCGCGCCTCGACGGGGGGACCGTCGACCTGTCGGCGCTCCGCGGGAAGGTCGTCGCCGTGAATTTCTGGGCCACCTGGTGCGGCCCCTGCCGGGCGGAGATCCCCGAGCTGGCGCGCTTCTGGAGCGAGCACCGCGATCGCTGCTTCGAGGTGCTCGGCGTCGCCGAGGAGTCGGCGCGGGCGGACGTGCAGCGGTTCGCCGCCGCCATCCCGTATCCGATCCTCCTCGACGAGCGCGCGCAGGAGCTCGGGCCGTGGAACGTCTCGAGCTACCCGCACACCTTCGTCGTGGACGCGGAGGGGAAGATCCGGCGGGTGTTCCAGGGCGCGGTCGACCGCTCGGACCTCGAGCAGGCGGTGCTCCCGCTGCTTCCCTCCGCCTGCCCCCGCTCCTGACGTTACACTCGGGTCGTGATTCGCACCCCGAAGTGCCCGATCTGCGGGAAGCCCGTCGCGCCGCGCGCGTCGAACCGGGCGTTCCCGTTCTGCTCCGACCGCTGCCGGCTCATCGACCTCGGCAAGTGGCTCGGCGAGGAGTACCGCATCGCCGGGCAGCGCGCGGGCGACGGCGTCGAGGCGCCCGCCCGGCGCGACGACGGCGAGGAGGACGACCGGTGAAGCCGGTGCTCTACGTCGTGCGCGCGCTCCCAGGGGTCGATCTCGCCCCGCTCGCGGAGCACTTCGCCGTCCTGGGGGGCGACGCCCACCCGCCGCCGCGCGAGCGGCTCCTCGCCGAGGCCCGCGACGCCGAGGTGCTCGTCCCGACCTACATCGACCGCGTCGACGAGCCGCTCCTCGCCGCGCTCTCGCGGCTGCACCACGTCGCGTCCTACGGCGTCGGCGTGAACCACATCGACCTCGACGCCTGCCGTCGGCGCGGCGTCCTCGTCACCAACACACCGGACGTCCTGACCGACGCGACCGCCGACCACGCGATGGCGCTCCTCCTCGCCGCGGCGCGCCGCGTGGTCGAGGCGGACCGCGTCGTGCGCCGGGGCGGCTGGACGGCCGTCGATCCCGCCTGGATGCTCGGCACGGAGGTCACGGGCAAGACGCTGGGCGTCGTCGGCTTCGGCCGGATCGGACAGTCGTTCGCGCGCCGCGCGCGCGGCTTCGACCTGCGGATCCTGTACGCGTCGCCGCGGGACGTGGGCGTCCCGTGGGCGGAGCGCGTCGCGCTCGAGCGGCTCCTCGCCGAGAGCGACTTCGTCGCGCTCCACTGCCCCCTGACGCCGGAGACGCGCAACCTCCTCTCGCGCGAGCGGATCGCGCGCCTCAAGCCGGGGGCGATCGTCGTGAACACCGCGCGGGGCGGCGTCCTCGACGACGCGGCGCTAGCCGAGGCGCTCGCCAGCGGGCGGGTCGCGGCGGCAGGGCTCGACGTCTTCCCCGAGGAGCCGCGCGTCCCGGAGGCGTACCTGCGCCTCGAAAACGTCGTGCTCACCCCGCACCTCGGGTCCGGTACGCGGGAGACGCGCGCCGCCATGGCGCGCCTGGTCCTCGAGGACGTGCTGCGCGTCGCGCGCGGGCAGCCGCCGCGCCACCCAATCCCGTGATCCACCGGGCGCCCGGCGGTGGCCCCCGAGGGGCCGGCGTGGTATCACCCGCGCTCTCCGGATGGGCTTCGTCGACCTGCACTGCCACCTGCTCTGGGACGTCGATGACGGGTGCGAGACGCCAAGCGAGACGATCGCCGCGGCGCGCTTGCTCCGAGCGCACGGCTTCTCCGACGCAGCGCCGAGCCCCCACGCGATCCCCGAGCTCCCGAGCCACGACGCGGCGCTCTGCGAGCGCCGGCGGCGGGACGCGACGGCGCTGCTCGAGGCCGAGGGCATCGCGCTCGCGCTCCACGCGAACGCGGAGAACCGGCTCGACGACGCGTTCCTGGCGCGAGCGGGCGGTGAGGGGAGGCGCGGGATCGGCGCCACGGGCGCCTGGGCGCTCGTCGAGGCGCCGTTCGAGGGCGAGCTCCCCGACGTCGTCGAGCGCGTCCGCCGAATCCGGGAGGCGGGCGCACGCCCGCTCGTCGCGCATCCGGAGCGCTGCGCCGAGTTCGGGCGATCGGGGCGCGCCGAGGAGGTGGTGCGGGCGGGTGCGGCGCTCCAGCTCAACGTCGGTGCGCTGGCCGGGCTCTACGGCAAGGAGGCGCGGCGGCGCGCGGAGCGCTTCCTCGACGCGGGGCTGTACGCCGTCGCCGCGACCGACCTGCACGCGCCCGAAGGGGCGGAGCGCTGGCTGGGCGTGGCGCTCGACGCGCTCGCGCGCCGCGCCGGCGCCGACGGGCTCGCGCTGCTGCTGGACACGAACCCGCGCCGCATCCTGGCCGGGGAGGCACTGCCATGAGGCGCTGGACGCAGGCGTTCGCGGGGCTCGCGGTGTCGGCCCTCGCGCTCTGGCTCACGCTGCGCGGCAAGGACCTCGGCGCCATCGCGACGGAGATACGCCAGGCCGACTACCGTTATCTGTGGGTGTACGTCGCGTCGCTCGTGGCGATCTACGTCGCGCGCACCGTACGCTGGGGCCTGCTCCTCGAGCCCGTGGCCGACGTCCCCTTCGCGCGCCTCAACGCCGCGTCGGCGGTCGGGCTCATGGCGCTCGTCATCCTGCCCTTCCGGCTCGGCGAGTTCGCGCGGCCCTACCTCATCGCGGAGCGGCCGAAGCTGCGCGTGTCTGCGGCGCTCTCGTCGGTGGTCGTCGAGCGGGTGGTGGACGGGATCTTCACCGGGCTCCTGCTCGTCGTCTCGCTGCTCGCCGTCCCGGACCGCGCCCCCGGCGTGCACGTCCTCAGGACCGGGGGCGTGCTCGTCTCGCTCGGCTTCGTCGCGGTCCTGGCGTTCCTCGCCTTCGGCTACCACAACCGGGCGCGCGCCGTCTCGATGGCGGTCGCCGTCCTCCGTCCGCTCTCGCCGCGGCTCGCCGAGCGCGCCGCGGGCATGCTCGACGCGTTCATCCACGGCCTGCGGCTCGTGCCGAGCCGGCGGAAGGTTGCGCTCTTCTTCGCGCTCACGACGATCTACTGGGCCATGAACGCCTGGGGGATGGCGCTCCTCGCGCGGGGCTTCGGGTTCGAGCTCGGGGTGGTCGAGGCGTGCACGCTCCTCGGCGTGCTCGTCATCGGCGTCATGATCCCGGCCGGGCCCGGCATGATCGGCACGTTCCAGGGGGCGATCGTCGTCGCGCTCGCGCTCTTCGCGCCGCGCGACGTCGTGGCGACCCGCGGGACGGCCTACGCGAACGTCGTCTGGGCGGCACAGCTCGTCGTGACGACGGTGATCGGGCTCCTGTTCCTCTTCTCGCGCCACATCCAGCTCGGGCGCGTGCTCGCCGCCCCCCAGGCGGTCGAGGCGGGCCTAGAGGACGAAGAGGCGGAGTACCGCAGCGAGCCGGGGAACTAGCGGCGCGTCGGGCGGCCGCGTCAGGCGATCGCTGCGTCCGCGTCGGACGCGCTCGCGGTGGCAGCCGGCGCCTTCGCCAGCCGCAGCGCCTCTCCGACGTCGGACAGGAACGAAGCGTCGACGGCGCGATCGATCTCCGAGAGGAGCGCCTCGAGGTCGTCCGCGTCGTCCACCGCGAAGGGAAGCTCCAGTTCGATGCTCACATCTCCTCCTCGAGCCAGCGGAGCAGGGCTTCCTTGATGCGGTCGGCGGCGCGCCGCGGCGGGCGCGGTCTCTGAAGGGGTGGGTGCTCGGGGACCTCCAGCGGAAGCTCGCGCGGCGTGAACTCCTCCGTCCGCGTCGAGAGGGAAACCGAGGGCTTCCGCATCCGCTATCCTCCGATATCGACCGACCGCTCCCGTTTATCACGGGCCGACCCCGGGTCAAGAAGACGTCCGCTACCCGGGCGCCCAGGTCGGACGACCAGGGTGGATACCACACCCGTCCGACATCGTGGGCTCCGGCGTGACTGGCCGGGGGGAGCCGCCATCGACTCCCCGCGCCTGACCGGACCGGCTTCTGCCCTGAGCGTGCCCGCCGCGCCCGTGTCCGTGGCCGGCGCTCGGCCTCGGGCGCGCTGACGAGCGGGGCGACGGACCTTCGGGGTGGACGGACGAGCGTCGTCACGCCTCGGCGCTCGAGCGGTCCTTCCGTGTGGAGGCTCCGCGTGTCGCACGTCATCCACCTAGTCCAGCTCGAGGGCGGGATGGCGCGTCCGCTCTGTGGCGAGTTCGTCGAGAGCCGCGACTGGACGACCGTCCTGAACGTCGCGACCTGCCAGGCGTGCCTGGGCTCGAAGCGTCGGGGGGCTGTGCGTGCCGCCGCGGACGAGTTCGAGCACGCGCGGCCGGACGAGGAGCGCGAGCCGGCGTAGCAGGCGCGCATCGGACCGCCTCGCCCAGCAGCGGAGAGGCGCCCGCCCGATCGCCGGCCTCGGGCAGGCCCGGGGGCGCGAGGGCCCGCCGCTTGGCCATGCGGCCGTGACTTGCCCGATCGCCTGATCCGACGGCGGGGGCCGGTGCACTGCCGCTCGAGGCGTCCGCCGCCATCTTCCTTCCTGAGCCGATGCGGCACGGACGCTACCCGGCAATGGAGGAGCCCCCTCGCCATGCCCCCTTTTCCGTCGGTGGAGCTGCTCGAGGACGCCCGCGGCGCGGCGGTCGTGGTGGTGCGCGGTCAGCTCGACGTCGAATCGGCGGTCCGCGTCAGGCGGGAGCTGGTCGCGCACCTGGCGGGGCGGGCGCTCTCCTCGCTCGAGATCGACGCGCGCGGCCTCGAGCGCGGCGACATGTCGGGGATGGTGATCCTGCACGAGCTTCGATCGGGCGTCTTCACCCAGGGAGTTCGAGGCCCGGTCGTCGGCCTCCGTCCCGAGCTAGAGAAGCTCCTCGTCGCGTTCCCGAGCGACGAGACGTTGCGGCGGGTGGAGGCGGGGCCTCCCGAGCTCAACGTCGCGGAGGAGGTGGGCGTGGCCACGCTCTCCGTCCTGCGCGACGCGCGGACGCAGATCACCTTCCTGGGGAGCGTCACGCAGGCGGTGACGGACGCGGCGCGAAACCCGCGCCGGACGCGCTTCGCCGAGGCGTTGCGGATCCTCGACGACGCCGGCGCCAACGCGCTGCCGATCGTCTCGCTCGTGAGCGTGCTCACCGGGTTCGTGATCGCCTTCGAGTCCGTCCAGCCGCTCGCCCGGTTCGGCGCGCAGATCTTCATCGCCGACACGATCGGCATCGCCATGGCGCGCGAGCTCGGGCCCATCATGACCGCCATCGTCCTGGCCGGCCGCTCCGGCACGGCCTTCGCGGCGGAGCTCGGGACGATGAAGATCAACGAGGAGCTCGACGCCCTCCGGACGATGGGGCTCGACCCGATCCGCTTCCTCGTGATTCAGCGGATCGCCGCGACCACGGCGCTCACGCCGATCCTCACGGCCTACTCGATCGTGGCCGGCATCGCCGGCGGAGCGATCGTGATGCGGACCATCGGCTTCTCGTCCGCGGCGATCCGGAACGAGCTCCTGAGCGCCGTCCGCGCCTCCGACGTCGCCTTCGGGATCGGGAAGGCGCTGGTCTTCGGGTCGCTCGTGGGCGCGGTCGGGTGTCTCAGGGGCCTGGAGACCGGCGAGGGCGAGCGCGCGGTCGGCCGCTCCGCCACTCGCGCCGTGGTCGCGAGCATCGTCCTCATCATCGTCGTGGACGCGATCTTCTCCGTCCTCGGGTACGTCCTGCGGACATGAGCGGGCGCGGGGGCGAGGCGGCCGTCGTGGTCGACGGGGTGGCCGTGGGCTGGGACGCCACGGTGATCCAGCGAGACCTGTCCTTCGAGGTGCGCTGCGGAGAGGTCTTCGGGATCCTGGGCGGGTCCGGCTCGGGCAAGAGCACGCTGCTCAAGGCGATGTTCGGCCTGCACCCGCTCCTCCGCGGCCGGATCCTCCTCGAGGGTGACGACCTCGCCGCCGCCCGGGGCGCCGCACGCGGGCGCCTCCTCCGGCGCTTCGGCGTGATGTTCCAGAGCGGCGCGCTGCTCGGCTCGCTGACGGTGCTCGAGAACGTGCGGCTCCCCCTCGACGAATTCACCGACCTCGACGACGCGGAGAGGGAGCTCGTCGCGCTCGCCAAGCTGGATCAGGTGGGGCTCTGCCCCGCAGCCCGCAAGCTTCCGGGCGAGCTCTCCGGCGGCATGCAGAAGCGGGTGGCGATCGCGCGGGCGATGGCGCTCGACCCCGGGATCCTCTTCCTCGACGAGCCGTCGGCCGGGCTCGATCCCATCACCTCGGCGGAGATCGACGCGCTCGTGTGCGCGCTGTCCCGCGGGTTCGGCATCACCTCCGTGATCGTCACCCACGAGCTCCCGAGCATCTTCGCCGTGATCGATCGCTGCGTCCTGCTCGACGGCGAGGCGCAGACGATCATCGCGGAAGGGCGCCCCGCGGACCTGCGCGACCACTCGACCGATCCCCGCGTCCTCCGGTTCTTCCGGCGCGAGACGGAGCAAGGGGCGAGCGTGCCATGAGCCGGACGCCGAGCCCGTTCAAGCTGGGGCTGTTCGTCGTGGGCGGGGTGACCCTCGTCGTCGTCGGCCTCTTCGCCTTGGGCCTGCGGCGCCGGCTGGAGGAGCGGGCCGGGTTCGAGACCTACATCACGGGCAGCGTGAGCGGCGTCGTCGCCGGCTCGGCGGTCAAGCTGCACGGGGTGAACGTGGGTGAGGTGACCGGCCTCGAGTTCTCGTGGATCGCGTACCCGGGCGGCAGGCCCGCGTGCGTGGTCGTTCGCTTCGACATCCGGGCGAGCGCCCTGCGCGACCTCACGATGGAGCAGGCCGTCGCGGGCGGGCTGCGGGCGACCATCGAGAGCGAGGGGATCACCGGCGTTGCCTACCTGTCCCTCGCGGACGTGGATCCGGCCGAGAACCCGCCGCTCCACGTCTCGTGGGCGCCGCACCGCCCGGTCATCCCGTCCGCGCCGAGCCAGCTCGACCAGATCATCCGCGCGGTGCGTTCGGCGCTCGCGAGCCTTCAGCAGGTGGACTTCGCACGGCTCGGTGCCCGCCTGGACAGGCTCGTCGAGGCGGTGAACGACTCGCTCGATCGCCTGGACGCGCAGCGACTGTCGGCGGATCTGCGCGCGAACGCGGACCGCGTCGGCGTGGCGTCCGAGGAGGTCGCCGCGCTCGCGAGGGACGTGCGTGGAGCGGTGCGCGGTCTGCGGCTCGAGGCGCTGGGACGCGACGCGAGCGCGCTGGTCGCTTCCCTGCGGGACACGAACGCCCGGCTGCAGGTGTTGATCGATCGGCTCTCGGACGTCGATCCCACGGAGGTGCGCGAGACGCTGGGCAGCCTCCACGAGGCCGTTCGCGGGCTCAACGAGGCGATCGCCGAGCTCCAGGGCTATCCGTCGGGCTTCTTCTTCGGGGAGGCGCCGCCGCCGGCGCGAAGCGTGCAGAGGAGCCCCTAGGTGCGACGCGAGGCCGTGACGGCGCTCGTCGTGGCGTCGGCGCTCTCGTGCCTCTCGAGGCCGGCGTTCGTGCCGCAGCTCTTCACCATCGACCTGCCGCCGGAGCACGCCTCGCCCGCCGGTCGCTGGGGCGCGGTCGCCGTCAGGCGGGTGCGCGTGGCGGCCCCGTTCGATGGGCGCGAGCTCGTCTATCGGACCGGCCCGTACCGGCTGGAGCGCGATCCCTACGCAACCCTGGCCGCGTCCCCGTCGGCCTTGCTCGCGGAGGCGCTCCGCAGCTACCTGGGCCAGGTGAGGTCCGCCCGCGAGGAGGGGGAGGCCGGCGACCGCAGCGGTGCCGAGCTGCTGCTGGACGTCGACGTCCGCGAGCTCTCGGGAGACTTCGTTCACCCGGAGCGACCCGAGGGCGTGATCGTCGTTCTCTTCGAGGTCTTCCCGGCGCGAGCCCCCTCGCCGCTCTTCCGGAAGGAGTACGCGCGCCGGACGGTGCTCAGCCACCGGACCGCGGACGCGGTCGTCACCGCCTGGAACCAGGGGCTCGCGGAGATGCTCGCCGAGCTCGAGCGCGACCTCGACGCGGCGCTGGCGGGACGAGCCGCGCCCGCCGAGCGGTAAGATCCTCGAGAGTCACGCGTGGGCCGTCGAGGTCGGCACCTCGGGGAGGTACATCCGGTGCGACCGCTGTAACCCAGGGAGAATTCCGTGACCGAGTCCTCAGCCGTTTCTCCCAGGGCATCTGCGCCGATTCGACCTTCGGACACGAAGTACGAGCTCTGGTCGTACCAGACCCTTCGTCGAGTGGTCGGCGTGCTCGGCGTCTCGATGCCGATCGCGGTCGCGATCTGGGGTCGCGTGCTCCCTGCGCCTCACCGATTCCTGCCCACGCTCAGCGACTATTACGGCTTCAGAACGCGCGATGTGTTCGTCGGGGTTCTCTTCACGATCGCCTGGTTCCTCTTCACGTACCGTGGGTATGACCGACGAGACCGCATCGCCGGGAAGCTCGCCTGCATCTTCGCGCTCGGGGTGGCGTTCTTCCCGAACAATGGACCGGGGCTCGAACCCGCGGTCCATTACCTCTCGGCCGCGGCGCTCTTCCTGGTGCTCGCTTACTTCTCGCTCTGCCTCTTCACGGAGACGGACAGGAACGGGAACCCGACATCGAAGAAGCTCGTCCGAAACCGCGTCTACCGACGCTGCGGCGTCTTCATGGTTGCCTGCATCGTGCTCATCGGCCTCTGCAAGCTCGCGGGAACGCCGAGGCTGATCTCAGCCGCGAATCCGGTCTTCTGGCTCGAGACGCTCGCGCTCTGGGCCTTCGGGTTCTCTTGGTTCGTGAAGGGTGAGACGCTCTGGAAGGACTCCCCTCGGTCTACGTGAAGGGACCTCAATGCCGGTGGAGCACTTCCGGGAGTAAACGGTCCTTCGACCTTGGAGGAGGAAGCCCCGCCTCCGCGCGGGCGGAGGCGGGGCCGAGCTGCCGTCACTGCCTCGGGTGCGCCAGAGACCAGTGCTCGGCGTACAGGTGATCGCCCGCCCAGCGCAGGCCACGCGGGTGGCTCATCAGCTCCTGGGCCGCCCGGGGATGGCGGCGGCACCAAGCCATGAACGAGTTCGCGGCGGGGCGGTGCGTCCCGGCGATCCGGTCGAACATCGGCCACCCAGGATGCGTCGAGATGAACGTCTGGATCGGCGCACCGGGATTCACGACGGCCCAGGTCACGAACTCGTGGCAACGCTCGGGATGCGTGCCGTCCCACTCGAAGAACAGGCGCGCGGCCTCGGGATGACCCTGGACCCAGACGCCGAGCTCGCGCGAGGCCTCGGGATGGTTTCGGCTCCACGCGTCGAGCCCCGGTGGCTCGGCGAGCGTGATCGCGGGCATGAGCAATGCGAAGGCGAGCAGCAGGTTCTTCATCGTGGATCTCCTGAGCGATGTCTTCTGCGCTGTCGTCGACATGGACGAGCAGACGAACAGCGGACGAGCGAGGAAGTCGCGCGATTCAAGCGAACCATGCTCGCGCCTCGAGCCGACCGATGTGTGCCGGGGTCGCACGACATCGTCTCGGCGCGAGCGCGTCATCGCGGGGGCGCCGGTCTCCTTCGAGACGGAGGGGAGGGCGCAACCGATCGCAAGCAGGCGGGTTGAGGACGCCGGAGACCTCATCCCGGAGAAGAGACCAGAATGAAAACCCTGCGCAACGCTGCACTCGTGGCCCTGCTCTCGCTCGTCGTGGCGTGCGGCGCCAGCAACGACAGCTCCCCCTCGCAAACCGGCACCGTCAGCCTGATGCTGAGCGACTCCTCCACGGAGGACTGGTCGCTCATCGGCGTGAAGGTCCTCAGCATCGCGCTCGTCCCGCAGGGGGGTGGCGCCCCCGTGACGGTCTTCACGGCTCCGACCCCGGCGCCGGTCGTGAACCTCGTTCAGCTCGACCAGCTCGGCGAGATCCTCGGCAACGTCCAGGTGCCGCCCGGAACGTACACCCGAGCCCTCGTCACGATCGCCGCGAACCCAGGCGACGTACAGCTGACCGCGGCCAGCGACCCCGAGTCCGGCTTCGCCGGCACGCCCGGCGCACCGATCCCGGCGAACCACATCCTCGTCCAGGGCGCGACGGGCAGCCCCGGCAGCCTCACGACCGCGGTGAGCGTCAAGCTCGAGGAGCCGCTCGTCGTGACCGCAAAGGGCAGCAACGCCCTGGACCTCGAGTTCGACCTGGGGCATCCGGCGCTCATCGTGAACCACACGACCGCGGCCGGCACCTTCTGGGCGGTCAGCTTCAGGGGGCCGCTCCACCATCACCCGCTGAGGCACCTGAGCCAGGTGGTCCTGCGCCACGCCTACGGGACCGTCACCGCGGTCGCGAGCGATGACACCTCCTTCACGATCACGAAGGACTACCCGGTCCACCCGGCGACGAACCCGGAGACCGCGATCGCGTCGAAGCAGAGCCTGTCCTTCCTCGCCGACGCCGTGAACGGCACGATCTTCTACGACGTGGACGCGAAGACGCACGCGGTGATCAAGGACTTCTCGTCCGTCGCGGCCACGCTCGACGGTAAGTACGTCCGCGTCGCCGCGCGCTACCAGGACGACGGCACGCTGGTCGCCGTGCGCGTCTGGGCGAGCGCCTCGTTCCAGAAGGTGTGGCTCAGCCCCGAGGGGCACGTCCTCCACGTGAACACGACGAGCAACGTGCTCACCGTCGAGAACGAGGACGCCGCGCCGGTCCCGCTCACGGTCGACGCGAACACGCAGTTCTTCTTCCGGACGCCGGCCAAGGCCCTCGCCGACACGACCCCGATCGGCACCGGCACGGCCTTCCTCGCGAACCTGAAGCGCGGCTTCAAGGTCCACGTCGCCGTCGTCGACCCGCTCGCGAACCCGCTCGTCGCGCAGACGGTCGACATCGAGATCGCGAAGTTCGACGGCGCGATCTCGGCGCCGAGCACCTCGGGCTTCACCTACACCCGGAGCTTCGTCACGCCTGCGGACGACTACACCGTGACGCTCCCGTACATCTCCTCGGCCACGCCGAACGGCACCGACGCGAGCGGCGCCGCGATCCAGGGCTTCAAGTGGTGGAACCTGACGTTCCCCACGCTCGCCGAGTCGGGCGCGAGCGCCATCCCGGACTTCGTGTCCGCGACGGGCGGCGCGGCGAGCTTCGGCGGGACGGCGAGGCCGATGCGCGTGTGGGGTGAGAGCTATGCGCTCTGGAACGATCCGGCGAGCCCGAACGGCTGGGCGGCGGACTTCACGGTCCTCGTCCCGCAGCCGGCGCCGCTCGGCGTGGTGACGACGCCTTGGGCGGCGAGCGCGAACGGCGGCAGCTTCGGCCTGCAGGTCGCCGGCGGCACGAACACGGTGACCGTCGACCTGAGCAGCGTGGTCGGCTCCGCGACGCTCGTCTACCAGGTCGACCGGACGAACGACGTGGTGACGGTCAGCCCGGAGGACCTCACCACCGCCGATGGCCTCGCCGCCGTCGCCGCGCACCTCGTGGCGAGCGCGCCGGTGAAGGTGTTCGGCGTCCCGCAGGCGGACGGCAGCATCAAGGCGTACATCGTGTTCTACTTCACTGGAAGTACGCCGATGATCTAGAGGCCGCAGAGTGTCGCGATGAAGGAGAGCCGTCGCACTCGGGGCGGCGGCGCCTCGAGAGCGCGATCGCGAACGCACGAAGGCCGCCCCGGACACCGGGGCGGCCCTTCATCGATATGGCCTTGTGGGGCTGCCACCGCTACTTCGGTGGCGGCGGCACGTGGCAGCAGAATTTGGCGAGCGCGTCGATCGAGGAGGTCACGAGCAGATCGCCCTCACCCCAAATGTGCCACTCGACGGAGTCGGAGTTGTCGCCCGCCGGGGAGCTCGCCTGCTTGGAGCCGGCCATCAGGATTTGTCCCGGGTCCCTGCCGTTCGCCTCGGTGAACTTGACGACCGTGCCGAACGGGAACGGATCACACCCGATGCCAGTGGCCTGGTCGCAGGGCGTGCTGGGGTCGGCGTCGTAGATGAAGCCGGTGCCGCCGCCGCCATCGCCGCACCCGTCCGATAGGATGACGGCCTCCTCCTCCTGCGCGCTGGGGCAGAAGCACGCCTCTTTGAAGATCGGGTTGTCGGCGGAGGGGCAGGTGACGGTACCCGGCACCAAGCACGAGCCGACTTGGTAGAAGCCGTCCTCGTTCTGACCGCCCTTGGCACCAGGGAGGGTCGTGTTTCCCGCCGGCGGCGTCGTCTTGCCGTGCGGGTTCCAGAGTTCCGCGCAGAACGCCTCGTGTGCCGCCGCCGGCCTCGCGACCGCCAGTAGCGCGATCACCGCTGCGAAAAGCCCGCCCGCCCGCAGCGCGCGACGCATACTGAGAGAAGCCACCCCCAAGCAACTTCCCTGAGCCCCGCCCATTTCACGCCTCCTTCGATCTCGACAACCTGACGAGGCGGGCCCCCACGGCCCGCCCGCTCAGCGCAGGCTAGGAGCAGAGCGGACGACCTACCAGCGCGCCTCTTGGAGGTCTCCTATCGTGGTTGACTCGGAGGCGATGGATACCGGGGCCCGGGCGCGCATCGCCGCGACCCCTCGAAGCGTCGCGGCGGGCCGATCGGATTACAGACCGTGTTGGTCACGGTCCTGCCGTCCGTCGCTTCGCTGGCGCTCCTCGCCGTGGGTGCGTGTTTCGGGTCCCGACGCGAGCGACCGCGAGCACCCGCGCGCCCATCCGCTTCGCGAGCTGGAGCGCGCGGTCCTCGTCGAGCCGCCCCGGCTAGGGAGGGGCTGCTTCGTCTCTCGCCCTTCCGGCGATTCGAATCCCGTCTGGTCGCTCGGGCGTCGTTGTCGAGGGCCCGTGTGGGGTTCGCGCTGGAACGAGGCACGCCAGAACTGTTACCACCGACGCGTGTGGGACGAGCCGCCAAGGGCGGCGCCCGCAAGGCTCCTCTCCAGCGGTCGAAGCGCTTCCTGAGCCGACACCGATGAGCCCGGATCGATCGAGAGCGCCCGAGTTACGCAAGTTCGTCGCGCCGGAGATCGTCTTCGGCGTCGGTGCCCGCCGGCTGGCAGGGCGGTATGCGGCGAACCTCCGTGCCGAGCGCGTGCTGCTCGTGACGGACCCGGGGGTGATCGCCGCAGGGTGGGCCGCGGACCTTCAGCGGTCGCTCGAGGACGTCGGCATCGCGTACTCGTGCTTCTCGCAGATCTCGCC
>Ga0318497_10000438_pt1 | contig 13429 bp, 10 predicted proteins | sample GRESIP109b1f23_FD_203754 | JGI IMG/M metagenome (GOLD analysis project Ga0318497, IMG submission 203754) | Tropical soil microbial communities from Luquillo Experimental Forest, Puerto Rico - GRE.SIPMG.109b1f23 | ecosystem: Environmental > Terrestrial > Soil > Tropical forest > Bulk soil... | reverse complement strand
CGCGAACGGGGTGCTCGTCGGGCACGTCTTCATGCACTTTCCGTGCACCTTCGTCTCGCCCGAGCGACACGCCCCCTTCGGCTTCGCCGCGTACGCGGAGGGCGCCAGCGCGAGGCTGGCGGCGATGAGGGCCGCAATCCGGGTGCCGTGCTTCAGCAGCATGGGAACGTCTCCTGTCCGTGGTGGGAAGGGCGCAGTCTATCCGCCCGCGAAACGACGCGTCGGCGACCGGAGTGCGACGATTCTGCAAACTGCACGTCAATCTCCATATTCCCTCGATTGGCCCTGCCGGGCGCGGCGAGGTCTCGGCTATGCTGCGCGCCTCCTCGTCATCCCCGGAGCGAGCGTTGGATCTCGGACCAGCCGCGGCGGTCATCCGCCGTCTCGTCGTCGGAACCGCGGTCGTCGCGCTCGCCGCCTGCGGAGCCAAGCCCAAGGACCCGTTCGTCGCGAGCCCCTCCCCCGACTGCTCGCCGCCCGGCACGCCGGTGGTTTCTGCGGCGTCGGCGCCGGCCGGCCCCGCCACGGAGCCGACCGTCTGCCAGCAGCCGATCATCCAGAGCGCGCTTCCGGCGAGCCAGGTAAAGCACCTGGGCACGGTGCCCGTGAACAGGACCGCGGCGTTCGACGTTCCGCCCGCGACGGGGAGCTTCACGATCGTGCTGCAGGCGGTGACCGCGTCGACGGCCGACGTCACCTTCGTGGGCGCCCCTCCCCTGCCGAACGCCCCGGTGCCGCTCAAGATCACGGATCCAGCCGGCGGTACGTTCTACGACGACACCTCCACGCCGCTCGACCCCACGCGCGCGAACGCCGTGTACCGCGGCGGCAGGCAAGGCTGGGGCACGTTCACGGCCCCGAACACGGCGCCCACGCTCTCCGCGTGGGCCCGCGGCGTCCCCGCCGGGCGCTGGAGCTTCGTCGTCGGGGATTACGCCGCCGAGTGCCAGAACCTGGGGCCCGCCGGCTGCACCGCAGGCGCCAACACCAGCGGCGTGTACGACGTGACGGTCCTGCTGCGACCGGGCCCCGTTCCGACCACGGGCACGATCGACGTCGACTTCTACCTCGCGACGGCGCAGTTTAGCGCGTCCACGGCCGTCACTGATCCGGGCATGGCGCGGATGGTCTCGACCCTCAGCGCGATCTACGCCAACGCGGGCATCTGCCTCGGCAAGGTGACCTTCATCGACCTGCCCGCCTGGGCGAAGGCGAAGTACTCGACGCTCGACGCCACGGACCGGGGGCCGTGCGGCGCCCTCGCCCAGCTCTTCACGCTCTCGCTACCGGACGCGGCGCTCCCCCTCTTCCTCGTCGACCAGCTCCAGAACCTCAACAAACTAGGCCAGTACGAGTACGTCGTGGGGATCGACGCCGCGATCCCCGGACCCTCGTCGATGGGCAGCACCGTCGTGAGCGGTGCGGCGATCGGCATCTCGTGCGTCGGCCCCGGCTCCTGCGCCGCGGGCGTCGTCGATCCGGACAAGGTCGCCGCGGTGGCGGCGCACGAGGGCGGCCACTGGCTGGGGCTCTTCCACACCACCGAGGAGAACGGGGCCGTGTTCGACCCGCTCTCCGACACCGGGGTATGCGACTGCTCCCAGTGCGTCGCCGAGGCGTATCGCTCGAGCTGCGGCACGTCCTCCGCCGAGGTCGGCACCGCCGTGTGCTCGACGGGCGGCAGCTGCTCGGGTGGAGACAACCTCATGTTCTGGCTGATGGGCGGGACCGCGATCTCGGCTCAGCAGGCGCAGGTGATGCGCGCAAACCCGCTCGTACGGTGAACCCGCAGTCCAAGAGGTCCGCAACATGTCGAAGCTCCTCGTCGCCTCCGTGCTCTGTCTTCTCGTCGCGACCGGCGCCCGAGCGGCGCCCACCGCGAACAAGGCGTCGGCCGCGAAGCCCGCTCCCGCCGCGGACGCGCCGCTCGTCTCCACGTCTCCGATCGCGACGATCGACGGTCAGACGATCCCGTACTCCGAGATCGAGCGCGCGATCGGCGCGCAGGTGCGCCAGGCCGAGGCGGAGTACCTGACCAAGGCATACGACCTCCGGCGCGGCGCCCTCGACCAGCTCATCACGAATCGCCTCCTCGAGGGGGAGGCCAGGAAGGCCGGCAAGACCGTCGCCGAGTGGCTCGACCAGGAGTTCCTCGCCAAGGTACCCGAGCCGACCGAGGACGAGCTGCGCAAGGCCTACGAGAAGAACCGCGCCCAGCTCGAGGGGGCCACGTTCGAGCAGGTGAAGGACCGGCTGCGCGAGCACCTCCGCCGGCTCGAGGCGAAGAGGCGGTTCCAGGCGCGCCTCCAGGAGCTCATGACGAAGCACGGCGTCAAGACCTTCCTCGTCGCACCGGAGCCGGTGCGCTTCGCCGTGGAGGCCGCCGGGCCGAGCCGCGGCGCCGAGAAGGCGAAGGTGACGATCGTCGAGTTCAGCGACTTCCAGTGCCCGTACTGCGGGCGGGTGAGCCCGACGCTCGCCCGCGTCCTCGCGGACTACCAGGGGAAGGTGCGGCTCTTCTATCGCCAGTTCCCGCTGGGCTTCCATCCGCTCGCGCAGAAGGCCGCCGAGGCGAGCCTGTGCGCTAACGATCAGTGGAAGTTCTGGGAGCTCCACGACCGGATGTTCGCGGATCAGTCCAAGCTCGAGGTCGCGGACCTCAAGGCGGCGGCCCGGACGCTGGGGCTCGACGGGGCGAAGTTCGACGCGTGCCTCGACGGCGGGTCGAAGGCGGCCGCGGTGGAGGCCGACCTCAGAGCGGGGCAGGCGGTCGGCGTGCAGGGGACGCCGGCGCTCTTCGTGAACGGCGTCTTCATCAACGGCGCGGCGCCGTACGAGCAGGTGAAGGCGGTGGTCGAGCGGGAGCTCGAGCGCGGGTAGTCAGGAGGTCGGGCGCACCCGGACGAACTCCGCCATCGACGGCGTGAGGAGCGTGAGGGGCCGCGCTGGCTTCACGAAAGCGAGCAGCCCCGCCACGAGGAACGAGGACTCCGCTCGAGTGGGCACGTCACCTCGCGGTGGCGGGCCGCTCTTCGGGGCGCGCGGGGGCCGGCTTCGGCGGGAGGCGGGAGACTCCAGCGAGCGGCGCCGGCGTCGCGGGCGCGTCGAACCCGGCGCCCTTCTCCCGCAGCTCGATGCTCCGCTGGTAGAGCGCGTGGAGCAGGTACTCGAACCGCTCCATCCCGAGGCGCTTCCGGTCGGACTCGAGCAGGGCCGTCGCCGCGTCCGGCAGGCCGAAGTAGCCACGGACTCCCTCGAGCCAGCGGACGACGTGCGCGGTGAGATCGCGCCCGCCGCGCGCGGCCTCGTCCTTGAGGAAGGACACGAGTTCGCGCGGCATCCGGAACGTCTGCATCAGCTTGCCGGCCCGTGCCGGCGCTTCGGGGTCGGGCGTTCGATCGATCGGCGTCATGTCGAGCCTCCCTGTCGAGAAACGCCCCCCCAAGGGCTCAGTTTCCTACCTCGTCGCGAGCTTCACCTTGTCGAGCTGCCGCTGCACCGCGTCGCGCAGCGCCGTGGAGCCGACGACGAGCTCCCCGTTCACGATGAACGAGGGCGTGCCCGTCACGCCAGCCGCGGCCGCGGCCGCGACGTCCTGCTCGACGCGCTTGCGCGTCTCCGGCGCGCGCAGCGCGGCCCGGAAGCGCGCGAGGTCGAGCCCGAGCTCCTTCGCGTACTGCTCGTACACCGCGTCCGAGAGCGCCTGCTGGTTCGCGAAGAGCTTGTCGTGCATCTGCCAGAACTTGCCCTGCTCGCGCGCCGCCTCGGCGGCGATCGCCGCGGGCATCGCGTTCGGGTGGAACGGCAGCGGCATGTGCTTCCAGACGATCAGGATGTCCTTGCCGAACGCCTGCTCGACGTCCTTCACCGGCTGGACGGCGCGGCCGCAGAACGGGCACTGGAAGTCGGAGAACTCGACGACCGTGACGGGCGCGTCCTTCTTCCCACGGGCGGGGTCGTCCGGCCGGAGCGCCACCGTCACGTCCTTCGCGGCGAGCGGCGGCGCGGCGATCAAAACCTGCTCCCGGGCGCCCTTCTCGACGATCCGGGTGTACGCCTCGGACGGCTTCACGCCCTGCTTCACGAGCTCCTGCGCCTTGGCCAGCTCCTCGTCGATGAGCGCCTGGAAGGCCTCGAGCGGTTGCGCGCCGACCAGCTTGCGCCCGTTCACGAAGAACGTGGGCGTGCCTCGTGCGCCGAGCGGGTTCAGGAGGTTCTGGTCGCGACGCATCCGGTCAATGTGCCGGCCGTCGTGCAGAGCGGCCTGCACCTTGGCCGCGTCGAGCTTCAGCGCTGCGGCAGCCGCCTCGAGCGAGGCGCGGTCGAGGGACGGAAGCGCCTGGAGCTTGTCGACGGCCTCCCAGAACCGCGCGTCACCACCCTCCGCGCGCGCCTCCTCCGCGAGCTTCGCGGCGGGGACCGCGTCGCGGTGCATTCCGAGAGGGTTGTGCTTGAACACCAGGCGCACCCGGCCGTCGTACTTCTCCTCGACCTGCTTCACCGTGGGAGCGACCTGCTTGCAGAACGGGCACTCGAAGTCCAGCGCCTCGACGATGGTGACGAGCGCGTCGTCGGGGCCGCGCACCGGTGACCCGTCCACGGGGACGCTGTAGACCGCCTTCGGATCCTCGATCTGGGGGCCCTGAGGCAGCGCAAGACGAGCATCCCGGGGCGTGGGGGCGGCGGGCGCCGGTGCGGCGGGAGGGGTCAGATGGCCCGAAAGCTTGACCGCGCCAGCGAGCACAGCCGCTGCCACGAGCACGAGAGCGACTCCGACCTTCAGCCTGTTCAAGGGGATGCCTCCGCCGACGGTTGGCCGAGTGAGGAGGCTCGTTGTACCCGATCGCTCCGCCGCGAAGCGGTGAAGAGTCTGCGACGAGCGTGCGGCGCTGGAGATACTCCGCGGTGACGACGCTGCACAGCCCCGCCGGGGTCCACTTCACGTCGAGTGCGCGGTCGGCGCCGAGCCCGGACGCGCGGCGCGCGCCCGTCCCGCCTGCCACGCCTTCCACGCCGCCGCGCCGACGACGAGCAGGTTTGCCGCCACGACCGGCGGCGCCCGCATGAGCAGCCCGTAGACGACCCACAGGAGCGCGCCCGCGATCTGGACGCGCACCAGCAGCTCGGCCCGGCCGAAGAAGTACGACGCCACGAACACGGCCGTGGCCGCCCAGCCGAGGAGCTCGACCATCCCGCGATCCACGCTCACGCCACACCTCCGGCGGAGCGCGGTGCCTCGAGGACGGTGACGCGATCGGTCCGGGCCTTGCGCCAGTCGTGGAGCGAGAGCCCCGTACGCCTCGAAGAGCTCTCGGATCCGCGCCGAGCCCCACCCGACGATCTGTTCCAGGATGGGCACGACGCGGCCGTGTCAAGAGCGCGCAACGATCCCGGCGCAACGTGTCCATCGAGGTGGGAGCGATGTGGCGCGCCGCTCCGGTCGCGAGCGGCCAGGCCCGCCGACGCCGCCGAGGGCTCGGCCGATCGCCCGCGAGAGGGTCCCGGCCCTCCCCGGAGGGGTTCCGCCGCGAGGCGCGAAGCGCGACAATGACAATCCATGCGCATTGATGACAGGACGATCGAGCTCTCGGCGGACGAGGGCGCCCGGGTGGTTGCGCTCGGGCTGCTCGCCGAGGCGACCGCGGCGGCGGAAGCGATGGCCGCCGGCGAGGGCGAGGAGCCGCTGCACGACTTCCGCGTCTCGGTCCGGCGCCTCCGGAGCGCGCTCCGCACGTTCCGACCGTGGCTCAAGGACAGCGTGCGCCCGCGGCACGAGAAGAAGCTGAAGGAGATCGCGCGCTCGACGAACGAGGCCCGCGACGCCGAGGTCCAGCTCGCCTGGCTCGCCGCGAAGCGCGACGTGCTCGCCTCTTCGCGGCAGCGCCCCGGCTACGAGCGGCTCGTCTCCTGGTTCGAGGCGCGCGCGCACTCCGGTCCCGACGCCGTTCGGGTCGCCGACCGGTTCCGCCGCACCGCCGCGAGGCTCCGCGCGCGGCTCGGGACCTACGAGCGGCGGATCGAGCCGGGCGGGGACGCCGGGGCGAGCTTCGGCGGCATGCTCGCGTCGCTCGTCGAGGACCAGGTCGCCGCGCTCTCGAACAGCATGAACGCGATCCGCGACGCCACGGACGAGGAGCAGGCGCACTCCGCGCGCATCGAGGGCAAGCGGCTGCGCTACCTGCTCGAGCCGCTGCGCGGCTATGCCCGCGCCGATGCGACCGAGGTCATCGGCCACCTGAAGCGCCTCCAGGACGTGCTCGGCGAGCTGCACGACGCGCACGTGCTCGGGGCCGAGCTCCGCGATGCCCTCGTCGACGCGGCAGCGGACGGCGCGCGCAGGCTTCACGCCGCCGCCTATGCGCCTGGCGCGACGGAGGCAGCGCTGCGGGAGGGGCTCCGGTCGAGCCCGCGCCCCGGGCTGCTCGCGCTCGTTCGCCTCGTGCGGGAGCGGCGCGACGCGCTGTACGCGGACCTCGAGCGCGAGTGGATCGGGGGAGGCCTCGACGCGCTCGCGGGCGAGGCGCGGGCGGTCGCCGCGGCGCTCGAGGCGCGCGCCGGCGGGAAGCTGGAGCACGAGCGGAAGTTCCTGCTCGCCGCGCTGCCCCCCAGGGCCGCCGAAGAGGAGCCGGTCGAGATCGCGCAGGGGTGGGTCCCGGGGGCGCGCGTGCGCGAGCGGATCCGGCGCGTTCGCGGCAAGGACGGCGAGCGCTACTGGCGCGGCCTGAAGCAGGGGGCGGGGCCGGTCCGGTTCGAGGCGGAGGAGGAGACGACGCGGCAGGTCTTCGACGCGCTCTGGCCGCTGACGGAGGGGCGGCGCGTCGCCAAGCGCCGCTACCGCGTCCGCGAGGGCTCGCTGGTCTGGGAGATCGACGAGTTCACGGATCGCGATCTGGTCGTGGCGGAGGTGGAGCTGCCGGCGCGCACCACCGACGTCTCGGTTCCCGACTGGCTGCAGCCGCTCGTCGTGCGCGACGTCAGCGACGACCCGGCCTACCGGAACGAGAACCTGGCGGCGATCCCCGGCGCGCCGCGTCCGCGAGGCGTCGGCCCGAGCGCCGTCGGCCAGGCCGACGCGCCGCCGACGGCCGCCGCGTCGCGGCCGGTCACCCAAGCGTAACCGACCGGAACCGGAGCCGGCGAAGGTGCCCGGCCCTCCCTCTACGTCCGCGGGAACTCCGGTATTTCGCCGCGGGCGGCCCGCTCGCCCGGCGTGAGCGCCGCGAGGAAGGCCTCGTGGAGCGGCACCGCCACGCCGGCCTCGCGCCCCAGGCGAACGATGGCGCCGGTCTGGTCGAAGAGCTCGGAGGGGCGGCCGGCGGCGAGGTCCCGATGCATCGAGACGGTCGAGTCGGGCGGCGCGCGGTCGAGATTGGCGAGCGTGCGCTCGACCACGTCGGCAGCGAGGCGCACGCCACGGGCGCGGGCCACCGCCACCCCCTCGGCAACAAGCGCGGAGAGGAGCGCGCGAGTCTCCGGGGTGGCGCGCATGGTGAGCGTGGGGGCGCGGGTCACCGCTCCGAGCGTTCCCTTGGGCTCGACGATGAGGAGCTTCTCCCAGGCTCCCGCCTCCACATCGGCGCTCACCTCGGCGCCGGCGCCAGAAGCCCGGAGCGCGGCGGCGAGAGGTGCGAAGCGGGCCGCGAGCGAGGTGCCGGGCCGGTCTCCCATGACCACCGTAGGCGCCTGGCCGGTGTGCTGGATCCGCCCCGGCGTCTCCGCCCACGCGAACAAGAGGCAGAAACCGCCGGCCACCTGCGCGGGCGGGAGCGCCGCTGCCAGCCGGTCCGCCGCCTCCACGCCGTTCTGGAGCGGGACGGCGAAGCCGCCGCCGGTCAGGAGCGGCGCCAGCGACGGCGCCAACTGCGCCACCTGCCAACTCTTCACCGCCACCAGCACGGCGTCGCAGGGGCCGGCCGCCGCAGGATCTTCCACCACCCGCGCCGGCCGGGCGGTGAAGGTGCCGAGCGGCGAGGTGACGGCCAGCCCCTCAGCCGCTATGACCCGGCCGGCCTCGCCGCGGGCCACCAGCACGATCTCGTCCTTCGCGGCGCGGGCCAGGAGCCCGCAGAGCAGCCCGCCGACGCCGCCGGCGCCCACGATGGCGATGCGCATCGGGCAATGATAGCAGACCCGATTGGCCCTCGAGCTACGCCTGCCAGACGGGTTTCGCGGCGGTTTGAATCGGAAACAGCGCGGCGCAGCCGCGCCCGCGAACCATGGTTCAGGCGCGGCGCGCGTCGCGGCGACGTCCGCCCTGAGCGACCGCCCGGGAGATGAGTCCCAGGACGGAGGGGAGCACGTCCTCGGCCTTGCGCGAGTCGAGGATCACGAGGCTGCGGAGGTCCTGTGACCACTCCGCCGGCGGATCGCCCCGGCGGCCGTCGAGGCCGGCGCTCTCGCCCAGCGCGCGGAGCAGCAGTCGGCGGTCGGACTCGTGGTCGAGCCGGTCGAGCGCCTCGCGGCGCGAAAGCCACGCGACCTCGTCGATCTCGTCGTCGTCCGGGCGCCCGCCGATGCGGACGACGCGCGCGTGCCAGTAGAGGATGAGCTTCGGCTCGGACCGGGCGACGTACAGCTTCGCCCCGGCGAACCGCTCGAGCCGCACGTCGCAGCCCGTCTCCTCGGCGATCTCGCGGCGGGCGGCGTCTCGCCAGCCCTCGCCGTCGTCGAGCCTGCCCTTCGGCAGGCTCCAGTCCCCGCGGCGCGCGCGATGTACGACGGCGAGCCGCGGCCCGGCCGCCATGTCCCGCCACACGATTCCGCCCGCCACCCCGACCAGCTTCATGAAGCGCAATCTGACCACGGAAGTCTGACAACAGGCGGGCCGTCCGAATTCCGAAACGAAGAATTCGCGGAGCCGTCACGTGTGCGCACCCACACGTACACCGATCCCTGAGCCGCGTGACGGAATCGCGACGCGCCTGCCGCGGAGCGATCCACGCGGCCGGCGACGGACCCGCGCGCTCGGTCAGCGCCGATCCAGGCCCCACACGAACGCGCGGAGGGCCTCGACCTCGAGCGGCGCGTCGGGTCCGGCGCCGTGCAGCACGACGAAGCGTCGCCCGCCGGCGCTCCCGGTCACCGCCACGGAGCGGAGCCCCGCGACGTCCGCCGGGATCGTGCCCACCGGGTCGACCCGGCCGCGATCGTCCCGGCGGAGCGGCAGGACCGCGTCGTAGCCCTGCGGCTCGCCGGGAGGGTCGACCACGACGCGGAGCCACTGCCCGAGCGGACCGCGGTAGTAGTCGACCTGGAAGCAGTCGACATCGGCCTGGGCGGCGTCCGCGGGGCACGACACGCCGGCCGTGCGCGACCAGCCGGGCGGTGGCACGAGGGGGAGCGCGGCGGAGACGTGCTGGCCGCGGGGGGGCGACTCCGCCGTCCCGGACCCGCCGGCGAGGGCCGCGGCGGAGCCGAGGGCGATCGCCGCGGCGACGGCGAGAGCGAGTCGCATTCGCGCAGGAGAGCAGCCGTCTGCGGCGGTTCGGTGTCGCGACGGCGGCGGCTCCGCGAATCCGGGGATGCACTCCGTTCAGTCGTCCCCGTCGCTCCGGGGCGACGCGACGGCTCGCTCGGCGAGGTCGAGGAGGTGCGCCTGCTCGCGGTGGTACGCGGGCGTCCCGAGCCGGTGCTCCTCTGCGGCGCGCGCATGGAGCCGGTCCGCCGCGAGCGAGAGGCGTCCGAGCGCGCCGAGGCGGCGGCTGTCGCGGTCCGGCGCGGAGGTGTCGAGCCGCGCGACGAGCTGCCAGATGCGCCGCCCCTCCGGCGACGGCGCGTACGCGGCGACCGCGTTGAACCCGAGCTTGTCCGCCGTGATCCCGTTGTACGAAGGCTGGAACAGATCGCGCAGGTCCGTCGCCATGAGGTCGCCGAGGTTGTTCGGCGGGAGCCCGAGGAGCAGCTCCTCCGTCTTCACGATCGAGGCGGTCGAGTAGTGACGCTTCGCGGCGTACGCAGGCTTCGCGAACGGGCTCACGACGATGGCCGGGGTGCGGTGCTCGTGGATGTGATCCCGCGTCGACTGCGCGTCGTCGTACGTGATGAAGATGGCCGCGCCGGTCCCCGTCGCCGCGTCGTAGTAGACGGGGCTCCTCATGACGTGCTCCACGACCATCCCGAGCGCGACGTCGCCGTCCGCGACCTGCTGCGCCGCGGTCGCCGCCGGCACGTTCGTCGCCTGCTGCGCGCCCGTGTGGTCGTTCGGGAGGTAGACGTAGAGGAGCTGGGGCAGCGTCCCCCGCCGCACCATCGCGTCGTAGTCCCGGATGAACTCGAGCGCGCGGCGCTGGTCGGAGATGTTGAACGTGTAGCCGGGGTAGTTCGGGTCGAAGCGCGGCTCGCCGTTCGCGTTCTGCCCGCCGAGCGCCGCCAGCACCGGCAGCGACATGAAGTAGGACTGGCCGAGCCCCTGCGTGGCGCTCGTCACGTCGCCGACGTCGTTCGGGCCCGCGGCCGTGTTGGCGGCGGGATACCCCGCGCCCTGCCCCGTGGGATCGTTCAGCGACGTCGGGGTGCTCGTCCCGGTGTCGCTGCCGGCGAGCCGAATCATCGCGCCGTAGTCCTTGAACGACACGCCGTTCCGGGCCGCGTTGTTGAAGATGTACCCGCTCGCCGGGTAGTCCTCCGGCTCGAAGTTCTTGTTCACGAGGAGGCCGCGCCCGGACTTCACGAGGAGCGTCTTCTCCGTGTAGTCGGTGGCGGTGCCCGACGCGGCGAACTGATGACCGGCGTCGGACTCGTCCGAGTCGGAGTAGTAGTTGACGGCCGTCGCGAAGGCCGTCGCGAGGAGCTGCGTGTTCACCGAGACCGGCGTGTACTGCGGGTCGGTCGCCCGCGCGCCGGTGGCGTCGTGGAACGTCGTGCTCGCGAAGGGGCCGAACTGCGAGGCGCTCCCGAGCATCGAGTCGAAGGTCTTGTTCTCCTGCAGGATGAAGATGACGTGGGAGATCCGCTTCGAGGCGGCGCCGCCCGGCGGCACGACGCTCGCGTCGAGGTCGCGCTGCGTCGCGTAGTTGTCGGCGACGACCGTCGCCGCGCCGGCCCCGAGGTCCAGGCCCGCGAGGTCCACCCTCTGGACCGTGCCGAAGATGAAGTTGCCGTCGGTGAAGGACTCGACGCCGGTCGCCGTCGTGCCGGTCAGGTCGGCCCTGGGGTTCACGTCCTCCCCCACCCCCTTCGCGTTCACGACGTAGAGCGTCTTCCCGTCGCCCGAGAGCGCGAGCGCGCTCGGGTACCAGCCGGTCGGGATCCGCCCGAGGAGCCTGGGCGCGAACGGCCTCGTCGTGTCGAGGACCGCGACCGCGTTGATGCCGGCCTCCGCGACGTAGACGCGCGACCCATCGGCCGACGCGGCGAGCGCGTTCGGGGACGTGCCGCGGAGCCTCGCGGCGTCGCCGACGCCCGGCACCTTCAGCGAGAGGTCGTACTCGACGGTTCTCGAGCCGTCCGCGGCGACGAGCGCGAGCGCGTCGTCGTTCGCCTTCGCGACGTAGAGCGCGGCGCCGTTCCCGTTCCTCACGAGCGCCGCGGCCGACGGGTGCGTGTCGCCGACCTGCTCGTTCGCGTCGAGCGGCTTGCCCAGGTACTGCGCCGCGGAGAAGGTCGCCTGCGTGGGGTCGCCACCAGGGACCGAGAACACCCACGCCGACGACGTCCGCGCCTTGCCCGCGGTCGTGTCCGTCACCGGGACGTAGAAGCCGTCTGGCGAGCTCGCGCCGGCGCCGATCGCGGTGAGCTTGCCCGTCGCCGGATCGTAGGTCGGGCTCTTGAACTTGTACTCGGTGATTCCCCAGTTCGTGACGTAGACCGACCGGCCGTCGCCGCTCACCCGGACGTCGTAGGGGAAGAAGCCGACCGGCAGCTGCTTCACCACCGTCCGCGCGGCGGTGTCGAGCACCGCGAGGCTGTTGTCGCCGTTGCACGCGACGTAGAGGTACTTCCCGTCCGGGCTCAGCGCGACGCCCGCGGGGAAGCTGATCGCGGTCGTCCCCGAGCGTGCGAAGCCGGTGGGGACGGGCGGCTTCCGGCCGTTCGCATCCGCCGTGTCGAACGCCGCATCGGGAACGTAGTGAGACACGTAGCCCGCGGTCGCGCTGGCTACCACCGAGATCGGGATCCGGGTCGGCGTGGCGCCGATCACGCCGTTCGCGTCGATCGCGAACACCTTCACGTCGCTGTCCGCGCCGCCCGCCGCGTAGAGCGTGTAGGGACCGGCGCCCGAGACCGCGAGGCCGACGAAGAGCTTGCCCGCCGTGTGGACCTCGGAGACGACCTTCCACCGGGCCGTGTCGATGACGGAGAGCGAGTAGCCGCCGAAGGCCACCGCGCTCCGGAGCGACGGCATCGCCCCGTCGCGCTCGTCGTCGTTCGAGGTGACGAGGAACTTCCCGTCGGGCGTCAGGACCGCGCCGAGCGGGTTCATGCCGATCTGCAGGCTCTGCCCGGCCGGCGTCACGATCCGCCCGTTCGGCAGGACGCCCGAGAAGGAGTCCGCGCCGACCTTGCCGGGCCCAGCCAGGAGCTCCGCGCCGTCGTAGGGCGCCCGCTCCTTCGTCCCGTAGACCGGCGCGGTGATCTCGCCCCAGGTGCTCACGACGGGGCGCCCAGCCGTGGCGCAGCCCGCGGCGAGCGCTCCCGCGGCGATGATCGCGAGCCCGCGCAAGGTCGCGCGCCAACGCCTCGACGTCGAGTGATCCATGTGCTCCTCCTCCCCTGGGATGCTCACCCTGGACGACTCGCCGGTCCCGCGCATCATATACGCGCGGCGCCCGCCGCCGCTCCCCGCCCGCGCGATCCGGGCGCGTCACCGCCGCACGATGCCGTTCGCGCACGCCGCCGACGTGACCGTTCGGTGACGGGTGCGCGGCGTCACCGTACGTGTAGCGAGACCTTTTCCCTCCCGCCGTCCGCTCGACATGTCGGCCTGCTCTCCTCGCCGCCGGACGTGGAGGACGGCGGGAGGGAGGTCCGGTGCAGCTCGTCACGGCGCCGCTGGGCGCGATGTTGGCACTCGCGGCGACGCTGGCGCCGCCGGACTGCGCACTCCGGCTCGAGGCGGCGTCGGAGCAGCTGCTGCTCGATCGGCACGCGCCGATCGTCCTCCTCGCCCCGGGCGAGCGGGCGCTCCCCGCGAGCGTCGCGTGGTACCTCGCGCGCAGCGCCGTCGACGGCGCGCCCGCCTCGGCGATCGCCGACGCGCCGGAGAGTTGCGGCGAGTCGGGGTGCCGCGACGCGCACGTGCGGCCGCGGAGCGATGCGCGCGGCGGCGCGCCCGAGCGCAGCGAGTGGACCGTCTACGGCCACGTGTTCGCCACGGCGGATGGCGGGCTCGCGCTCCAGTACTGGTTCTTCTACCCGTTCAACGACTTCCACCGTCTCGGCGACCACGAGGGCGACTGGGAACACGTCACCGTCCGGCTCGACGCCGCGC
>Ga0318497_10000437_pt1 | contig 13438 bp, 13 predicted proteins | sample GRESIP109b1f23_FD_203754 | JGI IMG/M metagenome (GOLD analysis project Ga0318497, IMG submission 203754) | Tropical soil microbial communities from Luquillo Experimental Forest, Puerto Rico - GRE.SIPMG.109b1f23 | ecosystem: Environmental > Terrestrial > Soil > Tropical forest > Bulk soil... | reverse complement strand
CTTCGTAGGTGAAGGTCCTCGCTGCGATGAGCGGTGGTGTCGACTCGTCAGTCGCCGCCGCCCGCATGGTCGATGCCGGGCACGACGTGGTCGGTGTGCACCTGGCGCTGTCGTCGGCACCGGGCACCCTGCGCACCGGCTCGCGTGGCTGTTGCTCGAAAGAAGACGCCTCGGACGCGCGCCGCGTTGCCGACGTGCTCGGAATCCCGTTCTATGTATGGGATTTCGCGGAGAGATTCCAAACGGACGTGGTCGACGATTTCGTGTCGTCGTACGCCCGCGGCGAAACACCAAACCCGTGCGTGCGGTGCAACCAGCGAATCAAGTTCTCGGCGCTCTCGGCGAAAGCCCTTGCGCTGGGCTTCGACACGGTGGCCACCGGCCACTACGCCCGGCTGTCCGGAGGGCGGCTGCGCCGCGCGGTCGATCGCGACAAGGATCAGTCCTACGTGCTGGCCGTGCTGACCGCTGGGCAGCTGCGCCACGCGTCGTTTCCCATCGGCGATACGGCGAAGCCCCGCATTCGTGCCGAGGCCGCCCGTCGCGGCCTGGCCGTCGCCGACAAGCCCGACAGCCACGACATCTGCTTCATCCCGTCGGGCAACACCCGGGCCTTTCTGGGTGAGCGGATCGGCGTTCGCCGCGGCACCGTCGTCGGCCCGGACGGCGCGGTGCTGGCCACCCATGACGGGGTGCACGGCTTCACCATCGGGCAGCGCAAGGGCCTCGGCATCGCCGGGCCGGGACCCGACGGCCGCCCGCGGTACGTGACCGCCATCGACGCCGAGGCCGGGACCGTTCGGGTGGGCGAGGCGGCCGACCTCGAGGTGCGTGCGCTGATCGGGCGGTCAAGTGTCTTCACTGCGGGGGTAGCACCGAAGGGCCCGGTCGAGTGTGCGGTTCAGGTGCGGGCACACGGTGAAACAGCCAGTGCCGTAGCCGAATTGGTCGACGACGAGCTTCTCGTGCGGTTGCATGCCCCGCTGCGCGGGGTGGCGCGCGGCCAGACGCTGGTGCTATACCGCCCGGACCCGGTGGGCGACGAGGTTCTCGGCAGCGCCACCATCGCCGGCACGTCGCGCTGATCCAGCGCTGATCGCTGCAAGGATTCTTTGAGAATCCGCCAAGGGCCGTTTCCGATCCTTTCCATGACAGCCAGGAAAGGAGCCAACAGACATGGCCACCCAGCAAGTCGCGGCGCGTGAGGTGCCGTCCGTTCAGACCAACGGCCTTGCCATCGCGGCTTTCGTGCTGAGCCTCATGGGCATGTACGGCAGCCCGCTCGTGAGCGCAATTCTCGCCGTCGTCGGGTTGCGCCAAGTCAAGCACCGCGGGCAAAACGGTTTCGGACTCGCCGTCGCCGCGCTGGCGGTCTCCGTCGCCGTCACCGCCCTACACGTTGCGATGTGGATTCACTGCGGTCGCCCGAACTTCGAGCTGGCGGCGACGGCGCACTGGTGAGGGGCTAGCCCGGTATGTTGGCGGCGATGTTCGTCATCACGATGTCGGACACGGACTGCGGAAACCCGCAGAAGGTAACTTCCAGCATGGCCACCGACAGGACGCGATAATCGCGGCCGCAGCCGCCGGGGCCCAGGTGCAGCGAGTCGGCGCGGGCGTGCCAGTCGCCGACGAATGCCTGGCCTGCAGAACCGCCCGCACAGGCCCCGACGCTACTCACCAGGGCGCCGAACGCGCGCCGCGCGGTGTCGACATCTCGATAGGCCGCCGCGCCCTCCGAGATCAGAGCGCCGTCGGGCGGATCCTGGAAGGTGGTCTTGTGGAACTCTTCGACATCGGGCCCGAACGTCGCCGTCTCGGCGTAGAGGAACCGGCATTCCCGCGGGGTGGTGTCGGCGAGGGCGTCGATGTCCACCGGGCGGTTGCCGTCCATCGAGGGAATGATCGTCAGGTGCTCCCCGGCGCCGGTGATCGCGCCCATCCGTGACGGGTTCAGCAGGATCGTGTCGACATTGACGCCGTGGACGCCCCTGGCGGCCGGACCGAATCCCGCGACGGCCGTGCCGCCAACCACCCGGGTACACGCCGCCGTCAGCAGCACCGCGCCACACAACAGCAGTGGCCGGGTCAATCTCGCCATCTGCCAGAACCTACTCGCGGCAACCACCCCTGGCGACCGGTGCCCGATATGACGTCGAATACGGTTGCCCGGTGAGTGTTTTCGCGACAGCAACCGGCACCGGATCGTGGCCCGGCGTCGCCGCACGGGAGGCCGCCGAGGTCGTTGTCGGTGAGCTGGCGGGCGCGCTGGCCCACATCGTGGAGCTGCCCGCCAGGGGAGTGGGCGCTGACATGCTCGGGCGGGCCGCCGCGTTGCTGGTCGACGTGGCCATCGACACGGTGCCGCGCGGATACCGCATCGCCGCTCGGCCCGGCGCGGTGACTCGGCGCGCCGTCAGCCTCCTCGACGAGGACATGGACGCACTGGAAGAGGCCTGGGAGACGGCCGGGCTGCGCGGCGGCGGACGTGTGGTCAAGGTGCAAGCTCCCGGGCCGGTCACGCTGGCCGCCGGGGTCGAGCTGGCCAACGGCCACCGGGCGATCACGGATTCCGGGGCCGTGCGCGACCTGACGGCGTCGCTGGCCGAAGGCGTTGCCACCCACCGTGCGGCGCTGGGCCGACGACTCGACACACCGGTGGTGGTGCAGTTCGACGAGCCGTCGCTGCCGGCGGCATTGGGCGGTCGGCTGAGCGGGGTGACCGCGCTGAGTCCGGTTGCCGCCCTCGACGAGGCGGTGGCCGTCGCGCTGTTCGACACCTGCGTCGCGGCCGTGGGGGCTGATGTGGTGGTGCACAGCTGCGCGCGGGCGCTGCCATGGAACCTGTTGCAGCGCAGCGCAATTGCCGCCGTCTCGGTGGATGCGGGCACGCTGGTGGCGTCGGATCTGGACGGTATCGCCGCGTTCGTCGAATCGGGCCGCACCGTGGTGCTCGGCGTGGTCGCCGCCAACGCTCCACAGCGGCGGCCCTCGGTGGAGGAGGTGGCCGCCGCGGTTGTCGCGGTGACCGACCGGCTTGGCTTCGAGCGCTCGGCGCTGCGCGATCGCATCGGCGTCACCCCGGCGTGCGGTCTGGCGGGAGCGACGCCGGAGTGGGCCCGCACGGCGATCGGCCTCGCCCGCGAGGCCGCCGAGGTGTTCGCGGCCGACCCGGACGCCATCTAGCCCCAATATGCAACCGAAAGGTTGCGCTTTTGGGTGGTTGTGTGATGGACTGATAGGCAACCAGGAGGTTGCATATGAGCACTGATCGAATCGAAAAGCAAACACTATTGCGCGCGCCGCTGGACCGGGTGTGGCGGGCCATCAGTGACGCCGAGGAGTTCGGCCGCTGGTTCGGGGTCCGCTTCGACGGGCCGTTCGTCGAGGGCGCCTCGATCGGCGCGGCCATCGCCCCGACCACCGTCGACGACGAGGTCGCCAAGCGCCAGGAGCCGCACGCCGGGGCGACGAGCACCTGGCAGATAGTCGCCGTGGAACCGCGGCGACGCTTCGCCTACCGCTGGCACCCGTTCGCCGTCGACCCGAACACCGACTACGACGCGGAGCCGACCACGCTGGTCGAGTTCACCCTGGCCGAGACGGCCGACGGTGTGCTGCTCACCATCACCGAATCCGGATTCGACGCGATCCCCGAGGCGCGCCGCGGCTCCTCGTTCGAGGCCAACTCCGAAGGCTGGGCCATCCAGACCGACCTCGTGCGCAGGTATCTGGAAAACGCCCGGGTATGAACGTCGTCGGGGCGCCGCTGTTCGACGCGCTCGGGGATCCCAATCGGCTGCGCATCATCGTCCGGCTGTGCGACCTGGGCCCGAGCTCGACATCGCAAGTCAGCAGCGTCATTCCGGTCACCCGGCAGGCCGCCAGCAAGCACCTGCAGCTGCTGGAGTCGGCCGGACTGGTCACCAGCAGCCGGCGCGGCCGCGAGCGCGTCTGGACCGTGCAGACCGAGCCGCTGGCGCGGGCCAGCGACTACCTCGACCAGCTGTCCCGCCGGTGGGATGCCGCGGTGGATCGGCTGAGGGCGTTCGTCGAGGACTGAGCCCGCCGCCACATTCGCCACGTCCGCCACACCAGTCCCGGCTCGGAGTGGGTGTGTCTTTTTGTCCGCCTTACAGCGACAATGCTCGAGGCTGCCGCCGGCCGGCGGCCACCGGAGCGGTCCTAGTCTTCCGCGACACATAGACCACGTACACAACACGCCGATGTGCGTGTGCGTAGCTTATGTCTCGGCGAACGCGGCAGCCGGTCATCGTCGCCCTGGGCTGCTCACCGGTTCAGTCACTCTGAGGCGGCCAAATTGCGCACCGGCTGAGAGAGAGGCACGTGTGACAGAAGTGACCGACTCGTCGCAGTCGGGCGTGTCGGCGCCCTCCGATAGCCTGCGAAGGTGAGTTCGGCAGAAGCTGACCCGGTGGCGCCCGAGGTTCGGCGGCAATGGCGTGAGTTGGCCGACGAGGTCCGCGAACACCAGTTCCGTTACTACGTCCGCGACGCGCCGATCATCTCCGACACGGAGTTCGACCAGCTGCTGCGCCGGCTTGAAGCGCTCGAGGGACAGCATCCCGAGCTGCGCACCCCCGATTCGCCGACTCAGCTCGTCGGCGGCGCCGGCTTCGCCACCGATTTCACCTCCGCCGACCACCTGGAGCGGATGCTCAGCCTGGACAACGTGTTCAGCGCCGACGAATTCGAGCTGTGGGCGGCCCGCGTCCGCGGCGAGGTCGGTGACGACGTGCCGTATCTGTGTGAGCTCAAGGTCGACGGTGTCGCGTTGGCCCTGGTCTATCGCGATGGCCGGCTAGTCCGGGCGGCGACGCGGGGGGACGGCCGCACCGGCGAGGACGTCACGCTGAACGCCCGCACCATCGACGACGTCCCCGAAAGGCTCACTGCCGGCGAGGGCTATCCGATCCCCAAGGTTCTCGAGGTGCGCGGCGAGGTGTTCTTCCGGCTCGCCGACTTCGAAGCGCTCAACGCCACGCTGGTCGAGGACGGCAAGACGCCCTTCGCCAACCCACGCAACAGCGCCGCGGGATCGCTTCGCCAGAAGGACCCCGCCGTCACCGCGCGCCGCAGGCTTCGGATGATCTGTCACGGGGTGGGACAAACCGAGGGATTCCGGCCCGCCACCCTGCACGACGCCTACCTTGCGCTGGGCGCCTGGGGGCTGCCGGTGTCCGAACACACCACTCGGGTGGACGGCGTCGCCGGAGCGCTGGAGCGCATCACCTACTGGGGCGAGCACCGCCACGACGTGGATCACGAAATCGACGGTGTGGTAGTCAAAGTCGACGATGTGGCGCTGCAGCGCAGGCTGGGATCCACCTCGCGGGCGCCGCGGTGGGCGATCGCGTACAAGTACCCGCCCCAGGAGGTGCAGACCGAGCTCCTCGACATCCGGGTCAACGTCGGCAGGACCGGGCGGGTCACGCCGTTCGCGTTCATGACACCGGTGAAGGTCGCCGGTTCGACGGTGGGGCTGGCCACCCTGCACAACGCCGCCGAGGTCAAGCGCAAGGGCGTGTTGATCGGCGACACCGTAGTTATCCGCAAGGCCGGCGACGTGATCCCCGAAGTGCTGGGTCCCATCGTCAACCTGCGCGACGGCTCGGAACGCGAATTCGTCATGCCCACAACATGTCCCGAGTGCGGTACCCGGCTTGCCCCCGCGAAGGAGGGCGACGCCGACATCCGCTGTCCCAATGCGCGGTCTTGCCCGGCGCAGTTGCGGGAGCGGGTGTTTCACGTCGCCGGTCGAGGCGCATTCGACATCGAAGCGCTGGGCTATGAGGCCGCCATCGCGCTGTTGCAGGCCGGGGTGATCGCCGACGAGGCAGACCTGTTCTCCCTCACCGAGGACGACCTATTGCGCACCGACTTGTTCCGGACGAAGGCCGGTGGGCTGTCGGCCAACGGCGCGCGGCTGCTGGCCAACTTGGACAAGGCGAAGGCCGCACCGCTGTGGCGAGTGCTGGTGGCGTTGTCGATCCGGCATGTCGGCCCGACGGCCGCCCGCGCCCTGGCGACCGAGTTCGGCAGCCTGGACGCGATCACATCGGCGTCCACCGAGCAGTTGGCCGCGGTCGAGGGGGTGGGCCCGACGATCGCCGCCGCGGTCACCGAATGGTTCACCGTGGACTGGCACCGCGCGATCGTCGACAAATGGCGAGCCGCCGGGGTGCGGATGGCCGACGAACGCGACGCCACCGTGCCGCGCACCCTGGAGGGCCTGACCATCGTTGTGACCGGTTCGCTGGCGGGTTTCTCCCGCGACGACGCCAAGGAGGCGATCGTGGCGCGCGGCGGCAAGGCCGCGGGTTCGGTATCGAAGAAGACCGCCTACGTCGTCGCCGGCGACTCTCCCGGTTCCAAATACGACAAGGCCGTCGAGCTCGGGGTGCCCATCCTCGACGAGGACGGGTTTCGGCGGCTCTTGGACGAGGGTCCGTCGGGCGGTTCGGAGTAGCGGCGCGGGTTCAGCGCAGCATCGTGGCCACGATTCCGGCCAGGTAGCCCAGCCGCGCGACCTCCGAAGGCCGGAACTCCGGGCCAGGGCGGCCCAGCACCACCGCCGTGTGCGGGTCGCCCAACGGCGCGGCGACCATGGTGATGTCCATGTCGCGCCACGACTGCGGCACCCACTCGCCGGAATTGTCCAGCGTCGCGGCGCGCTCGATCGGCAGCCAAGGCGCCGAATCCGCCTTGGTTTCCGGGGCGCCCGGGCTGCCGGCGAGGCGATGCAACTCTCCCTGCGCGCTGCGCAACACCGTGCACCAACTGACGCGCAGCACCTTGGGTGCCTCGTCGACCAGGACTTGCAGCCGGGACTTCTTGTCGTCGGCGGCGGCGACATGGTCGAGAAGCTCCAGCTCGCGGTGCGCTTCCAGCAGACCCATGTGTGGGCGGACGCTGTCCACCCGGACACCGCGAAGTGACTCCGCGGCGGTGATCAGGGTGTCCGGCATCGCGCCGGGCGGCAGTTCGATGACCAGGTCGTCGATCGCATAACCCCCGCCGCGGTCCACCACGTCGAGTGACAGGATGTCGGCGCCAACCGAACCGAGCGCCACGGCCAGCGCGCCCAGGCTGCCTGGGCGGTCGAGAAGCTCGATGCGCAACAGGTACGACGGCACGGGCACACTGTTGCACAACCATGTATCCGTGGCATTTCGGCGAGCCTGAGTACCCGGCCACTGTGGTCGCCCGGCTAGGCTTTGCGCTCGTGTCCCAGATCTCCCGCGACCAGGTGGCGCATCTCGCCCGACTGGCCCGGCTGGCGTTGACCGACGCCGAGCTGGACAGCTTCGCCGGCCAACTCGATGCCATCCTGACCCACGTCAGCCAGGTCCAGGCGGTCGATGTCACCGGCGTCGAAGCGACCGGCAACCCGCTCAAAGACGTGAACGTCACGCGCCCGGACGAGATGACACCGTGCCTGACTCAGCAGGAGGCGCTCGCCGAGGCGCCCGAGGCCGTCGACGGCCGTTTCGCCGTCCCGCAGATCCTGGGTGACAGCGAGTGACCGAGATCATCCGATCCGACGCCGCGACACTGGCCGCCAAGGTCGCCGCCAGGGAGCTGTCGTCCACCGAAATCACCCAAGCCTGCCTGGACCAGATCGAGGCAACCGACGACCGGTACCGCGCGTTCCTGCACGTGGCCGCCGACGAGGCGCTGGCCGCCGCGGCCGCCGTCGACAACGCGGTGGCCGCCGGTGAGCGGCTGCCCTCGGCGCTGGCCGGCGTGCCGCTGGCGCTCAAGGACGTGTTCACCACCATCGACATGCCCACCACCTGCGGGTCCAAGATCCTTGAGGGCTGGCGCTCCCCGTATGACGCGACCGTCACCACGCGGTTGCGCGCCGCCGGCATCCCGATCCTGGGCAAGACCAACATGGACGAGTTCGCGATGGGCTCGTCGACGGAGAACTCCGCCTACGGCCCCACCCGCAACCCCTGGAACCTCGACCGGGTGCCCGGTGGCTCCGGCGGCGGCAGCGCGGCGGCGCTGGCCGCGTTCCAGGCGCCGCTGGCCATCGGATCCGACACCGGCGGCTCCATCCGTCAGCCGGCCGCGCTGACGGCGACCGTCGGTGTCAAACCCACCTACGGCACGGTGTCCCGCTACGGGCTGGTCGCCTGCGCATCGTCGCTGGATCAGGGTGGCCCGTGCGCGCGCACCGTGCTGGACACCGCCCTGCTGCATCAGGTGATCGCGGGGCACGACGTTCGCGACTCCACATCCGTGGACGCCCAGGTGCCCGATGTCGTCGCCGCCGCCGAAGCGGGCGCGGCAGGTGATCTGCGCGGGGTGCGCGTCGGGGTGGTTCGGCAGTTGCGCGGCGACGGCTACCAGCCCGGAGTGCTGGCATCGTTTGAGGCCGCCGTCGGGCGGTTGACCGACGTGGGTGCCGAGGTCAGCGAAGTCGATTGCCCGCATTTCGATTACGCGCTGGCGGCCTACTACCTGATCCTGCCGTCGGAGGTGTCGAGCAACCTGGCGCGCTTCGACGCGATGCGCTATGGGCTGCGAGTCGGCGATGACGGCAGCCACAGCGCCGAGGAAGTGATGGCACTGACCCGGGCCGCGGGATTCGGGCCGGAGGTCAAGCGGCGCATCATGATCGGCGCCTACGCATTGTCGGCCGGTTACTACGACGCCTATTACAACCAGGCGCAGAAGGTGCGCACGCTGATCGCCCGCGACCTCGATCAGGCCTACGAATCCGTCGACGTGTTGGTGTCGCCCGCGACTCCCACCACCGCGTTCCCGCTGGGCGAGAAGGTCGACGATCCGCTGGCCATGTACCTGTTCGACCTGTGCACACTGCCGCTGAACCTGGCCGGCCACTGCGGGATGTCGGTGCCGTCGGGGCTGTCCCCGGACGACGGTCTGCCGGTCGGGCTGCAGATCATGGCTCCGGCACTGGCCGACGACCGCCTTTACCGGGTGGGCGCCGCCTATGAGGCCGCCCGCGGTCCGCTGCCTATTGCGCCCACCGTTTAGGCTCGCGGCGGTGGCCAGCCACGGGGCAAGATGAGGGCATGCGGATCGGAATTCTTACAGGAGGCGGTGACTGCCCCGGGCTCAACGCCGTTATCCGGGCAGTGGTGCGCACCTGCGACTCACGGTACGGCTCGTCGGTGGTCGGATTCCAGGACGGGTGGCGCGGGTTGCTGGAGAACCGGCGCATGCAGCTGGCCAACGACGACCGCAACGACCGGCTCCTGGCCAAGGGCGGGACGATGCTGGGCACCGCCCGCGTGCACCCCGACAAACTGCGGGCCGGGCTCAACCAGATCATGCAGACCTTGGACGACAACGGCATAGACGTGCTCATCCCCATCGGTGGTGAAGGCACCCTGACAGCCGCCCACTGGCTATCGGAAGAGAACGTTCCGGTGGTCGGTGTACCGAAGACCATCGACAACGACATCGATTGCACCGACGTGACTTTCGGCCACGACACCGCGTTGACGGTGGCCACCGACGCCATCGACCGCTTGCACAGCACCGCCGAATCCCACCAGCGGGTGATGCTGGTGGAGGTCATGGGCAGGCACGCGGGTTGGATCGCGCTGAACGCCGGACTGGCGTCCGGCGCGCACATGACGCTGATTCCCGAGCAGCCCTTCGACGTCGAGGAGGTATGCCGGCTCGTCAAAAGGCGCTTCCAGCGCGGGGATTCGCACTTCATCTGCGTGGTGGCCGAGGGCGCCAAGCCGATCGCGGGCTCAATCACATTGCGCGAAGGCGGAATTGACGAGTTTGGCCACGAGCGTTTCACCGGCGTCGCCGCGCAACTGGGCGCTGACGTGGAAAAGCGGATCAACAAGGAGGTGCGGGTGACCGTGCTCGGCCACGTTCAGCGGGGCGGCACTCCGACGGCCTACGACCGGGTACTGGCCACCCGGTTCGGTGTCAACGCGGCCGACGCCGCGCACGCGGGTGAGTACGGACAGATGGTGTCGCTGCGTGGTCAGGACATCGGCCGGGTCCCGCTGGCCGATGCCACGCGCCAGCTGAAGCTGGTGCCCGAAAGCCGCTACGACGACGCCGCGGCCTTCTTTGGCTAGGTGGCGACCCGCTTCGCCCGGCTCCGCCGGAGCAGACGGGTTTGCAAACAACGGGTAGCGCCGACTTAACGACCGTCTGAATTTGCCGCCGAATTGACGGGCTCACCCCAGGTCGGCGGGAAATTCGTGGTTTCTACCCAATTCGAAGCGGTTATACCGTGTCGTATGAGCAACCGCGGTTCGATTCGCGGAGAGATTCAGCAGCCCCCAGTTCCGGCGCGGTCATCGCCGCCGCCGGACCGTCAGCCGCAGCCTGGCTGGCGCAACCGCGCCGACCCGGCGATTTCCACCGTGCCGCAGCCCTATCGCTCGGATCCGTCCGTGCCCCGCCAGCCGTCCCGACCCGCTCAGCCTCCGACTGCGCGGGCCCCGGCACGACGACGGGGCCCATCTCCGTTTCGCCGTGAGCCGACGCTGGGGGGGACGGCCCTCGACGGCCTCGACCAACGGGACTCGAAGGGCGCCGCCGAGTTCAGCTGGCGAGAGCTGCTTCACCGCGTTACCGGAATCGACCTCGGCCCCGGCCGAGACTCGGCATACGAAAGTGACCTGCGGAATCGTGTCCGCGCGCCCGTGGGTGGCGCCTTCCCCATCGCCGTACTCAACTTCAAAGGTGGTGTCGGCAAAACGGCGGTTGTCGAGGCGCTGGGCTCGACCTTTGCCGCCGTGCGCGACGACCGGATAATCGCCGTTGACATCGACGCCGGGGACCTGGCGGAGCGCCACGGCCGCCCGAACCCGCTGAGCATCGCCGACCTTCTCGTGGACGACGCGGTCACGCAATACCCCGATGTACGCGCGCACACCTACATGAACAGCTTCGGGCTGGAAGTGCTCGGGCTGCCGGATTACGCGCGCGCCGACTGGCGGCTGGAGCGGCACCACGTCGTCAAAGCATTTTCGATTCTGAGGAAACACTATTCGGTGGTGTTGGTGGACTGCGTCAAGGCGATCAATTCGGCCGCGATGGACGCCGTTCTTCCGGAGGCGCGCGCCCTCGTGGTGGTCACCAGCACCTCCATCGATGCGATACGAAAGACCAAGACAACCTTGGAGTGGTTGTGGCACGACGGATATCGGCAATTGACAAGCTCGACGGTGCTTGCCATAAACCACGTCGAGCCGAGCAAGGTGACCGTTGTGGCCGCCAAGGAACTCGATGAATTGGCCGCGTGCGTCGCGGCCACCGTCGTGCTGCCGTTCGATCGGCATGTGCATGACGGCAAAGAAATCGGCCTGGATCGGCTGAGCAAGGAAAGCCGGCGCAGCTACCTGGAGATGGCGGCCGTGCTGGCCGACATGTTCCCCGGCAAGGGTATGGAGCAAAGTCTCCGGTTAGGGGCCCCGCAACCGCCACGCGGGCGCTGATCAGCGACCCGCAGATCCTCGTTAGGATCGACGGCATGAGTGTTGCCGCCGGCCCTGAATTGCTGGATTACGACGACGTCATCGCGCGCTTTGATCCGGTGCTCGGCCTGGAGGTGCACGTTGAGCTGTCCACCGCGACCAAAATGTTCTGCGGCTGCGCCACCGCATTCGGCGCTGAACCCAACACCCAGGTGTGTCCGGTGTGCCTGGGGCTGCCCGGTTCGCTGCCGGTGCTCAACCGGGCGGCGGTGGAGTCGGCGATCCGGATCGGGCTGGCGCTGAACTGCGAGATCGTGCCTTGGTGCCGGTTCGCCCGGAAGAACTACTTCTACCCGGACATGCCAAAGAACTACCAGATTTCGCAGTACGACGAGCCGATCGCGATCAACGGCTACCTCGAGGCGCCGCTGGAAGATGGCACTACCTGGCGGGTGGAGATCGAACGGGCGCACATGGAAGAAGACACCGGAAAACTCACCCACCTGGGCAGCGAAACCGGCCGCATCCACGGCGCAACCACGTCGCTGATCGACTACAACCGCGCCGGCGTGCCGTTGATCGAAATCGTCACCAAGCCCATCGTGGGAGCCGGAGATCAGGCGCCGCAGATCGCCCGGGCCTACGTGACCGCGTTGCGAGACCTGTTGCGCGCCTTGGATGTTTCTGATGTCCGGATGGATCAGGGCTCGATGCGTTGTGACGCCAACGTGTCGCTGATGCCAAAGGGCACGGCCGAGTTCGGCACCCGCACCGAGACCAAGAACGTCAACTCCCTGAAGAGTGTCGAGGTCGCCGTGCGTTACGAAATGCAGCGCCAAGCAGCCGTTTTGGCTTCCGGCGGCCGAATCACCCAGGAGACCAGGCACTTTCACGAGTCCGGATACACCAGCCCGGGCCGCACGAAAGAGACCGCCCAGGATTACCGCTATTTCCCGGAGCCCGACCTGGAACCCGTCGCGCCCAGCCGCGAATTGGTCGAGCGATTGCGACAGACCATCCCGGAGCTGCCCTGGTTGAGCCGCAAGCGGATTCAGGACGAGTGGGGCATTTCCGACGAGGTGATGCGCGACCTCGTCAACGCCGGCGCCGTCGAATTGGTCATCGAGACGGTCAAGCATGGCGCGTCCAGCGAACAGGCACGAGCCTGGTGGGGAAACTTCCTGGTGCAGAAGGCCAACGAAGCGAATATCGGATTAGAGGAACTGGCCATCACCCCGGCCCAGGTTGCCGCGGTGCTGGCGTTGGTCGACGAAGGCAAGCTGTCCAACAAGCTGGCCCGCCAGGTCGTGGAGGGCGTGCTGGCCGGCGAGGGCGAACCCGAGCAGGTGATGACCGCACGGGGTCTGGCGCTGGTGCGCGACGACTCGGTGACACAGGCCGCCGTGGATGAAGCCCTGGCGGCCAATCCCGATGTGGCCGAAAAGATCCGCGGCGGCAAGGTGGCCGCGGCCGGCGCGATCGTCGGTGCGGTGATGAAGGCCACCCGCGGACAGGCCGACGCGGCCCGGGTGCGTGAACTCGTCCTGGCCGCCTGCGGTCAGGGCTAGCGGTTCTGCCGTTGGCGAACTGAGGCATACCGGAAACGGTCACGACGCTGAGGCGGTTATGCCTGACGACGGCCAAGAAGCCCTGGACGCGTACTCAGCCGTGGTCACCGCGGTGGCGAGCGCGGTGTTGCCCAGCGTGGCCAGCCTGACGGTGCACACCCGGCGCGGGGACGGCGGCGGCAGCGCCAGCGTCATCACGTCCGACGGTTACCTGCTGACCAGTGCGCACGTCGTCGCCGGGGCCGGCTCCGCCGAGGCGACGTTCACCGACGGCACCAGTGTGGCCGCGGATGTCGCCGGTCGCGACGAGCTCTCCGACCTGGCCGTGCTGAAGGCGCGCGGCAGCGTTCCGGCGCCCGTCACGATGGGACGAGCGGAAGAACTGCGCGTGGGGCAACTGGTGGTGGCGGTGGGGAACCCGAT
>Ga0318497_10000435_pt1 | contig 13472 bp, 12 predicted proteins | sample GRESIP109b1f23_FD_203754 | JGI IMG/M metagenome (GOLD analysis project Ga0318497, IMG submission 203754) | Tropical soil microbial communities from Luquillo Experimental Forest, Puerto Rico - GRE.SIPMG.109b1f23 | ecosystem: Environmental > Terrestrial > Soil > Tropical forest > Bulk soil... | reverse complement strand
GTAGTCCTGAACGCGAGTTTGGATGACACCTCGAAATCAGCGCTGATGGCCGCATGGACATCGCTTTACGACGCCTCCAAGGGCGGACCGAACGATCCCGGAGGCCACCCGTCGACAGCGGCCGTCCCGGTTGCCGATACCGACACCGGGTGGGATCCGTTGCTGGATCCGATGTTCGCGGACGATCCCGGCCTGCTGGCCGGGGACTCACTGGGGCAGGGCCCCACGCAGGGCGCCACGCCCGCGGCGATGCCGATGGCGCCGGCGATGCCAACCATTCCCAACTTCAGCGCGGGGCCTATGCCGGGGCTGGGCGCAGCCCCGGGTTCCGCGGCCGGTTGGGGCATGCCCGGTGGCTTGCCGCTGCCCTGGCTGCAGGACGGCGGCCGAACCGATCCGGCACTGCGGGAGCCGGACGACGAAGCGCCGCTGGGATCCCATGACGTGGACCCGAGCGATCACGGCTCGTCACACGAACCTGGCAATGAGGAGCACGGCGAGGACACCTCGGCGGACAAGCGCGAATCACCGGGCCCGACAACGGTGACCCTGCCCGACGGCGAAACGGTGACGGCGGCAAGCCCACAACTTGCTGCGGTCATCCAAGCCGCGGTGGCCGGAGCGCCGATCGCAGATGCGTTCCATCAGCAGGGTATTGCCATTCCCCCACCGGGAACCGCCGTCACCAACCCAATCGACCCGCGGCAAGTAATACCTGGAGACGTAGGTGTCTTCACCGATCGTCACTCCCTTGCACTGGGCCACGAAAAGGCCCTTCTCGATGGCCAGATTCAACACCTCGCCACCGTGGGGGGACCCAACTTTCTAGGCTGGGAGCATCCACCAGCGGCGACTGCGCCGGCTGAGCCCCAGGCACCGACACCCACCCGGCCGGCGGCCACGTCGACCATACGACAATAGAGAATTCGCCGGCCCGACCCGTCGGCGCACGAATAGGAGACAGCAGATGGCAGATTCGATCCGTGTGGTGCCCGCGCACTTACGCGAAGCCGCTGCGCATCACCAGGAGACCTCCGACTACCTGCGCACCGTTCCGTCGTCGCATGCGGCGATCCAAGAGAGCCTGGAGTCGCTGGGGCCTATCTTCAGCGAACTTCGCGATGCCGGACGCGAACTGCTCGAGCTCAGGCGCCAGTGCTACGAACAACAAGCCGACGACCACGCCGACATGGCCGAAAAACTAAGTGTGTCGGCGACGATGTGGGAACAGCACGACGAAGACGCGGCGCGAAAATTCGGCTGCATCGTTGACGGCGGTCCATGACGGACGCCAATCCCGCCTTCGACACTGTTCACCCGAGTGGACACATCCTCGTCCGCTCGTGCCGCGGCGGATATATGCACAGCGTCGCGCTGAGCGAAGAGGCGATGGAAACCGACGCGGAGATCCTGGCGCAGGGCATCCTGTTGACGGCCGACGTGTCGTGCCTCAAGGCGCTACTGGAAGTTCGCGACGAGATCGTGGCGGCCGGACACACACCGTCGGCGGAGGTTCCGACCCCTCACGATCTTGATGCGGCCATTGAAAAGCTGCTGGCGCACAAACTGCGACGCCGCGACCGCGCCCACTGAGCGGCTTTAACCGGACTTCAACACGCTGACGGCCTAGAGCAGCCAGGTCTTTGCGGCATCGGGATCCGGCGTGATATCCGTGGGCGGCTCTACGGGATTGGGGCCGAACAACTCTCGCGCACGCGCCAGCAGGACGCGCACTTCATCGAGTTGCTGCTGCAGCGCAGAATCAGCCATGGCTCCACGCTACCCAGGCGGTCGCAGCTGCACAATTCACCGACTGAATAGACCACCCGTTGGATCCCGGTACGCTTAGCCAGTGGCTATTTTCGGTCGAATAACGGCGCGCCAGCGTCTCCGGAGAGCTACCCGCGAATCACTGGCGATTCCGGCCTTTAGCTCTCCCGTCGATTGCACCCCTTGGGTGACAGGCGGGCTTTGGCCTGCCGAACTGACGACAGCTACCGCCGAAAGCACCACTCTCGCAGCGTATCTGAAGGCCGACCTGGAGCGGATCACCACCAGCGCCAACGACCAGCTCAAGATCATCAAGCGAGCGGGAATGCCCGATCTTGCCCGGCGGGCGGAAGAGGCGCGGGTGATCGATGAGGCCCGCGCCCGCGCGGTGCGACGAGTCGAGTCGACGATTCGCAGTTTGCACACGGTCAAGACCGGGGCCGGTTGGCCCGATATCGGCGTGGCGCCAGCCGCTCCCGCCGTCGCGGACGAGGAACAAGCAGCCATCGAGAAGGAACGCAACAATGTGCCGGTGGCTGATGCGGTGGCCGGCCCGGCAATTGACCAAGGGGACGAACCCGAGGCTGTGGAAGGCCGGCATCGAGCCGCTGACGACGTAGACGTTGACGAGGAGACCCCCACACGCGAGGCCAGCGAACCCACGGTCACAAGCGAATCCGACGACGAGCGGTTGCAGCGGCTCCTCGCGTTCGTGGTGCATCAAGAACCACGACTGAATTGGGCCGTCGGCGACCGCTCCGACGGCACCGCGGTATTGGTCACCGACCTCGCGCACGGTTGGATACCACCCGGCATCACCCTTCCGGCGGGCGTGCGGTTGTTGGAACCCGACCGACGCACCGGCAAAATCGCCGCGCTGGTCGGCGAGAATGAGCGCACGGTGACTTATGCCCCGGGAGATTCCCTTGGCCGGCTGGATGACTTCGCCGAGACGAAGGCCTCGGCGGAGCCGCGGGACCTGCCCGCCGCTGAAGACCTGGGATGGGAGTTAAGCCAGGCCACCCACTGGCGCGACGGATTGCCGCGGATGGTGTACACGTTGGCCAGGGCGGCCGCCGCGGGAACTGGCGTCGCCGAAGAGGAGATCGACTTGCTGCGGGTCCACCTCGACACCGCGCGTTATCAGCTGCTGACCCAGTTTCCGAACCTGAATCCAGCGCTTCTGCTCAACTGCCTGCTGTTGGCCGCCACCGAAGCGGCCGTTACCGGAGACTCCCTTTCAGCGAACTATCACCTGGCCTGGTTCCAGAAGCTCAGTGGGCCAACGGACGACCTCTAGTCCGCTAACCCGCGCTCATCGACCGGGGCCCGGGGGGCCCGCAAACGCTTGAGCGATCTGCAGCCAGCGCTGCGCATCCGGACCGTGTGCTGCGACGTCGAGAGCGCTTAGTGGGCGCCGCTGGGTTACCAGGAAACAGAAGTCCTGGGCGGAGCCGGTGACTCGCTGCGCGGCGTCCGGCGGTCCCCAGGTCCAGGTGTCGCCGCCGGGCCCGCGCAGCTCGACCAGGAACGGTTCCGCCGGCGGGGCCAGACCGTTGATGGCGAAGGCGTAATCGCGGGTCCGCACCCCGATGTGCGCGATCGACCTGAGTCGCTCGGTGGCGGGCCGTTTGACGCCAAGCGCATCGGCGACGTCAAGTCCATGCGCCCATGTCTCCATCAACCGGGCGGTGGCCATCGACGTCGCGCTCATCGGTGGCCCGAACCACGGCAGTTTGCGGCCGTCGGGCACCGTCAGCAGCGTCTCGTGCAGCCGCCGGCGGGTCACGCGCCAGTCGGTGAGCAGCTCGGCCGGCGCCAGGGCCGCCTGTTCGTCGGCACCCGCGTCGACGAAGCCAATCGGGTCGGCTTGAGCGGCCTCCAGCAAAGCAGCAAACCCAGCGTCGTCGGTGACCGCGGTCAGGGCCACCCGGTCGGTCCACAACAGATGCCCGATCTGGTGGGCGATGGTCCAGCCCGCCGCGGGCGTCGGCTCGGCCCAGCGGTGCGCCGGCAGCGGGGCGACCAGCGCGTCGAGGTCGTCGCTTTCGGCACTCAGGTCGGCGACGATCGGTCCAGGACCGGCCATCATCGCCTCCGGCATCCCGTCGGGGAAATCACGTAAGTACCTTAGCGATTGTTCACCGGCTGGCCGCGCCTGCCGAGGATGCTGTGCGTTGCGAGCCCGATTAGGTAGAGCACCGACCCGAACAGCACGAACATCGGCGCGCGCCCGTCATCAGGGATGAAAGCCGCTGCCACCGTGATCGAGACGATGAAGGCGACCCAGAACAGGGCATCCTGGACGGCGAACACGTGTCCGCGAAGAGCGTCGTCGACGTCCATCTGGATCGCCGAGTCGGCGCACAGCTTGACCATTTGACCGGCCACCCCGAGCAAAAAGCCGCACACCACCATCACCGGAAGCCGCAGCCCGGCGCCGGGGATCTGGATGATCGCGGCCGCGGTCAACGCCCCATTCGCGGTGGCGTAGCGCCCCCACCGGCGCACCATGGACGGCGTCAACACGTTGGCCAGGAAACCTCCGAGACCGGCAGCGGCGAAGAACAGCAACGCGATACCCAAACCCCCGGCGGCCGGTACGGGCAGGTGATGGACGAGCACCAGCATGACCAGCGAATTGACCCCGACCACCATCCGATGCGCGGCCAAGCCGGACAAGGTGGCGGCCACCGTTGGGCGCTGCGCTACCGTGCGCGCGCCGTGCAGCCAGCCGGTGATCACCGCATATACGGCGGATCCGTGGATCGCCCGCCGGGTGTCGTCCGGGCCCAGGACGCGGGAGCCGAATCGGAACGACAGCAGCAACGCGATCGATATCGGAATGATCGTGATGAAGACGATCACCGAGGCGCCCCCATCGCCGGCGCCGACGAAGAAACGAGGTACGAGCATGAAGTTGGCCCCCAGGAAGGCCGCGATGGCGCCGGACGCGATGGCTACCGAGTTCATCGTCACCACCTGTTCGCGCGGCACCACGTGGGGCAGGGACGCCGACAGCCCGGACACGACAAACCTCGCTAGGCCGTTGGCCAACAGCGCTCCGATCAGCAGCGGCACGTCGCCGGCGCCGACAGCCAGGATGGTGCCGATCGCGGCGATCAGAATCAGGCGGCCGACGGTGGCGCCGACGAGCACCAGCCGCCGATCCCAACGGTCCATCAACGCCCCCGCGAACGGTCCCAGCAGCGAGTAGGGCAAGAACAGCACCGCAAACGCGCGCGCGATCGCCATGGGGTCCGCTGCTCGATCCGGGTTGAACAGCAGCGCTCCGGCCAGCGTCGCCTGAAAGAGACCGTCACCGAACTGACTCGCCATGCGCACCTGCAGCAGTCGCCAGAAATCGGGCAAACTGCGCACCGACCGCCACAAGTCGGCGGGTGCGCGTGAGTGCATCCGGGATTGAATCACACAACCGACTTCCGCGAGGGGGCTTGGCAGGATCGCCGCGGTCGACGCCGCTGCACCAACATTACAAATATTCGGCGGCCGCGCTCGATTCTCCCGGACGGCGAGGCGGAGGTGCGATGATGTTCTGGTGCCGCCACCGGAGGATCCAGAGGACTATGTCGCACCCGCTGCACAGCGGGTGCGTGCGGGTACATTGCTGCTCGCCAACACGGATCTCCTCGAACCGACGTTTCGGCGCAGCGTGATCTACATCGTGGAGCACAACGATGGCGGCACCTTGGGCGTGGTGCTCAACCGGGCCAGCGAGACCGCGGTGTACAACGTGTTGCCCCAGTGGGCCAAATTGGCGGCCAAGCCCAAGACCATGTTCATCGGCGGGCCGGTCAAGCGCGACGCGGCCCTGTGTTTGGCGACCTTGCGGGTCGGCGCCGATTCGGAAAGCGCGCCCGGCTTGCGGCACGTGGCCGGCCGGATCGCGATGGTCGATCTGGACGCCGAGCCCGACCTGATCGCGCCGCTGGTCGAGGGGGTGCGAATCTTCGCCGGATACTCGGGCTGGACCATCGGTCAGCTTGAAGGCGAGATTGAGCGCGACGACTGGATTGTGTTGTCGGCGTTGCCATCCGACGTTATGGTCGGGCCGAGAGCCGACCTGTGGGGGCAGATCCTACGACGGCAGCCGCTGCCGCTTTCATTGCTCGCTACCCACCCAATCGACGTCAGCCGGAACTAGGGCTCCCTCCGCACCTTCCGGGTCGGGACCGCCGGCACCGAGGCCTCTCGGGGCTCAGTGGCAGGACTGCGTGCAGACGGCGCAGTTGCCGGCGCAGCTCGGCGCCGCCGCACCCTGGCGTAGCGCGAAACGCGCGCTCTGCCAGGAGCCGGTGGCCAGCGTCCCCAGGGCGCCGGCGACGCAGACGATCAGCACCACCAACGCGGTGTGCGCGGAGGCGGCCAGCGCCACCACGCCGCCTGCGGTCAGCATCACCGCGGCCGCCAACTGGGTCGGCGCCATGGCGCGCAGGGCCACCTGAGTGGTGTCAATTGCCTGTTTGGGGGCCTGGTTGTGGGATAGCGACCAGGTCCCGAACCCGGCCGAAGCCACCGCCGCACACACGCACAGCACCCCCGCGATCAACATGGGCCTCACAATACGAGGCGGGCCGCGGATGCGCTCGCCCGGCTCTACCGCGCGTATCCGCGCTGGATCAGTGGCCTTGCAGGAACGTGAAGTTCGGCAGCGGCGGCAGGCCTGGCACCAGGGTCAATAGGTTGGGCGTGGGGCGCGACGCGGTCGCCTGGTTGGGCACGGATGTCTGCGCGGGAAGCCCGACCGGCGCCGCCCCGGGCGCTTGTGCGGGAAGCCCGACCGGCGCCGGCCCGGGTGTCTGCGCGGGAAGCCCGACCGGCGCCGGCGCTTGGGTGGGCGCCGCGGCCGCAGACCCGGGCGCGGTCACCCGGAATCCGTTGACGATCGCGTCGGTGGCCGGTGCGTCTCCGACCGCCACCGCGCGGTCGGTGCTCACCGCAAGAGACACCAGGTACTTGTCACGCCCGGACGTGGCAATGACATTGCGCCGCGATGTGTTGACCGTCACGTCGCCGTCACGGTACGTGCCCTCGATGATCGACGACGGAAAGCCGCCGAAGTCAGCCATTGAGGCATTGGTGGTCTGCCAGGCGAGCAGCTTCTGGCTGTCGACGTAGCCGCGCGTAATCGTTTCCTGGGGATCGAAATTGCCGACCAGCTTGTACACCACCACCTGCGCATTCGATGTGTAAACGCTGTTGCCCTGCCGGTCGGCGATCACCGCGAACGCGTCCGGCACGTTGGGATCGGGCACCTGGGTCCAGCGGGTGGGCACCGGCAGCGTGATGTCGAGCGCCTTGAGGTCCTGGGGCTTTTGCGGCTCGAGCTTGACGCCCTTCGACTGCAGATATTCACGGATCGTGCCGGAGAGCGCGGGGGTCACCGTCGCAGGCGTTGGTCCCGCTGGAGCGACCGCCGCGGGCGCCGGCGCCGCGGGCGCCGTAGCGGGGTTCGGCGGCGCAAACGGATTTGCCGCCGGCGGCGCGGCGAGCAACCTGTTGTTGGGGACCTGCCCCGGGGCGGCCATGACGTTCTGCGGCGCGGCCGCCTGCGCGGGGACGGCGGGCACGGCGGGCACGGGTTGGGGCGCTGGTTGCAAAGGATCGGCCGACGCGGTGGCGCCCGCGAAGACCGTGACACCGATCGCGCCGACGGCCAGGCCCCCCGCGAGTACCCGCAACGTACGGGCGATCTCAATCATCTGCGTCGGTCCTTCCCCATGGCCCGGGCCTCCGCGCCCGTCACTAAAGGCTGACTGTAACCAGTGGTCAAACGTGGTGAACAGGCTCGAAATAGAGCTGGGATGAAGCTCTGACCGGCGCGCAACGCAACCGAGACCAAGCCGTGGCCGGCGGGCCCGCCGAGGCGTCCCTTATACCCTGTTCACGTGACCGAATCCCCGACCGCCGCGCCCGGGAGCAACTCTGGTGCCGCCGCGCCGGACTCCGATGCGCCGCCGTACCGCTACACCGCGGCGCTCGCGGGTCGCATCGAAAGCACCTGGCAGGACAACTGGGCCAGGCTCGGGACGTTCAACGTACCCAACCCCGTCGGTGACCTGGCCCCGACAAACGGAACCTCGGTGCCCGACGACAAGTTGTTCGTGCAGGACATGTTCCCCTATCCCTCGGGTGATGGGCTGCACGTCGGCCACCCATTGGGCTACATCGCCACCGACGTCTACGCCCGCTACTTCCGGATGACGGGCCATAATGTGCTGCACGCGTTGGGGTTCGACTCCTTCGGGCTGCCCGCCGAACAGTACGCCGTGCAAACCGGCACCCACCCGCGCACCAGGACCGAGGCCAACGTCGTGAACTTCCGGCGGCAACTGGGCCGGCTGGGTCTGGGCCACGACAGCCGGCGCAGCTTCTCAACCACCGATGTCGAGTTCTATAAGTGGACCCAGTGGATCTTCCTGCAGATCTATGGCGCCTGGTTCGACACCGCTGCCAACAAGGCCCGTCCGATCGCCGAGCTGATCGCCGAATTCGACTCCGGTGCGCGCCGTCTCGACGACGCACGGGACTGGGCCAAGCTATCGGTGGGGGACCGGGCCGACGTGGTCGACAGCTACCGACTGGTCTACCGGGCCGACTCGATGGTGAACTGGTGTCCAGGGCTCGGCACCGTGCTGGCCAACGAAGAGGTCACCGCCGACGGCCGCAGCGACCGCGGAAATTTCCCGGTATTCCGGAAACGATTGCGGCAGTGGATGATGCGTATCACCGCCTATGCCGACCGCCTCATCGACGACCTAGACGAGCTGGACTGGCCCGAGCAAATAAAAACCATGCAGCGCAACTGGATCGGCCGGTCCACGGGAGCGATGGCGCTGTTCTCGGCGACGATTCTCAATGGCGCCCGAGCTGGCTCGGAGATCGACATCGAGGTGTTCACCACCCGGCCGGACACTCTGTTCGGCGCCACGTATCTGGTGCTGGCGCCCGAGCACGACCTGGTCGACGACCTGGTCGCCGCCGCTTGGCCAGACGCCGTTGACTCGCGTTGGACGTACGGCGCCGCCACACCGGACGAGGCCGTCGCCGCCTATCGCCGCGCGATTGCCGCGAAGTCGGACCTCGAGCGCCAGGAAAGCAAGGAGAAGACCGGCGTCTTCCTGGGCAGCTACGCGACCAATCCCGCCAACGGTAAACCGGTGCCGATCTTCATCGCCGACTACGTGCTGGCCGGGTACGGCACCGGGGCGATCATGGCGGTTCCGGGCCATGACCAACGTGACTGGGACTTCGCCCATGAGTTTGGCCTTCCGATCGTGGAAGTCATTGCCGGCGGCGATATTTCAGAGGCAGCACACGTGGGCGACGGCGTGCTCGTTAACTCCGGCTATCTCGACGGTGTGGATGTGGCGGCGGCCAAGGAGACCATCACCGCGCGTTTGGAGGCCGAGGGCCGTGGCCGGGCGCGCATCGAATTCAAGTTGCGCGACTGGCTTTTCGCTCGGCAGCGCTATTGGGGGGAGCCTTTCCCGATCGTCTACGACGGCGACGGACGCCCGCACGCGCTCGACGAGGCCGCGCTTCCGGTCGAGCTGCCCGATGTGCCGGACTATTCGCCGGTGCTGTTCGACCCGAACAACGCCGACAGCGAGCCGTCGCCGCCACTGGCCAAGGCGACCGAATGGGTGCATGTCGAGCTGGATCTGGGCGATGGTTTGCAGCCTTACACCCGCGACACCAACGTGATGCCGCAGTGGGCCGGCAGCTCCTGGTACGAACTGCGTTACACCGATCCGCATAACTCGGAGCGGTTCTGCGCCAGGGAAAACGAAGCCTACTGGATGGGCCCGCGGCCGGCTGAGCACGGCCCGGAAGATCCCGGCGGCGTCGACCTGTACGTCGGCGGCGCCGAGCACGCCGTGCTGCACCTGCTGTATTCGAGGTTTTGGCACAAGGTGTTGTACGACCTGGGTCATGTCAGTTCCCGCGAGCCCTACCGCAGGCTGATCAACCAGGGCTATATCCAGGCGTTCGCCTACACCGATTCTCGCGGGTCGTATGTACCGGCGGACGAGGTGATGGAACGCGATGGCGGCTTCTTCTACCCGGGGCCGGACGGTGAAATCGAAGTCTTTCAGGAATTCGGGAAAATCGGTAAGAGCCTGAAGAATTCGATATCACCCGACGAGATCTGCGACGAATACGGCGCGGACACGCTGCGGGTGTACGAGATGTCGATGGGGCCGCTGGAGGCTTCCCGGCCCTGGGCCACCAAGGATGTCGTCGGTGCGCATCGTTTCCTGCAGCGCGTCTGGCGGCTGGTGATCGACGAGCAGACCGGCGAAACCCGCGTGGTCGACCAAGCAGATCAGCGCCAACTGGAAACCGGCACGCTGCGGGCGCTGCATCGCGCCATCGCCGGAGTGTCCGAAGACTATGTGGGACTGCGCAATAACACCGCGGTGGCGAAGCTGATCGAGTACACCAACCACCTCACCAAGGAGCACCGGGGCTCGGTGCCCCGCGCGGCGGTCGAGCCGCTGGTGCTGATGCTGGCGCCGCTGGCCCCGCACATGGCCGAGGAGCTGTGGCTGCGCCTGGGCCACACCACCCCGCTGGCGCACGGGCCGTTCCCCGAGGCCGACCCGGCCTACCTGGTTGACGAGACCGTCGAGTACCCGGTGCAGGTGAACGGCAAGGTGCGTGGACGAGTGGTGGTCGCCGCCGACGCCGATGACGACACCCTGAAAGCCGCGGCCATCGCGGACGAAAAGGTCCAGGCGTTCTTGGCGGGTGCCACCCCGCGCAAGGTGATCGTGGTGCCCGGCCGGCTGGTCAACCTGGTCCTCTGAGCGCCGTCCGCAACCCGGTCATCGCCGACCCGGCCGCAGCACCACTTCGTGGACGTGGCCGTCGGGTGGGGTAGCCAGCGCATCGGCGACCGTCGCAGCGACGGTCTCGGGCCTCAGGAAGTTGACGGGGTCGTACTCGCCGCCCTCAAACGCCACGAGTTCGCGTTGCATAGCGGAATCGGTCCGGCCGGGATAGATCGTCGTCACCCGCAGGTCCGGCTCGTCGTCGCGCAGCGAGTCCGCAAAGGCGCGCAACGCGAACTTGCTGGCCGAGTACGAGGCCATACCGGGCATAACCCTTCGGCCCGCACCGGAGTTGATGAACACCACCTGGCCACGGGCAGTTCGCAGCGCCGGCAACAGCGCCAGCGTAAGCTCCACCGTCCCAAAGACATTCACGGCGAAGGTGGCACGCCACTCGTCGACGTTCGACTCGGCGACATGGCCCGGGATGGAAACCCCCGCGTTATGCACCAGCACGTCGAGTTCGTCCACGATCTCGCAGGCGGCCTCGATCTCGTCGGTGTCGGTCAAGTCCAGGGGAAACGTTGTGACGCCGAGCCGGTCCGCGACGCCGTCGAGCCGATCGGAGGGCCGCCCGGCGAGCAGCAGGCTGTACGTTGGAGAAAGCGCGGTGGCAATAGCGGAACCGATACCGCCGCCGGCGCCGGTGATGAGTGCGGTTGGCATGCACTTCAGTTTACGGAAGCTACCATTTCCGTTGTGAATCAAGCACTTTCACGCCTGTTTGCGCGCCGGCGGCTCTCCCGCGGGGCCGGATGTCGGTTCACCGGATGCCAGGCGTTCCAGCGGTGCCAGCGCCTTCATCAGGGTGTTCAGGTCGGACTCGGGGAGCTGACTGAGCATCGCGGCCAGGGCGGCGCGGCGGTTGGCCAGCGACTCGCCATGGACGGCCCGCCCCCGTGGCGTGATGTCCACCAGCACCGCCCGCAGGTCGGACGGGTCACGCGAACGTTTCACCAGCCCGATCTTCTCCAGCCGGCGGATCGCCACGGTGGTGGTCGGAGTTCGCACCCGCTCGTGCGCCGCCAGGTCGGTCATTCGAATCGGACCCTGATCGAGCAACGTGACCAGGATCGACAACTGCGCCAGGGTCAAGTCCCCGGCCGCGGCCCCGTTGGGGTCCCCGCGGCGCAGAATTGAAAACAATTTGGACAGCGCACGGTGCAAACCTTCCGCGAGGTCCGTCACCTCTGCCGCAGTGGGTTCGCTGTCCGCCATAAGTCGGCAGTCTAACCCGATATCGGGTGCGTACGGCGTAGCTACCGCCGACTAGTTATCGGCCGTCAAAGCACTTGGGACAGGAACCGCTGGAGGCGCTCAGTCTTCGCGGCTTCGAATATCTGCTCGGGGGGGCCGGATTCCACGACCTTGCCCTGATCCATGAAAACGACGGTGTCCGAGGCCGACCGGGCAAAGCCCATTTCGTGGGTGACGACGACCATCGTCATGCCGTCGGCACCGAGGTCTTCGATCAGTTTCAGAGCTCCTTTGACCATTTCCGGATCCAGCGCCGAGGTCGCCTCGTCGAAGAACATCACCTGCGGAGCCATGGCCAGCGCACGAGCGATCGCGACGCGTTGTTGTTGGCCACCGGACAGCATCCCGGGGCGGGCACCGGCCTTGTGCTTCAGGCCAACTCGGTCCAGCTGAGTCAGCGCGAGGTCCCGGGCCGCGTCGGCAGACAGCCGCCGCAACTTCTGCGGCGCCAGCGCAACATTCTTCAGGATGCTGAGATGCGGGAAAAGATTGTATTGCTGGAACACCATGCCGATGCGCTGGCGGAGTTCGTCGGGGTCGTCGCGCAACACCGACCGGCCGTCCAGCAGGATGTCGCCGCTGTCGATTTCATACAGTCGGTTCAGGCTGCGCAGCAGCGTTGACTTACCCGAGCCAGACGGTCCGATCACGGCGACAGTGCTGCCCGCGGGGGCCTCGATATCGACGCCGCGCAGCACCTTCGTCCCGCCGAGAGTTTGGTGAATATCCTTGGCTTCCAAGCATACTGAGGCTCGCCCCGCGGTGTCGGCGGTCACGTGATCCCCTGGCCGAATGTGGACGTGACCAGCTCGGCGTCCTTCTCTGGCTCGGTGGCGGCACGGCCGCGGCGAAGCCGGTTGTCGATGTAGTTCACCAAATGCGTCAACGGAATGGTCAATATCAGGTAGAAGAGACCCGCGGCCACCAACGGCGACAAGTTGCCGGTCTGCGCGTTGAGGTCGCGGCCCACCTGAAATAGCTCTCGCTGGTGGGCGACCAGGCCCAAGAAGTACACCAGCGCGGAGCCCTTCAAAAGCGCGATGGCCTGATTGACCAGTGCCGGCAGCACCCGCCGTATTCCCTGCGGCACCACCACGAGACGCATCGCGGTCGCATAGCTGAATCCCAGCGCACGGGAGGCTTCCAGTTGGCCGGGGTCGACGCTTTGAATGCCCGACCGCAGAATCTCGCCGATGTAGGCGGCGGCCATCAATCCCAACGCGGCAATGCCCAACGGGTAGGGATTGTTGTGCGTCAGCCCGCCCACCAGCGGCCCGATGCCCAGCCCGATGATCAGGATGATCACCGCCTCGGGAAGACCACGGAAGATGTCGGTGTACACCCGTGCCGGATAGCGCAGCCAGCGTGACTGCGACATTCCGGCCATTGCCAGCACCATGCCAAGGGCCAGCCCGATAGCGATGGCGCTGTTGGTCAGGATCAACGTATTGGGCAACCCCGTAGTCAACAGAATGGGGATGGCTTCTCGGTACATATCCCAGTCGAAGAAGGACTCACGCAACTGGGCAAGCGTCGACATCGGTGCGACCGGGCCCACCGGCTCGCGATGCTGGTCCGCGGCGATCC
>Ga0318497_10000432_pt1 | contig 13483 bp, 14 predicted proteins | sample GRESIP109b1f23_FD_203754 | JGI IMG/M metagenome (GOLD analysis project Ga0318497, IMG submission 203754) | Tropical soil microbial communities from Luquillo Experimental Forest, Puerto Rico - GRE.SIPMG.109b1f23 | ecosystem: Environmental > Terrestrial > Soil > Tropical forest > Bulk soil... | reverse complement strand
CTCCTGGATCACGTACCGGATGATCGCGCCCAGGTAGGCGATGTCGGCGCCCGGGCGGATGCGCGCGTAGACGTCGGCGATGGCCGACGTGCGCGTGAACCGCGGGTCGACGTGGATGATCTTGGCGCCCTTGTCCTTCGCCTTCATCACCCACTTCATCGCCATGACATGGTTCTCGGCGGCGTTGCTGCCGGCGATGAGGAAGACCTTGGCGTGCTGGAGATCGAGCCAGTGGTTCGTCATCGCCCCGCGGCCGAAGGTGGCGCCCAGACTGGGCACCGTGGGGCTGTGTCAGAGACGCGCCTGGTGCTCGATGTAGGCCGTGCCGAAGAGGCGGGCCATCTTCGAGAAGAGGTAGCACTCCTCGTTCGTGTTCTGTGCGCCGCCGAGGAAGCCGAGGGCGTCGGTGCGGTTCACCTTCCACTCGGCTTCGACGCCGCCCTTGCCCGCGATCCTCTCCGTGGCGATCCAGTTCGCGTCGCGCGTCGCCTTGATCTTTTTCGCGATCTTGTCGAACGCCTCGTCCCAGCCGATCTTCACCCACCGGTCGGATCCGGGCGCGCGGTAGAGCGGAACCTTGGCCCGCTGCGACGACTCGTGCGTCTCGCGCATCGCCGCGCCCTTCGAGCAGAGCGCGCCCTCGTTGATCACGTGGTCGGGATCGCCCTCGAGGTTCAGCAGCTTGCCGTCGCGGACGTGGCAAACCATGCCGCAGCCGCACGAGCAGAAGTTACAGGCGGTGGTGAACTCCTTGGCGCCCGCGATCTTCAGCTGCTTCGTCGCGGCGCGCGCCTCCGGCATCAGGACGAGCTCGCCCACGGCGAGACCGGCGGATGCGCCGGCTGTCCATTTCAACCAAGATCTACGGCTCAGGGTCATGAATCCGGTTCCTCTCGAGGGCTGTGGGACACAGCGGTCGGCGTCCCGCCGGAAGAGCAACTTTCCTGCCAGGGGTGCGCGGGGTCGCCGCAAGGCCGTTTCGACTGCAACGATTGCGTGAAGCCCGTCCGGGGTGGGGATTGCGGCCTACACCGCGCAACCGTCGCGCGAGACACATGTCACGCGTCCAGCGTGACATGTCACTCCGATGTGACAAATCGACTGAACCGAGCGATTTACGGAGGGCCGGCGCGCGGCGAGCTCAGCGCGTGATCCCGTGCTTCCGGAGCCGGCGGTAGAGCGTCATCCGCGAGACGCCGAGCGAGGTGGCGCAGCGGGCGATGTTCCAGCCGCAGCGATCGAGGGCCTCCACCAGCTCGTCGCGCTCGGGATCCGCCACTGCGGCCTCGTTTGCGGGGGCGACCGCATGGAGCTCGCTCGGCAGGCGCGGCGCGACGAAGGGCGCGGGGTGCGCCCGCATGCGCAGATCGACGAGCTGGAGGTCTCCGGGACCGATGAGCGAGCCGCGCGCGATGGCCACGGCCCGCATCATCACGTTGCGCAGCTCGCGGACGTTCCCGGGCCACGCGTGGCGCTCGAGCGCCTGCACCGCGGCCTCGGACAGCTCGAGGCCCTCGATCCCCATGCTCGCCCCGGCCTCGGAGAGGAACGTGCGCGCGAGGGTCGCCACGTCGCCCGTGCGCTCCCGCAGCGGCGGGATCTCGATCGCGAGCACGTTCAGCCGGAAGAAGAGGTCCTGCCGGAACCGCCCGGCGGCGACCTCCCCCGCGAGCCGCTTGTTCGTCGCCGCGACCACCCGCACGTCCACCTCGCGCGGCGAGATCCCGCCGAGCCGGATGACCTCCGACTCCTGGAGGACGCGCAGGAGCGCGGTCTGCCCCTGCGGCGAGAGCTCGCTCACCTCGTCGAGGAAGAGCGTGCCGCCGTGGGCTTCCTCGATCTTCCCGGCCCGCCCCTCCTTCTGCGCGCCGGTGAAGGTCCCCGCTTCGTAGCCGAACAGCTCGGCCTCGATGAGCGAGGCCGGGATCGCGCCGCAGTTCACGGCGACGAACGGCCCACCGGCGCGCGCGCCGTCGGAGTGGATCGCGTGGGCGAAGATCTCCTTGCCGGTGCCCGACTCGCCGTGGAGCACCACCGGCAGGTCGTTCCGCGCCGCCACCTGCGCGAGCTCCACGGCCGCGCGCAGCATGGGGGAGTGGCCGACGATGTGCTGGAAGCCGTAGCGCGCGCTCGGGAGCCCGCGGGCGCGCCCCGCCGCACGGACGCGTGGCCCACCAGGCGCGATGACCCGCAGCACCGCGCCCACCGCCCGGCCGCCGTGGATCACCGTCGACACCGCCAGGCGCCGCCGCTCGTCGCCGGGTCCTGGCCACTGGAGCGCCAGCTCCTCCTCCGCGGGCCCGGTTCGCAGGGCCGCCGCGAGCCGCTCCCGCACGAGCGGCGGCAGCTCGCCGCTCTCGAGCCCGAGCCGCCGCCGGGCAGCGTCGCTCGCCGCGATCAGCCGGCCGCGGGAGTCGACCGCGAGGAGCGCGTCGCCGAGCTCGCGCGCGGCGCGCATCGCGAGCCGCACCACCTCGTCGCGGACGCCCTGAGCGCCGCGGAGCCGCTCCTCCACCACCGCCGCGATCGCCGTCGCGGCGAGGAGGGCTGGCTGCGCGGGCGCGTCCCAGGGGCCCGCCACCTCGATGAACCCGACGGGCTGCGGCGCGCCGGGCGCGGCGATGGGCGCCGCCGCTGCGGCCCAGTCGCGCCAGGCGCGGACGTAGTGTTCCGAGGCGAAGACCTCGATCGGGCGGGCCTCGGCGAGCGCGGTGCCGGCCCCGTTCGTGGCGCTCGCGTCCTCGCGCCAGATCGAGCCCGGGCTGAAGTGGATCTCGGCGAGCCGCTCGCCCACGCCCGCATCGCCGACGATCGAGAGCATCCGGGCCTCGGCGTCGAAGTAGGCGAGCACGTGCCCGAGCTCGGCGACCCGGGGCGCGAAGGCGCCGAGGATCGGTGCGGCCACATCGAGGATCTCGTCCTCCTCGCAGCGCCGGGCGAGCTCGTTCCGCGGGAGGGTCGGCGCCTGCTGGAGGCCGGGATCGATGCGGTACAGCTCGCGCGCACGGCGCCAGGAGCGCGCGATCTCGGGTCGCACGCCATCGATCTCCCCGCCGCCGACGAAGGTCTCCCAGGCGTGCTCGACCCGGTGACGAAACGCCGAGCGGTCTGCCTGGGAGGGGAGCACGAACCACTAACGTATCGGCACAGGGGCACACATTCAACCTCCGTGCCCGGCGTGGCGCGTCCCGCTGCTCCACCGGTGTAAGCTGGGAGTGAGGGACGGCGGCGCAAGCTCGCCTGCTGCCCCGATGGCCCGCTCCTGGCAGCATGAGCGCGCCTGGCGGCGCATGTCGCGCCGCGACGGAGGAGAAGAGTGCTCGAACCGGGCTGGACGAGGGACCTCGATCTGCGGCGGAAGATCGTCGCGGTGGCCGTGGTCCCCACCGCGCTGCTCATCGCCGTGTTCTTGATCGTGTTCTCGGTGCAGCGCAGCCGCGTCGCCGGGAAGGTCGAGAGCGGCATGGGGCGCCTCGCGGAGGAGAACCTGGCCCGCGCCGCGCGCGACCTGCGCACGCTCTGCGACGCCACGCACCGCGACCTCTCGCTGCAGGTGCCGCGCAGCCTGCTCGTCGCCCACGATCAGCTCGAGCGCGCGGGCGGCGTCACCTTCGCCGCCGACACGATCTCCTGGCGCGCGCGGAACCAGCTCGACGGCACGGTCACCCACGTGGCGCTCCCGAAGCTGCTCGTCGGCGGCACCTGGATCGGCCAGAACGTCGATCCCGGGCGGCCCACCCTGCTCGTGGACCGCGTGCGCGAGCTCGCCGGCGCCGACGCGACGCTCTTCCAGCGGATGAACGACCGCGGCGACATGCTGCGCATCGCCACCACCGTGCGCGATCGGGACGGCCAGCGCGCGATCGGCACCTTCATCCCCGCCGTGGATCCGAACGGCCTGCCCAACCCCGTCGTCTCCACCGTGCTCGGCGGCACGACGTACGCGGGGCGCGCCCGCGTGCTCGACCACTGGTACCTCTCGGCCTACGAGCCGGTGCGCGACGGGACGGGGCGCGTGTCGGGGATGCTCTTCATCGGCCACCGGCAGGACGCGCTCGAGGGCATCCGCGCCGGCGTCGCGGGATCCCGCATCGGCGAGGGCGGGATGATCTACGTGCTCGGCGCCACCGGGAACCAGCGCGGGCGCTATCTCATCGCGCCGCCCGGGCACGTCGACGGCGAGGACGCGTGGAGCGCGTCCGACGCGCGCGGCGAGCACCACGTGCAGCGGATCCTCCGGGCCGGCCTCGCGGCGGCGCAGGGCGAGGTGGTGCGGGTGACCTGGGAGCAGCCGGGGGAGCGCGGCGAGGCGCCGCGCACGCGGCTCGCGGCGGTCACCTACTTCGAGCCCTGGGACTGGATCATCGTCGCCGAGATCGACCGGGACGAGACGGTGGTTCCGTTCCGCGCGATCCAGTCGGCGCTCGGCGCGGCGGTGCTCACCGTGCTCGGCGTCGCAGCGCTCCTCCTGGCCATCACCGTGTGGGCGGCGCGCAAGGCGGCCGGCCGGCTCGTGGCACCGCTCGAGGCGATGGCCGTCGCCGCCGAGCGGATCGCGCAGGGGGACGTGCAGCAGGATCTCACGTGGCGCTCGCGGGACGAGATCGGGCGCCTCGCGGAGGCGTTCCGGGGGACCATCGCCTACCTGAAGGACGTGGCGCGCGGCGCCGCCTCGCTCGCGCGCGGCGATCTCTCGCGTCCGGTGCCGCTCCGCTCCGAGCGCGACGAGCTGGGGCACAGCTTCCAGGCGGCCCAGGCCGAGCTGCGCCGGGTGGTGGGCGACATGCACGCCCTCGCCGCCGCCGCGGTGGAGGGCCGCCTCGAGGTGCGCGCGGACGCGAACCGGTACGAGGGCGAGTTCCGCACCATCGTGGAGGGCGCGAACGCGACGCTCTCCATGATCGTGGAGCACCTCGACGCGATGCCGGCGCCGGCGATGATCGTGAGCCCCGACTTCGACATCCGCTACATGAACCAGACGGGCGCGAGCCTGCTCGGGAAGACGCCGCAGGAGCTCGTGGGCACGAAGTGCTACGACAGCTTCTGCACGAGCGACTGCCGCACGCCGCGCTGCGCCTCGGCGCGCGCGATGCGCGAGGACCGCGAGGTGACGAGCGAGACCGACGCCCACCCCGAGGGGCTCGATCTCGAGATCGTCTACTCGTCCGTGCCGCTGCACGACGAGCACGGGCGCGTCGTGGGCGCGTTCGAGGTGGTGAGCGACCAGCACGCCGTGCGCCGCGCGGAGCCCCCGGCGCCGCAGGACGGCGACGCGGGTCCCCGGAGGCCGGCCGATGCGTGACGTACCCGTTGCGGCCCGCCCCAGCGACGGCTCCTCTGCCGCCGTGGAGGTGGTGGAGGTGCGAGCCGGCGCGGAGCGGCTGCCGCGCGAGGACGAGCTCGCGCGCGAGGAGCCGCTCGAGATCCGGATCGCCGACGAGACGGTGGCGATCGTGATGCGCACGCCGGGCGCCGACGAGCGGCTCGCGCTGGGCTTCCTCCTCGGCGAGGGGATCATCTCGTCGGCCGACGATCTCTCCTCCATCGCGCACTGCGGTCGGCCGGGGACGGAGGGGTTCGGGAACACCGTGAACGCGGTGCCGGCGCCCGGCGGGAAGGTGAACTGGGACCGGCTCGACCGCGGCGCCCGCACCACGGTGGCGAGCTCGGCCTGCGGCGTCTGCGGGCGGCTCACCATCGACGACCTGCTCGTGGGCCTGGAGCCGCTCGTGGCGGCGCCGATCCCGGCGTCGGTCGTGCTGGCGGCGGTGGAGGGGCTCCGCGAGCGGCAGCCGCTCTTCGAGCGCACGGGCGGCTGCCACGCGGTGTCGGCCTGCGCGGCGGACGGCACGCCGCTCGCCACGCACGAGGACGTGGGGCGGCACAACGCGGTGGACAAGGTGGTGGGCTCGCTCCTCCTGGCGCGCCGCGCGGGTGATCGCCGCGAGGCCGCGCTGCTCGTGATCTCCGGGCGGCCGGGGTTCGAGATCGTCCAGAAGGCGGCGCGCGCGCACATCCCGGTGGTCGCGGGCGTGTCGGCGCCGACGTCCCTCGCAGCGGAGCTCGCGAAGCGGGCGGGGATCACGCTCTGCGGCTTCGTGCGCCGCGGCCGGATGAACGTTTACTCGCATCCGGAGCGGGTGGCCCCGTAGGCGGCGACCACGAGGCGCCTAGGGCCGCTTCTTCCCGCTCCAGAGGTCGATCTCGATCACCAGCGCGACGTCGCCCGAGGAGCCGTGGAGCCCCAGGTCCTTCGACGGCGGGGCCTCCAGCAGCGCCCGCACCTCCGCGGCGGACACCGTCACGACCACCGCGCCGCGGTCGAGCGCGACCGCCGTCCCGGAGCCCGACGGATCGACCCGCCAGGCGATCGCGCCGCCCGGCAGCCGCGCCTCCTCCACGAGCGCCTCGCCCGCGGCGAGCCGCTCCGCCTCGCCGCGCGAGAGCCGCACTCGGACCTCGTTCGCCTGCAGCTTCAGGTTCACGTGCGTCCTCCTCCCGCCGTGCGGGGAGCGCTCGTCGAGAGCGCGTCGCGCAGCTCCTCCGGCGTGTTCACGTTCGCGAGCGCCCGCGCGTGCGCAGGGTCGAGCGGGATCGCCTCGGCGCCGAGCCGCGCGAGGAGCTGCGTCACCGAGCGCTCCCGCCCCTCCGCCGCGAGCACCTCGCGCACCACGGCGCGCGTCGGCTCGTCCACCCGCAGGAGCGCTGGCAGCACGGTCTCCACGTAGTGCGCCGCCGGCGCTCCGGTGCGCGCGACGATCGGCGCGAGCGCTCCGGCGGTGACGTTCGGAAGATCCACCGGCAACGCGAGGAGGTGCGTGGGCCGCGCACGCCCCCCGAGCGCGAGGTCGAGCGCGGCGGCGATCCCCGCCACCGGGCCGAGCCCCGCGGTGGCGTCGAGCACGCACTCGTGCCCCTCCACCGCGCCGGACACGAGCACCCGCGGCGCCCGCTCGCCGGCTGCGCGCAGCGCGCCGGTCGCCGCGGCGACGACGCGATCCACGAGCCGCTCGCCGTTGCCGCCCACCACCAGCGTCGCCTTGTCCCGGCCCATCCGCGTCGAGCGGCCGCCGGCGAGCACGAGGCCCCAGATCATGGCGCGCCCGGCCGGCCGGTTCCCGGCGCAGCGCCCGGAGCGTCCGCGGCGGTGTCGCCGGAAGCCTCGGGCCGGATCGAATGCCCGTCGAGCCACGCCGAGGGGCCCGCCGCGTAGTGCTCCTCCTTCCACACCGGCACGCGCACCTTGATCTCCTCGATCACGTGGCGCGAGGCCTCGTAGGCCGCGGCGCGGTGGGGCGAGCCCACCGCGATGGCGACGCTCGCCTCGCCGACCGCGAGCCGCCCCGTGCGGTGGACCACCGCCACCTTCACCGGCCAGCGAGCCGCGGTCTCGTCGGCGATGGCCCGGAGCGCGGCCCGCGCGAGCGGCACGTGGCAGTCGTACGTGACCGCGACGACCGCCTTCCCCTCGTGCAGGTCGCGCACGACGCCCACGAACAAGGTGGCCGCGCCGTGGCCGCTCGCCGCCACGCGGGCGAGGAGCGGCGCGACGTCGATCGGCGCGTCGGTGACGTCGGCGAAGACAGCGTCGCTCATCCCTACCCTCCGCAAACCGGCGGCAGCACGGCCAGCGATCGGACGCCCGCCGGGAGCGGCGCGTCGTCGGGGAGCACCTCGTCGTCCGTCCCCAGCGCGGAGCGGGCGAGGAGCGCGCGGGCGGCGCCACCGCCGGCGCGGTCCAGCGCGGCGCCGATGGCCTCGCGCGCGTCCCGCGCGCGCGCGCCGTCGGGCAGCTCGATCTGGAGCGAGCCGCGCACATACGGGCGCAGCGGGCCGAAGAGCTTCACTTCGAGTCTCATGACACTCCTGGTGAGAAGAACGGCTCGGAGGCGAGGAGCGGCGCGACCTCCACCTCGGTACCGGCGGAAGCGCGGCTCCCCTCCTCGGGGAGGACGAGCCAGCCGTTGGCGACGAGCAGGCTCGAGATGATGGCGGACGCCTGCCCCTTCGTCGGCGCCACCTCGAGGCCGCGCGGGCCACCGGTGATGCGCGCCTTGTAGAAGCAGCGGAGCCCCTCCGGCTTCTTCGTGTCCGCCGCGAGCACTGCGCGGAGGAGCCGCTCGGGCGGGAGGCCCAGCGCAGCGCGCAGGAAGGGGGCGACGAGGAAGCGCGTGGAGACGATGCTCGCCACCGGGTTCCCCGGCAGCCCGAGCACGGCCGGGCCGCCCGGGAGCTCGGCGAGGAGCACCGGCTTCCCGGGGCGCACCGCGGCCTTGTGGAACACGACGCGCGCGCCGAGCGTGCCCAGCACGCCCTCGACGACGTCGTGCTTCCCGGCCGACACCGCGCCGGTGGTGACCACGAGGTCGGCGCCCGCGCGCACCGCCGTGGAGATCGCCTCGCGGAGCGCGCCCGGGTCGTCACCGACGACGGTCGCGGAGAGCACCTCGGCGCCGAGGAGCGGGAGCGCGGACAGGAGGTACGGTCCGGTGGAGTTCCGGAGCTGTCCCGGCGCGAGCTCCTGCGCCGCGAACGGCCGGACCTCCTTGCCGGTGTTGATCACGGCGACCCGCGGCGGGCGGCGAACGGTCACCTCGGCGGCCCCGAAGCTCGCGAGCGCCATGATCTGGTGCGGCTGGATCACCGTCCCGGCGGCGGCGACGAGGTCGCCGGCGCGGAAGTCCTCGCCCACCGGCCGGATGTCGTCCCCGCGCGCGGCCGGAGCGCGGAAGGTGGCGCGCACGGCGTTCCCGGCCGCGTCGCGCTCCACCTGCACGTCCTCCACCCGCACCACCGCCTCGAGCCCCGGCGGGATGGGCGCGCCGGTCATGATCTCCGCGCACGTCCCAGGCGCGACGGACGCCGCGCGGGCGTCGTCGCCCGCGGCCACCGAGGCGCGGACCGGCAGCGTCACCGGGCTCTCGGCCGAGGCGCCGGCGAGGTCGGCCACGCGCACGGCGAAGCCGTCCATCCCCGAGTTGTCGAAACCAGGGCTCGGCTCGCGCGCCCGCACGTCCTCGGCGAGCACGCGGCCCACCGCGGCGAGGAGCGGCACGCGCACGGCCTGCGCGGCGTGGCGGGCCCCGGCCTCGCGCGCGTGCGCGAGCGCCTCGGCGTAACGGATCACCGCCCACTCCCCGGGTGCGTCCTGCCGCCGCGCACCATCTCGATCGTGTGGCGCAGGATCGGGTCGAGCGCCGTGAGCCCCTCCCGCACGGCGCGCGGGCTCCCCGGCAGCGCGATGACGAGGCAGCCCCCGATGAAGCCGGCGGTGCTCCGAGAGATCCAGCTCATCGGCGTGGACGCGGCGCCCGCGCTCCGGAGCAGCTCGCCGATGCCCGGCACCGGCCGCGTGAACAGCGGCGCGAGCGCCTCGGGCGTCACGTCGCGCGGGCCGAGGCCGGTCCCGCCGGTGGTCAGGATGAGCTCCGCGCGCGCGGCCGCGGCCTTCACCGCCGCCTGGATCGCCGGCACGTCGTCGGGGACCACGCCCGCGGGCGTCACCTGGGCGCCGCGCGCGCGCAGCCCGTCGGCGAGGAGCAGGCCCGACGTGTCCTCCGCCTCGCCGCGCGAGCAGCGGTCGGAGATGGTGAGCGTGGCGGCGGGGACGCCGGCCAGCGGGAGGACGGGGGCCGCCGGCGGCGCGGACGCCGACGCCGCCGCGGGCTCCGGATCGGGCAGCCCCGGGTGCAACCAGCGGCCGCTCTTTCCGCCCTCCTTCAGCCGCAGCCGCACCTCGCCGATCTCGAGCGCCGGGTCCACGCCCTTCGTGAGATCCCAGATCGAGAGCAGCGCCGCCGAGGCCCCGGTGAGCGCCTCCATCTCCACGCCGGTCTTCCCCGAGCAGATCGCCTCGCAGCGCACGCGCACGATCCCCGCCTCCGGCTCCACGGAGGTGGACACCCGCACCGCGTCGAGCCCGAGCGGGTGGCAGAGCGGCAGGATCGCGGAGGTGTTCTTCGCGGCGGTGATGCCCGCCACCTCGGCCATGCCGAGCACGTTCCCCTTCGGCATCGTGCCGTCGAGGATCCGGCGCGCGGTCTCGGGCCGCATGCGGATGAGCCCTTCGGCGAGCGCACGGCGGCGGGTCACCGCCTTCTCGCCGACGTCGATCATCCGGAACTGCGAGTCAGCCGCCGATGACGGCGAGGCTCCACGTGTTGCCATGGCACCTTTCGGAGAGACGGTGGCCCGCCGGCTTCTCGGTCACGAGGCGCGCGAGCGCCTCGGCGAGCGCGGGGGCGTCCGCGTCGGACTGGAGGTACGACCGCAAGGGCTCGTCGCGGTCGCCGAACAGGCACAGCTTCAGCGCGCCGCGCGAGGAGACGCGCAGCCGGTTGCAGGTCTCGCAGAAGCCGTGCGTCGAGGGGGCGATGTAGCCGACGCGCCCCCGGTACTCGGGGTGGACGTACTCCACGGCGGGGCCGTCGGTGGGGGCGCGCGCGCGGCGCGTCCAGCCGCCGCGGGCGAGCTCGTCGGCCACCCAGGCCACGGGTGCGTGGTGCGCGTCGAAGAAGCCCGGCGCGCAGCCGGTGGGCATGAGCTCGATGAACCGGACCGCGATCGGCAGCTCGCGCGTCCACGCCACGAACCGGGACAGCTCGTCCTCGTCGAGCCCGCGGAGCAGCACGGCGTTCACCTTCACGCTCGCGAAGCCCGCCGCGAGCGCGCCTTCCACGCCCGCCAGCACGCGCTCGAGGATCGGGCGCCCGGTCACCGCCGCGAAGCGCTCGGGGTCGAGGCTGTCCACCGACACGTTCACGAAGTCGAGCCCCGCTTCGCGAAGCGCCGGCGCGCGCCGCGCGAGGTCGTAGCCGTTCGTCGTGAGCCCCACGCGCTCGACGCCGGGGACGGCGGCCACCGCGCGGATGATCTCCTCGAGGTCCTTCCGGAGCGTCGGCTCGCCGCCGGTGAGCCGCACCTTGCGGACGCCGAGCGTGGCGAAGCCGGCCACGAGCCGCGAGATCTCGTCCACGCGGAGCGGCGACTCCTCCTCCGGCGCAGGGCACCAGCCGCCGGGCAGGCAGTAGGCGCACCGGAAGTTGCACTTGTCGGTGACGGACAGCCGCAGATAGTTGAAGTGACGCCCGAGGGCGTCTTCCAGCGCCGGCACGATGCTCCTTTCCAGAACCGGGAGGCGGCGACGTTTCCATCGGCGCCCTGGTGAGGTCCGTAGGCCTCACGGCCGGGGCTCCAGCCCGGAATCGGGGGGAGGAGCCACGGCTCGGTAGCATCTCTGCACTGGTTTTTAGCATCGCGTGGCGCGCTGGCAAAGGGGCTTTCCCGCGCGTCCCGCGCCAGGCCCGGTTACAAGGGGCGCGTGCGTCGCCGCGTCGCAGATTTCGTCGCCGCCCCTGCCCGCTCCGCGCCGCTCGACGGCGCGAGCGGCGTGGGCGAGGCTGCGAGCGATCGGCTCATGGTCCGCATCGGCCTCTGGCTCGAGCGGGGCCGCGTGCGCGCCCGCTGGCGCGCCAGCACCTGCGCATCGCTCATCGCCTACGCCGAGGCCGCCTGCGAGGCGATCGAGGCCGGCACTCCCCCGCAGGCGCTCGACGCCGCCGCGCTGCGCGGGCTCGTCCTGGGCGTCCACCCCATCCACCACGACCGCGCCGCGCTGGTCGCGCGCGCGGTCCTCGCCGCGCACCAGCGCACCGCAGGAGCGACCGCGTGACCGTCGCCTACGTGTTCAGCACGCCCAACGCCAGCTTCATCCTCGAGAAGATGATCGTCCCGCAGCTCGAGGAGGGGCGCCACGGCGCGGACGTCGCCGGGATGTTCTTCTTCGTCGACAACAACTACCTGCTCGTCCGCGGGAATCCCACTGGCGAGCGGCTCGCGCAGGTGGCCCGGAAGACCGGCATGCTGCTCATGGGCTGCGACCAGTGCTGCTACCAGCGCGCGATCGCCGACCGGCTCATCGAGGGGATTCCGATCGGCTGCTTCCCCGACCTCTACAAGGCGCTCGCCAGCGCGAAGATCGATCAGGTGATCACGCTCTGATCGAACGGGGTGCTGCGCCCCCGCCCCGCCGGCAGAGCCGTCGGGGCCCCACCCCTGCTGCGCTGGAGCCGGCCGCGCTTCGGCTTCGCCTCGCGCGGCATCCAGCGGGCGCTGCTGACGCAGCGCTGCTTATCTCGCGAGGGCCGCGTGGAGCAGTGGCGCAAGAACGAGCGCGGGCAGCATCGCGCCCACGCGGATGCGGCGGTCCTCCATGCCGAGCCCGCCGAGGAGCAGGTTCACGCCGATCCCGCACACGAGCAGCCCCCCCACGCCGGAGACGAGGAGCACGCGCACGTCGGTGGACGGATCGGGGAGCGCGCCCGCGAGCGAAGCCGCGCCGAGGCTCATCGCCCCCTGGAGCACGCCCACCGCGAGCGCGGAGAGCCCCACGCCGCCGCCGTAGACGCCCGCGAGCGCCACCGCTGCGATCCCGTCGAGCGTGGACTTGAGGACGAGCGTGCGGGAGTCGAACGAGAGGCCGTTCTGGATCGACCCCACGATCGCCATGGGCCCCACGCAGAAGAGGAGCGACGCGGTGACGAAGCCCTCCGTGAAGCGGCCTCCGCCGCCGAGCCGCGCGCGCGCGAGCTCGCCGAGCGACGCGAGCCGCTCCTCGATCCGCAGCACCTCGCCGACGATCGCCCCCACGGCGAGGCACACGAGCCCGGTGATGATGCCGGGAAGCGGGCCGGAGTGGAGGCCCGCGAGCGCGCGCGCCATGTCGAGGCCCACGCTGAAGGTGACGAGCCCGAGCACCTGCATGAGCGTGCGGTGGAGCCGCTCGGGGAGCCGCGCGCCGGCGAGGACGCCAACGAGGGTGCCGAGGCCCACGGCGCCGACGTTGATCAGCGTGCCCGAGGTGCGTGCGATGAGCTCCATGGGCTACAGCATATCGGTTCGACGGAGCCCGAGGAGGAACGGACCGTGAAGATCGACGGATCCGCGCCGGAGATCGTCGCTCTTCGGCACCGCGAGCTCGGGTCCGCCTCTAGTGCACGGCGCGCGTCTCTTCCGCGAGCTGCTCCGCGAGCCGCGCGAGCTCCCCCTCGTCGGCGTCCGACACGAGCGCGTAGCCGAGATCGCCGGCGCGCCAGAGCACCGCGTGGAAGCCGCGGACCGAGCGGCGCGAGAGGGATGAACCAGGACCCTCGGGCGGCAGCGGGAGCCCCTCGGCGCGGAACGCGAGCAGCGTCACGGCGTGTCGGCGGAGGCCGTACACGATCACCGCGGCCTTGCGGTCGAAGACGTACCCCACCGCGCCGCCGCGCAGGCGGAGCTCGGTGCCGTCGGCGGCCGGCACGACCGGCGCGAAGTCGAGCCGCCCCTCGAACCACGGCTTCACCTCGTGGCGCCCGGTGCTCTCGATCTCGAACGGCCTCGCGCTGGCGAGGACGCGCAGGTGATCGTTCACCGCCTCCACCGCGAGCGCCGCCGTCTCGCGGCCCGCGAGACCGCGCCACGCCACCACGCCGCCCACCGCGAG
>Ga0318497_10000424_pt1 | contig 13540 bp, 12 predicted proteins | sample GRESIP109b1f23_FD_203754 | JGI IMG/M metagenome (GOLD analysis project Ga0318497, IMG submission 203754) | Tropical soil microbial communities from Luquillo Experimental Forest, Puerto Rico - GRE.SIPMG.109b1f23 | ecosystem: Environmental > Terrestrial > Soil > Tropical forest > Bulk soil... | reverse complement strand
CCCTAGGCTCGACGTTTACCGTCCGTCCGTCACTGCGCGCGCTACTTCGCCGCTTGCTTCAGCTCGACCAGCACGCCTCGGCTGCCCTTCGGGTGGACGAAGGCGACCTTCGAGCCGCCGGCGCCGGGGCGCGGCTTCTCGTCGAGGAGCGGGGCGCCCTGCGCCTTGAGGGCCGCCATCGCCTTCTCGATGTCGGGGACCTCGAGGCAGACGTGGTGGAGCCCCTCCCCGCGCTTCTCGATCGCCTTCGCCATCGGGCTGTCCGGCCCGCTCGGCGAGACGAGCTCGATCCGCCCGGCGCCGTGGCCGAAGATCGCGACGCGCACCTTCTCGGTCGGGACCTCCTCGATCTCGGCGAGCGAGAGGCCATAGACGTCCCGGTACAGGCGGATGGCGGCGTCGAGGTCGGCGACGAGGATGGCGACGTGATCGAGGCCGTTCATGGGGCGGCTCCTCCGTGGCGAAGCGCGGCCGGGCGCGGCCGCTCGAGGGGAGCGCGGAGCATACCTACTTCCCCTCCTTCACCTCCACCCCGACGACCTTGAGCGCGCCGAGGAGCCCGACCGTGTCCACCTGCGGTCCCTCGCCGAGCGCGACGTGGGTCGCGTCCGCGACCGGCTGCCCGAAGGTCGGATCGATCGCGATCCACTCCCCGCCGCTCTTCACCTCGGCCCAGGCGTGCCAGTAGAGCGCGTCCCGCCCGTCCTCGTACCGCGCGTAGACGAGCCCGTGCACGCCGCGCGCCGGGATGCCCAGCGCGCGCGCGAGCGCGACGAAGAGCACCGAGTGCTCCGTGCAGTCGCCCTTCCCCGCCGTGAGCACGTCGCTCGCGCGATCGTGGGAGACGCCGTACGCCTTCTCGAGCCGCTTGTAGACGTGGTCCGAGAGCCGCACCGCCGCCTCGTAGGTCCCCTTCGCGTCGCCCGCCACCTGGCGCGCGAGCGCGATGATGTCGGGCGAGTCCGAGTCGGCCTGGGGCGTGGCGGCGACGTCCTCGGCGTCGGCGCCCGCGCGCGCCCTCGCGAGCGGCGTGTCCCTCGCCGGATCCGCCGCGAGCGGCCGCCGCGCTACGACCGTGAGGAGCGTCTCGCCCCCCTTGGCGCGCGCGAAGCGCTGGCGCCCGTCGCCGCGCTGGAACGTCGGCGGGAGCCCGGCGAGCCGGTAGGTGATGCTCGCCGGGATCGTCCTGGGCAGCGCGCGCGGCAGCGGGACGCGCGCGAGCGCGAACAGGTCGATCTGGTCGAAGCGCTGGGCGGTGTCGGCCGCCTCGGGGCGCGCCACGATCGCCTCGCCGAGCCGGATCTCGACGATCCGCCCGTCGTCGGCGACGCGGTACTCCGCCGCCATCCGGTCGCCCACCTCCGCCTCGGAGACGACCGAGACCTCCTCCTGTACGCCCGCGCCGGACATCACCTCGCGCCGCACGAAGACGTCCTGCATCTCCTTCACCCGCAGCTTCTCGAGGTCGAGCTGGCGGCCGCGCACGGCGCCGCGGCGGGCGCCGGCGAGCCGGACGCCGTCCGCGAGGTCGGCCGTCTCGGTGACGCCCTCGACCGTCCGCTCCTGGCGCCCGGAGGCGGTGTCCTCGACGATCTTGCAGACGCGGCGCGCACAGGTGCCCTCGACCTTCCGGTCTCCGCCGTCGCCGCTCCACGACGCGCGGACCGCGACGAGCGGTCCGCCCGGGCGCGCCTCGTAGACCCGCTCCTCGTCCTGGCGCCGCTCGACGCTCTTGCCGCCGACGGTCGCGCGGATGACGGTCTCGCTGCGCCCGACGAGCACGTCCCTGCCGTCGCGGAGCTCGCGGACGAGGTGCGCCTTCGAGTAGCCCGCCTTCTTGCCGACGAGGTAGAGGCCGAACCACTCGGGCTCGGCCGGGCGACGCACCGTGAGCACGTCGGGGAGCGCCCCAGCGCCGGCCGCGATCACGCCGGACGGCGGGCGCGGCGCGGGCTTCTGGGCCTCGCGCTGCTCGGGGCAGCCCGCGACGACGAGGGCGGCCGCCGCGAGCGCGGCGGTGAGGGAGAGGTGCAGTCGCATCGGGTGTCGGCTCCTCGGAGCCGCGGTTCTACCAAAAAAAGGGCCCGCCCACGCGCCCGACACCCGGGGGGCGCGCGGGCGGGCGCTGGATCACTTGCTGGCGACGGCCTTGGTCACGCGGACGAGGTCGTCGCGGGCGCGGCGCACGTCGTCCCAGTCGGACGGCTTCGCCGCCTCGAACCCCTTCTTCATCGCGAGCGCCTCGAGGATGGGCCCGTTCGCCGGGTTCTTCGCGAACTCCGCGAGCGCCTTCTGGACGCGCGCGACCACGTCGTGCGGGACGTCCTTGCGCGCCGCGAACGGGAGCGGCGAGTACTCCTTGGTCGTGTAGAGGACGCGGAGCTTCGCGCGCCCCTCCTCAGGGAAGAGCTGGAACGTGCGCGTGAGCCCACCCGCCGCGGCCGCCTTGCCCTGGAGCACCGCCTGGTAGCCGGCCTCGTGCGAGCCGGAGACGACGACCTTCACGTCCTTCTGGAGGTCGAGCCCGCCCTCCCTCTGGACGGCGAAGAGCGGGAGCACCGCCGCGCCGAAGGAGCCCGCGCTCGGGATCGCGATCGTGCCGCCCTTCAGGTCGGAGAGCCGCGAGATCTTCGCATCCTTCGCGACGACGAGCACGCCGACGGTCTTCGCGCCGACCTCGCGCGCGAAGGCCTGGTAGAGCGGCTCGGACTGAACGTACGCGAGGGTGTTGTGGTAGTAGAACGCGTACGCGCCCGCGGCGGCGCGCGTCCCGAACTCGCTGATCGTCGGCGCGGTCACGAAGCGGAGCTTCACGCCCGACGCCTCGGAGAGCCGCTCGAGGAACGGCACCCACGCCTCGGCGAGCTTCGCGGTGGTCACCTGCGGCAGCACCCCGAAGTCGTACACGCGCTCCTCGGCGCGCGCGGGCGTCGCCGCGATCGCGGCGGCGAAGAGCGCCGCCATCCCCATGAGCCTCGTCCTTCGATCCATCGCTGCTCCTCTCTCTCTGTCTTCGTTCGTTCAGCTGCGGTAGCGCTCCGCCAGGCCGGTCAGCCGGTCGGAGACCGCCTTGAGCCGCTCCGCCACCCGCCGCGTCTCCTGGCTGTCCTCGACGTTCCCCTCCGCGGCCCGCGCGAGCTGGGAGAGCGCGGTCACGATCTCGTTCACGCCGGTGGCCTGCTGGCGCGAGGTGTCGGCGATCTGGCGCGCGGCGGCCGCGGACTCGCGGATCACGCCGGTGAGGCTGCCGATGGTCGCGCCCGCCCGGCCCGCGATCGCCGCCGTGGAGCGGGCCTTCTCGGCGCCCTGCTCGGTGGCCGAGGCCGCGGCGCGGGTGCTCTGCACGATCTCGCCGAGGAGGCGCGGCACCTCGCCCGCCGCGTCCGAGGACTGCTCGGCGAGCGCGCGCATCTCGCGGGCGATGATGGTGAAGCTCGAGCCCGCGTCCCCGGAGCGCGACGCCTGGATGGCGGCGTTCAGCGCGAGGACGTTCGAGCGGGCGGCGAGGTCCTTGACCGTGCCGATGATGTCGCCGATCTGGCCGACCCGGCCCGAGAGCTCGCCGAGGCGCGCCGCGATCCCCGCGACGTGCTCCTCGACCTGGGAGGTGCTGCCCACCGCCTCGTCCACGAGCCCGCCGCCCGCGCGCGACGACTCCTCCGCGCTCTCGGTGACCGCGATCACGCGGTCGGCGTGGGCGAGCGCCGCGCTCGAGGTCTGCGCGATCTCGTGGATCGACGCGTTCATCTCGGAGACGGCCGCGGACTGCTGGGTCGCCGCGGCGGCCTGGCGCGTCGCGGCCTGGAGCATCGCGCCGGACTCGTCGGCGAGCGCGGACGCCGCGGCCTTCAGCTCCGCGAGCATCGCCTGGAGCTCCTCGACCATGCGCGCGAAGCTCCGCCCGAGATCGGCCACCTCGTCGTTGCCGGTCCGCTTCACCTCCTGGCGGAGGTCGCCCCGCGCGATCCCGAGCGCCGCGTGGGAGAGCTCGGTGAGCGGGCGCGTCACGAACCGCACGAGCGGGAACATCGTCGCGACGCAGGCGGCGAGCACGAGCGCGGCGAGCCAGATCGAGCGGCGGCTCGCGGCGGCGATCTGGCGGGTCAGCTCCGCGAGCGGGAAGCCCAGCTCCACGGTCCCGAGCACCTTGAGCCCGCCCGAGCCGGCCCCCGTCTGCGCCGCGAGGCCGAGCGGGTCGAGGTACTGCGTCTCCGACTTCCCCTGGAAGCTCACCAGGGCGACGACGTGGAGCATCTCCCGCCCCGCGACGGAGACGGTGCGCTCGAGGACGCGGCCGCCGAGGTCCATCTCCTTCAGGTCGAGCGCCGCGGGTCGCGCCGTCCCGAGCGCCGGCTCCGCCGCGCTCGCGAGGATGTGGCCCCGGTCGTCGCGGACGACGACGTAGGCCGCGCCCGGCACGTCCGCGAGCGTCGCGGTGGTGATCGCCTCGAGCGCGGTCGTGTCCTGCGAGAAGATGAGGCCGGCGGCGGTGTTCGCCACCCCGAGGGCGCCCATGCGGCCGCGCGTCGTGAGCTCGTGCTCGAGGAGCTTGCGCACCTCGCGCGCGAACGACAGGGCGAGGATCGCGGCGACGAGGGCAGTCGCGAGCCCCGCGATGCCGACGATCTTGAGGCTCAGCCCCACCCGGACGCCGCGAGCCGTCTTCGTCTCCGTCGGCCCGGCGCGCCCGGGCGTTCGCTCGTCGTTGTGCACGGTTCCCCCGTCGAGAGAGGCAGACGGCGGCCGCGCCCGGCTCGGCGCGGCCGCCGTCCGCGGCGCCGCTAGTCCGCGTGCTTCGTGCCGGGCTTCTCGGTCCAGCTCCCGCCCGCGCTCTTCCAGTCGTCGAAGCGGAGCTTCGTCGGGACCTGGCGGTGGTCCCAGTAGAAGTCGTTCGCCCGGACGTACTTGCGGAGCGCCTCGAGGATCGTCGCGAGGTCCTGCCGGTCGAGCGCCGGGAGCGTCGCGTCGTTCACGCGATCGTTCAGGAACGCGATCGTCGCGCGGGAGAGCTGCTCGAGGGCGTCCTTCGGCCACTCGGTGAAGACGAGGTCGTTCGAAGGATCGCCGTCATTCAGGTTCGCGTCGAGGATGTACTTGAGGGAGCCACCCTGCACCTGGAGGTTCTCGCCCCACGACGAGATGACGTGGTCGCGGGCCACGGTCTGGACGAGCGTCTGCTGCGCCGGCGAGAGCCGGTCCCAGACCTGCTTGTTCACGAGCATCCAGGTGACGAGGAACTGCTGCTGCCAGCCGGGGAGGTGGACGTAGCGGACGCCGACGGTGCCCGGGTTGTCCACGCCGTTGAAGAGCTGCGAGATGTCGTCGATCGGCGTCGCGAACTCGAAGCCCTGGAGCTGGCCCGACTTCACCGCCTGAACGAGCGAGCCACCGCCCGGGATGGCGGCGATGAACTTGATGTTCTTCGCGGGGATCTTGCCCGCGGCGACGAGGTCGTCGCACGCGCGGCCGAGCACGTACTCGGCGGGCGGCAGGTAGCGCAGCGTCCAGGGCTGCTGGCAGAAGCCCTCGAGGCCGAGGCCCTTCATGCCCTTCACGTTCCCGATCGGGAGCGGGAAGTACCCGGAGAGCTGCTCCGAGCTCGCGACGATCGGGATCGCCACGATGTTCCGGCCGTTCGCGTCGAAGATCGACTGGAGGAGCTCGAGGCCCGTCCGGTTGCCGTCCACCGCCTTCCCGTAGAGGAAGCCCATGAACTCGTCGAACGTCGGGCCGAGCGGGACGCCCGAGTTGTAGATGAAGCCCCACGCCTTGTTGAGCTCGCTGGCCGACGTGTACGCCGCGTCGAAGCCGCCGCCCGCCGCGCCCGCGCCGACCGCCGAGACGAGGTTGCCGCCGAACTTGGCCGGGATGGCGGGGATGCCGGGGAGCCGCACGAAGCGGACCTCGTTCGCCGAGCCGAGCGTGGTGTTCGTGACGGCCTGCAGCTTCGCCGCGTAGGCCGCCGCCTGCGGACCCATGGTGGCGGAGTCGCTGAAGCTGCGGAACGTGATGTCGGTGGCCTGCGCCGCGCCGGCCGCGAGCGCGATCGCGCACGCGAGCAGGGCTCTCAGGTGTCTCTTCATGTGCCCCTCTCCTTGTCGTTCCATACGACGTCGGGTGAATCGAGCTGCGCCTCGTTGCTCCCGCCGCGGAGGCGTGCCGGCGCGCGTCCCTCCCGCGTCTGGCCCGCCGCCCCCAACGCGCCCGCTCCCGCCGGAGCCTCCCGGCGCGAGCGTTCGCGACACCCTGTGCTGGATTGACGACTGCGAGTGTAACGAGTCCGCGCGCGCCTCGCCACGAGCGCGCACGTGAAAAGCTCGCTTCTGTTTCACTCACCGTGGCGCCGGATGTGCGCCGTCCGCGCGGCGGACGGAGGCCGATGTCCGCCCTTCGCTCACGGTGCGCGGTCTGGCCGCACGGCGCGCGGGCGCGCAGGTCGCGCGCCGGCCCGTCGGCGGCGTGGGCTCGCTTCGCACCGACCCGGGAGAGGCGCTACGCGGCGTCGCCTTCGCGCGGCACCCACACCGTCGCGAGGCGCGCGAGCTCCCGCTCGTCCTCCTCGCGGACGATGGCGTGTGCGAACACGCCGTCGCCGGTCCGGGCGAGGCGGGAGAGGATCGCGCTGCCGTAGTTCGCCTCGGCGAGGAAGTGCGCCTCGACGCTCGCGAGCCGCCGGCCGCGGAACACCTCGCGCGGCGCGGCCTCCTGCGCCCACGTGACGTAGGTGGTGTTGGTCACGTGCATGTTGACGTCGATGTCGGCGTACCGGACGTGGAAGCGCTTCTGGAGCTCCCACTCGCGCAGCTCCGGGAGCTTGCCGGCCGCGAAAGGCACCGCGAGCGGCGACGCCTCGCGCGGGAACCGCTCGTTCAGGACCTCGGCCGGGCGGACGGGCCGGCGCGTCTCGAGGTCGAGGACGAACCACTGGGAGCTGGCGCGCGCCACCTCGCTCCCGTCCGCGCGGCGCACCACGAACTCGCGGAGCGCCGCGAGCCGATCCACGCCGGCCGGCCAGGTCTCGATGTCGAGCACGTCGCCGACGACGATGGGCCGCGGGTTCTCGATGCGCTGGCGGACGAGCACCCAGGTGAGCCCGCGCGCCCTGAGCGCATCGAGCCCGACGCCGAGCGCCGCGGCGTGCTGTCCGGCGATCTCCTGCAGGTACCGGGAGAGCGCCGGCACCGCGATCGTGCCGAACGCGTCCACCTCGTACGTGTGCACGGCGAAGGAGGCCCGGTGGATCTCCATGGCGCGCACTGTCCGCCAAGATGGCGGGGCGCGTCTAGAAGGTCTCGCCGAACCGCACGCTCGCGAGGATCTTCTCGATCCGCGCCGCGTCCTCAGGCTCCGGCTCGGCCTTGGACACGTGCACGTTCACGCAGGTGCCGTCGCGCAGGAGGAACGCGTGCGCGTGCTCCTGCCGGATCACCCGGCCGCGCAGCTCCTCGAGCACGTAGCGGGCGCGCGCCGCGCCGTCCGCCTGGGAGCGCTCGAGGTCGCGCAGGTCGGGCGCGCTCTTGCGGATCCCCTCGAGCGTCCGCTCGCGGCAGCCGTCCGCGTCGGCCGCGCCGTCCGCGTTGCGGAGCGTGACCGACGCGACGATCCCGGTCTTCGCGTCCTGCCCGAGCACCAGCAGGCCCTTGCCGTCCGGCCCCGGCCGCGGCTTGAACATGTGGAACCCGGGCAGGTCCACGAGGACCGCCCAGCGCCGGTCCGGCGCGACCACCGCGAGCGGCGTCGTCCTCGCGTCCGGATCCGGCTCGAAGCGCAGCTTGCCGTCCCCGGACGGCGTGTCGGAGGCACCCGTGCCGCCCGCCGGGGCCACGTGGCGGGCGCCCCGGACGAGCTCCAGCACGGCCTCGCGCTGCGGACCCGGCGCGTTGTCGAGCAGCGTGAACGCGACGATGAGCGGCCCCACCGCGGCCGCGCCCTGCATGATGTGACGCCACTCGCCCTTCGCCTGGGGCCTGCCCTGGAGCTCCTTGTCGGTCGCCGAGAACCAGTAGCCGTGCGCCTGGTCGCCGCGGAGCTCCTGGAGCGCGATCTCCTGCTCGACGCTCGACTGGAGCGCCTTGCGCCGGGCGAGCTCGACGAGCGCCTGCGCCGTGTCGGCGCCCGCCGCGCCCGGCTCCTCGGCGTCCCTCGCGCCCTCCTCCTCGCTGTAGAAGGGCGTGACGAGCACGAGGAACCCGCCGTGCGTGGGCTCGAGCTGGACCGTCCGCGGCGAGGGCGTGTCGCCCGGCTCGGCGACGGACGCCTTCCAGCCCTTCGGCACCTCGAGCTCGAGCGCGCCGTCCCCGGCGACCTCGAACCGCTCGCGCCGGCCGCTCTCGGCGGTACCCCGCCCGTGCGCGCAGCCCGCCCCCAGGACGAGCGCGCCGACGCCGAGCGCCACGGCGGCCCACGAGGTGAGGCGGCGGCGTGCGCGCGTCATCGATCCTCCAACTTCCTGGAAGCGTGGTAACCCGTCGGGCTCGCGCCATCGAGGCCCCGGGGAGGCAAGGGTCCACCCGGACTCGCACGCACCTCCCCCGGATGCATGATCCATCCGTGAAGCGCACCGCCGCCGCCGCCCTCCGCAACCGCGACGCGATCGCCGCCTCGCTCCGCGACATCCTGCCGCCGCGCGGCTGCGTCCTCGAGCTCGGCAGCGGGACCGGCGAGCACGTCGTCCTCTTCGCGCGACTCTTCCCGGCGCTCTCGTTCCAGCCGTCGGATCCCGACCCCGAGGCGCGCGCGAGCATCCGCGCCTGGTCCGCGGAGGCGCGGCTCTCGAACCTCGCGCCCCCCCTCGACTACGACCTCCGCGTGCCGCGCTGGCAGGGTCAGCCCGCCGACGCGCTCCTCTGCCTGAACGTGCTCCACGTCTCTCCGCCCGAGTGCGCCGCGGCGCTCCTCGCCGGCGCCCCGCGCGTCCTCCCGCCGGGCGGCCCGCTCGCGGTGTACGGCCCGTTCCGCCGGCGCGGCGCGCCGCTCGAGGGACGGCTCGCGCGCATCGACGGCAAGCTCCACGCCCATGATCCGGCGCTCCGCGTCCGCGAGCGCGAGGCGTTCGTCGAGGCGGCGGCGCGGCACGGCCTCGCGCTCGAGGCCGAGCTGCCGATGCCGGAGGAGGGGGACTTCCTGATGGTGTTCCGGCGGGCGTGATCCCGACACGGACGCGCTCTTCACGGTCAGCGCAATGCTCGCCTCGAGCCTCCGCGCTAGCATGGCCGGATGACCCCGCCCCCGCCCCCCGCGACGCGCGCGGCGCCCTGGCTCGTGCGCGGCGATCTGGACGGCTTCTTCGGCCTCGCGCTCGACAACCTCGTGCAGCTCCTCCTCGTCGACGCGCTCTGCCGGACCGTGCTCGGCTTCCCCGCGGCGCTCGTCCACGGCCGCATCCTCCCGGGCGCGGCGGTGTCGATCCTGCTCGGCAACGTCTTCTACGCCTGGCAGGCCCGCCGGCTCGCGCGGCGCACCGGCCGCTCCGACGTGTGCGCCCTGCCCTACGGGATCAACACGGTCTCGCTCTTCGGCCACGTCTTCCTCGTGATGCTCCCGGCGAAGCTCGCCGCCGAGGCGACGGGCCACCCGGACCCAGGGCGCGCCGCGTTCGAGGCCGGGCTCCTCGCCTGCCTGGGCTCGGCGGCGATCGAGCTCGCCGGCGCGTTCGTCGCCGAGCGGATCCGTCGCGCGACGCCCCGCGCCGCGCTCCTCTCGACGCTCGCCGGCATCGCCCTCGGGTTCATCTCGCTCGGGTTCCTCTTCCGGACCTTCGCGCGCCCCGTCGTCGGCCTCGCGACGCTCGGCGTCGTGCTCCTCACCTACTTCGGCCGCGTCCGGTTCAAGGGGCGGCTGCCGGGCGGGCTCGTCGCCGTGGCGCTCGGGACCCTCCTCGCCTGGATGACCGGGCTCGCCCCGGCCGGCCCGCGCCCGGCCTGGTCCGGGCTCGCCCTCCCGGTCCCGGCGCTCGGCGCGGTGCTCGCGTCGCTCCGGGGCGATCTGCTGGTCGCGTACGCCTCGGTGATCGTGCCGATGGGACTCTTCAACGTCGTCGGCTCCCTCCAGAACATCGAGTCGGCGGAGGCGGCGGGCGATCCGTACCCGACCCGCCCTTCGCTCCTCGTGAACGGATTCGGCTCGGTGGCGGCCGCGCTCTTCGGCTCGCCCTTCCCGACCACGATCTACATCGGGCATCCCGGGTGGAAGGCGCTCGGCGCGCGCGCCGGCTACTCGATCCTGAACGGCGCGTTCGTCACCGCCATCGCGCTCACCGGGACCGTCGCCCTGATCGCCTGGGCGGTCCCGATCGACGCGGGCATGGCGATCGTCCTCTGGATCGGGATCGTCATGACCGCCCAGGCGTTCCAGGCGACGCCGGCGGCGCACGCACCGGCCGTGGTGGTGGGGCTGATGCCAGCGCTCGCCGCCTGGGGCGCGGGGCTCGCGAAGGCGGGGCTCCGCGCGGCCGGCGTCGGGGCGCCCGGCGGCCCGCCGTTCTCGCCCGCGCTCGAGGGCGCGTTCCTCGCATCGGACACCTGGATCCGCGGCGCGTTCGCGCTCGAGCAAGGTTTCATCTTCACCTCGATGATCCTCGCCGCGGCGACGGTCGCCGTGATCGAGCGCCGGTTCGCTCGCGCGGGCGCGTGGATGCTGCTCGCCGCCGCCCTCGCGAGCGCGGGGCTCGTGCACGGGTACGCCTACGTGGCGAGCGACACGACCCTCCGCCTCGCCCCAGCCTGGCCCTGGGCGGCGGGCTACCTCGCGGTCGCGGCGGTCTTCCTCATGGCGCCGTGGATCACGGAGCCCGGGGAGGGTCACTGAGGGATCAGAACCGCGCGTTGTGCCGCGCGATCCGGACCCGGATCTCCTCGAGGTCCCTGTCGTCGACGAGACCGCGCTCGACGAAGTAGCGCCCGATCGGCCGGTGGAGCGCGGCCTGGCGGCCGAGCGCGGCGAGGCGCTGGAACGAGGTGAGATACCCGGCGCGCACGGCGTAGTCGCCGAAGGGCACGTGGCCGGCGCCCTCCGCGCGGCGGCGGGCGAGGAGCGCGTCCACGTCAGCCCGCGTGAGGAAGCCGAGCGTGACCGCGATGCGCCCGAGCGGCGGCCGCTCCGCGCGCTGCCAGGCGATGGCGTCGACGAGGTCCGACCAGCTCACACGGCCGGTGTAATAGAGGAACTCGGCGAGCCGGAGCCGCCGCTGCGGGAGGTCCTCGGGCCGGACGCCCACCCGCACGCGCGGAGCGCCGGACCTGGGCTCGGGGTGGAGCGGCGCGGCCTGCGGGTCCCGCCGGGACGGGCGGGAAGGCTCGACGCGGGCGGCGCGCGCCGCGGCGTGGTCTGCGCGCCGCGAGGGCGCCGCGGCAGCGAGCAGCTCGTAGGCGCGCGTCACCGCCTGGAACTCCCGGGCGAGCTCGGCCTCGGCGCGTCCGAGCGTCCGGGCGCGGTCGGGGTGCGTCTCGAGGGCGCGACGCCGGTAGGCCGCCCGGAGGTTTGCTCGCCACCCCGGCGCCTCGGGCCGGAACCCGGCGCCGAACAGCAGCGTCCCGGCCCGAACCAGCTCGTCGAGGGTGGTGAGCACGGCCGCTCGCGCCACGTAGGTCTCCTGGCGATATCGGTAGCCCTGGAGGCGCGCCCGGGCCAGTTTTCGCCCGGATGGGTGCCAGCTCACCGGGGTGCCGGGCGAGCGCCCGCAAGCGCCCGCTGACTTTCGCGCGCTGGCCCGACCGTGGGATAAGCGCCCCGTGATCCGCAAGATCGTCCAGATCGACGAGGCGAAGTGCGACGGGTGCGGCCAGTGCATCCCCTCCTGCGCGGAGGGCGCGATCGCGCTCGTCGACGGAAAGGCGCGGCTCTCCGCCGATGTCCTCTGCGACGGGCTCGGCGCGTGTCTCGGCGAGTGCCCGCGCGGCGCGATCACGGTCGTGGAGCGCGACGCCGCGGCGTTCGACGAGGCGGCCGTCGCGGCCCACCTCGCCCGGCGCGAGGGAGCAGATGCGCTGGCGTCGCACGCCCGCCCGGCCCTCCGCGCGGCCCCACCACCGGCGCCTGCTCGCCCGCGCCTCGCGGTCGTCCCCGACACCGGCGCATCCCAGGGCGGCGGCTGCCCCGGCTCGCGCCCGCGCACGCTCCGCCCCGCGCCGACCGCGCCGGCGACGGCGGGCCCGGCGCAGAGCCGGCTCGGGCAGTGGCCGGTCCAGCTCCACCTCGTCCCGGTCACCGCTCCGTACTTCCAGGGCGCGGACCTGCTCGTCGCCGCCGATTGCGTCCCCTTCGCGTACGCGGGCTTCCACGACGGCCTCCTCGCCGGGCGCGCGCTCGTGGTCGGCTGCCCGAAGCTCGACGACAACGCCTTCTACGCGAAGAAGCTCGGGGAGATCCTGGCGCGCTCCGACATCCGGAGCGTGACGGTCGCGCGGATGGAGGTCCCCTGCTGCGGAGGGATCGCCATGGCCGCGCGCCAGGCGATCGCCGCGTCGGGGAAGGCGATCCCGCTCCGCGACGTCGTCGTCGGCATCGACGGCGAGCTTCGGTAGCGGCGCTCTCTCGGGAGCGGCCCCCTCCGAGCGGTCCGATGAAGCTGGTGAGCGGCGGGCGCTGCCCGGTCGCCCGGTGCATCTTTGTCACCGTGCCCGCGCGCATCCTCCTCTTCGCGCTCGAGGACCTCCGGGCCCGCTACGGGGATCGCACCCCGCCGGGCGCGGATCCGCGCCTCGACACGGCGCCGTTCCGCGCCTTCCGCGAGGCGCTCCTCGCCCTCGCGGCGGCCTCGGCCACGGCGTCCGCCGAGCTCACCACCTGGTGGGAGGGCACGTACAACGGGTACTTCCTCGCGATCGCCGCCGAGCCCGCGGCGGCGCTCGCCGCCCTCGATCCGACCCCGGCCTGCCCGGCGGACGCCGAGCGGGTCGCGGAACCGCGCGCCGACCGGTATCCTCTCGCGCGCGTCGAGCCCGGACGCGCCGAGGTGGCGCGCGACCGGGACGGCGCGACCTACGAGGCGCCGTTCGGCGCCGCCGCGGGCCACTTCGGGGCCCCGGGCATGAGGAGGATCCGATGAAGGCGGTCCTGTTCACCGGCAAGGGCGGTCCCGAGGTGATCCGGTACGGCGAGACGAACGATCCCTCGCCCTCGCGCGGCGAGGTGCTCGTGCGCGTCCGCGCGGCCGCGCTGAACCGGGCCGATCTCCTCCAGCGCCGGGGCCTCTACCCGCCGCCCCCCGGAACGCGCCCCGACATCCCCGGCCTCGAGCTCGCGGGCGAGGTGGTGAAGGTCGGAGACGGCGTCACCGCCTGGAAGCCGGGCGACCGGGTGATGGCCATCTCCGCGGGCGAGGGGCAGGCGGAGCTCGCGGTCGTGCACGAGCGGATGCTGATGGCGGTGCCGGAGCGGCTCTCGCTCGAGCAGGCCGGGGCGCTCCCCGAGGCGGGCGTCACCTCGCACGACGCGATGTTCACCATCGGTGGCCTGCGGCCCGGCTGGCCGATCCTCGTCCACGCGGTGGGGTCGGGCGTGTCGACGATCGCCGTGCAGCTCGCGAAGGCGGCCGGGGCCT
>Ga0318497_10000419_pt1 | contig 13581 bp, 13 predicted proteins | sample GRESIP109b1f23_FD_203754 | JGI IMG/M metagenome (GOLD analysis project Ga0318497, IMG submission 203754) | Tropical soil microbial communities from Luquillo Experimental Forest, Puerto Rico - GRE.SIPMG.109b1f23 | ecosystem: Environmental > Terrestrial > Soil > Tropical forest > Bulk soil... | reverse complement strand
GAGCGCGAGGGTCTCGATCTCGCGCTGCACGGGGAGACGGTGCACTGACGAGATACGGTTAGGGCGGAGACCCGGCACCGCCCTTGCCGTCGGGGGGTCTCAGCGCAAGCTGGGGCCCCTTACTTTTTGGCGCTGCAACGCCGCGATCACACGACCGATGGTTAACCTCAACGTCGACAGCAGCGTGAAAAGCACGCCGCAGTCGGGGATCGTCGATCCGCGCGATGTGCTTTTGAGAGTAGTTGCGCGCCTCGGATCATCGAGCGCGGTGATCATCTTGCAGACTTCGCTGCTCGTCCGGCGAAAGAAACTCGGCGCCGATGGCCGCCACCGCAGCCCGAGCGCGTCGATTTCGTCGGCCATGGCAAATACGGCCGCTTCATCCTTGGGATCCCAGGTGATGGCGAAACGCAGGAGAAGCAGCAGCCATTCCCGGATCCGACCGGCGCGCGCATCCTGCGAAACGAATTGCCGCATCTGATCTCATGCCACCTTGGAGATCGGCTTTACTTCGCAGCGCCGCGCCGCAATGGCGGAGCCTCGTTCATGCATGGTGCCGGCCTCGATCCGAAAGCCGCGGCTTTCCAGCACGGTGCGAAGCTGTCGACCGGTGGCAGGCTGCAGCGGGTCGAGCCAGACGATCAGCACCCCCGTGCGACTCAGGAAGTCCGCCACCCAATCGAGCGTCGTCTCGATCGCTTTGATCGAACGTTGCCGTCCATCGAGGAGAACCACGTCGTATTGCCCGGCCGGGAGGCCGCAGTTCGACGTAGTGGTTGCGCGAGCGTAACCCAGACGATGCAGATCGATCACGGCCTCGGCGCTGTTGGTACCGGTCACGATGATTCTTGCGAGTTTGGAGCAATGCGCCAGCGCGATAATCGGCTCGACGATGCGTTCGCCTGCCGCTGTGATTCGGATCGGGCTCATGACGGATTCCATTGCGATTGACTAGGCGGCGCGTGCGAGCGGAGCATGGAGGTCGGCGGTCGAGCGATTGTGGTCGCGGGGCTGCGCACTCATGTCGAGCTCGAGAATGCCGGGGACCATGATCACGGCCTGCGGCCGGTTCCCGTTTTCGAACATCGCGAATTTCACCGCCTCGGTACGGTTCACGAACATGCCGCCGCAAAGGCCGGTTTGATCCTGGACGACCCAGTTGCCGCAGCTGTTCCTACCGATCCGGAACAAAGACTTGGCACGAGCCGTAGAGGGAGGTTCGCCTTTCTCATCCATGACACGTCTCCTGTCGACCATCGAATTGCGTGGTGTCACCAATGTGCTGAGCAACGCATATGAATTCGAGAGGGACGCCTGCGGATCCTCATAAGTGCGGTATAAAGGTCGCCGAGTGCATTGAATCGAAGATTTGCCAGCGAGTGGCGCGAACTATTTGCCGCAGTGTTTGGAGCTGTATCGCTGATCTTTATAGGATTCCTATACTGCTGCCCCCGCATCCCTCTCGAATTCCTATGCAATGAGTGACAGGTAATGGCGCCTGAACAGCGCATGTGTCTCTGCGGGTTCTTGACATAGGTCGAGATCGTGACTCGCGGCACCCATTGCGCGCGCCGAACCGTCCATCGCTCGGAGCACCCCCATGCTGGACGTCATCATGCTCGCCCTCGCATTCATCTTCTTCGCGCTGTCGGTTGGCTACGCCGTCGCTTGCGATCGGCTCTGAGGAGGCTTGCCATGGTCTTCGATTATTCACTCGCCGGCCTCGTGACCGCGGGGCTGATGATTTACCTCGTCTACGCGCTGCTCAAGCCCGAGCGCCTCTGAAAGGGTCGCGACCATGACCGTTATCGGTTGGATTCAAATCCTGCTCTATTGCGCGATCATCGCCGCGCTGGTGGTGCCGCTCGGCGCCTACATGACGCGCGTATTCAATGGCGAGCGGACATTTCTTTCCACGATCCTGCGGCCGGTCGAAGCAGCGCTTTATTGGGCCGGCGGCGTCGACGAGAGACGCGAGCAGCACTGGGTCACCTATACGGTATCCATGCTGTTCTTCCACGTCGGCGGATTTCTGATCCTCTATGCACTGATGCGCTTGCAGGCGCATCTGCCGTTCAATCCGGCCGAGCAGTCGGCGGTGCCTGAGGATCTCTCCTTCAACACGGCGGTGAGCTTCATCACCAACACCAACTGGCAGAACTACGGCGGCGAAAGCACGCTGTCCTACCTGGTGCAGATGCTCGGCTTGACGCACCAGAACTTTCTCTCCGCTGCCACCGGCATCGTGCTGGCAGTGGCGCTGATCCGTGGCTTCGCGCGCGCATCCATGCGCACCATCGGCAATTTCTGGGTCGATATCACGCGCTGCACGCTCTACTTCCTGCTGCCGATCTGCATCATCTACGCGCTGTTCCTGGTCTGGCAGGGCATGCCGCAGACGCTCGGACCCTATGTGGAGGCGACCACGCTCGAAGGCGCCAAGCAGACCATCGCGGTCGGGCCGGTGGCCTCGCAAATCGCGATCAAGATGCTCGGCACCAATGGCGGCGGTTTCTTCAACGCCAACGCCTCGCATCCGTTCGAGAATCCGACCGCACTGTCGAACTTCGTGCAGATGATCTCGATCTTCACGATTGGCGCCGCGCTCACCAACGTCTTCGGCCGCATGGTCGGCAACCAGCGCCAGGGTTGGGCCATCCTTGCGGTCATGGGAGTGCTGTTCATCGCCGGTGTCTTCGTCTGCTACTGGGCTGAAGCCCACGGCAATGACGCATTCACGGCGATGGGCCTCACCGGCGGCAACATGGAGGGCAAGGAGGTCCGCTTCGGCATCGTCGCGTCCGCGCTGTTCGCGGTGATCACGACCGCCGCCTCCTGCGGCGCCGTTAACGCCATGCACGATTCCTTCACCGCCCTCGGCGGCATGATCCCGCTGATCAACATCCAGCTCGGCGAGATCATCGTCGGCGGCGTCGGCGCCGGCATGTACGGCATGCTGCTGTTCGTCATCATCGCGATCTTCGTCGCCGGCCTGATGGTCGGCCGCACGCCCGAATATGTCGGCAAGAAGATCGAGGCCAAGGAGGTGAAGATGGCGATGTTGGCCATCCTCATCCTGCCGCTGATGTACCTCGGCTGGACCGCGGTCGCCGTGGTGACTCCGACAGCGGTGGCGTCGATGGCCAACCCGGGCCCGCATGGCTTCACCGAGGTGCTCTATGCCTACACCTCGCAGACCGGCAACAACGGATCGGCTTTCGCCGGCCTCAGCGGAAACACCCTCTTCTACAATCTCACCGGCGCCTGCGCGATGCTGGTCGGCCGGTTCTGGATGATCATCCCCGCGATGGCGATCGCTGGCTCGCTCGCAGAAAAGAAATCGATCCCGCCGTCTTCCGGCACCTTCCCGACCACCGGCGGCCTGTTCATCGGTCTGGTGGTGGGCGTGATCGTGATCATCGGTGGTCTGACCTTCTTCCCGGCGCTCGCGCTCGGTCCCATCGTCGAGCAACTCGCGATGTCCGCGGGCACGCTGTTCGCATCGAATTGATCCGGAGCAAGCTCCATGGAAACCGCACAGATCCGCAAGCGCATGCCGGTCTCGGCGCTGTTCGATCCCAAGATCGTGGTGCCGGCGATCGGCTCGGCCTTCGTCAAGCTCAATCCGCGCAGCTTGATGAAGAATCCGGTGATGTTCGTGCTCGAGGTCGTCACCGTGCTCACCACCGTGATCCTAATCCGCGACCTCGCCACCGGCGGCGAGCATATCGGCTTCGAATTCCAGATCGTGCTGTGGCTGTGGTTCACGGTGCTGTTCGCCAATTTCGCCGAGGCGGTCGCCGAGGGCCGTGGTAAGGCGCAGGCGGCGGCGTTGCGACGCCAGCGCACCGAGACCCAGGCGAAGCTGCTGACCGGGCCCGGCGGGAGCGGCCACAAATTGATCCCCAGTACCAGCCTCCGGGTCGGTGATGTGGTGCTGGTCGAGGCCGGCGACACCATTCCCTCGGATGGTGAGGTGATTGAAGGCATTGCCTCGGTGAACGAAGCGGCGATCACCGGCGAGTCGGCGCCGGTCATCCGCGAGTCCGGCGGCGACCGCTCGGCCGTGACCGGCGGCACCCAGGTGCTGTCCGATTGGATCAAGGTGCGCATTACTGCGGCGGTCGGGTCGACGTTTCTCGATCGCATGATCAAGCTGGTGGAAGGGGCGGAGCGGCAAAAGACGCCGAACGAGATCGCCCTCGATATTCTTCTCGTCGGCCTCACCATCATCTTCGTGTTCGCGACGGTCACCATCCCGAGCTACGCCACCTATGCCGGCGGCGCCATCTCGGTCGTGATCCTGGTGGCACTGTTCGTGACCTTGATCCCGACGACCATCGGCGCGCTCCTTTCAGCCATCGGCATCGCCGGCATGGATCGTCTGGTGCGCTTCAACGTGCTGGCGATGTCGGGCCGCGCGGTCGAGGCGGCAGGCGACGTGGATACGCTCCTGCTCGATAAGACCGGCACCATCACGCTTGGCAATCGCCAGGCTACCGACTTTAAGCCGGTGCGCGGCGTCAGCGAGCAGGAGTTGGCCGATGCCGCGCAGCTGGCATCGCTCGCGGACGAGACTCCGGAGGGGCGATCCATCGTCGTTCTCGCCAAGGAGAAATACGGCATCCGTGGCCGCGACCTCGCTGAATTGCGCGCGAACTTCATCCCGTTCACCGCCCAGAGCCGCATGAGCGGCGTCGAGGTGGGCGGCTCCTGGGTGCGCAAGGGCGCAGTCGATGCCATCCTGAACTATCTCAACGCGCCGACGGCTGCTGTGACCCCGGCCGGCACGGTCCGGTCGCTGCAACCGGTGATCAGCGCCGATGCCGTGCGCGAAGTGCAAGCAATCGCCGACGCGATTGCCAAGTCCGGCGGCACCCCGCTTGCCGTTGCAAAGGATGGGCGGCTTCTGGGTATCGTTCACCTCAAGGACATCGTCAAAGGCAGCATTCGCGAGCGCTTCGCCGAGCTGCGCCGCATGGGCATCCGCACCATCATGATCACCGGCGACAACCCCATGACCGCGGCCGCGATCGCCGCGGAGGCGGGAGTCGACGACTTCCTCGCGCAGGCCACGCCCGAGGACAAGCTCAAGCTCATCCGCGCCGAGCAGGCCAAGGGCAAGCTCGTCGCCATGTGCGGTGACGGCACCAACGATGCGCCCGCGCTCGCCCAGGCCGACGTCGGCGTTGCCATGAATACCGGCACGCAGGCCGCGCGAGAGGCCGGCAACATGGTCGATCTCGACTCCAATCCGACCAAGCTGATCGAAGTCGTCGAGATCGGCAAGCAGTTGCTGATGACGCGAGGATCCCTCACCACGTTCTCGATCGCGAACGACGTGGCGAAGTACTTCGCCATTATCCCCGCGATGTTCGTCGCGTTCTATCCGCAGCTGCAGGCGCTCAATATCATGAACCTAGCGACGCCGCAGAGCGCGATTCTCTCGGCAATCATCTTCAACGCGCTGATCATCATCGCGCTGATCCCGCTGGCGCTCAAAGGCGTGCATTACCGCCCGATCGGCGCCGGCCCGCTGCTGCGGCGCAACCTGCTGATCTACGGCGTCGGTGGCGTTATCATTCCGTTCGTCGGCATCAAGGCGATCGATCTCTTGGTCACCGCCTTGCACCTCGCCTGAGGAGGAGAACCATGCTGAAGGAAATCCGTCCCGCAATCGTGGTGCTGGTCGCGCTGACCGTCATCACCGGTCTCGTCTATCCGCTCGTGATGACGGGCATTGCGGGCGTTATCTTCCCCTACCAGGCGCAAGGGAGCATGATCGAGCAGGATGGCAAGGTGGTCGGATCGGCGCTGATCGGGCAGGAGTTCACCAGCGATAAGTATTTCCACGGCCGGCCGTCGGCGACCGTTGCTCCCGACCCGAACGATGCGACCAAGACCGTGCCCGCGCCCTACAACGCGGCCAACTCCGGCGGTTCGAACCTGGGCCCGACCAACAAGGCTCTGGTCGAACGCGTGCAGGGCGACGTGGAAAAACTCAAGCAGGAGAATCCGTCGGCCGCCGTCCCCATCGATCTGGCAACGACCTCCGGCGGCGGCCTCGATCCGCATATTTCTCCGGACGCGGCCTTTTTCCAGGTGCCCCGAGTTGCGAAAGCCCGCAATCTGCCGGAAGACCGCGTGCGGCAGCTGGTGGAGCAGCATATCGAGGGGCGTACGCTTGGCTTCCTGGGCGAGCCGCGGGTGAACGTGCTGGCGCTCAACTTGGCGCTCGATGGTGGTTCGGTGCGCTAGGCTCAAAGCATCCGCGCAGAGGTGCGAGCGAGTCGTTCGCAAGTCGTCTGGAGCCGAATGCGGTCACCGATCGGCCGATCTCGAGTAGACTTGAGATCGGTGCACCACGGTCCGAGGCCATGCATTCTCCGCGTGTCCGGCTACTCGCGATGGGCGGGGCTCGGCCCGCCAGCATGGCGGTTACTGACCGCGGTATCTGGGATAAAATGGACGGGTCTGGTGACGAAGAACTCGATTCGTGATGGCGGATCAGCGGCGCGACTCTGACCAGCGACCTTCGCCGGAGGCCTTGCTCGAGGCCGCGCGGCGCGAAGAGCGTCAGTCCGGCCGCCTCAAGATCTTCGTCGGCGCCGCGCCCGGCGTCGGCAAGACCTACGAAATGCTGCAGCAGGCGCGCGCGCGCAAGCGCGACGGATACGATATCATCGCCGGTGTCGTCGAAACCCACGGGCGCAAAGAGACGCAGGCCCTGCTCGAGGGTCTCGAGGTCGTTCCCCGCAGGCGGCTCGAATACAGGGGACAGTCGCTCGATGAGATGGATCTCGACGCGATCATCGCCCGCCACCCGCAGATCGTCTTGGTCGATGAGCTCGCCCACACCAATGCGCCCGGCAGCCGCCATCCCAAGCGCTACCTCGACGTTGAAGAGCTGCTCAGACACGGAATCGACGTTTACACCACGGTCAATGTCCAGCACATCGAGAGCCTTAACGACGTGGTCGCGCAGATCACGCATGTCCGCGTGCGCGAGACCGTGCCGGACTCGGTCTTCGACCGCGCCGACGCCATCGAGCTCGTCGATCTGACCCCCGACGATCTGATCGAGCGCCTGAAAGAGGGCAAGGTCTACGTACCCAGGCAGGCCGAGCGCGCGCTCGAGCATTACTTCTCGCCCGGTAATCTGACGGCGCTGCGCGAGCTCGCGCTGCGGCGAACCGCCGAGCGGGTCGACGAGCAGTTGCTCTCGCATATGCAGGCGCATGCGATTCCCGGCCCTTGGGCCGCGGGCGAGCGCATCCTGGTCTGCATCAGCGAGGACCCGCGCGCCGCCGGCCTCGTGCGCTATGCCAAGCGCCTCGCAGACCGGCTGCATGCCCCCTTGACGGCGCTGTGCGTGGAGACGCGGCGCAGCCTGCAGTGGAGCGAGGTCGAGCGCGACCGCGTTGCCGACACGTTGCGGCTGGCCGAAGCGCTGGGCGGCGAGGCGATCACTGTTCCGGGCGGTGACCGCGGCATCGCGGATGATGTTGTCGCGTTCGCCCACGCAAACAACGTCACGCAGATCATCGTCGGCAAGTCGACGCGTTCGCGATGGTTCGAAATCCTGCACGGCTCCGTGGTGCATGAGCTGGTGCGCCGATCCGGCAATATCAGCGTTCACGTCATCGCCGGCGATGAGCTTTCCCGCGATCCCATCCCCAAGAAGACGGTGCGGGCGGCGGAACGGGCTGCGCCATTCGATCCGCGGCCCTATGTCGTCGCGCTGTTGGCGGTTGCCGGCGCGCTAGGCGTCGGCGAGTTGATCGAGCCGTTCCTCGGGATCGAGAACGTCGATCTCGTCTTTCTCACGGCCGTCGTGGGCGTGGCCGTGCGTTACGGGCTTTGGCCCTCGCTGCTCGCGACCGTCGCGTCGTCGCTCTGCTACAATTTCTTCTTTCTGCCCCCGATCTATACCTTCACGATCACCGATCCGACCAACGTGGCCGCCTTCGTGTTCTTCACCATCGTCGCCGTGGTGGTGTCGCATTTTGCCGCGCGCGGTCGAACCCGGACCGTGGCCGCGCATGAGCGCGTGCGCGCGGTGGAGCTGCTCTATGCATTCAGCCGCAAGCTCGCCGGGGTCGGCACGCTCGACGATGTGTTGTGGGCGACGGCCTATCAGACCGCGCTCATGCTCAAAGTCAGGGTCGTGCTGCTGCTGCCCGAGAACGGGTCGATCGCGGTCAAGGCCGGCTATCCGCCGGAGGATACGCTGGACGACGCCGATATCGCGGCCGCCAATTGGGCGTGGGAGAACGATCGCTCGGCCGGGCGCGGCTCCGACACGCTTCCCGGCGCAAAGCGCTTGTTTCTGCCCATGCGAACGGGGCGCGGCGCCATCGGCGTCATCGGCATCGACAGCGACAAGCCCGGCCCGCTGCTCACCCCCGATCAGCGCCGTCTGCTCGATGCCTTGATCGATCAGTCCGCGCTCGCGATAGAGCGCGTCTATCTGGTCGAGGACGTCGACCGCGCCAAGCGCACGATCGAAACGGATCGGCTGCGGTCTGCCCTGCTCACGTCGATCTCGCACGATCTCAAGACGCCGCTTGCGGCCGTACTGGCGACGGCCGGCACGTTGCGCGACTTCGCGACGGCGCTGACCGACGACGAAAAAGCCGACCTGCTCGCGACCATCATCGACGAATCGGAACGGCTCAATCGCTTCATTGCCAACCTGCTCGACATGACCAAGCTGGAAGCGGGTGCCATCGTGCCGAATGCTGCTCTGCATGATCTCGACGAAATCGTCGGCAGCGCGCTGCGCCGCGCGGGCAAGATTCTCGCCCACCATCGCGTCGAATTGGACCTTGCGCCGGCCCTGCCAATGGTGGCGGTGGATCCGGTGCTGCTCGAGCAGGTGCTGTTCAATTTGCTGGACAACGCCGCCAAGTATTCTCCTGCCGGCACCACCATCCGCGTCCGCAGCTGGCGTGAGCGGGACGCGGTCTGCGTGCAGGTGCTGGATGAAGGCGAGGGGATTCCATCCGCGGACCTCGAGCACATCTTCGACAAGTTCTATCGGGTGGAGAAGGGCGATCAGGTGCGCGCCGGCACCGGTCTCGGGCTCGCGATCTCTCGCGGCTTCATCGAAGCGATGCATGGGACGATCAACGCGGCGAACCGCAGCGATCGCAACGGCGCCGTGTTCGCGATCAGGCTGCCGATTCCGCCCGCGGCCGAACGATTGGATACAGCGGCATGAGCGCTGCCCCGCTCAAGATCCTGGTGGTCGACGACGAGCCGCCGATCCGCAAACTGCTGCGCATGGGGCTGAGCACGCAGGGCTACGAAATCCTCGAGGCGCCGAACGGCAAGGCGTCGCTCGAGCTGCTGGCGGAGAAGCCCAACCTGATCATTCTCGATCTCGGGCTTCCCGACATGCAGGGGCTGGAATTGCTGCGGATGATGCGCGCCCGCAACGAGGGTGTGCCGATCGTCGTGCTGTCGAGCCGGGGCGACGAGGACAGCAAGGTCCAGGCGCTCGACCTCGGCGCCGACGACTACGTCACTAAGCCGTTCGGCATGGAGGAGCTTCTCGCCCGCATGCGCGCGGCGCTGCGCCATCAGCTTCAGGTGCACGGCGAGCGGCCGATCTTCCGGACCGGCGATCTCTCGGTCGATTTGGTGCGGCGGATCGTGAGGGTGGGCGACAAAGAGGTGAAGCTCTCCCCCAAGGAGTACGAGCTTCTGCGCGTGCTGGTGCAACATGCCGGCAAGGTGCTCACCCATAAGTTCCTCCTCGGCGAACTGTGGGATGACCTCACGGACGCGCAGTACCTGCGCGTCTATGTCCGACAGCTCAGGCAGAAGATCGAAGCCGATCCCGAGCGCCCGCACTACATTCTGACCGAGACCGGCATCGGCTACCGCCTGCGGGCGCCGGACTAAAAAAAGCCGATCCCGGCCCATATCTGTTGCGAGTGGGCCAAGCACCGCGATGCGCGCGCGGCCCAACGGAACGCCGATGAACATCACGGACCTTATTTCGCCCCAACATGCGATCGTCGACCTGCGAGCTGCGGACAAGCCTCAGCTCTTGCGCGAGCTTGCGCGCCGCGCCGCCCCTGTGCTCGGGTTACCCGCCGATCAGATATCGGACGCGCTCCTGAAACGTGAAGCCTTGGGATCGACCGGAACCGGCGGCGGGATTGCCATTCCGCATGCACGGTTGGCGGGCGTGGCGAGGCCGTTCGGCATGCTGGTCAGCCTCGCCAGGGCGATTGACTTCGACGCGATCGACGGCCGGCCGGTCGACATCGTATGCCTGCTGCTGCTGCCGACGAATTCCCAGGGCGAGCAACTCAATGCGCTGGCGTGCGCCGCGCGGACATTGCGGGACTCGGACGCGCTTGGAAACATCCGTCGTGCGGGCGATGACGCTGCGCTCTACCGCGCGGCGGCAGCCGAGGCCGCGAAACCGAAGTCGGCGTAGCGGCCAACGGTGCGCCTCGGATCGCGGAGCGCGTTCCGCCGGATTCGAGTGCCGCCATGTCTCGAGCGCGAGTCCCAAGGGGACTGGTCAGGCGACCGGAAAGCGCGTTTACTTCAAAGGGAAGTGCGCCAGGTCGGTCGAGGCAATCGATGCAGCCCTGATGGCGTTCGCAAGCCGTGTGCCGCCGCGAGCAGGAGGTGTATCATGAGCATGCACGGCGCGTCGGCCGCGTGCTTCTGCCGTATTTGTGACTGCGCCACGAGTCCGCCGGTGACATAATGCCCCGGTCCATTCGACAGCATCGGCATGGGTCCGCGCAGGCGCGGCGCAAGCGCCAGCTGGAGCCATCGGCTGCTGCGACGGCTGCTGCGACGACCGAAGACAAGATCGATGAAAGCTTGGAAGAGAGCTTCCCCGCCAGCGATCCGCCGAGCTGGACGCTTCTCACTCGCATCGGCTCGCCGCGGCGAAGACCTCGAACTTTGGACGACTTCGAGACGTAGAAGGTTCTTGATCGAGTCACACCGCGCTCGGTAACGCCGGTCGGCTCGTTCGTCATGAGGACAGGCTGAGCATGCGCCATTCCTGCACCCTTGTCCCAAATAGGAGATCTCCATGACGACCCGCAAGCTCGACAAACAGCAGTGGCGCACGTTCTTCGATCGCGTCTCCACCACGCTCGAAGGCAAAGAGGCCGAAATCGAGATTGCCTCGCTGCGCCTTGGCGATCAGGTCGAAGCGGAGTGGCTGCCTCTGCTCGGCATTGTCTACGATCCCAACGATGACATCGTCGAGGTCGCGCTCGAAGGCTTGGATCATCTGATCCCCAAACCGCGTGACATCTACGTCGAGGACGCACCCGGTGGATTGGTGGCGCTCGAAATCGTCGATGCGGACGACGTCAGGCAAATCGTCAAGCTTCGCGATCCGTTGATGCTGCCGGCCCCATCGCAGATGAAATAACGCGTCCGGCGAGCCCTTACCGCCACGCTCGAGCACCGGGAGGCCTAGCATGTCGCGAGCAGCCGTCATTTTGGCCGCGGTCTTGGCCGTGACTGTAACCGCGAGGGAGGAGGCTCTCGCGGAGCTTGTGTCGTCGCGGCCGATCACCGTCATTATTCCGTTCACGCCGGGCGCGAGCTCCGACACGCTGCAGCGCATCGTCGACAGGAAGGTCACCGAGAACACCGGTCAGACGCTCGTCGTTGAGTCGCGCCCGGGCGGCGGCGGCATCGTCGCCGCGACGGTGGTCAAGCAGGCGCCGCCCGATGGCCATACGCTGCTCCAGGCGAATGCTGGCACCCACGCGACCAACGCATCGCTCTACGCGACGCTGCCCTACGACCCGATCAAGGATTTTCGTCCGATCACGCTGATGTGGAGCTTTCCCCAGTTGCTTGCGGTCCCGTTCGACAGCCCCGTGAAGTCGGCCGCCGACCTGGTCGCGCTCGCCAAATCCAAGCCCGGCGGCTTGAGCTTCGCCTCCCAAGGCACCGGCTCCGGCGGACATCTGCTCGGCGAGATGTTCAAGTTGAGGACCGGAGCAAACATGGTACACGTTCCCTACCGCGGCGCCGCGCCTGCCGCGACCGATCTCGCCGCCGGCCGGGTCGACTTCTTCTTTGTCTCCTATTCGTCGTTGCTGCCGTTTCTGCAGGGCGGCAAGGTGCGCGCTATCGCGGTGACGTCGCCGCAGCGCCTGCCCGTGCTGCCGGATGCCCCGACGATGACGGAATCCGGCTTCGCCGGTGTGGCGCTCGACGTTTGGTTCGGCCTCGTCGCACCGGCTGGAACGTCCGACGCCGTCATCGACAAGCTCAATGCCGCCTTCGTGCGGGCGGTGCGGGATCCGAATGTCGTCAAGCAGATGACGGAGCAGGGCGCCGAGGTGGTCGCCACCACGCCGGCAGAGTTCGCGGCGTTCATCGCGTCCGAAACCGAGCGTTTCGGCAAGGTGGTGCGAGCGGTCGGCGCGAAGGTTGAGTGATTACACCGTCGTCCCCGCGAAAGCGGGGACCCATAACCATCGCCTCTGGAATATGGGTCCCCGCTTTCGCGGGGACGACGACGAGCAATCTGATGCCGAGGCAATCAACTCGTTCGCGGCGGACGGACTGCGGCGCTCGCGTGGTGAGACGCGCCCGCACCTGCCTCAAAAGGTCGCCGGCACGAAATAGTTGACGACCGCGAGCACGACCAGAAGGACGAGCCCGATCCCGAGGCTAAAGCCGATGAGATTCTTCTCGACTGGCAACAGCGGCTCGGGCGCAGCTCGTTGAAGTTCGGTGCGGATATCAGGTTGCGACATGGGTATGCTCCTCGCAACGATCAGCCGGCCAGCGGCGGCTTGACGCCGCTGAAGAACAGCCAGGAAATTATCAGGCCGACCCAGATCACGAAGCCGAACAGGCTGATGATGTAGACAGCGGCGAGCTTGCCGATACCCTCCTGCCACAGCTTCTTGAAGTTGGAGAGAACGCCGATCGAGAAGAACGTCAGGATGAAAAAGATCACCCTGAACGTGTTCGCTTCGCCGATCGCGACGGGGACCTTCGAGGCGACATCCGCTGGAGTACCGAGCGCAAGGTAGAGACCGACCACGAACGTCAGCACGAAGCCGAGGATGAACTTCGGAAAGCGCTGCCAGATCTCCACGATTTTCGCCTTGTCCGACGTCACATTGATATGGTTGGTCCAGATATAGCCGAGCACGAACGCCCAGATGCCGATGAAAATGTCGATGAACACTTTCACCGTGGCAGTGGTGCCGAGAATCCAGCCCGGTTGATAGGTCACGCCCTCCGCCGCTGACTTCGCCAGGATCAACGACTCGGTGATGCCGCCGCCCGCCACCGCCGCGCCGTCGGTTTTGACCGCAAGGCCGATCCAGGCGCCGGCGACCAGCGGCTCCTGCCACAGGAACGTCTGCGCCAGGAACGGCAGGATCAAGACTTCGACCACCGCGAAGATGACGACGAGCGAGGAGACCAGCACCGGTATGATCGGGCGTGCGCGGATGGCGCCGCCGGTGGCGATCGCCGCCGACACGCCGCAGATCGAGATGCCCGACGCCAGCGGCGCCGCCCATTCGCGGTTGAAGCCGAACCACTTGCGGGCGACGAAATACA
>Ga0318497_10000404_pt1 | contig 13808 bp, 11 predicted proteins | sample GRESIP109b1f23_FD_203754 | JGI IMG/M metagenome (GOLD analysis project Ga0318497, IMG submission 203754) | Tropical soil microbial communities from Luquillo Experimental Forest, Puerto Rico - GRE.SIPMG.109b1f23 | ecosystem: Environmental > Terrestrial > Soil > Tropical forest > Bulk soil... | reverse complement strand
GCCCCGCCCCTCAGCCAGCCGATGGCCGGCGCGATTGCGGTCCGCTGGAGCAGGTGCTGTGCCGCGAGTGGGCGGCTGGCACGCTGCCGCCGCCGGAACTGGTGCGCGCGGTGGACCGGCTCGCCGAACTGCCCGCGCGGGTGAAGGACGTGCTGGTGGCCGGTCTGGATGCGATCTTCATCGGCCCGGGCGGGGTGCCCAGCCTGGACGACATGTCCGAGCTGAGCGGTCAGCCACTGCCATCTGGCCGGGCCACCTGGGACGCCTGTGCGGGCGCCTACGGCGACCGCAAGATCATCGTTGGCTCCCGGCCGTCGGCCGCCCCGGATGTGATGTGCCATGAGGTCGGTCACGCACTCGACGACCTCGACGGGCCGGACGGCGGCTGGCAGTCGGATTCCGCGGAGTTCCGCGGCCTCTACGATCGGTGCCTGCCCCGGCTGGTCAGTGACTTCCACCGGCAGCCGGGCCTGCTCGGCCGGCGTGAGTTCTTTGCGGATGCGTTCTCCGCGATCGCTTCCCGGCAGCGGCCCGCGCTGGTCGACATGCTCGGCGGCGACACCAGGCTCGCCCTGGATGTCATGCTCTTCTTCAACCTGCGTTACGGCATCTAAGGTGGTGCCGTGTTCGTGATCAGGCTCCCGAACGGGAACCTCCTGGCCCCGGAGTCGGCGGTTGCCACCGACGGCGAGGTGATCGGGGATGCCTACGTGGAAGTCGGGCCGGCCGATCCCGACTACCCGCGGCTAGCCCAGCTCGCCGTGTCGGAACAGGAGATGGCCGACCGGCGGCGCCGCTGGCGGGACGGCGATGAGGCGCTCCGGCTGGAGTTCGAGATGTACCTGGCCCGCCGGGACCAGGGCAGCCAGGACGTCCCCGGGGACAGCGGCCCGCCGCCTGACTGACGCACGCCAGGAATTGCCCGGCAGGCAGGTAACCGCACCGGCCGGGCGCACGGCGTGCGCCGGGCATGGACAACCGGCGGAGCCGCATCCCCGCTATCGCCAGCGCGCCGGGTCACCGCTGTGCCGGCCCGGCGTTTCAGCCGCCTGCTGGCGTCAATGCGACGCCGAGATGTCCCCGTTTGCCTGCGAATCCCCGCGCAGCAAAGCCCGGACCTCCGACTCACGGAACCGCCGGTGCCCGCCGGGCGTCCTGATACTGCTGATGCGGCCAGATGCCGCCCATCGGGTCACCGTCTTCGGGTCAACCCGGAAAAGCGCGGCTACTTCTCCCGGCGTGAGAAGCCGCTCGCTGTTCCCGTCCACGCCTCTCCCCTCGATCGCCGCGTCCGGATCAGATTCTCAGTCTTGCCGAACCCGACCCGTTTTCTGCCTCGATTTCCGGAAAATCATCCGCTGGGAATCGTGCGCCGTTGGTCCCGCGAAGGATGAGGCGCGTGGTCATAAGGTGGGCCAGTGACGTCCCTGGTATCGGCTGAGGAAATCCGGGGGGCTGCCGCCCGGCTGGCCGGCGTCACCATCCGCACCCCGCTGGTGCCGTTTCCCGGTGCCGATCCGCCCCTGCTGCTGAAGCCGGAATCGCTCCAGCCGACTGGCTCATTCAAGCTGCGCGGCGCTTACGCGGCGATCAGCGCCCTGCCGGCGGACGTGCGGGCCCGTGGCGTGGTCGCCCATTCCAGCGGCAATCACGGCGGGGCCGTCGCCTATGCCGCGGCTCTGCTCGGTGTCCCCGCCACGGTCGTGGTGCCGGACAATGTGCCCGCGGTCAAGCTCGCCGCCATCCAGCGGGCTGGTGCCCGGATCGTCACCACCCAGCCCAGCCTGGCCGCCCGGCAGTCGGCGGCCGCGGAACTGGTCAGCCGGCACCGCTACACGCTCATCCCGCCCTTCGACGACCGGGCGGTCATCGCTGGCCAGGGCACCGTCGGCCTGGAGATCGCGGCCGACTGCCCGGCCGTCGGCCTGGTCGTCGTGCCGGTCAGCGGCGGCGGCCTGATCTCCGGCATCGCCGCCGCCATCCGCTCGCTGTGCCCGGCGGCGGTGGTCATCGGGGCCGAGCCGGAACTTGCCGCCGACGCGCGCGATTCGCTGCGCGCCCGCCGCCGGGTGGCCTGGCCCGCCGAGGACACCCAGCGGACGATCGCTGACGCGCTCCGGGTGGAGCAGGTGGGCGCGCTCCCGCTGCGGCACATGCTCAGCCAGGTAGCCGGCATCGTCACCGTCACCGAAGACGAGATCGTCGCGGCGGTACGGCTGCTGGCGGTGCAGGCGCACCTGGTCGCCGAGCCGGGCGGGGCGGTCGCGGTAGCGGCCTGCCTGTTCCGGGCGGCCGAGCTGGCCACCGCCGGGACGCGGGTGGCGGTGCTGTCGGGCGGCAACATCGAGCCCGCCCTGCTGGCAGGCATCCTGGCTGGCCGCCCGGCGGACGGTGGCAGCGGCGGGAGGGTGGCCGCGGGTCCGCCCCGGCCGGCATAGGCTGGGCCCGTCATGCGCGCGACACTTGCCTACACGACGGCGCGGATCGTGCTCTTCCTGATCGCGGCCGTCCTGTTCTACCTGGCTGGCGCGCGGGGGCTGCTGCTGCTCGGGCTGGCCCTGGTGGTCAGCGGGGTGGCGAGCTATGTCGTGCTGTCGCGCCAGCGGGATGCCATGTCCGGGGCGCTGGTGCGCCGGTTCCGCTTGTTTCGCTCGCGGCTTGACCAGGGTGCCCGGTCCGAAGACCAGGACGGGGCCTAGCTGCCTACCCCTGGCCGGCTGGCAGCCAGCCACCGGCGGTGAGCAGGCGCAGCACGGCATCAACCGACTCCTGCCGGGACATCACCGAGGTGTCGAGGGTGAGCTCGGCGTCGGTGGGTTCCTCGTACGGGTCGGACACGCCGGTGAAGTTGCCGATCAGCCCGGCCCGGGCCTTCGCGTACAGGCCCTTCCGGTCGCGCGCTTCGCACACCTGTACCGGTGTCGCCACGTGAATCAGCAGGAAGTCCCCCACCTCCTGGGCCATCGCGCGGACCCGTGCCCGGGCCTGCGCATAGGGGGCGATGGGGGCGCAGATGGCGATGCCGCCATGCCTGGCCACCTCGGTGGCGACAAAGCCGATCCGGGCGATGTTGAGATCCCGGTCCGCCCGCGAGAAGGTCAGCCCCGCCGACAGCAATTCGCGGACCAGGTCCCCGTCCAGCAGGGACACCGTCCGGTCGCCCCGCTCGCTCAGCGCGTCCCGCAGGTCGCGGGCGATGGTGGACTTGCCCGATCCCGACAGGCCGGTCAGGAAAACGACCAGGCCGCGCTCGCTCCGGGGCGGCCTGGCCCGCCGCAGTTCGGCGGCCACCGCCGGCGGCGTGAACCAGGCGGGCACCTCCTCGCCCCGGTCCAGCAGGTCCTCCAGTTCGCCCAGCGCCAGGTCTGCCCGTTCCATCCCCGGCTCAATCAGGGCGAGTGGGCGCCAGACCTCCGCCGACCGGTCATACGCCCAGTCGCCGGCTGGCACCACCGGGATGGCGGCCGGGCGGTCCGGTGCGGGCCCGTCGGTGAACAGGTGAGTGGCGCCATGGCAGGCAGCCACCAGCGCCCGCAGCGCGAGGTCGCGGTCGGCAGGTACGTCGCGCGGCGCCAGCGGTACCGGCACGACCAAGGTGCCAGGAGGCAGGTGCCGGGCGGCGGCCAGCACCGACCTGACCAGCGGCTCGGGCCGGACCACGACCTCCGCCGGGCCACTGACCAGGGGGAGCAGCAGCAGCCGCGCCCGCAGCTGGCCCGCCGCATGCCGCAGCTGGCCGATCTGCCGTGCGTTGAGCGGGCCACGGGTGACGAAAGCGAGCACCGGGCCATCCGCAAGCTCTGCGCGCACCTGGCCCGGCGGCCGCCGCAGCTGCCGGAACGGGCCGTGCTCCGGCTCCCGGCAGGCGGTCACCGGCCCGGCCAGCCGGACCAGGCCCGTCCCGTCCGGGTCCGCCAGCCGGGCGTGGCGGCCCGCCGGCCCGGCTCCGGCCGGGTGCGGCAGGCCCGCGAGCGGGGAGCGGCCGGTGATGTCGAGCACGGCAAGCGGCACGCCCTCCGGGTCGTTCAGCACCAGCCGCCGCGCGCCGGGCGGCACCAGGTCCGCGGGCACGTCCAGGGTGACCGGGACCGGCCAGGGGGTTCCGTCGGCGAGCGTGCCCAGTTCGGTGACTGACGCAGCATCCGCAGCAGACATGAATCCGGCTAGCGGCGCGAACGCGCCCGACAGCAGCAACTCCAGGTCAGCGAGCTGATAGTCGCCGAGGGTCCAGGCCGGAAGGCCCGCCAGGTGCGCCAGCCCGGCCGTAGCCTCAGCGGTCACTGCCACCTCCGTCGCACACAGCTGCGCCCTGGCAGGTCAGAGTACCCGGGCGAACAGGTCCTCGGGCTTGCGGAGAACGTACAGCAGTTCCTCGTGCGCGTCGGTCAGCCGCCCCCCGGACAGCCGGGCGACCACGGTTTGCGCCGCCTGGAAGAACGCCGGCCCGGCCAGCCCGCCCGCGCGGCCGCCCGCCGCCTGCCGCTCGCCGATCACCAGTCCCCGCCGCGACGCGTACGCCTGCAGGCCCTTTGCCGAGGACACCCGCTCGTACACGGCCGGGTAGGGGCCGGGCTGGCCGGGCCGGCGCCGCCGCCAGACCACCCGCCTGGCCACCCCCGGCAGCACCCGGTCCAGGAAACCGCCGGCGCTGTCCCGGTCGGCGAACTGCAGCAGCAGCAGCCCGCCCGGCCGCAGCGTGCCGACGAGCCGGTCGAGCACCAGCTCGGCGTGCTGGATCCGATGCAGCAGCAGCGCGCACAGCACGATGTCGTAGGAGCGCTGCGGCAGCGGCACCGCGCGCAGGTCACCCAGCACGCAGTCGGCCATGCCCGCGCCCTGGCCCACCGCTTCCCGGGTCACCGGCTGGTCCTCGTCAACGAGGGTGACCGCGATCTCGGCCCCGGCCGCCCGCAGCCCCGCGATCCCCAGATCGGTGCCGGCCGTGGTGCAGCCCGCCTGCAAGATGGTGACCTGGCGGCTGGACCGCTCGGCGACCAGGCTGCGGGTGTACCGCACGAACAGCTCACCGCCTGCCAGACCAGCGCCCGCCGGGGCACTGCCTGCCTGGGCACTGCCTGCCTGGGCACTGCCTGCCTGGGCATTGCCTGCCTGGGCAGGGCTTACCCGGCCACTGCCTGCCGGACCACTGCCCGCCGTAGCAGTGCCCGCCCGGGCACCGCCCGCCGGGCCACTGTTTGCCGGGCCACTGCCCGCCTTGCCGCCGTCCGGTCTGGCCGGCGGCGGGGCCGCGGGCACCGGCGCTGGCGGCATCGCCGCCGGTGCTGGCTGCACGGCAGCGTCAGCGGCCGCGGCCTTGTCCTGGCGGGGGAGGATGGTGACGGCGGGTGCTGGCTCCCGGCCGGCCTCGTTCACCGGCGCCACGGCTTCATCAGCCTTACCTTCCGAATGCACTGATCTGCGAAACACCCCGTATCCCCAGGCATCTTGCCATAGGCCTGCGGGCTAGGCCATAAGCTGATGGTGTCCCGCATCCGGCCCGGGGCATCCTGGCGCCAGTGCGGGCGTTTGTGCTGCCTACCCCGGGACACTCGTGAGCCTCGCCGGACTACTCAGCGTAATCAGCCGTGATCCCGTGCTGGCCGCAGCGCTGGGCACCGCGGCGGCCGGCGGTGCGGGCCGCGCCGGTTCGGACCGGACGGCGGACGCCGGCGGTGATTTCGCCGCCCCGCCCGCGCTCCGGCCGTTCCTGGCGGCCGCCCTGGCCAGGTCCCCTGGGCCGGCTGGCCAGCGCCGGTTCGTGCTCGCCCTCACCGCCAACGCCCGCGAGGCCGAGGAACTCACCGACGGGCTGACCTCCCTGCTGCCCGCTGACCAGGTGGCCTACTTCCCGGCCTGGGAGACCCTCCCGCATGAGCGGATCTCCCCGGCTGCGGACACCTGTGGCCGGCGGCTCGCCGTGCTGCGCCGGCTCGCCCACCCGGATCCGGCCGATCCCCGGACCGGGCCGCCAACGGTGGTAGTTACCCCCGTCCGTGGCCTGCTGCAGCCACTCGTCGCCGGGCTGGGCGACATCGCTCCGGTGTCACTGCGGCCCGGCCAGCCCGCCGACCTGGGTGACCTGATCACCAGCCTGGTCGACATCGGCTATGCGCGGACCGACATGGTGGAGCGCCGTGGCGAACTGGCCGTCCGCGGCGGCATCGTGGACGTGTTCCCGCCCACCGAGGAACACCCGCTCCGGGTCGAGTTCTTCGGCGACCAAGTGGAGGAGATCCGCCAGTTCCGGGTCGCCGACCAGCGCAGCCTGGGGGCCAAGGACAGTCTGTGGGCGCCGCCCTGCCGGGAGCTGCTGCTCACCCCGCCGGTCCGGGACCGGGCCAAGCAGCTCGCCGACGATCATCCCGGTCTGGCCGACGTGCTCGGCAAGCTGGCTGATGGCATCAGCGTGGAGGGCATGGAGGCGTTTGCCCCGGTGCTGGCCGGCCGGATGGAACTGCTGCTCGACTGCCTGCCCCCGGGCGCCGCCGTGCTCGCCTGCGACCCCGAGCGGATCCGCGCCAGGGCGGCCGACCTGGTCCGCACCAGCCAGGAGTTCCTGGCCGCGTCCTGGGTCAACGCGGCGGCCGGCGGCCAGGTCCCGATCGACCTTGGCGGCTCTGCCTTCCGGTCGATCACTGAGGTCCGTGCCACCGCTGACCGGCTGGGGCAGCCGTGGTGGACGATCACCCCGTTCGCCAGCCCGGGCGCGCTGGCCGGGGACGGGGAGGTGGCCGCACCGGGTGCGGCCGGCCGGGACGGCCCGGGTGGCACGGACCGGGACGACGGCGGGCGGCAGACGTTCGGCATCACCGCGGTCCCGGCCGAGGGATACCGCGGCGATACCGGCCGGGCGCTCGCGGACGTGCGCCGCTGGCTGGCCGGCCAGTGGCGGGTGGTGCTGGTCACCGAGGGGCACGGGCCTGCGCAGCGGCTGGCCGAGCTGCTGCGCGCGGACGGCCTCGGGGCCCGGCTGGGCGACCTCGATGAGCCACCGGAACCGGGCGTCCCGTACGTTGCCACCGGGCTGATCAGCCACGGCTTCAGCTGGGAGGCGGCCGGGCTGGCGGTCATCTGCGAGGCGGACCTGGCCGGCCAGCGGTCCGGCAGCCGGGACAGCCGGCGCATGCCCAGCCGCCGCCGCGGCGGCATCGACCCGCTCCAGCTCAGCACCGGTGACTACGTCGTGCACGAGCAGCACGGGGTGGGCCGCTACCTGGAGATGACCAGCCGCACGGTGCAGGGAGCCACCCGGGAGTATCTGGTCATCGAGTACGCGCCGGCCAAGCGCGGGCAGCCGCCGGACCGGCTGTATGTGCCGACCGACCAGCTCGACCAGGTCACCCGCTATGTCGGCGGTGAGACGCCGGCCCTGCACCGGCTCGGCGGCGCGGACTGGGCCAAGACCAAGGGCCGGGCGCGCAAGGCGGTGCGGCAGATCGCCTCGGAGCTGATCCGGCTGTACTCCGCGCGGATGGCCTCGGCCGGGCGCGCGTTCGGCCCGGACACGCCGTGGCAGCGGGAACTGGAGGACGCCTTCCCGTATGTGGAGACCACCGACCAGCTCGCCGCCATCGACGAGGTCAAGGCGGACATGGAACGCCCGGTGCCGATGGACCGGCTGATCTGCGGCGACGTCGGCTACGGCAAGACCGAGATCGCGGTCCGGGCGGCCTTCAAGGCGGTGCAGGATGGCACCCAGGTGGCCGTGCTGGTGCCGACCACCCTGCTCGCCTCGCAGCACCACACCACGTTCAGTGAACGTTATGCACCGTTCCCGGTGGTGGTGCGGCCGCTGTCGCGGTTCCAGTCTGACGCGGAGGTGGCAGCCACGCTGGCCGGCCTGGCCGACGGGACCGTGGACGTGGTGATCGGGACCCACCGGCTGCTGTCCCCGGAAACCAGGTTCGCCCGGCTCGGGCTGGTCATCCTGGACGAAGAGCAGCGGTTCGGGGTCGAGCACAAGGAGTACCTCAAGCGGCTGCGCACCGAGGTGGACGTGCTGGCCATGTCGGCCACCCCGATCCCGCGCACGCTGGAGATGGGGGTGGCGGGGATCCGGGAGATGTCCACCATCCTCACCCCGCCGGAGGAGCGGCACCCGGTGCTCACCCTGGTCGGGCCGTACGACGAGAAGCAGATCGCCGCGGCCATCCGGCGCGAGCTGCTGCGCGACGGCCAGACGTTCATCGTGCACAACCGGGTGGCCAGCATCGGCAAGGCCGCCGCCCGGATCGCCGAGCTGGTGCCCGAGGCCCGGGTGGTGGCCGCGCACGGGCAGATGAACGAGCACCGGCTGGAACGGATCATGAGCCAGTTCCTGGACCGCGAGCACGACGTACTGGTATCCACCACCATCGTCGAGTCCGGGCTGGACATCCCGAACGCCAACACGCTGGTCGTGGACCGCGCCGATGCCTACGGGCTGGCCCAGCTGCACCAGCTGCGCGGCCGGGTCGGCCGTGGCACCGAGCGTGCCTACGCCTACTTCCTGTTCCCGCCGGAGCGGGAGCTGACCGAGACCGCGCACGAGCGGCTGGCCACCATCGCCCAGCACACCGAGGCCGGCGCCGGCATGTATGTGGCGCTGAAGGATCTGGAGATCCGCGGTGCCGGGAACCTGCTCGGTGGCGAGCAGTCCGGGCACATCGCCGGGGTCGGGTTCGACCTGTACGTGCGGATGATCGGCGAGGCGGTCAGCGAGCTGCGCGACTCCGGGCCTGCCGAACGGCCGGAAGTCCGGGTGGAACTGCCGGTCAACGCACACATCCCGCACGAGTACGTGCCTGGTGAGCGGCTGCGGCTGGAGGCATACACGGCCATCGCCGCGATCGACTCCGACGGCGACATCGCCGCCGTGCACGCCGAGCTCGCCGACCGGTACGGCCCGCCGCCAGAGCCGGTGCTCGGCCTGCTGGCGGTGGCGCGGCTGCGCGCGCAGGCCCGCCGGGCCGGGCTGACCGACATCGCCCAGCAGGGCACGCACATCCGGTTCGCCCCGGTGGACCTGCCCGATTCGCGGCAGGTGCGGGTGCAGCGGCTGTACCCGAAGACCGTGCTCAAGCCGGCGGTGCGTACCATGCTCGTACCGGTGCCGCGGGCCGTGCCCGAGCGCCAGCCCTCGGCCCCACTGGGCGCGCCGCTGCTCCGTGATGCCGAACTGCTCGCCTGGTGCGCGCAGCTGGTCGCGGACGTGTTCGGGGAGACCGGGCAGCCCGCGGTGGCCCCGGCCGGACCGGACGCATGAGAAGGGATCCCGTCGTGCTCCGCACTTCGATGACAGTGACCGCCGCGGTGCTGGCCGTGCTGGCCGGGGTGACCGGCTGCGGCCACATCCAGATGGGGTCGGCGGCGATCGTCGGCAGCCAGGGGATCTCGTCCGCCACTTTGACCAGCCAGGTGAATGACCTCACGGCCGCCTATCACCGCGCCAACGGCGCGATCCGGCTGCAGTTCCCGCTCTCCCAGGCGCCGCAGCAGGTGCTGGGGTGGCTGGTCAGGTTCCGGGTCCGGGACGAGATGGCGGCGCGCAACCACATCACGGTGACCCGGGCAGAAACCGAGGCGGTACAGGCGGCCGTCAGCGCCCAGGCCCGGCAGAACCAGACCAGCACGGACGGCCTGCTGGTGGCCAACGGGCTGCCGCCCGACCTGCTGCCCCAGCTCAGCCGTTACCAGGCGATCGAGCTGGCCCTGGTGCGCAGGCTGAACGGCGGCCAGCTGCCGACGTCGCAGGCGGCGCTGGCCATCCTCGGCCGCCAGCTCGGCGCCGCCCAGTGCCGCGCCGCCAAGAGCCTGGCCATCCGGATCAACCCGCAGTTCGGCCGGCTGGACTATGGCCAGCTCGCGGTCATCCCGGCGGTTTCCGGGCTGTCCGCCCCGGCCGGCGGGGCGCCCTCGCCGTCGGCGGCGCCGCAGCTGACCCCGCCGTGCTAGGCCGTATCCCTGGCGCGGCGGCCCGGCAGTGACCGCGGGCCCGCCCGGCCAGCCCGCGGTACCGGGGACGGCGCTGCTGCGGCTGGTGGAGGTCATGGCCACGCTGCGGATCTCCTGCCCGTGGGACCGCAAGCAGACGCATGAGTCGCTGGCGCCGTACCTGCTGGAGGAGTGCTACGAGGTGCTGGACGCGCTGGAGAGCGGTGAGCCGGCGGCGCTGCGGGACGAGCTCGGAGACCTGCTGCTGCAGGTGGTGTTCCAGGCCAGGATCGCGGCCGACCGGGCCGATGGCACCGGTTTCACCATCGATGACGTGGCCGAGGGGATAGTGGCCAAGCTGGTCCGGCGGCACCCGCACGTGTTTGGCGACGTCACGGTGTCCGGGGCGGACGAGGTCATCAGCAACTGGGACACCATCAAGGCGGCCGAGCGGGCGGTGGCCGGCGGTGAGCCCGGCTCGGCGCTGGATTCGGTGCCGTTCGGGCAGCCCGCGCTGACCCTGGCGGCCCAGCTGCAGCGCCGGGCCGAAGGGGCCGGCGCACCTGCTGGCCTGGCCGACCTGGCGGCCGGTCCAGCGGAGCAGCCGGTCAGCGAGCTGGGCGCGGAGCTGTTCGCGCTGGTCGCGCGGTCGCGGGCGGCCGGGCTTGATCCCGAGCTGGAACTGCGTGCCGCCGCCCGCGCCTACCGCGGCCGGGTCCGCGCCTGGGAGCGCACGAGCCGAGGCTAGCCAGCCGCACAGCCAGTCGCCGGCCCGCGGCGTTTCCATGATCGCGGAATCCCGTCAGCAGATGGGCCGGCCAGGAGCCGTGATCATGCTGCCGGCGGCCCGGATGCCGCCGGCTGGCGGGCTGGCGGCGGCACGGCGTGGCCGGTGCGCGGGCGGAGGGGTGCTCGATTAGGCTCCGTAAGCGACACCTGGACGAATGCACCTGGAGCGCGCGTGGCCGCCATCGAAGCCGTCTTCGCCCGGCAGATCCTCGATTCGCGGGGGAATCCCACGCTGGAGGCGGAGGTGGAACTCGATGACGGCGCTGTCGGCCGGGCGGCGGCGCCCAGCGGCGCGTCCACCGGCGCAGCCGAGGCGGTGGAACTGCGCGACGGTGGCCAGGACTACGGCGGGAAGGGCGTCACCCGGGCGGTCGCGCTGGTCAGCGATGAGATCGAGGAGACGCTGCTCGGCTTCGACGCCGATGACCAGCGCCGGATCGACCAGGCGATGATCGACCTGGACCGGACCGCGGACAAGTCGCGGCTGGGTGCGAACGCGATCGTCGCCATCAGCATGGCCGTGGCCAAAGCCGCCGCAGCGTCAGCGAACCTGCCCCTGTTCCGCTACCTGGGCGGCCCGAACGCCCACGTCCTGCCCGTTCCCATGATGAACATCCTCAACGGCGGTGCCCACGCCGACAACAGCGTCGACATCCAGGAGTTCATGATCGCCCCGGTCGGGGCGGCCACGTTCGCGGAGGCCCTGCGCTGGGGGGCGGAGACCTACCACGCGCTGAAGGCCGTGCTCAAGCAGCACGGCCTGGCCACCGGGGTGGGTGACGAGGGCGGCTTCGCCCCCGACCTGCCGCACAACCGGGCGGCGCTGGATCTGATCGTGGAGGCCATCAGCAAGGCCGGGTTCACCCCGGGCGCGGACATCGCGCTGGCCATCGACGCGGCGGCGACCGAGTTCCGCGCCGACGGCGGCTACCGCTTCGAGGGTGCAGCACGCACCGCCGGGGAGATGACCGCGCTGTACGCGGAGTGGCTGGACGCCTACCCCATCGTCTCGCTGGAAGACCCGCTCGCCGAAGAGGACTGGGCCGCCTGGACCGCGCTCACCGCCGACCTCGGCGACCGGGTGCAGATCGTCGGCGACGACATCTTCGTCACCAATCCGGACCGGCTCCGGCGCGGGATCGCCGAGCGAGCCGCGAACGCGCTGCTGGTCAAGCTGAACCAGATCGGCACCATCACCGAGACCCTGGACGCGGTCACCCTCGCCCAGCGCAGCGGGTTCGCCTGCATGATCAGCCACCGGTCGGGCGAGACCGAGGACACCACCATCGCCGACCTCGCGGTGGCAACCAACTGCGGCCAGCTCAAGACCGGGGCCCCGGCCCGGACTGAGCGGGTAGCCAAGTACAACCAGCTGCTGCGGATCGAGGAACTGCTCGACGACGCCGCCGGGTACGCCGGCCGGGCCGCCTTTCCGCGGACGCGGCCAGGGCCGTAATGGGCGACCGCAGGCGGCCACCGCCAGCCGACCGGCCGCGGCTCACCAGCCGGGCGGCGGTGCTGGCCGTGGTGATCTGCGCGATCGCGCTGAGCCTGGCCTACCCGGTGCGCGAGTACATCGCCCAGGTTCGCCAGATCGACGGGCTGCTGGCACAGCGGCAGGCGATGCTCACCCAGCTGCGGGACCTGCAGGGCGAGCAGCAGCGGCTCGGCAACCCCGCCTACATCGAGCAGCTCGCGGAGGACCGGCTGCACTTCTGCCTGACCGGCCAGACCTGCTACGTCGTCATTGGCCCCGGCCAGCGGCAGGGCGGCCAGACCCCGCTGGTAGCGGGCACATCGTGGTACGAACGACTATGGCACTCGGTGCAGCAGGCGGACCGGACCAAGCCGCAGTGACCGCTGGTGAGGCGGCCGCCGCGGCGAGGGCAGAGCAGGAACCGGAGGCGGCCGACCTGGCGGTGGTCGAGCGCCAGCTGGGGCGCCGCCCGCGGGCCGTCCGCCGGGTGGCCCATCGCTGCCCGTGCGGGCTGCCGGACGTGGTGGAGACCGCCCCGCGGCTGCCCGGCGGCTCGCCGTTCCCGACGCTGTACTACCTCACCTGCCCACGGGCGGTGGCTGCGGTCAGCGGGCTGGAAGCGGCCGGGATGATGCGCCAGTTCCGGCAGCGGCTGGCAGCCGATGCCGGGCTGCGCCGGGCCTATCTCGCCGCTCACCGGGACTACCTGGCCCGCCGGGACGCGGCGGCGCGCGCCGCCGGCGTGGAGCCACTGCCACCTGGTGCCCAGAGCGCCGGCGGGATGCCGGACCGGGTCAAGTGCCTGCATGCGCTGGTGGCACACGAGCTCGCGGTGCCCGGGGCGAATCCGCTCGGCCGGGAGGCAGCGGCAGCGGCCGGGCCCTGGTGGCAGGCTGGGCCGTGCCTGGATCGCGGCCCCCGGTGAGGGCCCGCCGGGCAATGAGAGTCGCCGCGATCGACTGCGGCACCAACTCGCTGCGGCTGCTGGTGGCCGATGTGGACCGGCGGGGCGGCACGCTATCCGAGGTGGACCGGCGGATGGAGATCGTCCGGCTCGGGCAGGGAGTGGATGCCACCGGGCGGCTGGCGGAGGACGCGCTGCACCGGACACTGCAGGCACTGACTGGCTACGCGGGCATCGTGGCCGCGGCCGGTGCCAGGGCGGTACGGATGGTGGCGACCAGCGCTACCCGGGACGCCGCCAACGCGGCCGACTTCGTGGCCGGGGTCCGCGGGGTGCTGGGCATCGCCCCCGAGGTGCTCAGCGGCGAGGAGGAGGCACGGCTGTCGTTCCTCGGCGCGACCCTGGAACTGGCCGCCGGGCCGGGCCAGGACCGTCCGCCGTACCTGGTCGCCGATATCGGCGGCGGCTCGACCGAGCTCGTGCTCGGAGATCCGGCGCGGGTGACCGCAGCGGTGTCAGTGGACATCGGCTGCGTCCGGATGACCGAGCGTCATCTGCACGGCGACCCGCCGGCCCCGGCGGAGGTGGCGGCCGCCCGCGCCGATATCGACGCGGCGCTGGACCTAGTGGCTGCGAAAATCCCGGTCACCGGGGCCCGCACGCTGGTCGGCCTGGCCGGGTCGGTGACAACCGTGGCCGCGCTGGCGCTCGGGCTGGACGGTTACG
>Ga0318497_10000400_pt1 | contig 13854 bp, 9 predicted proteins | sample GRESIP109b1f23_FD_203754 | JGI IMG/M metagenome (GOLD analysis project Ga0318497, IMG submission 203754) | Tropical soil microbial communities from Luquillo Experimental Forest, Puerto Rico - GRE.SIPMG.109b1f23 | ecosystem: Environmental > Terrestrial > Soil > Tropical forest > Bulk soil... | reverse complement strand
ACATGAAGGTGCTGAAGGAGATCAGTGCCCAGACGGCCGAATCGACCCAGGCAACCTCGATCGCCATCGCCAAGCTCGCGGAGCTCTCGGCAGGTCTGCGCAAGTCCGCCGCCGGCTTCCGCCTGCCCGGTGGGGCCGCCGGCGACCGTGCCGGCTCGAGCGGAATGGTGAAGCGGCTCGAGGATGCCACGCTGAACACCGCCAAGGTGCGACAGATCGCCTCCCTCGGCGGCTCCTAGCGCTGAAGCTCGCGAAAGCACGACATGCCTGAAGTCGCTTCCCAGACATTCGAGCTCGTTGGCCGCGAGGTGAACGTGACACTCGCCGCGGCGCGCGCCGCGCTCGAGAGCTACGTCGAGCAGCCGGACAACGACGCGCTCCTCGAGCAATGCGCCCAGGACCTGCACCAGGTGCAGGGCGTGCTGCGCATGCTCGAGATCTACGGCGCCGCACTCCTCGCCGAGGAGATGGAGCACGTCGCGCACTACCTGCTCGCCACCCACGCCGAGCGCAAGAGCCAGGCGGAGAGTCTCGACGCGCTGATGCGCGCCATGGTGCAGCTGCCCTCGTACCTCGAGCGTGTGCTCGCCGGCGGGCGCGATCTGGCGCTCGTGCTGTTGCCGCTCCTGAACGACCTGCGCGCGGTGCGCGGCCATGCGCTGCTCAGCGAAGGCACGCTGCTGCTGCTGAATCTCAAATCGGACAAGCAGGCACAGCCGATCTCCGGCACTCCCGGTGAGCCGCCGCTCACGGTCGAGCAGTGGGCGCGGCGGCTGCGCGCCCGCTACCAGACTGGCCTCATCGGCTGGATCCGCGGTGAGCGCATCGAGCAGAACCTCGAGGTCCTCGGCGCCGTTTCGCGCAAGCTCGAGCAGATCGCCACGCGCCAGCCGGTGTTCCAGTTGTGGTGGGTGGTGGGCGCGGTCATCGAGGCGCTGCAGGAGAACGGGCTCGAGAGCGGGCAGTCGGTGAAGCGTCTGCTCGGGCTCGCCGATCGCGAGGTCCGCCGCCTGTACGAGCAGGGCGAGGCGCGCTACGCCCAGACCCCGCCCGTCGAGCTGCTCAACAACCTTCTGTACTACGTCGGTCGGGCCGAGTCCTCCGGTGGCCGGGTGAACGCGGTGCGTACCTCGTTCCGACTGGCGGAGCTGCTGCCGGTCGACGAGAGCATCGAGCAGGAGCGTGAGAGTCTCTCCGCGCCCTCCGTGAAGCTCATGCAGACGGTGGCTGCGGCCATCCGCGAGGATCTCGGCAAGGTCAAGGACGTGCTCGATATCTTCGTGCGCCGCGGTGCCGGTCAGCCGCAGGAGCTCGCTTCCCAGGTCGAGCTGCTGCGCAAGATCGGCGACACCCTCGGCGTGCTGGGCCTGGGTGACCTGCGCGCGCGGGTGCAGTCCGAGACCGAGCGGCTGGGCAAGATCGTGGCGGGAACGCTGCGCGCGGACGAGGCGACGCTGGTGGACATCGCGGCGACGCTCATCGCCGTGGAGGACAAGCTCGACGATGGCCTGGTCGGCATGATCCTGCCGCCGAAGGACGCCGATCTTCCACAGCCGGAAGCCGACGCCGAGTTCCAGCAGGTGCAGGCCGCGGTGCTGCGCGAGTGCATCGTTAATCTCCAGCGCATCAAGGAGGCGGTCGTGCAGAGCGTCGGCGGCACGCTCGACGCCGCCGGCCTCGATTCCTGGCAGGACCTGATGCGCGGCATGAAGGCGGGGCTGCTGCTGCTCGGCAAGGCGCGCGCGGTCGAGGTCATCGAGGCGATCACGAGCCAGCTGCGGCGCGTCATGCAGCCCGGCGTGCACGTACTGCCGCCGGGCTTCGTCGATCGCCTGGCCGATGCCATCGTGAGCGTCGAGTACTACATGGAGACGCTGCAGGCGGGCCGCGCCGATCCCTGGTACATGCTCGACAATGCCCAGGCCTGCGTGCAGGCGCTCGAGCAACAGCCGACGCCCGCTCCGCCTACGGTACCGGCGCTCGAGGAGGGTGCCTACGCCAAGACGGTGCAGATCCCGAGCGTCCCGGCGGCAGCCGGTGGGGCGCAGCCCGACGCGCGCGCGGTCGGTGCAGCCGCACCCACGCTTGCCGCCTCACCGCCGAAGGCGCCAAAGGTCGAGTACGCCGATCCCGAGCTGATGAAGCTCTTCATCGAGGAGGCCCACGAGGAGCTCGGCAAGATCCAACACGGCTTCCCGGTGTGGGACCAGAATCCGCTCGAGCGCGATTCGCTCGTCACGGTGCGCCGCTGCTTCCATACGCTCAAGGGCAGCGGCCGCATGGTCGGGGCCCGCGAGCTCGGCGAGTTCGCCTGGTCGATCGAGAATCTGCTGAACCGCCTGCTCGACAACACCCTGACGCGCTCACCGCCGATCCTCGAAACGCTGCGCGCGGCAGTTTCAGCGCTGCCGGAGCTCATCGCGCAGCTGCAGAACGGCACCCCGGTGCGGTCGGATATCGCTGCCATCTCCGCGCGCGCCCACGCGCTCGCCGCTGGCCGCGGCGCGGCACGGGCTTCGGAGGTGGAAGAGGAGTCCTCCGGCGAGGCGGCCCCCGCAACCTACACGCTCTCGGGCAGCACCGTCGGCCGCCTGGTCGCGCCCGCGGGGAGTCCGGCACGGTCTGCGCCGCGGCCGGCGGCGCCCGCAGCTCCCGCCGCCCCGCGCCAGCCGGGGAGCGCAGCGCCGGCCACTGCCGCGGAGCCCTCTGACGCCGGCGCCGATTCCGGCGATGCCGCCACACGCTCGCTGCCGGATGAGACGCTGCGTGATATCTACGCCCGCGAGACGGCGGCACACGTCGCCACGGTGCGCGCCTTCCTGACGCGCGAGGCGAATCAGCCCGAGCCGCATCTCCTGCAAGAGGAGGTCTATCGCGCCTGTCACACGCTTTCGGGCAGCTCGAAGATGGCTCAGGCCCGACACGGTATCCGGCTCGCCGAGCCGCTCGATCGCTGGCTGCGGCGAAATTTCAGCAGCGGCGTGGGCCTCAACGGCGAGGAGCTCGCGCTGCTCAGGGACTGCATGGCCGCCATGGAGTCGGTGGCGACTCACCTCGATGAATCCACCGGATTCTTCGTCAACCACTGGCAGCTGCTCGAACGTATCGAGGGCGCCGAGAAGAGCCTCGACTCGCGCATCGCCGTCACGGGCTCACACCCGGGCGTGCCCGCGGCAGCCGCTGCGGGCGATTTGTCAGACGTGGCCGGGGCTGGCGAGGAGGCTGTCGACTTCGACCCGGAAGTCGCCGCCATCTTTACCGACGAGGCGACCGAGCTCATCGACGCCTCAGAGCACGCTCTCTCCGACTGGCGCTCGCAGCCCGAGAGCTCCGAGTATCGGCTGGCACTCAAGCGTCCGCTGCACACCCTCAAGGGCGGCGCGCGCATGGCGGGTATCACGCCGATGGGCGACCTCAGCCACGAGCTCGAGTCACTCGTGATGCTGGTCGACACCGGCAAGCTGGACGCCGATGGCGCACTGTTCGATGCGATCCAGGCGAGCCTCGATGAGCTCGCGCGCATGCGCGAGCAGGTGGCAACGGGACAGCGCGTGGCGCCCGCGCGCGCCATGATCACGCGGCTACAAAGCCTCGCGCAGCGTGCCGACGCATCATCCCCGGTGGCAGCTCCGATGACAGCTGAAGCCCCGGGCACTGCACCTGCTGCCGGGCGCGCGGCGCCGCAGCCCTCTGCCCCATCGCCCGTACCTGCAGCGGCGCCTGAGTTCGAACCGCCCAAACCCTTCGGTGGTGCTAGCGATAGCGCGCTCGCCAAGCTGAACGCGGAGCTGATGCTCGCCAACGAGCAAGACGACGTGGCGCCTGCGCCGCGTGCGGAGGCCGCCGCCACTCCAGCCCCGGCCGTCGCCGCAGCTGCCGCGCGCGCTGCAGCGGCGGGTGCTGCTGCGCTGGCTGCCGTGCCGCGGCCCGCGCCGTCTCCGGCTTCAGCACCGGCCGCCGCTGCTGCTGCTCCCGCTCCTGCCCCTGCCCGCCTTGGCGGCGCGCCGCTCGAATCGGCGTGGACGTCGGCTGCGGCGCTCGCAACCGCCTCTCCGCTCGCGCGTCTGCGCGGCCCGGAGTCACAACCCGAGGAGGGACTAGCCGCCCCACAACCCGTACCCCCCGGACGCGAGCCGGTAACCGGGGGGGAGCGCCAGGAGATGGCGCGTGTCGATGCGGAGCTCCTCGACCAGCTGCTGAACATCTCCGGCGAAGCGAGCATCGCGCGGGCGCGCCTCGAGCAGCAGCTCGGGTCCTTCGATTTCAATCTCGGCGAGCTGTCGCGCACCGTGACACGCCTCAAGGAGCAGTTGCGCAGCCTCGAGATCGAGACCGAGGCGCAGATCCTCCACAAGCACGAGGATGAGAGCGTACACCGCAGCGAATTCGACCCGCTCGAGCTCGACCGCTACTCCTCCATCCAGCAGTACTCGCGGGCGCTCGCCGAGACCGCGAACGATGTCGCCAGCATCCAGCAGCTGCTGGAAAATCTCGCCAAGGACACACAGAACCTTCTGCAGCAGCAGGCGCGCACCATCACCGAGCTGCAGAACGGTCTCATGCGTACCCGCATGGTGCCCTTCCAGCGCCACGTACAGCGCCTCGCGCGCATCGTGCGGCAGGCCGGCGCCGACACCGGCAAGCGCGCCGAGCTCACCGTCGAGGGCGCCTCCGGCGAGCTCGACCGTCAGGTGCTCGAGCGCATGCTGCCGCCCTTCGAGCACATGCTGCGCAACGCCGTGGTGCACGGCATCGAAAAGCCCGAGGAGCGCATCAAACGCGGCAAGCCCGACACGGGCCGCATCGTGCTCGAGCTCCATCGCGAAGGCGCCGAAGTCATGGTCCGCCTCACCGATGACGGCGGCGGCATGAACCTCAAGGCGATCCGTGACAAGGCCCAGGCGCTCGGACTCATCGGTGCGGGACAGACCCTCAGCGATGAGGAGGCCATGCAACTCATTCTCGAGCCGGGCTTCTCCACCGCCGGCGCCATCACCCAGCAGGCGGGCCGCGGCGTCGGCATGGACGTGGTAGCGACCGAGATCAAGCGCCTCGGCGGCGCACTGCACATGGAGACCAAGGCGGGCGAGGGCACGGTCTTCACGATCCGCCTGCCGCTCACGCTGGCGATCAGCCACGCGCTGGTCGTGCGTACGGGCGAGGAGTACTACGCCTTGCCGCTGCCGACGGTCGAAGGTGTGCTGCGGCTCTCGAAGGCGGAAGTGGCCGCCCACCTGGGGCGCGATGCGGGCGCGTTCGATTACGCCGGTCAGAAGTACCGCTTCCAGCACCTCGCGACCTTCGTCGGACTGACCCCGTCCGAGCTTCCCGGTCAGGATGTCACCATTCCGGTCGTACTGGTGCGTGCGGGTGAGCATTCCACCGGGATCGTGGCGGATGAGCTCGTCGGCAGCCGCGAGATCGTCGTGAAGTCGGTCGGCCCGCAGATCTCCAGTATCCGCGGCATCTCCGGTGCCACCATCCTCGGTGATGGCCGCATCGTCATCATTCTCGACATCGGTGCGCTGGTGCGCGCCGAGTGGCGTACCCGTGCCCAGGCGCCGGCTCCCGTGCCGAAAGACCGCGGCGACCGCCGCATCTTCGCCATGGTGGTGGACGATTCCATCACGGTGCGCCGCGTGACGCAGCGACTGCTCGAGCGCAACGGCATGCGCGTGCTGACGGCACGCGATGGCATGGACGCAGTGGCGCTGCTGCAGGACAACGTGCCGGACGTGATCCTGCTCGACATCGAGATGCCACGCATGGACGGTTACGAGGTCGCCGCGCACGTGCGCAACGACCCGCGCCTGAAGGAAGTGCCGATCATCATGGTCACCTCGCGCGTCGGAGAGAAGCACCGCGCGCGCGCCATCGAGCTCGGCGTCGATGACTACCTGGGCAAGCCCTACCAGGAAGCACAGCTGCTCGATGCGATTGCCCCGCTCGTCGAGCGCCGCCGCGCGGCAGTGCGCAACCAGGCGTACGGGAGCTGACCCGTGACCGAGCGCGTCGCCGAGATCTACAGCCTGCTCGTGCCCCTCACCGAGGGGCGACTCATCATTCCGCGCTCCTGTGTCGCGGAGGTGATCGGCTTCCAGACACCTTCGGAAATGACCGGCGCGCCGCCGTGGTACATCGGCACCGTGCCGTGGAACGGCAAGGCCGTGCCGCTCGTGTCTTTCGAGGGGGCGTGCGGACAATCCATCCCGCCGGCGAGCGGTCGAACGCGCATCGTCATCCTGCATGCGCTCGGCACGCGCGTGGAGGGCGGCAACTTCGCGCTTCTCTCGCAGGGCTTCCCACAGCTGGTGCGCGTCAGCTCGGACGTGGTGCGCCCGGACAACTCGCGCGTCTTCGCGGAGCGCACGCCGATCATCTGCCAGATCCGCATGGTGAACGAGACGCCACTGGTTCCGGACCTCGAGCGACTCGAGGAGATGATTGCGGACGAGACCACCATCGGCACTGCCTAAAGATCGCCGAACTCACGCTGCAGGAGTGTGAGCGCCGCGATCGCCGCGGTCTCGGTGCGCAACACACGCGGCCCGAGGTTCACTGCGGTGAAGCCCGCGGTCCGTGCAGCGTTCTGCTCGGCATCCGAGAGTCCGCCCTCCGGGCCGATGAGAACCGTGGCACCGCGTGCGGGGCGCGGCACGTCCTCGATGCGCTGCGTCGCCCCGGGCGAGAGCAGCAGCTGAACGCTCTCTCCCGCGGGCTGGCGCAGGAACTCGCTCAGCTGCGTCGGAAGAGCCACCTCCGGCAGGCGGTTGCGTCCGCATTGCTCACAGGCGGCGATCGCGATGGCCCGCCAGTGGCTCGACTTGCGATCCGATTGCTCCTCGTCGAGTCGCACGATGCTGCGCTCGGTGAGCACCGGCACGAGGCGCGCCGCCCCGAGCTCGGTCGCTTTCTGCACCACGAGATCCATGCGCTCCCCGCGTGACACCCCCTGCGCCAGGGTCAGCGGGAAGGGCGACTCGCGCTCGATCGGCCGGTGCTCCCCGACGGCGACAGTCACCTCGCCGCCACGCACCTGCTCGATGCTCGCGGCGTACTCGCCGCCGCGGCCGTTGAAGAGCGTGAGCGCCGCCCTGGGCCCAAGGCGCAGCACCCGCGTCAAGTGACCCGCGGCACTGCCCGTCAAAGTAAAGCGCCCTCCCGGTTCGAGCGCGGCGTCGATGTACACGCGCGTCAGTCGCATGTGGCGCGCTCGATACCCTCGCGCGCGACCTCCACCATCAGATCGATCTGCTCGGGCGTGATGAGGTACGGCGGCATGAAGTACACCACCGTCCCGATAGGCCGCAGCAGCACACCACGAGCGAGCGCATGGCGGTACACCGTGAGCCCGCGGCGCTCCTGCCAGGGGAAGGGCGTGCGCGCGGGCTTGTCGGCACAGAGCTCCACGGCAACGATCATGCCGCGCTGGCGCACCTCAGCGACGTGCGGATGGTCCTCGAGCTTGCGTGCGCACGCACCCATGTGCTCGGCGAGAGCACGATTGCGCTCGATCGTGCGGTCCTCGCGGAAGATCGCGAGCGTCGCGAGAGCCGCCGCGCAGGCGAGCGGGTTGCCCGTGAAGCTGTGGGAGTGCAAAAACGCCGTGAGCTTGGTGTACTCGTCGTAGAAGGCGGCATAGATCGGCTCGGTGGTTAATACGGTCGAGAGCGGCAGGTAGCCGCCGGTGAGTCCCTTCGACAGGCACATGAAGTCCGGGCGGATGCCGGCCTGCTCGCACGCGAACAGGGTCCCGGTTCGCCCGAAGCCAACGGCGATCTCGTCGGCGATCAGGTGCACCTGGTAGCGGTCGCAGGCCGCGCGGAGCAGCGTGAGGTACACCGGGTCGTACATGCGCATGCCGCCGGCACACTGAACCAGTGGCTCCACGATCACCGCACAGGTTTCGTCCGCATGCCTGGCCAGCAACGCTTCCATGTCGGCGAAGCGCCGGCGCGAGTGCTCCGCCCAGCTTTCCCCGGGGTCGCGCTCGAAGCAATCGGGCGAGGGCGCGCTGATCACGTCCATGAGCAGCGGCCGGTAGATCTCCTTGTAGAGCTCCACGTTGCCGACCGCGAGCGCGCCGAGCGTTTCACCGTGGTAGCTGTTGGTCAGGGTGATGAAGCGGCGCTTGCTGCTGCGGCCCACGTTGCGCCAGTAGTGGAAGCTCATCTTCACCGCCACCTCGACGGCGGACGAGCCGTTGTCGGCATAGAAGCAGCGCGTGAGACCCGCGGGAGCTATCGCGGTGAGCGCCTCCGACAACGCGATCACCGGCTCGTGAGTGAATCCGGCGAGGATGACGTGCTCGAGGCGCTCGAGCTGGGCATGCACGGCAGCGTTGATGCGCGGATTGGCGTGACCAAAGAGGTTCACCCACCAGGAGCTCACGGCATCGAGATAGCGCTTGCCGTCGTAGTCCTCGAGCCATACACCCTCGCCGCGCCGGATCGGGATCAGCGGCAGCTGCTGCTCGTGATCCTTCATCTGCGTGCACGGATGCCAGACGTGTGCCAGGTCACGTACGGCATACGCCGCATTCCCGTTCGCGCGCGTCATGGACGCCGTTTTACCACGCGGGCTCTGGCAGTGGCGCGAGCTGCAGCCCCTGCGCCTTGAGCACCCGGACCGTCACTTCGTGGGTCATCGCCCGGCCGTCCCCTCGCCGGCGCGCAACATAGCCTCGGGCATCGATTCCGCGGCGACAGGCGTGGTGAACCGCCCGAACGAGCCGATCGATTTCCTCGGGCGCGGTGGACACATCAACATGTTGATATAAGCTGGGCATATCAACATGTATATATGCGGCGAACTGGGCCGCCAGCAGTATTCGTGCCCTAACGATAGCATTACGATGGTTGGGGATGAGCGTCGCCGTTCCACATATTGACCGCGCCACCGGGTTCCTGACTGGCGTCCGCCAGGTCCTGTCGCCGCACTTCGACGCGCGCCCCTCCGGAGCATTGCCTGAGCTGCTGGTGGTACACGGGATCAGCCTGCCACCCGGAGAGTTCGGCGGCCCGTGGATCGATCGGCTGTTCACCGGCACGCTGCCCTGGGATGAGCATCCCTACTTCAAGCAGATCGAGGGGCTCCGCGCCTCGGCGCACGCACTCATCCGGCGCGACGGGCAGATCGTGCAGTACGTGCCCTTCGGCGGGCGCGCCTGGCACGCCGGGCAGTCTGCCTGGCGCGGCCGTACCGGCTGCAACGACTTCTCGATCGGCGTGGAGCTCGAAGGCACGGACGACATGCCGTACACGGATGCGCAGTACGAGGCGCTCGCCGCGCTGAGTGCCGCGCTTATCGCGACATACCCCTCGCTCTCCGCGCAGACCATCGCCGGTCACAGCGAGGTCTCACCTGGCCGCAAGACCGACCCCGGTCCCTCATTCGACTGGGCGCGCTTCCGCGCACTGCTGGATCAAGCGCAGCGAGCGATCCCGCGCAGCTGACCGACGCCGACGCCATCGGCCTGCGGCTCGGTGAGCCGCGCGGGCCGCAGCTACGCTCCTTTGCCGCGGTCGTGACGCCAGAGCACCTCGGCGCCGCGCTCGCGCCGGGCGAGCACGCGTGCCAGCACGAACAGCAGATCCGACAGGCGATTCAGGTACTTCGCTACCTCCGGGCTCACGCTCTCGGCCCGCGACAGCGCCCACACTCGCCGCTCGGCGCGGCGCGCAATGGCGCGCGCCAGATGGCATGCGGCCGCCGCAGGGCCGCCGCCCGGGAGGATGAACTCCTTGAGCGGCGGCAGGCTATCGTTGAACTCATCGAGCGATTTCTCGAGGCGCGTCACGTGCTCTGCGGTAATGACGTGATGCCCTGGTATGCACAGCTCCCCGCCGAGATCGAACAGCTCGTGCTGCACCTCGGTGAGGGTCGCGCTGACCGCGGGTGGCATGTCGGGTGTCGCCAGCAACACTCCGATCGAGCTGTTGAGCTCGTCGACGGTGCCAAAGGCTTCCACCCGCAGACTATCCTTGGGTACGCGGCTGCCATCCCCCAAGCCCGTGGTCCCGTCATCGCCGGTGCGCGTATAGATCCTGCTCAGGCGATTACCCATGGACGTATCCTAAGCGATATGGCTTCGAAAGAGCTGACTGCCGCCCTGGAAGCCGCGCGCGCAGCGGCCGATGTCATCCGCGCCTACTACCGACGCAGCCCGAGTGTGCGGATGAAGCCGGACGAGTCACCGGTCACCGAGGCGGACGTGTGTGCAGAGGAAGCCATCCGCGCGCGGCTGGCGCGGTCGTTTCCCGGTTACGGCTTCTATGGCGAGGAGACCGGGCAGCACGCGATGGGGGCCGAGAGTGTCTGGCTGGTCGATCCGATCGATGGCACCAAGTCCTTCGTGCGTGAGGTGCCTTTCTTCTCCACACAGATCGCCCTGATGCGGGCTGGCGAGCTCGTGCTCGGGGTGTCCAATGCACCGGCCTACGACGAGCTCGCCTGGGCCGAGCAAGGTGGCGGGGCATTCCTCAATGAGCAGCGCGTCCGGGTGAGCGAGGTCGCGAAGCTCGAGGACGCCTTCGTCTCCATCGGCAACCTCAAGAGCCTCACGCGGCCACCGCACTGGCCGCGGATCGGCGAGCTCCTCGGCCGAGTCGATCGTGTGCGGGGCTATGGCGACTTCGTGCACTATCACCTGCTGGCGCGCGGCGCGCTCGAAGTCGTGATCGAATCCGACGTCAATATTCTCGATATCGCCGCGCTCGTCGTGCTGGTGCGTGAGGCCGGCGGCACCTTCACCGACCTGGCCGGCTCACCCGTGGGCCTCGGCACGACAAGCGTGCTCGCCACCAACGGCCCAGTGCACGCTCCCGTGCTCGCCGCGCTGACACGCTGACCTCAGGCACTGACCTCAGGCACTGTCGCGCGCTGCCCGCTCAGTGCGTCCACCGGATCTCCCGGGCCGTCTCTGGGCCGATCAACACCCCGGCGAGCGTGCGGGGCATTTCCCACTGGTAGGCCGAGAGCGCGCGCCGTCCGGCCATGATCTCCGCCCGCTCCTGTGGGTAGAGGGGATCCTGATCGCGATCCCCGTAGCCGCTGGGAAAGAGCGGGCTGCCGTTGCCGAGATCGTACTTGTCACTGGCGCCGACCGTGTGCAGCAGCTCGTGCGCGATCACGATGCTGTTCTGTCCCGCCATGGCGGGATCGGCGAACAGGTGGACGACGCCGACCAGCCCCTTCTGCAGCCCGTGTGAATCGGGGGCACGCTCCAGTGTGGCCGGATCGTGGTAGAGGAGGAACAGCCGGATGCGCGGCGGCGCACGACCGGGCACCGAGGTCGCCTGCGCGGCGAAATAACGCAGCTTGAGGCTCCACCACGCAACCCCTACGGGCCCTGCCGAGGGATCGAGCGAGGGCGGGAGCTTAGACCCCGGCGGATAAAGCTCGATGTGTACCGGCTGCTCGAGCGGAAGGCCAAAGCGCCGCCCCTCGCGCCCGAAGAAATCCTCGATCGCGGCGAAATCCTTGACGCCGAGTGCAGCCACGTACTCCCCGGTCTGTGCGCTGCCATCGGCATTGAGGGGAAAGAGTCCTACCCAGAGCGGCTCCTGCCAGCTCTGTGTCGCGACGCGGTCGAGCCAGGTGTGGAGCGCCACCGCCGCCAGCACGACGAGAAGCACGAAGATCCGGATGCTCTTCCACACGGCCGACGGCTCTTAGCGCCGCAGAAGGTGCGAGCGCGGGACGCGCTTCACGGCTGGAGGCGCGTCGCTACCCACGGATCTGCTCTGAAGGAGCCCTTGGGCAGCGCCCGCAGCGTGCGCTGCCAGCGCGCGCGATCGTGGATACGCGCCGCTCCTTCGACCCACAGCTCCACCGTGTCCGCCCACAGACGGTACCCGCCCCAGTGCGGCGGCCGCGGGATAGTCACCCTGAGCGAGTCATCCGCGCCGGGGGCGCCAGGTGTCGGTGCGCCAAAGCGTCGCGCGGTCTCCTTCACCGCCCCGAGCAGCTGCGCGCGCGAGGCGAGCGGCTCGCTCTGCTCGCTCGCCCATGCACCGATGCGACTCTGCCAGGCACGCGCGGCGAAATAGGAGTCGCTGTCGGCTGCGGGCGCAGCGACGACCTGCCCCTCGATGCGCACCTGACGATGCAGTGCGTCCCAGTGCATGACCGCCGCGGCGCGCGGGTTGTCCTTGAGCTGGCGCCCTTTGGCCGAGAGGTAGTTGGTATAGAAAACAACGTAGCCGGGCTGCGGCACGATCTCCTTGCACAGCACGACGCGGGCGCTTGGACGGCCATCGCGGCTGCTCGTCGCGAGCACCATGGAATTGGGGTTGGGCTGCGTGCGTGCGGCCCACGCCTGCGCGAGCCAATCGTTGACCACGATGAGCGGATCGGCGGGCAGCGGCTCGGGAAGCGTCTCGGTGTGCTCGGCCATCGCTCCATGTTAGAGCGTTTGGCTCCAGTGACGAAACCATAACAGCCGCCTATGCTCGCGCAGGTGATCCGGCGGATGCTGAAATGGCTGGGGGTTACCGCTCTCGCATTTCTGGGCCTGGCTTGCGTGCTCGGCGTCGCGGCGCTGCTCGTGAATGCGCACGATCAGGCGCTCGCTCCCGAGGTGGGCGCGCTCCTCACTCCACCGCCGAACCCGTACAGCGACCAGGACAACATCTACGTGGCGCTGCAGGGCTTCGATGCGCCGCCGGCGGAGTCCATCATCGCGGCGGGCGTGGCGCGCATCGAGCACTTCAACCGCAATATCGACGCGGCGCTGCGTGATTCCGCGGCGGTGAGCCCGGAAGGCCTGGCCGCGCACGACACCCACCGCCTCGCCTTCAGGGGCGACGTCAGCTTCATCCGCCCGCTCGAGTCTTCGGTGTGGAACGAGGCGCCGCAGCACGAGCTGCAGATCGAAGCGCTCCTCCAGGACAACCATGAGTTGCTCGAGCGCTATCTCGACCTGATCCTGCTCCGCGGCTACTACGAGACTGCGCGTCCGAGCGCACTCACGCCTTACCCCGCTGCGCCCAACGAAGTACGCCGGCTGTTTCTCGCGCAACTCGCGCTGCAGATGCGTGCACGCGGCCGCCTCCAGCGGCAGCTCGCACTCGCCGAGCTCGAGGGCGACATCCAGCTGTGGCGCCGCGTACTCACCGGCGAGGGAACACTGCTGTGGAAGATGCTGGCGATCGCATTCCTGCAGTCCGATTATCTGCTGCTCGGCGATCTGATCGCCGATCCGGAGATCGATCTCGCGCTCAGCGAGGCGTACGCCGAGTCGCTCGTGCCTCTGTTCGACCTCAGGGATTTCGACATCGGCACGGCGTTCGCCGCCGAGTTCCGTGTCCAGGTCGCGACGCTCAGGAGCCCCGATGGCGAGGCGCATCGCGGCGAGCGGGGGTGGCTCGAGCGCGCGGGCAGCCGCTTCAGCGATCACTTCCTCAAGCCGAATGCCACCGAAAACCTGCTGGCCACGCACACCCGGCGCTGGATGGCGGCAGCCGCGGATCCGGCTGCGGCGGCCGGGGCGACCGAACAGCCGCGCGTCTGGCTCCTGCCGTTGACCTACAACCCGCTCGGCAAGCTACTCGTTGCGGACGTGACGCAGCCCTATCGCCATTACCCGCCGCGCGCCTGGGATCAGGCGGCGCTGCAGCGCCTGGTGAGGGTCGGTTACGAGATCCGGCTGCATCGTGTCGCAGCTGCAGATCTCGCGGCATTCCTGCGGGCGCACCCGCAGTGGTCGACGCACCCTGCGGACGGGCGTCCGTTTCTCTGGGATGCGCGCAGTGACGAACTGAGTGTCCAGACGCTGTCACAACATCCACCCGGGTGGCGTTTCAGCATCCGCCTGTGGCGGACGCCGCCACTTGCGCCCCCCGCCGCGCCCCG
>Ga0318497_10000385_pt1 | contig 13974 bp, 9 predicted proteins | sample GRESIP109b1f23_FD_203754 | JGI IMG/M metagenome (GOLD analysis project Ga0318497, IMG submission 203754) | Tropical soil microbial communities from Luquillo Experimental Forest, Puerto Rico - GRE.SIPMG.109b1f23 | ecosystem: Environmental > Terrestrial > Soil > Tropical forest > Bulk soil... | reverse complement strand
CCCCTTCCCCCTACCCGTCCCCCCTTCCTCAGGTTGACCGGCTAAGCTTCCCTGTCCATGGGACTGCGTGCCAACGCTGAGACCCAGACGGTACGGAACCCGGCCGGATCCGCCGGGTCGGGGGAGCGTGACAACGGTTCCGGCGCCCGGCGGCGCTGGGCCGCCGTTCCGGTCTACCTGCTGGCCGGCGCGGTCCTGTTCGTGGCCTACCTACGGCTGTCCGAGACTTACGGGCTCAACTCCGACAGCGCGAACGTGCTGCTCATGGGGTGGGACCTGCTGCACGGCAACCTGCTGCTGCACGGCTGGTACATGTCCGACGTCTCGTTCTTCCCGACCGAACTGCCGCAGTACGCCCTGCTGGAGAGCTTCCTCGGGCTGCACATGCAGACCGCGCACGTCGCCGCGGCGATGACCTACACGCTGGTGTTCCTGTTCGCCGTGCTGCTGGCTCGCAGCGGCTCAGACCCGAAGACCGGCCGGGCCGCCTGGATACGGACGCTGATCGCGGCCGGCATCATGCTGGCCCCGCAGTTCGGCCTCGGCGTCTTCGCCCTGGACCTGTCGGTCGGCCACATCGGCACCTCGGTCCCGCTGCTGCTGACCTGGCTGCTGCTCGACAAGATGCCGGCCCGCTGGTACGTGCCGGTGCTGACCGCCGTGCTGCTCGCCTGGGTGCTGGTCGCGGATCCCATCGCGTACGTGGTGGGGGTGGGCCCGCTGGGCGTGGTCTGCGCGGCCCGGGTCCTGCGCGGCCTGGTCAAGGGCACCGGCCGCTGGACCGGGCGGCTCGCCGCGGTCTGGTTCGACCTGGCGCTCGGCGCCTCCACGGTCGCCGCGACCGTGCTGGCCTGGGCGGCCAACAACGTGCTCACCGCCGTGGGCGGCTACACGGTGAACCGGCCGCCGTTCTACATCACCCCGTGGCAGTACATGCACAACAACGTCCCGGCCGCGTGGAAGGTGCTGCAGATCTTCGGCGCGAACTACGCCGGGCTAGGCGGCATCTGGCTGGCCCTGGCGTTCCTGCACATGGCGAGCGTGCTCGTGGTCGCCTGGGCCGTGGCCCGGGTGGCGCGCCGGTTCTTCCGCGTCAGCCTGGTCGACCAGGTGCTCGCCGCGGCGATCGTGCTGAACGTGGTGATGTACATGCTCACCAACGCCGCGAACGAGGCGGCGCACGAGGTCGCCGTCATCGTCCCGTTCGGCGCGGCGCTAGCGGCTCGGGTGCTGGTCCCGGCGCGTGGGGCGGAGCCCGCGCCCGGCCGGGCGCGCTGGGCCAGGCTGGCCGCCGTGGTCGCGGGGGCCGCGGTGCTGGCCGGATACACCGCCGGGTTCGGTTATGAGCTCACCCAGCCCAGGCAGCCGCCGGCCAACACCGGCCTGGCGTCCTGGCTGTTCGACCACCACCTCACCTACGGCCTCAGCGGCTACTGGACCAGCAGCAGCGTCACCGTGAACGGCGGCCAGCGGGTCAAGGTCAGGGCCCTGATGCAGTACACCCTGAAGCCGGACCTGTGGATGGCGAAGGCCGACTGGTACGACCCCAAGCTGCACAGCGCCAACTTCGTCATCCTGGACAGCCAGCCGGGCAACTTCTCGCACTGGGAGCCGTACCAGCTGGTCAAGAGGTACTTCGGCACCCCCGCCAAGATCTACCACACCGGCCCGTACACCATCATGGTCTGGAACAGGAACCTGCTGACGGCCCTGCCGGACGACGACCCGCCGCGCGCCGCTCCCGGCCAGTTTGACGTCGGCCAGTTACGCCCCGGAGGGCTACGAACCGGTGAACCTGCGCTGCGCGATCACTATCAGGGCGGGCATCGTCAGCGCGGCCAGCGAAGGGAGCAGCCAGGCCCCGAGCGTCCGCCGCGGGGTGGCCAGCAGGATGATCACGGCCAGCAGGTACACCTCGATGAAGGAGCGCATGTCCGCGTCCAGGCTGCTCCAGGTGCTCGGCGTGACGACGCAGATCTCCACCAGGTAGAGGACGAACGCCAGCCGTTCGTGCCCCGGCGCGCTGGTGGCCCGCAGGCAGAGCAGGGCCGCGACCGAGAAGAAGACGAGGATGGCCAGTTCCAGGAACCATAGGTCGTACTGCTCGAACTGATGCAGGTGGATGTGGGCGAGGTTGTGCCGGAACGCCTCGAGCGGGGCGATGAACGGAGTCCCGGCGTTCCGGCCGCCGTCGGCGAGCAACGGGACGCTTCCGGTTGCGACCTTCACCACGACCTGCCAGGCCGCGAAGGCCACCGCGGGCACCGCCCAGGCCAGATCCTCGCGGCCGGGCCGCGCGCGGCCGCGCAGCATGCCGATCACCCGCAGGATGGCGATGGCGGCCACCGCTACCATGACCGTTTCCCTGGTCAGCGCCCCGAAGGTCAGCAGCGCGGCGGCCAGTACCGGACGGCGGCTCCGGACCGCGAGCAGGCCGGCCAGCAGGCAAACGGCGGCGAGCGGCTCCGCGGTATCCCGGGACAGGCTGGTGAGGAGGCCGAAGTACCCGGGGATCAGCAGCCCGGCCAGCGCGTGCCGTCCGCCCTGGCGGGCGAACAGGGCGCCCAGGTAGCCGAGCGCGCCGATGGCGGCGATGTTGAGCGCGACCAGCGTGACCGGGACCAGGAAGTGCTGCCCGGCCGAGACCACCCAGGTGAGCACGGGATAGCCGATCCGCATGTACCGGTAGGGCCGGTCCATGGTGATGCCGTACGCGGTGTGGTGGAAGTTCAGCGGGTTGAGCGCCAGCCGGTAGAAGAACTGCCCGTCGTAGCCGTACGTCTTGGCCACCGGCATGCCGGGCGGCAGCTGGGACGGCGTGGCGAAGTGCCGGCCGACCAGGATGAACCGGCTGATGTGGCCGTGCGCCCAGGTCTGCCAGCGGACCAGGGTGAAGGCCACCGCGGCGAGCGTGGCGATCAGCGCGGCCACGGCGGGGCGGTCGGTCCTGGACGCTAGCGAGCGGGACGGAGGGACGGCGGGTTGCGAGCCGTCGGGCAGGACCGAGCCCGCGACCCGCGCATGGGCCGCCGGGTGCTCCTGACCAGGCATGCTGCATCCTCACCCAAGGCGGTCCTGACCGGGAACACCGCCAAGCTTGCGCGCCGCGAGCTTACCGTAAGCGGTGCCCGCCCGCTGCCTGGGGCCAGGCCAATCTGCGGCGACAACGGGGTAACAAGGCCGGTAGCCAGGCGGCTATGGCGGTAAGGTGAAGCGCCAGACACGTACGGGGGGCCTTTCATGGTGCCTCCAAAGGCCCCCGGAGGCCTGCCGTATCAGCCGGAGGTATACGCGGTGACCAATTTGCCTGATCAGGTCGACCGAGATGTGGTCGTCATCGGAGGGTGCGGGCACGTGGGCCTGCCGCTCGCGCTGGCGTTCGCCGACCGGGGCGCCCGGGTCGGTATCTACGACGTGAGCGAGACGGCGGTCGCCACGGTCAACTCGGGCCGGATGCCCTTCGCCGAACCCGGCGCGGACGAGGTACTGCACCGGGTGCTCGCCGACGGGCGCCTGGTGGCGTCGGCCGATCCCGCAATCGTGGCCACGGCGGAGCACGTGATCGTGGTCATCGGTACCCCGGTCGACGAGCACCTGAACCCCAAGCAGATCGCCATCACCAAGGCGCTCGGCGGCTGCTCGGGCTTCCTCAGGGACGGACAGCTTCTCGTCCTGCGCAGCACCGTGTTCCCCGGCGTGACGGCGCTGGTGGAGAAGATGATGGCCAGGCTGGGGCGGCAGATTGAGGTCGCCTTCTGCCCGGAGCGGATCGCCGAGGGCAAGGCCATGACCGAACTGTTCGAGCTGCCGCAGATCGTCTCCTCCCGCACGCCGGCCGGGACGAAGCGGGCGTCCGCGCTGTTCGGCAGGCTGACCAGCAAGATCGTGGTGATGTCGCCGGAAGAGGCGGAGCTGGCCAAGCTGTTCACCAACGTCTGGCGCTACATCAAGTTCGCCACCGCGAACCAGCTGTACATGATGGCCAACGAGCAGGGCCTGGATTTCGACCGGATCCGGCGCGGGCTCGCCGAGGACTACCCGCGGGCGGCGGACATGCCCGCTGCTGGCTTCGCGGCCGGGCCCTGCCTGTTCAAGGACACGATGCAGCTCGCGGCCTTCAACCACAACAATTTCCCGCTCGGGCACGCGGCGATGGCGGTCAACGAAGGCCTGCCGCTCTACCTGGTGCACCGGCTGGAGCAGCGGTTCGACCTGGGGTCGATGACCGTCGGGATCCTCGGCATGGCGTTCAAGGCGGGTTCGGACGACATCAGGTCGAGCCTTTCCTACAAGCTCAAGCGGATCCTGGCGTTCAAGGCCGACGCGGTGCTGTGCACCGACCCGTACGTGACCGTCGACCCCGACCTGCTGCCGCTCGAGGAAGTCCTGACCCGTTCCGACCTGCTCGTGGTGGGCGCCCCGCATCCGGAGTACCGGGGACTGGTGGTCGACAAGCCGGCCGCCGACGTCTGGGACGTGCTCGGGAGCGGGGTCAAGGTCTAATGACCGAGCGTCCCCGCGTCTCGGTGGTGGTGCCCGCCTACAACGAGGGCGAGGGGGTCATCAGCGTACTCGACCGGCTGTTCGAGTCGGTGCGGCTGCCGTCCGAGGTGCTGGTGGTCGTCGACTCGGCCGACGACACGACCGTCCCGGTCGCCGAGGACTACGGCCAGAAGGAGCCCCGGCTGAGGTGCCTCGTCAACACCTACGGCCGGGGACCTGCCAACGCCATCAGGTTCGGTATCGACGCCGCGACCGCGCCGGTGGTCGTGGTCACCATGGCGGACGGCTGCGACGACGCCAGGCAGATCGACGAACTGGTCCGGCTGGTCGAACGGGGGGTCGCGGTGGCCGCCGCGTCCCGCTACATGCCAGGCGGCCAGCAGGTCGGCGGCCCTGTCCTGAAGGGCACGATGTCCCGCCTGGCCGGCCGCTCGCTGCGGACGTTCGCCCACGTCGGCACCAGGGACGCGACGAACTCGTTCAAGGCCTACTCCACCGAATTCGTCAGGCAGGTCGGCATCGATTCCAGGGACGGGTTCGAGATCGGCATCGAGCTGACCGCGAAGGCCAAGCGGCTGCGCCTGCCGGTAGCCGAGATCCCCACGATCTGGCTGGACCGGCAGGCCGGGGTGTCGAACTTCAAGATCGCGCGATGGGTGCCCAGCTATCTGCGCTGGTATCGTTTCGCGTTCGGACCGCGGCTGACCGCCGATCAGGTGCGGGACCGCGGGACGGCTGGTCCGCCTGAGCCGGAGCAACGAAAAGGAGCGCAGGAGTCCTGATGGAGCGGGTGCTGGTCAGCGGGTCCGCTGGCTTCATCGGCGGGTACGTTGTCGAAGAGTTGCTGAATCGCGGCTACGCCGTGGTGGGCCTGGACGACTTTTCCAAGTACGGGAAGGTCAGGAAGTCCTACGACGACGATCCGCGTTACCGCCTCGTCGAAGGCGACGCCAGGGACGTGGGGCTGATGAGCCGGCTGCTGGCCGACTGCGACCACTTCATCGCCGGCGCCGCCATGATCGGCGGGATCTCGTACTTCCACACCTACGCCTATGACCTGCTCGCGACCAACGAGCGGATCATCGCCGCCTCCTGTGACGCCGCGATCGCCGCGCACCGGGACGGCCGGCTGCGCAAGGTCACCTACCTGTCCTCGTCGATGGTCTTCGAGAGCGCCGACGAATGGCCGTCCTACGAAGGACAGCAACGGGAGATCCCGCCGCCGCTGTCGTCCTACGGATTCCAGAAGCTGGCGGTGGAGTACTTCGCCCGGGCCGCCTGGGATCAGTACGAGCTTCCCTACACCCTGGTGCGCCCGTTCAACTGCGTGGGCATCGGCGAGAGCCGGGCCCTGGGCGACCGGGAGATCCTGTCAGGGAACGTCGAGCTCGCGATGAGCCACGTGGTCCCCGACCTGGTGCAGAAGGTGCTCAGGGGCCAGGACCCGCTGCACATCCTGGGTTCCGGCGAGCAGGTACGGCACTACACCTACGGCGGCGATCTCGCCGCCGGGGTGGTGACCGCGATGGAACACGAGGATGCCCTCAACGAGGACTTCAACCTGTCGACCGCGGAAAGCACCACCGTCAGGCAGCTGGCCGAGCTCATCTGGCGCAAGGTCAAGGGCGAGGGCGTCCCGCTGCGGCTCGTCCACGACGACCCGTTCCAGTACGACGTCCAGCGCCGGGTGCCGGACACGGAGAAGGCCAAGAAGGTGCTCGGCTTCGAAGCCACCACCACGCTCGATCAGATGCTCGACGAGGTCATTCCCTGGATCGACGCGGCCATCAAGGCGGGAACCATCTGAGTCATGGCGGCCGGCGGCGAGAAGGTGGAGGCGGCCGGGCTCACCGACCCGGACCAGGGAACGCCAGGAACCCCGGAAACCGCCATCGCCGCCAGCGCCGCCGCTGACGCGGCGCCGGGACGGCGGCCGTGGTGGGTCTGGGCGGTTCCGTTCGCCGCGCTGTTCGCCCTGCTCTGCGTGCGGAACCGCTTCCTGTTCACCACCCGCCTGTACGAGCAGGGCGACGGCGGCGCCAACTCCATCCTGATCGAGCAGGCCAGGCACTTCACCCTGCTCGTCGGCAACTACTCGCGCGAGCGCTTCAACCATCCCGGCCCGGCGTACATGTACGCGCAGGCCATCGGCGAGTACCTGTTCCAGAACGCGCTGCACGTGGTGCCGACCGCGTGGAACGCCCACATGCTCTCGGTGTTCGCCCTGAACTGCGCGTTCGTCGCGCTGGCCACCGGGGTCGCCTACGGGTGGACGCGCTCGCTGCGTGGCGCCGCGGCCTGCTTCGCCGTCTTCGCCGGCTTCGTGATCGCCTACCCGCCGATCCTGAACTCGGACTGGATGCCGTACATGTACGTGCTGGCGTACATGGTGTTCATCCTCGCGGCCGGATCGGTGGCGGCCGGTCGCGCCCCGGACGCCTGGATCTTCGCGCTGACCGGCTGGTTCCTCATCCACGGGCACGCCTGCTTCCTGCTCTTCGTGCCCGCCGTCACGGCAGCCGTGCTCGCCGCCGTGCTGTTTCCTCATCGGCACGCGCTGCGCGCGCAGACCGCGCGCTTCTTCCGCGAGCAGCGCCGGGCCTGGGTGCCGGTCGCGGTCATAACGGCCGTCTTCGCGCTGCCGATCGTGGTCAACCTGGCGCTGCACTGGCCGGGCGACTTCGGCAAGTACATCTCCTACGGGGGCTCCGGCCGGGCCGGCGGCCACGGGGTACAGCAGGTGGCGGACTACGCGCTGTGGTTCTGGTGGCCGCACCAGTACGCCTGGCTCGCGCCGCTGCTCGGCTACCCGGTGGCCCTCGCCGCCGTCTTCTGGCTCGCCCGGCGCCCGCTGCGCGGGTTCCTGCTGGCGCTGCTCGCCGTCAACGTGGTCTCCTCGCTGGCGTTCCTGTTCTACACCGCGGCCGGGATCGACAACCTGAGCGAGTACTACATCGGCTACTTCTACTGGTCGGCACCCCTGATCACGGTGCTGGTCATCGTGCTGGCCGCGGTCGAGGCGCCCGCCGCCCGGCGGCTGAGCACCGGCGTCGCGCTGGTCGCCGCGGTGGCGGCCGTGGCGGCGCTCGCGGTGATCCCGGGCACCCGCACCGGCAGCACCAACGACATCGACGAGGCCCTGCCGCATGTGGTGGCCACCCTGGCCGCACGGGCGCACGGGAAGACGATCGTGCTGCACATCGACCAGCCGGCCTGGGTCGAGACGGCCGGGTTCCTGGTCCAGGCGGAGCGCACCGGGGTCAGGGCCTGCCTGCACGATCCGTGGTACACCTTCCTGATGACCAGGCAGTTCATCTGCACGCCGGAGCAGGCCGCGAGCGGCCAGGCCTACTGGTTCTACACGCCGGGCGGCCTGCCGCCGCACGCGCAGGTCCTCCTGCGCTTCAGCGGCATCGCGGTCGTGCCCGCCTCGCCGTGACGCACGTCGGGCGCGAACGGGAGGAGGCTCCCGCCCAGACCGCCCCGCCCGCCAGGACACCGGCGGCCGCGCTCGCGGTCCGGGCCGGCCTGGTCGCGCTGGTGGCGGCGGTCCTGTTCTTCTGCTACTGGCGCCAGTCGCAGGCGGCGCCGCTCTCCTCCGACGGCTCGTCGAACGTGCTGCAGGCCTGGGACATGCTGCACGGCAACCTGCTGCTGCAGAACTGGTGGGTGTCGGACGTGTCCTTCTACACCACCGAACTGCCGCAGTACATGCTGATCGGGGCGCTGACCGGGCTGGGTCCCTGGGTGGTGCACGCGGCCGCGGCCATGACCTACACGCTGCTCGTGCTGCTCGCCGCGGTACTGGCCAAGGGCCGCAGCCACGGCTCCGCCGGGTGGGGGCGCGCCCTGCTGGCCGCGGGCCTGATGCTGTCGCCCCAGCTCGGCGCCACCTCGATCCTGCTGCTCTCGCCGGACCACACCGGGACCGCGGTGCCCCTGCTGGTCATCTGGCTGCTGATCGATCGCGCGCGGCCCCGCTGGTACGTGCCGGTACTGGTGTGCCTGCTGTTCACCGCGACGATGGTGGCCGACTCGATCATCCTGCTGACCGGCATCGTCCCGCTGGTGCTGGTCGGCGCGGGGCGCGCGCTGGCCGGGCTGATCAGGCGCGGGAAGCGGCGCACGACCCGATGGTACGAGCTGAGCCTGGCCGGCGCGGCGGCCGTGGCCGGGGTGGCCGGATCGTTCGGGCCGCGGGTGATGGCCGCCCTGGGCGGGTACCAGCAGTCACCCGTCGTGGCCGGCCTGGACCTGAGCCAGCTGCAGCACGGGTCGTGGGTGACCCTCCAGGCGTTCCTCGAGCTCTTCGGCGCGAACGTCTTCGACACCAGCTTCTTCGGCGCCCGGCCCGCGCTCGAGGTCGTCTTCGTAGCGGTGCACCTGGCCGGGGCGATCCTGGCGGCCTGGGCGCTCGGGGTGGGCCTGGCCCGGATCTTCCGGTTCGGCGAGCTGATCGTGCCGGTGTTCGCGGTGGCCATCGTGGCCAACGTGGGCGCCTACATGATCAGCACGCACGCGCAGGACCTGCTCGGCGCGCGCGAGATGGCGGCAGTGCTGCCGCTCGGCGCGGTGCTGGCCGGCCGCGTCCTGGGTGACCGGATAGCGGCCTGGACCCGGGCGGCGAAGGGCTGGTTCGTCCCGGTGCTCTCCGTGCTGGCCGCCGGCTACCTCGCCGCGCTCGGATTCGGCGCCGCCCAGGCCGTGGTTCCGGCCCAGAACCAGCCCTTGGCCAACTGGCTGGCGGCGCACGGGCTCACCCGCGGGCTGGCCACCTACTGGCAAGCCAACGGCACGACCGTGGCCAGCCGCGGCCAGGTCGAGCTCAGCGCGGTGGTGCAGGATGTCCGCGACCGCCTCGTGCCGTACCTGTGGGAGACCGACCTGGCGAATTACGACCCGGCGCGGAACTACGCGAACTTCGTCGTGGCGGACGGTCCCTCCGCGCTGCCCGGCATGCAGCTATCCGCGCAGCTCACGTTCGGCCGCCCGGCGCGGATCTATTACGCCGACGGTTACACCATCCTGGTCTGGAACACCAACCTGCTGGCCAAGCTGGACCGGCTCCCTTAGGGGCGCGCAGGAGCATAACTCGCAGAGTTTCCTGGCCTGGCGCGTGCACCACCCGTCACCGCTTTCACAGCCCCACGTATCGTGGACCAAAACCCGCTGAATCTGGGGGGTAAATGTCCACGATGACGTGATCTTGTTCGGAAGCGGGACGGTCAGCCGACCTTAGGTTAATAGCCGACGCGTCCTTAGTACCCTTAGCACCCCTTAGTCACATGTACAGGATGCGGCGCCTGGCCACCACGGCCAGCGCGGGCAGCACGCAGGCGGCGATCATGCCCAGGTACGGCCAGGACAGGTAGCGCCGCGGCGTGCTCACCAGCAGCACCAGCGCCATCACGTAGGGCTCGATGAGAGAGCGCCCCTCGCCGAACGTACTGGTCCAGATCTGACTGGACAGCAGGCCGAGCTGGAGCACGAAGAAGACGAACGCGAGCCGCTCGTGCCCCGGCGCGGTGGTGATCATCAGCACCGCGAACCCGGCCAGGATGAAGATCGCCAGCGTGGCGTACTCGAGCGTGGCGATGTCGATCGGGCTCAGGTGCGCGGTGTTGAGGTGCGCGGCGTTGTGCTTGAGCGCGTCGACGAGCGCGGTGAACGGCACGGTCAGATTCCGGCCGCTGTTGGCCAGCAGCGGGAACTCGCCCTTGACCACGACGTGCACCGCGAGCTCTATCAGCCCGAACCCGGCGACCGGGGCGAGCCAGGTCAGGTCGGCCAGGCCCGGGTTGGCGCGGCGCCTGACGACCGCGATCAGCCGGGTGACGGCGATCGCGGCCGGGGCGAACAAGATGGTCTCCCTGGTGATCGCGCCGTAGGTGAACAACGCGGCGGCCAGCAGGTACATCCGGGTCCCGCCCCGCCGGTACGCGAGCAGGCCGCCCAGCATGCACGCCTCGGCCACCGGCTCGGCGGTGTCCCGGCCCACGCTGATGACCAGGCCGAAATAGGCGACGAAGGCGAGCCCCCACAGCGCGTGCCGGCCGGCCTGCTGGGCGAACATACCGCCAAGTATGGCCATGGCCGCCACCGCGAAGAGGTTGAGCACGACCAGCACGACGGGCACCAGCTGATGCTGGCCGAGCGAGAAGATCCAGGCCAGGATCGGGTACCCGATGCGCGTGTACCGGTAGGACTGGTCCATCGTGATGCCGAACGCGGTGGCGTGCCAGTTGGCCGGGTCCAGCGCCAGCCGATAGTAGAACTGGCCGTCATAGCCCGCCGACGGCACCAGGAGCAGGCCGCGGGGGAGCTGGGCCCGGTGCGTGTAGGTGTGCCCGGCCATGATGAACAGGCTGAGATGCCCCTTGGCCCAGATCTGCCAGCGGGCCAGGGCAAAACCGAGCCAGCCGAGGAAGGCGATGATCCCCGGTACCAGCGGCCGGTTCAGCCTTGACCATAGCGACGGCGGGCGTTGCCGGAGAGACCTGTCCTCTTCCGACGTCGACGTGAGCTGCAACCGCGAGCCTCCACCATGGCTATCTCAGCGTGAAGGGATTTCTTGGCCAGGCGCGCGCAGCCTATCAGAGGACCCCTTACGCTGTGACAGGCTGCAACGAATACCATCCGCTCGCGAGGATGACATCGAGCCCGAAGGACCTGGTGGCTGCCGTGCCGAGAAGCGGGACGCCGGAGAGGGCCTCCGCATCGCCCCCTGCCGCCCCGGCCCGAGACGACGCCCGGGCCGCGGCCCAGCCGGAAACGGGGCGCGCGCCCGCCCGGCGGGCATCCGCCCGCCGCCTGCTCGCCGTGGCGGCGACCGCGCTGGCCGTGGCCTTGCTCTTCCTCGCCTACCTGCGGGTATCCCGGACGTACCCGGAGAACTCCGACGAGTCCAACGACCTGCTGATGGCCTGGGACATGCTGCACGGCAACGTGCTGCTGCACGGCTGGTACCTGTCCGACGTCTCGTTCATCACGACCGAGCTGCCGCAGTACGCCCTGCTGGTGTGGCTGTTCGGGCTGCACACCGACACCGCCCACATCGCGGCGGCGATGACGTACACCCTCGTGGTGATCTTCTCGGTGCTGCTGGCCCGGGGCGCTAAGGGGCGGGTGCCCCGCCGCGAGGGCAGGGTCCGGATGCTGCTGACGGCGGGGCTCATGTTCGCCCCCCAGCTCGGCGTCGCGGTCTTCGTCCTGCTGCTGTCCCTCGGCCACATCGGCACGGCCGTCCCGCTCCTGCTGACCTGGCTGGTCATCGACCGGTGCCCGCCGCGCCCCTGGGTACCGGTCCTGGTCGGGCTGCTGCTGACCTGGGTGCTCATCGCCGACCCCCTGGTCCTCCTGGTCGCCGTCGTGCCGCTGGTGGCGGTGTGCGCGACGCGCGTCGCCCGTGACCTGGCCCGGCGGCAGGACGATCGGGCCCGGGCTGTCCTGCGTGCCCGCTGGTACGAGCTGTCCCTGGCCGTGGCGGCCGTCGCCGCCCAGGGCCTGGCGTCGCTGTCCGGACACCTGCTCCAGGCTTACCTGCACCCGGTGCCCTACCAGCTTGCCCCGGTGCACACCTGGCCCAAGCACGCCTGGGTGACCGCGAAGGGGCTGCTCGCGTTGTTCGGCGCCAAGCCCGAGGGGCCGCCCGCCGCGATGGCCTTCGCGCTGCTCCACCTGGCCGGGGTGGCGCTGGTGGCCTGGGCGGTGCTGCGGGTGGCGCGGCGCTTCCTGTCCTGGCCGGACATGATCAGCCAGATCCTGCTCGTCGCGATGGTCCTCAACGTGGTCGCGTACGTGCCGAGCACGCTGGCCAACGCGACCGACCTGAACGCCCGTGAGTTCGCCGTCGTGCTGCCGTTCGGGGCGGTCCTGGCCGGCCGGACGCTGGCCGTCAGCCTCCTGGACGGCAGGCGCCGGCGGAGCCCGGCCCTGCTGGCCGGCGCGGCCGGCGCTCTGCTGGCCGGCTATGCGGCCAGCCTCGGCTGGGCCGCCGCCCAGCCGTCGGTCCCCGCGATGAACGCACGGCTGGTGACGTTCCTGTCCGCGCACCACCTGACCAGCGGCATCGGCGGGTACTGGGAGTCGAGCGTGGTCACCGTGGGCAGCGATGGCGCCGTCACCATCCGGGCCGTGCTGCCCGGCACGCTGCAGCCGGACCTGTGGGAGGCCAAGGGCTCCTGGTACGACCCCGGCTCGAACCGGGCGAACTTCCTGGTCACCAGCAGCACGCCCGGGTTCTTCAACTACTGGCAGCCCAACCGGGCCGCGCTGGCGGCGTTGGGCCGTCCGGTCAGGACGTACCACGTCGGTCCCTACACCGTGTACGTCTACGACAAGAACCTCCTGGCTGAACTGCCGCACCACTGACCTCACGGGCCGGCAACACGGAAGGGATGCTGTTGTCAGGGGACGACGGGACGTAGCCTTGGCGTGTGGATCGGCGAATATACGGGGTCGAGAACGAGTACGGCGTTACCTGCACCTTCCGCGGGCAGCGCCGGCTCTCGCCCGACGAGGTGGCGCGCTATCTGTTCCGGCGCGTGGTGTCATGGGGCCGTAGCAGCAACGTCTTCCTCAGGAACGGGGCGCGGCTCTATCTCGACGTGGGCAGCCACCCGGAATACGCCACCCCGGAATGCGACAACGTGCTCGACCTGGTGGCCCACGACAAGGCGGGGGAGCGGATCCTGGAGGGTCTGCTCGTCGACGCCGACCGGCGGCTGCGTGAGGAAGGCATCGCCGGCGACATCTACCTGTTCAAGAACAACACCGACTCCGCGGGCAACTCCTACGGCTGCCACGAGAACTACCTGGTCGGCCGGCACGGCGAGTTCGGCAGGCTGGCCGACATCCTGATCCCGTTCCTGGTCACCCGGCAGGTGATCTGCGGCGCCGGCAAGGTGCTGCAGACGCCTCGGGGCGCGGTGTACTGCGTGAGCCAGCGGGCCGAGCACATCTGGGAGAGCGTGTCCTCGGCCACCACCAGGTCCCGCCCGATCATCAACACCAGGGACGAGCCGCACGCCGACGCCGAGCGCTTCCGCCGGCTGCACGTGATCGTCGGCGACTCCAACATGAGCGAGACCACCACGCTGCTCAAGATCGGGTCGACCGACCTGGTGCTGCGGATGATCGAGGCCGGCGCGATCATGCGCGACCTGACCCTGGACAACGCGATCCGGGCGATCCGCGAGGTCAGCCACGACATGACCGGGCGCAGCCGGGTCCGGCTGGCCAACGGGCGCGAGCTGTCCGCCCTGGAGATCCAGTACGAGTACCTGAACCGGGCCAAGGACTTCACCACCAAGAACGGTGCCGACCCGGTCAGCAAGCGGGTCCTCGACATGTGGGAGCGGGCGCTGTCCGCGATCGAGACCGGCAACCTCGACATGATCGCGCGGGAGATCGACTGGGTGACCAAGTACCAGCTGATCGAGCGCTACCGGGCCCGGCACGACCTGCCGCTGT
>Ga0318497_10000383_pt1 | contig 14002 bp, 18 predicted proteins | sample GRESIP109b1f23_FD_203754 | JGI IMG/M metagenome (GOLD analysis project Ga0318497, IMG submission 203754) | Tropical soil microbial communities from Luquillo Experimental Forest, Puerto Rico - GRE.SIPMG.109b1f23 | ecosystem: Environmental > Terrestrial > Soil > Tropical forest > Bulk soil... | reverse complement strand
GCGGCGCGGGGTAGACGGTCGCGAAGTAGCGCACGCACTCCCCCACGGTCAGCTCGAGGAGGTCGTTGCAGTCCTGCGGGACGATCCCGACGCGCTCGCTGACCGGGTCATCGTGATCAACCACGGGCGGATCGTCGCGGACGCCCCGCCGGCCGAGCTCGGCGCGCGCGCGAGCGACGTCTCGATCGTCCGCTACGTCCGGGACGGCAGCGTCACCGAGGTCGAGACCCGCACGCCGACGGCGCTCGTCGCGTCGCTGCACGCAGAGCTCGGCGGTGAGGTCGATGGCCTCGAGGTGCGACGCCCGACGCTCGAGGACGTGTACCTCAAGCTGGTGGACGAGGGCGAGGTCGGATGACCCAGCTGCTGAGGGCCTGGCGGGAGCGGTTCCGCATCGAGCTGCTGCTCGTCTTCCGGGACCGCCGCACCATGACCTTCACGGTGATCCTGCCGTTCATCCTGCTGCTCACGCTCTCCTCGCTCATCCACGGCGAGAAGCTCCCCGACAACGTGACGTTCGCGCAGTACCTGACCGCGGGCATGATCGCGTCCGGCCTCGTCTACGGCGGGTTCCAGTCGCTCTCCATCGGGCTCCCCGACGAGCGGAGCACCGGCACGCTGAAGCGGATCCACGGCACGCCGATGCCGCCGTCGGCGTACTTCGCGGGCAAGGTCGGGACGGTCGTCGTGATCTACGCCATGCAGATGGCGCTCATGCTCACGCTCGGCGCGGTCGCCTTCCACGTGCACCTCCCGACGGGAGGCGGGAGCATCCTGCGGTTCCTCTGGCTGAGCGCGCTCGCGCTCGTCGCGTTCACCTCGCTCGGGATCGCGTTCTCCTCGCTCGCGAAGACCGGGCAGGCCGCCGCGGCCATCGCGACGCCCCTCGTGCTCTTCCTGCAGTTCACGTCGGGCGTGTTCTTCGTCTACGCGAAGGAGCCGAAGTGGATGCAGGCGATCGCGTCGGTGTTCCCGCTGCGCTGGCTGGCCCAAGGGATGCGCTCGGTCTTCCTGCCGCCGATCTACGGGCACGCGGAGATCAACGGCTCGTTCCAGCTGCCGCTCGTCGCGATCATGCTCGCCGTCTGGTCCGTGATCGGCGTCGTGCTCTGCTGGCGTACGTTCCGCTGGCTGCCCATCGGCGAGGACTGACCTTGACGGGTCCTCGACGGCCCGCAAGGGTGCCTCCATGCACGAGACCGACGCGGAGCTCGACGAGCTCGACGCGCTGCTCGCGCGCTCCTTCGCCGGCGCCACCGAGCAGCTGACCGGCATCATGCGGCCCGAGCGGCGGCTGAGCGCCCGCGACCTCAGCCGATACCTCGTCGGCGTCAAGCACTTCGTGGTCTCGACCACGACCGCGAGGGGGGAGCCTCGGTGCTCGGCGGTCGACACGCTCTTCCTGCACGGGCACGTCTGGTTCTCGACCTCGGGCACCTCTGCCAAGGCCCGCCACCTCGAGCGGCGCCCCGCGACGAGCCTCGCCCACGTCGTCGGCGAGGAGGTGGGCGTCTTCGTCCACGGCCACGCCCGGGTGGTGCGCGGTGCGACCGAGGAGGCGGCGGCGCTCGCCCCGGACTGGCGCGACGTCTACGGGGGCGTCCCCGAGGAGTGGGTCTCGACCCCGTCGGACGCGCGGTACATCGAGGTGATCCCCCAGGCGATGTTCACGTTCGCCAACGACCGGGCCCGGTTCGAGGCGCTGGTCGAGCCCGAGTCGCCTGGGTGACGCTGGCGATCCGCCGGGTCGAGGAGGTCAGCCTCCGGCGCCGCCGTTGCGGCCCACGCCGCCCGCGAACCGGCGGGCGCCGTCCAGCGACTCGCCGGATCGCAGCACCGCGAGGCCGTGGTCGACCTCGTTCGCGACCGCCGCCTCGTCGTCGAGCCCCCACTGCTCGAGCGCCGAGAGCCGGTCGTGGCGCAACGCGGCCTGTGGGAGCGTGCTCAGCTCCGTGGCGAGCGCGATCGACGCCGTGAGGGCGTCCCCGTCCTCCACGACCCGGTTGACGAGGCCCATCGCGAGGGCCTCGGCTGCGCCGACCCCCCGACCGGTGAGGATCAGGTCGCTCGCCCGTGAGTGGCCGATCAACCGAGGGAGCCGGAGCGTCCCGAGGTCCACGAGCGGCACGCCGAAGCGGCGGCAGAAGACCCCGAGCACGGCCGAGTCGGCGGCGACGCGAAGGTCGCACCAGAGCGCGAGCTCGAGGCCGCCGGCCACGGCGAAGCCCTCGATCGCGGCGATGACCGGCTTCGAGAGGACGAGCCGGGTCGGCCCCATCGGGCCGTCGCCGTCGTGCTCGACGCGGTTCCCGTTGCCCTCGGCGATCGCTTTCAGGTCGGCGCCGGCGCAGAACGTGCCGCCAGCGCCCGTGAGCACGGCCACGTCGGCACCGTCGTCCGCGTCGAACTCGCGGAAGGCGTCCGCCAGGCGCTGCGCGGTCGGTCCGTCCACGGCGTTGCGCCGCTCGGGGCGGTCGATCGTGACGACGCGGACCCGACCCTCGGTCACGACCCGGACGCCACCCATCGGGCCGGACCCTACTTGTGCAGGTGCTCAGCGGCGGGTGCTGCCTGCTCGTGCGCCGCGAGCCATACGTCGAGCGGTGCGAGGAGCGTCGTCCAGCCCTTGTACCGGGCCACATCGTCGGTGACGGTCGCGAGCGTGGCACGCAGGGCCCCCGCGGACCCAGGCGCGGCGGCGAGCGCCGCCGAGAGCGGTTGCACGGTGGTGCGGATGGTGAAGACGATCGCGTCGGTCCGAGCGAGCCGTCGCAGCGTCTGGCGCTCGACGCGGAACCAGAGCGCGTCCCCGAGATCGGAAGGTGGCGCGTGCGGCCGCCTCGCCGCGGGCGTCGGGAGATGGAGCACCGGCGTGTCGACCAGCGTCCAGTTGCTCCGCCAGACGGGTCGGCCGACGGCCAGCCGATCGAAGAAGGTGGACGAGGGGCCGGCGAGCGTCGTGTCGAAGCCGGGCACAGGCCCGTGGATCTCCGCGAGCGTGGTGCCCAGCTTCTCCCGCAGCGACCATCGGCTGGGAAAGCAGACGCACCCGGCCACGAGGCGCCAGGCCCCGGCGTCGCGCTCGAGCACGCAGAGGTCCTCCTGCACCGCTCGCGACGCCACCTCGATCGGGTGCGGTCGGCCGTCGGCATCGGTGCCGGCGCGCGGGCCGGGCGCGATCCCCGTGCGTGCGAGGTGCGTGACCACGAGCTCGAGCAGCTCTGCGCTCGAGGGCTCGCTGCCGGGCAGCACGGCGAGGACGTCGTCGCGTGCCTCGACGAGCAGGCGGGCCTTCTCGGCGAGCTCTGTCTCGCGGTGCTCGTCGGTGATCAGCCACTCCGCCTCTTCGAGCCGGTGCAGCCCCATGCTCAGCCTCCAGGGCCCGCCGTCGAGCGACGCCGGGGGCAGCGCACCGGTCGGCGTCATCGCGGGGCGTCTGGCGCAGGGACGACGGGCACCGGCACGTCCGCATTGTCGCAGCCCCCCGGGCCCATCTCCGCCGGGGGCGATCGGCGCGCCGAGCAGCCGCGCCCGGCGGCCGGGCGCTGGTGGAGGTGGCGGGTATCGAACCCGCGTCCGCTGGACTCTCGGTGGGCCTTCTCCGAGCGCAGTCGACAGAGGGTTGTCGAGGGTGGCGCTGCTGTCGACGGCGTCGCCACCCCGTATCCGGCTTGAGTGTCCCGGGCGCCCTACCGGCGCAGGTGCTCGGTGAGCCCTACTTGATGATGCCCGGACACTGGTCCGTAGGGCTGGGACCAGGCGGACATCGCTGCCCTAGGCAGCGAGCGCGAGCTGAGGCTCGGCGTCTATTTATGGTTCCGGCTCTTTAACGTGGCTCCGGAGACCACGGCTCGCTTCTCCCACCTCGACGGCCAACGTCGAGACCATTCACCCCCGTGTCTCGCGGCTCCTCGCCGCGAACCGCAGCGTACCAGCGACCCCCGCCAGCTCGGGGCGGTCGATGACACACGGCGGCGATGCCCGTCGAGCGCGCCCGGGACCGTCGGACGAACGGGCTCGCCTCGACCGGGAGCGGCGCCACCTCGCGCACGTCGCGGATGCCGGCGGGTGGGTCGGCTCGGTCGTGCGCCCGTGCCCGGGGGAGCAGAGCTGCGTCCCTGGCGGGATCGAGGGCCGGCGGCTGGGACGCCGTCGCGACCGACGGCCGACCGATCCGTGCACCCCCTGGGTCAGCCCATCCGCTCGGCGCCGCGCGCCGCACGCGCCATGTCCCGCTCGGCGTCGCGCCTCGCCAGCGCCTGGCGCCGGTCGTAGAGGCGCTTGCCGCGCGCGACCGCGAGCTCGACCTTCACCCTGCCTCCGGTGAAGTAGAGCCGTAGTGGGATGAGCGTGAGCGGTTGCGTGCGCGTCCTGCCCAGCAGCTCATCGAGCTGGCGGCGGTGCACGAGGAGCTTGCGGCGCCGGTCCGGGTCGTGGGCGGAGAACCCCACACCGGTGCGCCACGGTGGCACGTGGGTCTGGTAGAGCCACAGCTCCCCGTCGTCCACGCGCGCGTACCCGTCGGCGATCTGCGCGGTGCCCTCGCGGAGCGACTTGACCTCGCTCCCCTGCAGGACGATCCCGCACTCGATCCGCTCGAGGATCTCGTACTCGTGGCGCGCGCGCCGGTTCGTCGCGACCGTGCGGTCCTGCGCGCGCGCGGCGTCCCTGGCGGCGTCGCGGCGTGCGATCATCCGCTTCGCCCGTGCCACTCGGCCAGCGTACGGCGCGGTCGCGCCACCTACGATGCGCGCGTGCTCGAGCTCAGCAGGGCCGCGCTCGACCGCCTCGTCGCGCACTGCGTCGCCGAACGGCCGAACGAGGGGTGCGGGCTGCTCGTCGGGTCCGTCGGCGGCGCGGTCACAGACGCGGTGCCCACGCGCAACACCGAGGCCTCCGCGGTCGTCTACGCGATCGACCCCGCCGAGCACCTCGCCGTGGACCGCGCCGCGCAGGCCGACGGGCTCGACGTGGTCGGCGCGTTCCACTCCCACACGCACAGCGAGGCGTACCCTTCGCCGACCGACGTCGCCAGGGCCGTCGACCCGTCGTGGCACTGGGTGGTCGTCTCGCTCCGCGACGCCGAGCCCGCGGTGCGGTCGTTCCGGATCGTGGGCGGCGTGATCGACGAGGAGCCGGTCAGCGTCGTCGAGCGCTAGGCGCCCGCGGCGTACCATCCGGTCCGGAGGTCATGTGCCCGCCGCGACCAACTCGCTGACCGTCACCGCGTTCGCGCTCCTCTCGCTGCGGATCGGCCTTGGGTCGATGATCATCGCCCACGGCATGAACCACGTCTTCGGGGGCGGGCGGATCCCCGGCACCGCGCGGTGGTTCGAGTCCATCGGGATGCGGCCGGGCAAGGTCAACGCGATCGCCGCGACCGCGACCGAGTTCTTCTGCGGCACGCTGCTGCTGCTCGGGTTCGCGACGCCGATCGGCGCCGCGGCGCTCATCGCGCTCATGACCGTCGCGATCGTCACCGTCCACCGGAAGAACGGGTACTTCGTCTTCAAGCCCGGCCAGGGGATCGAGTACTGCCTCACCGTGGCGATCGCGGCCATGGTGCTCGGGGCGCTGGGTCCGGGTCGCTGGTCGATCGACAAGGCCACCGGGTGGTGGCAGTACTCGCGGCTCGAGGGGCTGCTCATCGCGGTCCTGCTGGGGCTCGGGAGCGCGACGGTTCAGCTCCTCGCCGTCTACCGCCCGCCGAAGCCCGCGCCCGGGTGAGCCGGGGGCACGGCGTCAGGGCCCCCCGGTAAAGTCTGACCAGTTCGGTCAGGAATCGCTGGAGGCCCGATGCCCGTCACCGTGAGGATCCCCACCGTGCTCCGCGCGGCGACGGAGGGGCAGCGGACCGTCTCGGTCGAGGGCACGACGGTCGGCGACGTGCTCGGCCGCCTCGCCGACGACCACCCCGGCGTGCGCGCGCAGGTCTTCACCCCCGACGGCACCCTCCACCGGTTCCTCAACGTCTACGTGAACGACGACGACGTCCGCTACACCGGCGGGCTCGCGACCGCGGTGGCCGCGGGGGACGAGGTGACGCTCCTGCCGGCGGTCGCGGGCGGGGCGACGCCGTGACGCGGGTCGCGTCGGTCCTCGACCTCATCGGGCACACCCCGATGGTCGACGTGAGCGCGCTCAGCCCGACCGAGACCACGCGCATCTGGCTCAAGCTCGAGGGCCGCAACCCCGCCGGGTCGGTGAAGGACCGGGTCGCGCTCGCGCTCGTCGAGGCGGCCGAGCGAGACGGCGTCCTCGTCCCCGGCAAGCCAGACCAGGTCCTCGTCGAGCCGACGAGCGGCAACACCGGGATCGCCCTCGCGATGGTCTGTCGGCTCCGCGGGTACCAGCTCAAGGTCGTGCTCCCCGACAACGTCTCGCCCGAGCGCCGCCAGCTGCTCGAGGCGCTCGGCGCCGAGATCATCGAGTCGCCGGGAGCGGAGGGCTCGAACGGCGCGGTGCGCCGTGCGCGGAGCCTGGCCGTCGACCACCCCGAGTGGGTCTTCCTCTACCAGTACGCGAACCCCGCCAACCCCGAGGCGCACTACGCGACGACCGGGCCCGAGATCCTCGAGGACTGCCCCGAGGTCACGCACTTCGTGGCGGGGCTCGGGACGACCGGCACGATCGTCGGGGTGGGCCGGTTCCTGAAGGAGAAGCGGCCCGACGTCCAGATCTGGGCCGTCGAGCCGCCGGCCGGCGAGCTCGTCGACGGGCTGCGCAGCCTCGACGACGGGTTCGTCCCGCCGGTCTTCACCGACGGCGGCGGCGCCGCCCTGCTCGACCGGCGGCTCGTCGTGCGGCCGGTCGAGTCGGTGGAGTGGGTGCGGCGCCTCGCGGACCTCGGGATCCTGGTCGGGCTCTCGACAGGGGCGGCCATGGCCGGCGCGGTCAGGTGCGCCGCGCAGCTCCCGGCCGGGGAGGAGGCCTCGATCGTCGTGCTCTCGGCGGACGACGGGTGGAAGTACCTCTCGAGCGAGGTATGGACCGGCGAGATCGACGACGTGGCGGAGCGCGCGAGCCGGACCGTCTACTTCTGAGCCCGACCTACACTCGCGCCCCGTGGCGGAGGACCTGACCGCGCGCGCGGACGGCCGCGCCCTCGACGAGCTGCGACCGTGGTCGATCGAGCGCAACTACACCGTCTTCGCGATGGGGTCCGTGCTCATGACGATGGGGCGCACGAGGGTGCTCTGCACGGCCTCGGTCGAGCAGGAGGTGCCTCGCTGGCTCCGAGGGACCGGCCGGGGGTGGGTCACGGCCGAGTACTCCATGCTGCCGGGGTCGACGGCCGAGCGCGCGTCACGCGAGGCGGCGCGCGGCCGCCAGTCCGGTCGAACCCAGGAGATCCAGCGCCTCGTCGGCCGCTCGCTTCGGGCGGTGACGGACCTCACGGGCCTCGCCGAGCTGCAGGTCACCGTCGACTGCGACGTGCTGCAGGCCGACGGGGGGACGCGGACCGCCTCGATCTGCGGCGGGTACGTGGCGCTCCACGACGCGTGCACCCGCCTGGTCGACCAGGGGCGCCTCAAGCGCCACCCCCTCACCGACCAGGTCGCGGCGGTCTCGGTCGGGATCGTGGACACCGTGGCCATGCTCGACCTCCCCTACGACGAGGACAGCCGCGCGGACGTGGACATGAACGTGGTGATGACCGGCGCGGGACGGTTCGTCGAGGTGCAGGGCACCGCCGAGCAGCTCGCGTTCTCTCGCGGCGAGCTGGACCAGCTCCTGGAGCTCGCCGCGACCGGGATCACCGAGCTCGTCGGGGCCCAGCGCACCGCGCTCGCCGTGCCCCCGGGCCCGCTGCCCGCATGATGCGTGTCGTCCTCGCGACGTCGAACGCCGACAAGGCGCGCGAGCTCGTCGCGATCCTCGAGGCGGCCGGGGTCGAGGCCGACCCACGCCCAGAGGAGCTCGGGGAGGTCGAGGAGACCGGGGCGACCCTCGTCGAGAACGCGACGCTCAAGGCCGCGGCGGTCGCGAGGGTTGCGGGGCGCGGCGCGGTCGGGGACGACACGGGGCTCTTCGTCGAGGCGCTCGACGGCGCGCCGGGCGTGCGCAGCTCGAGGTACGCGGGGCCCGACGCCACCTACGCCGAGAACGTGGCGAAGCTGCTCTCCGCCCTCGACGGCGTGGCTGAGCCGAGACGGGCGCGGTTCGAGACCGCCGCCGTCTACGTCGAGCCGAGCGGACGGCGCGTCGTGGCCGTCGGCGCGCTCGAGGGCGAGATCGCGCTCGCCGCGCGCGGCGAGAACGGGTTCGGGTACGACCCGGTGTTCCTGCCGGACGAGGCGGGTGGGCGCACGCTCGCCGAGCTCGACGACGACGAGAAGCACGCCATCAGCCACCGCGGCCGCGCGTTCCGCGCGCTCGCCGACCAGCTGCGCGGCCCCGGGGGGCGACCGAGGGTCAGGTGACGGTCAGCTCGACCGTCGCAGCGTCGTTGCGCCGGATCGGGTCGGGGGTCCCCGTCACCGTTGCGCGGTCGAACAGGTGCACGCGGCGCATGGCGGTCACGATCGCGGTGATCACGAAGACCCTGGTGGTGTGCGCCCGCATCCGGAGCGGCCCGCACGAGACGAGCCCGGCGCGGTGGACGCACGGCGCGGTCACCTTCTTCACGGCGAGCCCGGCGGGGAGCCGGTCGTGCAGCCGCACGTTGGTGGCGGTCCTGGCGTTGCCGTTCGCCACGGTGAGGCGCAGCTGGACCGTGTCGCCGGGCGCCGTGGTGGCGGGCGAGGCCATGGTCACCCCGAGGTCCGAGACGAGGAAGGTGCCGAGCTCCTCGAACCCGCCCCTGCGCGGCGCGAAGGTGGCGTCCATCTCGACGGTGTGGAGGCCGAGCGCGCCGTAGCGCCGCGGGATGTGCCCGGCGCACGCCCACGACGTGGCGGTGCGCGTCGCCCCGAGGCAGAGGAGCACCTTGTCCGACGAGGTCACGTCGAAGTACACGCGGTAGGTGATGTGCCGCGGCACATGGTTGCCGGCGAACCGGACCACGGTGCCGGGCAGCCCGACGGAGGGCGCGACGGTCATGACGCGGGTGACGCGAGGCGCGGTGCCGGTCGCCGGCGTGGCGACGCCGATCGCCACGACGAGCGCGACGCCGACGGCCGCGAGCGCGTAGCTCGCACGCGTCATGCCGCCACCCTTGCCACCACGATGACGCTGCAGAGGAACGCGGCCACGGTGCAGGCGTGGAAGAGCTCGTGGAACCCGAACACCGTGGGGAAGAGCGCAGGCCGTTTGAGCGCGTAGACGACGCCGCCGGCGGTGTAGAGCACGCCGCTCAGCACGATCAGGAAGAAGTTGACGACCCCGCCGTAGTAAAGGAGGTCGGGCAGCCAGAAGAGCGCCGCCCACCCGAGCGCGATGTACATCCCCGTGTACAGCCAACGCGGCGCCCGCACCTTGATCACGGCGCCGACGACCGTCGAGACGATGATCACCGTCGCGGCGACCCACACGATCCACAGCAACGGGACCGTCTCGTCGTTGGGGAGGATCGCGATCGCGATGGGCGTGTAGGTGCCCGCGATGATGAGCGCGATGTTCGCGAGGTCGAGCCGGCGGAGCACGGCGATCGCGCGCGAGGGCCACACGCCGAGGTGGTACATCGCCGAGGTGCCGAACATCATGCAGGCCGTCGCGATGAAGACCGCGATGGCGAGCCGGTTCGCGTACGTCGTGCCCTTGGCGGTGAGCACGAGCCCGCCGACCAACGCGACCGGCGTCGTGCAGAGGTGCAGCCAGCCGCGCAGCCGCGGCTTCGGTGGTGCGACCGCGGTGGCCACTCCGCAACCCTAGAGAGCGGGACCACCGCGTCGTCGGACCCCGCGCCGGCTCGCCCGGCCGTGCATAGGCTCACGGCGTGCCGCTCGAGCCGCTCGCGATGTTCCCGCTCGCGACGGTGGTCTTCCCGACGACGGAGCTCCCGCTGCACGTCTTCGAGCGCCGCTACCAGTGCCTGACGCACGACGTGCTCACGACGACGAAGGAGTTCGGCATCTGCCTGATCTCGCGCGGCAGCGAGGTCGGCGGCGGCGACGAGCGTGTCAGCGTCGGCACCAGGGTCCGCATCGAGCTCGCCGCGCCGCTCGAGGGGGACCGGTGGATCCTCGTCGCGAAGGGCGTGGAGCGCATCCGCGTCACCGAGTGGCTGCCGGACGACCCGTACCCGAGGGCGGTCGTCGAGCCGATGCCCGTCGAGGGTCCGACCGTCGCGCACGAGGCGGTCAACGACGCGCTGTGCGCCGTGAAGTTCCTCCGGCGTCTCCAGTCCGAGTTCGCAGACACCTCCACACCTTGCGTCGACCTCCGCCTGGAGGAGGCGCCCGACACGGCCCCGTGGGTGCTGTGTGCGATGAGCCCGCTCTCGCTCTCGGATCTGCAGGTCCTGCTCGAGGTCCCCGACCACGGCACCCGCCTCGCGCTGCTGCGTGAGTGCTGCGACGCGAAGCGCCGCGACCTCGAGGCGGTGCTCCGCCTCGACGGGACGGGGTGAGCCCGGGCCGGCCACGTCTCAGGTGGAGCCGTGGCGGCCGGGGTGCGAGAGCGCGATCCTGACGGCGGCCTCGATCGCTGCCGTGGTCCCCAGCTCCCGCTGGCCGACGGGGTCGAGCGTCGTGAGGGAGGTCGGCCCCGAACGTGCGGCCGTGAGCACCTCGAACGCCTCCTCGTCGGCCGCGCCCGCCACGACGAGAGCTGGGCGCGCGAGATCGAGCTCGAGCACGAACCGGACGACCTTGCCCCTGAGCGTCCCTTGGTCCAGCCGCCCCTCGCCGGTGACCACGAGGTCCGCGCCGTGCAGCGCGTCCTCCAGGCCCGCCGCATCGGCGACGAGCCGCGCGCCCGGGATCACGGTGCCGCCGAGGGCGACGAGCAGGCCCGCGAGCCCGCCCGCCGCCCCGGATCCAGCGACCCCCGTCACGTCGACGTCGAACCGATCGCGGTAGGCGGCGGCGGTCGCGGCCAGCCGGGCCTCGAGCCGTGCCACCTGCGCGGCCGACGCGCCCTTCTGCGGCGCGAACTCCGCCGCGGCCCCGGTGAACCTGGTGCCCACGTCACAGGCGACGGTCAGCGGCACGTCCACCCGGACGTGGAGGTCGTCGAGGGCGTGCAGGCACCCGGCGCCGCCGTCGGTCGTCGCGGTGCCGCCGCACCCGACGAGGAGCGACGTCGCGCCGGCGGCGAGCGCCGCCGCGATGAGCTCGCCCACCCCCGCCGTCGACGCGTCCAACGGGTCGTTCCCGGCCGGGTGCGGGACGAGCGCGCGCCCCGCCGCGGTCGCGGCCTCGAGGACCGCCGTCCCGTCGTCGCGCAGCGCCCAGGTGGCTGCGACGCGGTCGCCGAGCGGCCCGGTGACGACGGACTCGCGCACCTCGCCACCCGACGCGGCGACCATCGCGTCGCAGAACCCCTCGCCGCCGTCGCTCATCGGGCACACCTCGGCGTCCCACCCCAGGCGGTGTCCGCCGGCGGCGATGGCGACGGCGGCCTCGCGGGCGGTCGCGGTGCCGCGGAACTTGTCCGGGGCCGCGACGAGACGGGGCACTCAGCGAACGGCGAGGAGGTCGACCACGAAGAGCAGGGTCTCGCCCGGCGCGATCGCGCCCGGCGCTCCCCGGTCCCCGTAGCCGAGGTGGGGCGGGATGACGAGCCGGCGCCGACCACCCACGCGCATCCCGGCGACGCCGTTGTCCCAGCCGGCGATCACCTGGCCCTGCCCGACCGCGAAGGAGAACGCCTCGTCCCGGTCCCACGAGGCGTCGAACTGCTCGCCGGTCGAGTGGGCGACCCCCACGTAGTGCACGGTGGCGGTCGAGCCGGCGCGCGCCTCCTCGCCGGTCCCGACGACCAGATCCTCGATGATCAGATCGTCGGGCGCTGGCCCGAGGTGCGGCTCGACGAACGGCTTGCTCTCCATGTCCACGTACCGATGCTACGAGCCGCTCCGAGCGTCACGCGTGGATGCGCTCCGACGAGGCCGTGCGCGTCGCCGTGCGGGCGAGAGGACTCGAACCTCTACCCCCGAGGGGACCGGGACCTAAGCCCGGCGCGTCTGCCATTCCGCCACGCCCGCAGCGTCCGCGGCTGGTGCGCGGACCTGAGCGAGCCTAAGCCAAGGAGCGGTTCGAGGGTGGACCGCGAGTAGCCTCGTGGCATGCAGCACGGCTCTCTCGGCGACCTCAAGACGCTCGGCACCGACCAGACGGCCGACCTCACGCAGCGCCTCCTCCGGGAGCGGATCGTCTTCCTCGGCTCGGTCGTCGACCAGCAGACGGCGAACACGATCTGCTCGCAGCTGCTCCTGCTCGAGGCCGAGGACCCCGACCGGGACATCAGCCTCTACATCAACTCCCCGGGGGGCTCGGTCACCGACGGGCTGGCCATCTACGACACGATGCAGTTCGTGGGCTGTGACGTCCGGACGATCTGCCTCGGCATGGCGGCCTCCATGGGGCAGTTCCTGCTCTGCGCCGGGGCGACCGGGAAGCGGTTCGCGCTCCCGCACTGCCGGATCCTCATGCACCAGCCGCACACCGGCACGATGCAGGGGCAGGCCTCCGACATCGCGATCCAGGCCGAGCAGATCGTGTACATGAAGCGGATGCTCGCCGAGCGGATCGCGTTCCACACCGGCCAGACCGTCGAGCGGATCGACGCGGACTTCGATCGCGACCGGTGGTTCACCGCCGAGGAGGCCAAGGAGTACGGCTTCATCGACGCGGTCATCGAGAGCCACACGGCGCAGTCGGCCACGCACTAGGTGACCGAGCAGTCGACGGCGCCGCGACCGCAGCGGCGCCCACCGGAGCAGCGCGAGACGAGGATCGTCTCGGCGCGGTCGAGCGTCTGGCGCCGGCTCGAGACGCTCTGGTCGGACCGGGAGCTCGTGACCCACCTCTCCAGGACCGACATCAAGGTCAAGTACAAGAACAGCGCGCTCGGGCTCGTCTGGTCGCTCGTCTCGCCGCTCATGCAGCTGGCGATCTACTACTTCGTGTTCCAGGTCGTGCTGAAGAACGGCGTCCCCGACTTCGTGATCTTCCTCTTCGCCGGGCTGATGGTCTGGAACTTCTTCCAGGGCTCGATCACAACCTCGACGGGGATCATCGTCGAGCGGTCGGGGATCGTGAAGAAGGTCTCGTTCCCCCGCGAGATCCTGCCGCTCTCCGCCGTCGGCGCCCAGGTCGTCTACTTCGTGATGCAGCTGATCCCGATGGCCGCGTTCCTCCTCATCGTCGGGGTGAACCCCGACTGGTCGTTGGCGTGGCTGCTCTTCCCGGCCCTCGCGGCGCTCCTCGTCATGGCATCGGCGCTCAGCGTGCTGTTCTCCGCGCTCAACGTCAAGGCGCGCGACATGAAGCACCTGGTCGAGATCGCGATGATGGCGTGGTTCTGGCTGACGCCGATCGTGTACTCGTTCGAGTACCAGCTCTCGAAGCAGCTGCACAACCTGCACCTCACCTGGCTCTACCTCGCGAACCCGATGACGCCGATCGTGCTCACGTTCCAGCGCGTCTTCTACCCGCACGTCCAGATCGTGAACACCCGGACCGGTGCGCTCGAGACGATCCAGCCCACCTGGCCAGCGACCACGTACGCGCTGCTCGACGTCGCCGTCCTGGTGGTCGGCGCCGCCCTGTTCGTCGGGGCCGTCTCGGTCTTCGGGCGGCTCGAGGGGAACTTCGCGGAGGAGCTCTGATGGGCGTCCCCGCCGTCGAGGTCCAGGGCGTCTCCAAGACCTTCCGCCTCTACCACGAGCGCCGCGCGTCGCTGAAGGAGCGGTTCGTCCACCCTGGCCGGTCCACCTACACGGACCTGGTCGCGCTCGACGACGTCGAGTTCGCCGTCGGCGCTGGCGAAACCGTCGGGATCATCGGCCGCAACGGGTCGGGCAAGTCCACGCTCCTCAAGTGCATCTGCGGCGTGCTCCAGCCGACCTCGGGGCAGGTGCTCGTGCGCGGCTCGCTCTCGGGGCTGCTCGAGCTCG
>Ga0318497_10000372_pt1 | contig 14138 bp, 13 predicted proteins | sample GRESIP109b1f23_FD_203754 | JGI IMG/M metagenome (GOLD analysis project Ga0318497, IMG submission 203754) | Tropical soil microbial communities from Luquillo Experimental Forest, Puerto Rico - GRE.SIPMG.109b1f23 | ecosystem: Environmental > Terrestrial > Soil > Tropical forest > Bulk soil... | reverse complement strand
GCGCCGATCTTGATGGGCTCCTCGGCGAGCGCGCGCGGGGCGGCGATCATCGCCGCGGCCAGGGCGAGCACCCGGAACGTCTTCATGTGCATGGCTCCCTCCGTGGACGTCGTGTCACTCCGTGCGTCACATCGTCTCGAAGCGATCGAGCACCTTGAGTCCAGCGCCGCGCAGCACGTCGATCGCGCGCGCGACCTCGTCGAAGCGGAAGATGATGATGGCGCTCTCGCCGCTCCGCCTCGCCGCCGAGTACATGTACTCGACGTTGATCTCGCTCCGCTTGAGCGCCTGGAGCGTGTCTCGGAGCCCACCGGCCCGATCGGGCACCTCGACCGCGACCACGCGCGTCTTGTCGACGGTGAAGCCGGCCTCCTTGAGGACGGCCCGCGTCAGATCCGGATCGTCCACGATGAGCCGCAAGATGCCGAAGTCCGCCATGTCGGCGAGCGTGATCGCCTTGATGGAGATGCCCTGCCGCGCGAGCGCGTCGGCGACGTCGGCGAGCCCGCCCGAGCGGTTCTCCAGGAAAATCGAGATCTGCGCGACCTCCATGTGCTCTCCCTTCCGGCCGGGACGCGCGGCGCGGTAGGCGCCGCGCGCGGCCCTAGATCTTGCGCTTGTCCGTGACCCGCTTGGCCTTGCCCTCGCTCCGCGCGAGCGTCCGGGGCTCGACGAGCGTCACCTCCGCCCGGATGCCGAGGATCTGCTCGATCTCGTGCTCGATCTCGGCGTGCAGGGACTCGAGCGCGCGGATCTTGTCGGAGAAGACCTCGGGCGTGACCTCGACCTGGACCTCCATGTTGTCGAGCCCGTGCTCGCGGGTGAGGACGATGTGGTAGTGCGGCAGCGTCCCCTTGAGCCGGAGCAGGGCCGCCTCGACCTGCGAGGGGAAGACGTTCACGCCGCGGATGATGAACATGTCGTCCGAGCGCCGCTCGATGCGCCGGATTCGGCGCAGGGTGCGGCCGCAGGCGCACGTCGCGCTCGCGAGCGTCGTCACGTCGCGGGTGCGGTAGCGGATCATCGGCATCGCCTGCTTCGAGAGCGTGGTGAGGACGAGCTCGCCCTCGGCACCTTCCGGCAACACCTCGCCGGAGTCCGGGTCGATGATCTCCGGGTAGAAGTGGTCCTCGAAGACGTGGAGCCCGTCCTGGTGGGTGCACTCGGCGGCGATCCCGGGGCCGATGATCTCGGAGAGCCCGTAGATGTCGTAGCCGCGGATGCCGGTGTCCTCCTGGATGCGCTGGCGCATCGCCTCGCTCCAGGGCTCCGCCCCGAAGACGCCGACGCGCATCTTCGAGAAATCGACCTTCATCTCCTTGCCGCGCTCGACGAGGTGCAAGAAGTAGGAGGGCGTGCAGCAGATCGCGGTGGCCCCGAAGTCCTGCATCACCATGAGCTGCCGCTCGGTGTTGCCACCGCTGATGGGGATGACGGTCGCCCCGAGCGCCTCCGCGCCGTAGTGGGCGCCGAGCCCGCCGGTGAAGAGGCCGTACCCGTAGGCGTTCTGGATGACGTCGCCGCGGTGGAGCCCGTAGCACGCGAAGGCGCGCACCATCACCTGCTTCCAGACCTCGATGTCGGCCTGGGTGTACGCGACGACGATGGGCTTGCCGGTCGTGCCGGAGGAGGCGTGGAGCCGGACGATCTCCTCCATCGGGCTCGCGAACAGTCCGAAGGGGTACGTGTCGCGCAGATCGGCCTTGACCGTGAAGGGCAGCTTCCCGAGGTCCTCGAGCCTCGTGATGGACTCGGGGGTGAGGCCGCGCACCTCCATCCGGTGGCGGAAGAACGCCACGCGCGCGTACGCCCGCTCGACGATCGAGCGCAGCCGCTTGAGCTGGAGCTCCGCGAGCTGCTTGCGGGGCAGGTAGTCGGGAGCACTCGCGGGGTGGAACCCGCCCGTCGGATCGTTCCAGGTGTTCAAGGCCGACCTCCTCGCTCGGGCACCGGGGGCGCCCGCCGTGACCGCGTTCAGGAGCTCTCCACTACCTCGCCCGGCCGCACCGCCCTCTCCGCTAGACCGCCGCGCCGCTCGGCCTCGCGGAGGCGCTCGCCGAGCGCGCACGGCCCGTCGCGAACGCCTGCTCGTTGACGGCGTGGAGCCGCTCCGGCAGCGCGGCCCTCACCGCCTCGAGGAACGCCGCCTCCGGGATCGCGAGGTGATGGCTCAGCGCGCCGAGCAGCGCGACGTTGAGGCTGCGGCGGTTCGCCAGGTCCTCCTCGCGCACGAAGTCGGGGGCGATGAGCACGCCGGCGGGGCGGAGCAGCGGCCGCGTCACCTCGACCTCCGAGGGTGCGAGCACGAGCAGGAAGTCCGCCGCGCCGCGCGGCACCATCGGCGACAGCACCTTCTCCCCGAACCGCACGTCCGAGGTGACCGAGCCGCCGCGCTGGCTCATCCCGTGGACCTCGGCCTTCTTCACGTCGAAGCCGGCGCGCACGGCCGCGTCGCACAGGATCTCGGCCGCCTTGATGACCCCCTGCCCGCCGAGGCCCGCCAGGACGACGTTCGTCACGTGCCCGCTCATGTGCCCACCTCCAGCCCACAGCCGCCGCAGCCCGCCGCCATGCGCCCGGCGTTCTCCTTGTCCCACTTGCGGATGTCCGCCGCCGCGAGCACACAGGGGCGCCGCGACACGATGACCGAGAGCTGGGGCTTGGAGAGCTTCTCGACGAGGAGCTTCTCGAACCCGGCGGGATCGGCGAAGGCGTCCATCACCACCGCGTCGACCCCCATCGCCCGGACGAGACCCTCGATCGAGACGTGGCCGGCCGGGCCGTGCTCCAGGGAGCGCCCGGTGGCGGGGTGCTCTTGCTGGCCGGTCATGGCGGTGATCCCGTTGTCGAGCACGATGACGACGTGCCCGAGCGGCGGCGGGTTGTAGACCATCTCCATCACGCCCGAGACTCCGGAGTGGATGAAGGTCGAGTCCCCGATGATCGAGACGACCCGCTTCGCCTGCTCGGGCGGGAGCACGTGGCGCAGGCCCAGCCCCACGCCGAGGGAGGCGCCCATCGCGACGCAGGTGTCCATCGCCCGGTAGGGCTCCATCACGCCGAGCGTGTAGCAGCCGATGTCTCCCGCCACGATGCAGTCGAGCTTGTGCAAGGTGGCGTAGACGGGGTGGTACGGGCACGACGGGCAGAGCTCGGGCGGCTTGCCCTTCGGCGGCGGAGGCTCCGGCGAGACATCGCGCGCCAGGATCCGCTTCACGCGGTTCACGTCCAGCTCGCCGAAGCGGTACATCTCGGGCTTCGACTCGACGGCGATGCCGGCGGCCCGGAGGGCCTCGGCGATGACGGGATCGCCCTCCTCGACGACGACGCAGCGCTCCACCCGCGCCGCGAAGGCGCGGAGGCGCTCGATCGGCAGCGGGTGAACGAGGCCGAGCTTGAAGTAGCTCGCCGCCGGAGCCACCTCGCAGGCGTGGAGGTAGGAGACGCCGTCGGTGATGATCCCGAGGGCGGGGTCACCGTCGGTGACGACGTTCAGATCCGACGTCTCCGCGAAGGCCGCGATCTCGGCGAGCTTCGCGCGCAGCCTGCGGTGGGCGGGCCGCGCGAACGCCGGGACCATCACGCGCCCAGGGATGTCGCGCTCGAAGAACGGCCGCGGCGCCGGCAGGGGGCTCGCGCGCCGATGGACGAGCGACTTCGAGTGACACACGCGCGTCGTCATCCGGAACAGCACCGGGAGCTTCCAGCGCTCGGACAGCTCGACCGCGTCGAAGAAGAGGTCGTAGGCCTCCTGCGCGTCGGCCGGCGAGATCATCGGGATGCCGGCGGCAATCGCGTAGCGGCGGTTGTCCTGCTCGTTCTGCGAGGACGCCATGCCGGGATCATCGGCCGTCACCACGACGAGCGCGCCCGAGACGCCGGTGTAGGCCGCGGTGAAGAGCGGATCGGCGGCGACGTTCAGCCCGACGTGCTTCATCGTGACGAGCGCGCGTGCGTTGCCGTACGCCGCGCCGAGCGCGACCTCGAGCGCGACCTTCTCGTTCGGCGCCCAGCGCGCGTTTCCGCCCAGCGCGCCGAGCGCCTCGAGGATCTCGGTCGAGGGCGTACCGGGGTATCCGGTGCCGAGCGCGATGCCGGAGTCACGCGCGGCGAGGGCGACCGCCTCATCTCCGGACAGAAGCTTCTTCTCGATCGCGTTCATCGCATTCGGCTCCGGCGTGAGAGGTACGTCGGCATTCTGGTACGCATTTACTTGTATGTCTAGTCGCACCCCAAAGGAGGTGACTCTGGGGCCTGCAGCGCGATTCTCGCGAGCGGGGCGCTACGCCTTCGCGGCCCGGTTCCGCGCTCGAGCTACTCCACGTCAGCGTCGCGCGCGCGACGTCCGCTCTGCCCTGGGTGAACGGGAAGGAGCGGTCCCGGGAGTGGGAGCTCGGAGGGCCTCGCCCATGCGCGCGATGCCGACGCGGATGGCGTCCGCGCTCGCGGCCGCGTAGCTCAGGCGAAAGAACCCGCGCTCCGCCTCGGCCGGAAACCACGCGCGACCCGGGTTCACCTGGACCGAGCGCTCCATGCAGGCTCGCGCGAACGCGACCTCGTCCACCCCCTCGGGCAACCTGAGCCAGAGGACGAATCCACCCTTGGGGATGACGTCGAGCCTGACCTGCGGCAGGTGATCTCGCACCGCTTGCACGGCGGCGTCTCGCCGCGCTCGCAGGACGCTCCGCAGCGCCTTGAGGTGACGAGCCCACGCCGGAGAGCTGACCAGCTCGAGGGCCGTCTCCTGCATGGGCCCAGCGACGAACAGGTCGCCCACCACGGCCTCCGTCCGAAGCCTCACGCTCGCGGGCCCCCGGGCGCGCACGGCGGCGACGCGCAGCCCCGAAGCCGCGGGCTTCGTCAGCGATCGCACGTACACCACGTGCCCCTCGTCGGCGGCGGCGAGCGGTGGCGGCGCGGTCCCCTCGATGGCGAGGTCCCGCGCGGCGTCGTCCTCCACGATGAACGCACCGACGCGTTGGGCGACCTCGAGCACGGCAGCCCGTCGATCCGCTGGCAGCGTCGCTCCAGTCGGGTTGGCGTAGGTCGGCTGGCACGCGAACACGCGCGCGCCGGAAGCCTTGAACGCGGCCTCGAGCAGATCGGGCCGAACCCCGTCCGCGTCCGTCGGCACCGGCACGGCCCTCAGCCCCAGGGCGCGCAACGCGGCCAGCGTGCCGAGATGCGCGGGCGACTCGACGAGCACCGGCGCGCCCGGCGCCGCCAGCGAGCGAAAGATCGTCGACAGCGCCGCCTGTCCGCCCGGCACGATCAGGATGTCCTCCGCGCTCGCGTCGCCGAGCTGCCGGGCGAACCAGACGCGGAGCGCTTCGATGCCCTCGGTCGGCACGCGGTCCCAGGCGCCGGGCCGGCGGGCCGCGCGCGCCATGGCGCTCGCCAGGGCGCCGAAGGGCTGCGCCTCCATGTCGAGGTAGCCGCTGCCGAGGGGAACCACGCCGGGGCGCGGCGGCGCGAACAGGTCGTGAAACTCGTCGAGCACGGGCGGGCTCGGCCCGAGCACCACCGCCTGCCAGCCGTGATCGACGCTGGCCGGTCTCGCGCGGCGCTCCGCCACGAACGCGCCGTGGCCGGGCCGCGTGAAGACGAGGCCCTCCTGCGTGAGCCGGGTGAGCGCGTGCTGCACGGTGATGGGGCTCACCTGGTAGCGCGTGACCAGGCTGCGCGTGGTAGGCAGCCGATCGCCTGGTCGCAACTCCGCCGTGATTATTCGCTTGAGGTCGGCGTACACCCGTTCGGTCGACGACGCCGCTTTCGCCCGGCCCGGCATTGCGCTATCGCCCTGCATGAGAGCGTACGATAGCGCTACTGTCGGCACCACGCGAGGCGACCGTCACGGCTGCAGGATCGCCGTGCGCCAGGCCTCGCCGGACGCGATTCGCTCGTAGCGAACCCGCTCGTGGAGGCGGTCGGGCCGGCTCTCCCAGAACTCCATCACCTCGGGGAGGACCCGGTAGCCGCCCCAGGTCGGCGGCCTCGGAACGTCGCAGCCGCGGCACTCGCGCTCGAGCTGCTCCACCCTCGCCAGCAGCGTCGCGCGCGCGTCGAGCGCGGCGCTCTGCTGCGACGCCGCGGCCGCGAGCTGCGAGCCGCGCGGCCGCGACCGCCAGTAGGCGTCGCTCTCCTCGGCGGAGATCCGCTCGACCGCGCCCTCGACCCGCACCTGGCGCGGGGGCCAGGGCCAGTAGAAGAGGAGCGCGGCGCGAGGGTTCGCCTCCAGCTCGGAGGCCTTCCGGCTCAGGTAGCTCGTGAAGAACACGAAGCCCTGTTCCGAGGCGCTCTTCACGAGCACGGTCCGGGCGGAGGGGCGCCCGTCGTGGGTGGCGGTCGCGAGCGTGGCGGCGTTCGCCTCCGGGAGCTCGCCGCCCGCGGCCCAGGCCACCACCCTCCAGAGGGCGCCCCGCAGGCGAGACATCCGCTGCCGGTCGGTCGATCCCGCCGGGACGCCGGAGCGGTGGGCCTCGTGCTGCCATCGCCTGAAGAGCTCGATCGGATCGCGATCCACGGATGAACTCTATGTCACGACACACCGGCGCGGGCTCTTCTATCGCGCGCATCCGTGCCCGTCCTCGTTCGCGAAACGCTCGGGCAGGCCCCTGTCGCCGGGACATGAGGCGCTCGTGTCGCAGCCGGGGCGCAGATTGACGCCGCCGCGCCGCCGCGCCCGTGCTAAGAGCGACGCGGCCCCATGGGAACGACGAACGACTGGCCGTCGCGCGTCCTCGCCCGCGTCGTGCGGCTGCGGGTGCTCATGCTCGTGGCGTACGCCGCCCTCGTCCCGGTGGCGGCGTTCCTCGCGACGCGCATCCCGAGCGAGGGGGCCATCGACCGGCTGATGGTGCCGAGCGACCCCGACTACGCGGCGACCCGGGCCTTCCAGCACATCTTCCCCGAATCGCAGCTCGTGCTCCTCGTCTTCGAGGCGGCCGATCCGTTCTCTCCGGCGTCGATCGCGCGGGTGGAGCGCGCCAAGGCTGCGCTCCGCGACGTGCCGCACGTGAGCGGCTTCTCGATCCTCGACGCGCTCCGCCGCGCGAGGCCCGGCGCGAGCCCGGCCGAGCTCCGCGACCTGGCGCTCGGGACGCGCTTCTTCCGGGGTCAGGGCCTCGTCGGCGACGGGTTCCTCACGCTGATCGTCTCGCTCGACGTGCGCGGGCCGGCCGAGCGCGACGCGGCGCTCGCCGCGGTCGACGCCGCCCTGGCGCGCAGCGACGTCGGTCCGGTCCGCAAGGTGGGGGCCCCGTACGTCACCTCGTGGCTGGAGCGGCAGTCGTCGTCGGCGTCGGCGCGCGCGTTCCCGGTGTTCGCCGTCCTGCTCGTGGCGATCACCCTCTTCCTGTACCGCTCGTGGCGCGCGCTCGTCGCGATCGTCCTCGCGCTCGGCGCGGCGGTGGCGCTCGGCGTCGGGGCCGGCGCGCTCCTCGGCTTCAGCTTCACCGTCGTCTCGGCCCTCGTGCCGCTCACGATCCTCGTCACGACGCTGGCGATGCTCGTCTACCTGCACTCGCGCTACGTGGATCGCCCCGCCGGCGTCCCGCTCGAGGAGCACCACGTGGCGGCGCTGCGGAACAAGCTCCTCCCGGTGACGGCCTCGGCGGTCGCGGCGGCGGTGGGGTTCGCCGCGCTGGCGGTCTCGCGCATCCGGCCCATCCGCGAGATGGGCATCTGGACGGCGCTCGGCGTGATGATCGCGTGGGTCGTCGCGTTCACCCTCTTCCCCGCGCTGCAGCGCGTCCTGCGGACGCCCACGCGCGGCACCGCCGCGGGCCACGGTGCGCTGCAGGCGTGGCTCGCGCGGACGATCCCGCCCTTCAGCTACCGCCATCGCTGGCCACTGGTCGGAGCGGTGGGCGCCCTCTGCGCCGCGGGCGTGGTGGCCGTGTTCGGGCTGCCGGGGGTGATCCGCGGCATGTCGGTCCGCGTCGACAGCCTCGACTACCTCGATCCGTCCACGCCGCTGTACCGGGACCTGGCGTGGTTCCGCGAGCACGTCACCGACCTGAACATCGCGCGCGTCTGGATCCACCTTCCGCAGCCGACGGCGGCCGATCCCGAGGTGCTGCAGGGGATCGACCGCTTCCAGGACGCGCTGGAGGCCGCGCCCGACGTCACGGGGGTGAGCGGGCCCGCGACGCCGCTGCGGCTCCGCCGGTACCTGAGCGGCCAGGGCGAGGCGCTCCCGCGCGACCGGGCGGGCTTCGCGCGCGCCGCCGCCGACGTCGAGCAGCTCCTCCTCACCGAGCCCGACCTGCGGACCTTCATCGACGTGAACGGCCTGTCCGACCTGCAGATCACCGTGCTCTTCCGGCACGGCGACGCGGCGGGCTACGCCGCGATGGCCGGCCGCATCCGGGCCGCGTGGGACTCGGTGCGCGCCTCCTCGCCCGCGCTCCGCGGCGCCGAGCTGCGCGTGGTGGGCGAGGCGCTCCTCCAGCAGAAGCTCGGCGAGAGCCTGGTGCCCACGCTCGCCGAGAGCTTCGTGCTCACGGTCGTGCTCATCTTCAGCGTCTTCCTGCTGCTGTTCCGCAGCGGGGTGGAGCGTCTGCTCGCGCTCATCCCGTCGCTGTTCGCGCTGCTCGCGACGTTCCTCGGGATGCGCGTGCTCGCCGTCCCGCTGAACGTCGCCACCATCATCATCGCGACGACCGTCCTCGGCACGACGGAGAACGACCAGATTCACTTCTTCCACCACATGCACGAGCGCGCCGGCGCGGGCATCGAGGAGCGCATCCGCCACGCGCTGCGGGTGTCGGGCCAGGCCATCGTGTTCGCCACCCTCATCAACGTGGCCGGGTTCCTCGGCCTGGCGCTCTCGACCTTCCCGCCGCTGCGCCAGTTCGGGACCATGACGGCGGCCGCGTTCCTGCTCGCGCTCGTCGCCGACTTCACCGCGCTGCCTGCGGCGCTGTGGATCGCGTCGGGCGAGCGCCCGGCGGATCCGCCCCCCGCGGGCTGACGCGACGCGACAGCGGACCGCGCCGGTCACTCCTTCGGCGAGCCCCCGAGTATCCGCGCCCCCGCGCGTCGCCACTGCACATCGTCATGGGATGCCTGCGCCCGCGGGCCGGACATGGACGAGCCTGCGCCTGCTCGCCGCGGTCGCCGTGCTCGGGGTTTGCCTCTACTACCTCGCGCGGCGGATCGAGCCGGCCCTGCTCGGGCGGGCGCTCGCGAGGGCGGACTACCACCTCGTGCTCGTCATGACCTCGGCGCACCTCGCCCTGTTCCTCTCGATCAAGACGTGGCGATGGCAGATCATGCTGGCGCCGATCCGGCATCTCCCGCTCACGAGGCTCTACCAGTACTGCCTCGCCGGCTGCGCCATCACGAACCTGTTCCCGGCGCGCGCCGGCCAGGCGGTGCGGGTCGTCCTCCTGCGACGCGATGCGGTGCCGGTGACGAGCTCGATCGGCGTCCTCGCGCTCGAGGAGATCAGCAACGCGGCCGTCCTCGGGCTGCTGTGCCTGCCGCTCCCGTTCCTGCTCTCGTTGCCGGTGCGCGTCCACTTCACGCTGGGCTTCGTGACAGGGGGCGCGGCCGTCGCGCTCGGCGTCCTGGTGTGGCTCGCTCTCGCTGGCCGCGCCCGCCCGGGCGGACTGCTCCGCCGCATCTCCGAGGGCCTGGCCGTCCTCGGCCGGGGGCGCGCGGCCCTCGCCGTGCTGGGGCTGACCGTCGCGATGTGGCTCGTCGACCTCGGCCAGATCGCGCTCGCCATGTGGGCGGTCGGGGTGCCGCCCTCGTACGCCGGAGTCGCGCTGGTGCTCCTGCTCGTGAACGTCACCAACGCGCTCCCCGTCACGCCCGGCCAGGTGGGCCTGTTCGAGGCGGGCGCCACCGCCGCCTGCGTCGCCATCGGTGCCACGCCGGAGCAGGGCCTGGCGGTGGGCGTGCTCTACCACTTCACGCAGCTCATCCCGGAGACGGTCATCGGCCTCTCGGTGCTCGGCCGCGGCGCCCTCGGCCGGACGTGGCGCGCGGCGCGCGTCGAGGCCGCGTCCGAGAGTTGAGAGCCCATGAAGGCCATGGAAGTGAACGTCCCAGCCCCGTCGCAGCACGCTCCCCTCGTGGCGCCGCCCTCCGCGCCACCGCTGCCGCGCGCCGCCTGGCTCCGGCACGGGCCGTTCCTGGCGCACCTCGTGGTCACCCGGCGTTGCAACCTGTCCTGCGCCTACTGCAACGAGTACGACCGCACGTCGTCGCCGGTGCCGCGGGAGGCGCTCGAGCAGCGGCTCGCGAAGCTGCGTCAGCTCAGGACCTGGATGGTGTGCCTCACCGGCGGCGAGCCGACCCTGCACCCGGACCTCGTGCGCCTGGTCGCCCGGATGAAGGAGCTCGGGATCCGCCGCCGGCAGATGATCACGAACGGCTACCGGATGACCCGGCGCCTCGTCGAGGAGCTCAACGGCGCCGGGCTCACCGACCTGCAGATCAGCGTCGATGGCGTGCGCCCGAACTCGACGACGGTCAAGGTGCTCGACCGGCTGCGCGGCCGGCTCGAGCTGCTGGCCGCCGCGGCCCGCTTTCGAGTCGTGGTGAGCGCCGTCGTCGGCAGCGCTCCTCCCTCGGAGGCGCTGGAGGTGGTCAGGTTCACTCAGCGCGTGGGGCTCACGCCGCGCATCATCCTGCTCCACGACGGGTCGGGGCAGCTCCGGCTCGGGCCGGACGAGCTCGCCGCGTTCGCCGAGGTGAAGCGCCTGCTCGGGCGCCGCGGTCGTGAGTCCGCCGACTACCGGCAGCGGCTGATCGATGGCGGAGCGGCCCCGTTCCGGTGCCGGGCGGGCGCGCGGTACCTCTACGTCGACGAGCGGGGGGACGTCCGCTGGTGCAGCCAGACCCCCGCGCTGTTCTCGAAGCCGCTCGCCGAGTACGGGCTCGACGACCTCACCCGGCAGTTCGACACGCCGAAGCCGTGCGCGGTCGGGTGCACGGTCGGGTGCGCGCGGAGCGCCTCCGCGTACGACGGGTGGCGGCCCCAGGGGTCTCGGCAGGCGACCACGCCGGACCGAGGGTAGAGCCTGCCGCCGCATGAGTACCGAGGCGCTGGGCGGAGGCGACGCCGGCCTGCGTAGCCCACACGCGCGTACCCCGGCCGCCCTGTCCTGCTTCCGTTTGCGGACGATTTCGCTATCGTCCACGCACCGTCACACCACGAGGCAGCTCGCACGGGAGAAACGGCATGCTCTTCGTCTTCGGGACGCGCGGAACGACGTTCGCTGGGCCGCGGAAGAAGGGGATCCCTTGCCGCGTCTGCGGTCAGGACGAGCACGTGACGTCGGGTGCGCTCCGCTACTTCCACGTGTTCTTCGTCCCGATCTTCCCGACCAAGAAGCAGCTGGCCATGCAGTGCGTGCACTGCAAGAAGGCGCTCGTCGGCGACGAGATCCCGGAGCGGACCCGCCACGAGATCGCGGCGCTCGTCTTCCCGAGGCGGCGCACGGCCCCCATGTTCAGTGGGACGATCGCCGCGGCGCTCCTGGTCCTCTTCGTCGCGACCGTCGGCAAGGCGGAGTCGGACCGCCAGGCGTCGTATCTCCGCAGCCCGGCTGCCGGCGACTGCTACGTGGTGACGCTGGCCGGGATCGGGCGGAGCACCGACGCGGCGCACCCATACGGCATCCTGCAGGCGGCGAGCGTGACGGACGGCCAGGTGCGGCTCCGCGTGGCGAGCCACGCCTTCGCTTCTGGGACCGGGGCGCTGAAGGCGCTCCGCAACGGAGCGACCGCGGAGGGGGCCTTTTTCGCCCCAGCCACCCTCGCGCTCTCCGTCGAGGAATTGCAGCGCCTCAAGTCGAGCGGCGCGATCTACTCCGTGAAGCGGCCTTGAGCTGGCGCCGCGCGCGGTGCTACGGCGCCGCGGCGGAGACCTTCAGCTCCGCGATCCGCTCCTCGAGCCAGGATCGCGCCGGGCCCGCGTCGACGCCGAAGGACTCCAGCCCCGGGAACACCACCTCCTCGAGCGCGTGCGTGAAGACCTCGCGCTTCAAGGCGTGGGGGAGGACGCCGTGCTCCAGGAGCGCCGCGTCCTCGCGCTCGTCCGGAGCGGGCCGGAACAGGCCCCGCTCCATGCTCCCCCGGAGCATCGCGGGGACGAGCGGTGACAAGAAGGAGGTGACGCCCTGCCGGTACTCGCTCGCGAGGTGCGCCCACCCGAGACGGCTGTGGTGCACCTCGTCGGCAGCGAGCTCCTGCAGCGTGCGGCGCATCCGGCCGCGCGGAGCCGCGTCGAGGAGCGTCGTGAGGACGGCCATGCTCTCGGTCTCGGTGATGCAGCACGCCGCGACGAGCTCGTAGAGCACTCGCCCCCGGAGGGAAAGCCCGGCCGGCGCGATCTCGGCGGCGGCCAGCGGAGCGGGAGCCGGATCGTGTTCCCCGTACTCGCGTGCCCACTCCGCGCAGCGCTCGGCGTGACGGGCCTCGTCGCGGGCGCTGCGGGCGGCGAGCGCGACGATGTCCGGCGCCGCGCCGACGGCGGCGAGCTGCTCCTCGAGCCGCCTGAAGCGCGCGTGCGCCTCGAGCTCGACCCGCCGCCGGAACCGCCAGGCGTCCCCGGCGATGCGTCTCAGCTCCTGGGCGCGGCCGGCCGTGCTCACCACCCCGGCGTACCACCGCCGCCGTCTTCCGGTTCGCCGCGCGGAGCTCCGACGTCGCCCCGGTGGACCACGGCCGCGGCCGCGGCCGCGAGCACCGCCCCGCCCACGACGAGCACGCGAAAGAGTTTCACCATCCGGCCTCGTGGGGAGTTCGCGGCCTTCTCGATGGGGGTATCGTCCACGGCGTCACCTCGTCTCGTTTGGCGGCTCGTCATGAAGACATCACACGCTCGCTGCGCGTTATGGCCGGGGCTGCCCCCACACGGGCGCCGAGCTCAGGGGCTATGAGGAAATTCCCGGACCGAGCCAGGCGAGCGAGGACGCGAGCAGTCCCTACGAGGAGCGCTGCCGCTGCGCCTCGGCGCGCAGGCGCTCCTCCTGCTCCCGGAGCTCGGGCGTGAGCTCCTTCCCGAAGTCGTCGGCCTCGAACACGGGACGGATCTCGACCTCCGTCCCGCCGTCGAAGGGCGCGCGCTTCAGCCATTCGACCGCCTCCGCCATCGACTTCACCTGCCACAGCCAGAACCCCGCGACGAGCTCCTTCGTCTCGGCGAATGGACCATCGAGGACGGTCCGCTCGCTCCCCGAGAACTTCACCCGCTTTCCCTTCGAGGTGGGGTGCAGGCCTTCGCCTGCGAGCATGACGCCCGACTTGACCAGCTGCTCGTTGAACTTCCCCATCTCGGTCAGGATCTTCTGGTCGGGCATCTGACCCGCTTCCGACTCCTTGCTCGCCTTCACGATCACCATCACGCGCATCTCGGTACCCCTTCCGTGCAGGGTGGACGCCTCGGCCTGGATTGGCGCGACCGCCCGCCTCTGACCTGTGACGAACGAGAACGGGCCCGATCGACACGCCGGCGACGTCCGTTCCGGGGCCGTCGGTTATCGCCGCCGATGGAGCCCAGGCCAGGACCGTTTGGGGGCGGCTGGAGCAACCCATCCCGCCGCTTGCGCGCCTGGTCGCGCCGGCGCGCGCTCACCACGTGCACGAGGTCGCCACCGCCTCGAGCGCGGGGGCCGACCGAGGCCATGAGGCGCCGGCGTGCCCCGCGTTCGCCCCGGCCGTCCGGGTGGCGCGCAGGTGGCCGGCGTCGTCGTACCAGGCCTCGAGGAGCTCGCCGCCGCGGCGCTCGCTCAGCTTGACCACGCGCCCGCCGCGCGCGACGAGCGCGACGCGCTGGATCAGGGCACCGCCGCAGCGGAGCTCGCGGCGCTCCTCGGTGAGCTCGCCGACGGCGGCTCGGCGCTCCACCTCGCGGATGATCTGCGACGCGTCGCCTGCGTCCGCGGTTGCGGACTCGCCAGTGGCGCCGGCCACGCGCCGTTCCGCCTTCCGGGCTGGCATCGGCTCCCCGGCGCTTTCCGGGGCGACCTCCCGCGACGCGGCGGCGGGCGGTGCGGCCATCGTCCGCGGCGGCGCGGCGGGCGCCGCGGCCACGGCCGCCGGAGGCTCGCCCTCGCGCCGGGCGCGCGCGGGCGCTGAAGGCGCCGGTGCCGTTCTTGGTGCGGCCGCGGTCGTGCGCTGGG
>Ga0318497_10000371_pt1 | contig 14173 bp, 15 predicted proteins | sample GRESIP109b1f23_FD_203754 | JGI IMG/M metagenome (GOLD analysis project Ga0318497, IMG submission 203754) | Tropical soil microbial communities from Luquillo Experimental Forest, Puerto Rico - GRE.SIPMG.109b1f23 | ecosystem: Environmental > Terrestrial > Soil > Tropical forest > Bulk soil... | reverse complement strand
GCTACAGACCCGCGCCCGGGGAGATCCCCGAATCACCGGGTGTGTACCGGTTCCGCGACGAGCGCGGCCGGGTCATCTACGTCGGGAAGGCCAAGTCGCTGCGGCAGCGGCTGAACCAGTACTTCGCCGACTTCACCGCCCTGCACCCGCGCACCCAGGCGATGCTCACCACGGCGGCCAAGGTCGACTGGACGGTCGTGAAGACCGAGGTCGAGGCGCTGCAGCTGGAGTACTCCTGGATCAAGGAGTTCGACCCCCGGTTCAACGTCAAGTACCGCGACGACAAGAGCTACCCCTACCTCGCCGTGACCATGGACGAGGAGTTCCCCCGGGTCATGGTCATGCGCGGCGCCAAGCGGAAGGGCACCCGGTACTTCGGCCCCTACAGCCACGCCTGGGCGATCAGGGAGACGGTCGACACGCTGCTGCGCGTCTTCCCGGTCCGGACCTGCTCGGGCGGGGTGTTCAAGCGGGCCGGGCAGATCGGCCGGCCCTGCCTGCTCGGGTACATCGGCAAGTGCAGCGCGCCGTGCGTGAAGCGGGTGAGCGCCGAAGAGCACCGGGAGCTGGCCGAGGACTTCTGCGACTTCATGTCCGGGCAGACGGCCCGCTTCATCAAGAAGCTGACCGCGGACATGAAGGCGGCCTCCGACGCCGAAGAGTACGAGCGGGCGGCCCGCCTGCGCGACGACGTCAAGGCCCTGGAGCGGGCCCTGGAAAAGCAGGCGGTGGTCCTCGGCGACGGCACCGACTGCGACGTGATCGCCCTCGCCGAGGACCAGCTCGAGGCCGCCGTCCAGGTCTTCTACGTGCGCGGCGGGCGGATCCGCGGCCAGCGCGGCTGGGTGCTGGAGAAGGTCGAGGAGGTCACCACCGCCGGCCTGGTCGAGCACTTCCTCGGCCAGTTCTACGGCGAGTCCGCCCCGGACGCGGTGAACTCGGGCATCCCGCGCGAGGTGCTCGTCCCCGAACTGCCCCCCGACCCCGAGTCGATGACGGTCTGGCTCAGCGAGCGGCGCGGCGGGCCGGTGCAGCTGCGAGTGCCGCAGCGGGGCGACAAGAAGGCCCTCGCGGAGACCGTGGCGCGCAACGCCAAGGAGGCGCTCGCCCTGCACAAGACACGGCGGGCCAGCGACCTGACCACGCGCAGCCAGGCGCTGCACGAGATCCAGGAGGCGCTGAACCTGGCCGACGCGCCGCTGCGCATCGAGTGCTACGACGTGTCCAACCTGCAGGGCACGCACGTGGTCGCCTCGATGGTCGTCTTCGAGGACGGCCTGGCCCGCAAGAGCGAGTACCGCCGGTTTTCCATCAAGGGCTTCGACGGCTCCGACGACATCTCCGCGATCCGCGAGGTGATCACCCGCCGGTTCCGCCGTTACCTGGCCGAGCGGGAGGAGACCGGCGAGCTGGACATGCTGGGCGACCCCGAGGCGAGGGAAGAGCAAAACCACTTTTCTTCCGAACGGGCCGTGAGTACTGCCCAGCGCAAGTTCGCTTACCCCCCGAACCTGGTCGTCGTGGACGGCGGCGCGGGCCAGGTGGCCGCCGCCGCCGGGGCCCTCGCCGAGCTCGGCATCGACGACGTGGCGGTCTGCGGCCTGGCCAAGCGGCTCGAAGAGGTGTGGCTGCCGGGGGAGGACTACCCGGTGATCCTGTCCCGCAGCAGCGAGGGGCTCTACCTGTTGCAGCGGGTGCGGGACGAGGCGCACCGGTTCGCGATCACCTATCACCGCGCCAAGCGCGGCAAGGCGGCGACGGCGTCCGCGCTGGACGCGGTGCCGGGCCTGGGCCCGGCCCGGCGGGCGGCGCTGCTGAAGAAGTTCGGGTCGGTGAAGGCGATCTCCGCGGCGTCCGCCGACGAGATCGCGTCGGTGCCGGGGATCGGGCCGCGGCTCGCGGAGACGATCGCCGCCGCGGTACGGGGTCATTCCAGGGGACAGTCATGACGTCTGAAACGAACGTGGAGCGCGCCGGCCACGGCGCGCCCGACATCGTGATCATCACGGGCATGTCCGGCGCGGGCCGGTCGACCGCGGCCAAGTCCCTGGAGGACCTCGGCTGGTACGTGGTCGACAACCTGCCGCCGTCGCTGCTGCCGACCATGCTCGACCTCGCGGACCGTGCCGCGCTGGCGGGCATCGCCGCGATCGTCGACGTGCGGTCGCGGGCGCTGCCCACCGACTTGAAGACGGCGATCTCCTCGCTCGGCGCGCGCGGCGTCTCCCCGCAGGTGGTGTTCCTCGAGGCGTCCGACGGGGCGCTCGTGCGCCGGTTCGAGAACGTGCGCCGCCCGCACCCGATGCAGGGCTCGGGCACGATCGTCGACGGCATCGCCGCCGAGCGCGAGCTGCTGCGCGATGTGCGCGGCGACTCCGACATCGTGCTCGACACCTCGTCGCTGAACGTGCACGAGCTGCGCGCCCGGATGCACCACTACTTCGGCGGGGACTCGGTGACGGGGCTGCGGCTGAACATCGTGTCGTTCGGCTACAAGTACGGGCTGCCGGTGGACGCGGACCTGGTCGCCGACTGCCGGTTCCTGCCCAACCCGCACTGGGTGCCCGAGCTGCGGCCGTTCACCGGACGGGACGCGCCGGTGCGCGACTACGTGCTCAGCCTGCCGGGCGCGTCGGCGTTCCTGTCGGCCTACCTGCAGGTGCTCGAGGTGTCGCTGGCCGGGTTCGAGCGGGAGGGCAAGCGCTACGTGACGCTCGCGATCGGGTGCACCGGCGGCAAGCACCGCTCGGTCGCGATCGCGGAGCAGCTCGCCGCCCGGCTGCCCGGCCGGGACGTGACGGTATCCCACCGTGACCTGGGGCGGGAGTGATCCATTGGGGTTGAAGGTCGTCGCCCTCGGCGGCGGGCACGGGCTCGCGGCGTCGCTGTCCGCCCTGCGCCGGGTGACGGACGACGTCACGGCCGTCGTCACCGTCGCCGACGACGGCGGGTCGTCCGGGCGGCTGCGCCAGGAGTTCGGCGTGCTGCCGCCGGGCGACCTGCGCAAGGCGCTCGCCGCGCTGTGCGGTGACGACGAGTGGGGAACGACGTGGTCCCGGGTGGTGCAGCACCGTTTCGGCGGCGACGGCGACCTCGCCGGGCACTGCCTCGGCAACCTGCTGATCGCCGGCCTGTGGGACCTGCTCGGCGACCCGGTCGCCGGCCTGGACTGGGTGGGCCGGCTGCTGCGGGTCACCGGCCGGGTGCTGCCGATGGCCGCGGTGCCGCTGGAGATCGTCGCCTCGGTGGAAGGCGTCGACCCGGCCTTCCCCGAGGTCGTGTCGGTCGTGCGCGGCCAGGCCTCGGTCGCCGTGACGCCCGGCCGGGTCCGGTCGATCTCGCTGGTCCCGCGGGATCCCCCGGCGGTGCCGGAGGCGGTCGAGGCCGTGCTGTCCGCGGACTGGGTGGTGTTCGGCCCGGGATCGTGGTTCACCAGCGTGCTGCCGCACCTGCTCGTGCCGTCGCTGCGCGCGGCGCTGGCGTCGACGCAGGCCCGCCGTCTGGTGGCGCTGAACCTGGTGCCGCAGCCGGGGGAGACCGAGGGATTTTCGCCGCACCGGCATCTGGAAGTTCTCGCCGACCACGCGCCATCATTGTCTTTTGATGTGGTGCTCGCCGACCGGGGCGCCGCGCGCGGGGCGGAAACCGACCTGGCGAAGGCGGCGGGACTATTGCACGCCTCACTGGTGCTGTCCGACGTGGCCGGGGCCGACAGCGGCAAGCATGACCCGGTACGGCTGGCGGCGGCGTACCGGCGGGTGTTCTCGGGGGAGCGTTACTAGAGGGGTGGAATCGCGATGGCGATGACCGGCGTGGTGAAGGACGAGCTCAGCCGCGTACCGTGCGTGAAGCCGTGCTGCCGCAAGACGGAGGTGTCCACGCTGCTGCGGTTCGCGGGCGGGCTGAACCTGACCGCCGGGCGGATCGTGATCGAGGCCGAGCTGGACACCGCGGCGGTGGCCAGGCGGCTGCGCGCGTCGATCGCGGAGGTGTTCGGGCACACGTCGGAGCTTCTCGTCCTCGCACCCGGCGGGCTGCGCAAGGGCAACAGGTACGTGGTGCGGATCTCCCGCGGGGGCGACAGCCTCGCCAGGCAGGCGGGGCTGCTCGACAGCTTCGGCCGCCCGGTGCGCGGGCTGCCCCGCCAGGTGGTATCGGGCGGCATCTGCGACTGCGAGGCCGCCTGGCGCGGCGCGTTCCTGGTGCACGGCTCGCTGACCGAGCCCGGCCGGTCGATGGCCCTGGAGATCACCTGCCCGGGCTCGGAGGCCGCGCTGGCGCTGGTGGGCGCCGCGCGGCGGCTGAAGATCTCCGCGAAGGCCCGCGAGGTCCGCGGCGTGGACCGGGTGGTGATCCGCGACGGCGAGGCGATCGCGGCGATGCTGACCAGGCTGGGCGCCCACGACTCGGTGCTCGCGTGGGAGGAGCGGCGGATGCGCCGCGAGGTCCGCGCCACGGCCAACCGGCTGGCCAACTTCGACGACGCCAACCTGCGCCGGTCGGCCCGCGCGGCCGTCGCGGCCGGCGCCCGGGTCGAGCGGGCCCTGGAGATCCTCGGCTCGGACGCACCGGAGCACCTGACGATGGCCGGCCGCCTGCGCATCGCGCACCGGCAGGCGTCGCTCGAGGAGCTGGGCCAGCTCGCGGACCCGCCGCTGACCAAGGACGCCATCGCCGGGCGCATCCGCCGCCTGCTGGCGATGGCCGACCGCCGCGCCAACGACCTGGGCCTGCCCAGCACGGAAGCCTGCCTCACGGCCGACATGCTCCCGTAGCCCCGCCGTACTCCAGCAGCGCCGGCCTGCTCCAGCAGCGTCGGCCTGCTCCCGCAGCGTCGGCCTGCCCCGCAGCGTCGGCCTGCCCCCGCAGCGTCGGCCTGCCCCCGCAGCGTCGGCCTGCCCCCGCAGCGTCGGCCTGCCCCCGCAGCGGCCGCCAGCGCCGCGTCCTCTCGCGTCACACACGCCTCTGGCGTCCACTTTACGTACCGTATGACCACTTTGGCGCCTGAAATGTCCGGAATGTGGCGCACGAAAGTACGTAAAGTCGCGCGCGGGAGAGGAATGGATGCCCCTGCCGCGACGCGGATCGCCGGGCCGGCGGGCGGTGGCGGATACTGGTGTAGTGCGCTACCTGAACATCGACACCGCGACGCGGATTTCCAAGATCGGGCTGGGCACCTGGCAGTTCGGGTCCAGCGTATGGGGGTACGGCAAGCCGTACGCCGAGCAGGAGTCGCAGGCCATCGTGCACCGCGCGATCGAGCTCGGCGTCACGCTGTTCGACACGGCCGAGATCTACGGGTACGGGCGCAGCGAGCGGATCCTCGGCCAGGCGATCAGCGGCCACCGCGACCAGGTTTTCCTCGCGACGAAGATCCTGCCCGTGCTGCCGCTGCCGCCGATCGTCGAGCAGCGCGCCGTCGCCAGCGCGGACCGGCTCGGCGTCAGCCGCATCGACCTGTACCAGGTCCACCAGCCGAACCCCTTCGTCAAGGACTCGGTCATCATGCGCGGCATGCGGCCGCTGCAGCGGATCGGCCTGGTCGGGGAGGTCGGCGTCAGCAACTACTCGCGCGGCCGCTGGAAGGCGGCCGAGGACGCGCTGGGCGGCCGGGTGCTCAGCAACCAGGTGTGCTACAGCCTGGTCGCGGACGGGCCGACGGACGACCTGATCCCGTACGCCGAGCGCAGCGGCCGTGTGGTGATCGCCTACAGCCCGCTGGCCCAGGGCTTCCTGTCCGGCCGCTACGACGCGTCTACCCGGCCCGCCAACAGGGTCAGGGCCGGCAGCGCGCTGTTCCTGCCGGTCAACCTGGAGCGGGCCGCGGGGCTGTTCCGCGTGCTGCGCGAGGTCGCCGAGGCGCACGACGCAACTCCCGCGCAGGCGGCGCTGGCCTGGGCCATCAGGAGCCCGGCCGTCACGGCGATACCCGGGGCGTCCAGCGTGGCGCAGCTGGAGAGCAACGTGGCGGCCGCGGAAATCGACCTGACCGACGACGAGTGGCGGGCACTGCGGGACGCCGCCACGGCGTTCCGGCCGGCTACCGGCCCCGCGGCGCTGCCCCCCCTGGTGCGCGCCCGGCTCGGCCGCTGACCCACGCCAGGACCGCGGCGACCAGGGCGAGCGCGGAGACCGTGGTCAGCCCCGCGCCCAGGCTGACCGAACCGGCCAGGAACCCGATCGCGGGCGGCCCGAGCAGGAAGCCCGCGTAGCCGAGCGTGGAGGCGAGCGCGACCCCGTTCGGCCCGGCGGCCAGGCCTGCTCGCGTCATGGCGGCCGGGAACATGTTGGCCACGCCGAGCCCGGTCAGCGCGAACCCGATGAGGGCCACGAGCAGGACGGGCGCCCGGGCCGCGGCCAGCATGCCCGCGCACGCGGTGAGGCCGCCGAGCACGAGCACCCGGGTCTGCCCGAGGGCGGCGAGCAGCCAGCTTCCGGCCAGCCGCCCGCAGGCCTCGGCCAGCGCGAACGCGGCGTAGCCCGCGGCGGCAAGACCCGCGCCCGCGCCCAGGTCCTCGCGCAGGTGCAGCGCGCCCCAGTCGCCGATCGCCCCCTCCCCGTACGTGGAGCACGCCGCGATCAGCCCGAACAGCAGCACCACCCGCCAGGCGTGCCCGCGCGCCGCCGGGGGGCGCCCGGTCCCGCCGCCGGCCAGGTCCGTGCGCACGCCGTCGCCGTCCCCGCCCACGACGGTCCGTCCCGCGCCGGCCTGTCCCGCGCCGGCCGCGGGCAGCGGGTGCGTGAGCAGCGTCCGCCCGCAGACGGCCGTGACGGTCAGCCCGGCCAGCGCCACCAGCGCCAGGTGAGGGAGCGGGGCCAGGTGCGGCGCGAGCAGGCCGCCCAGGGCCGCCCCGGCGAGCCCGCCGAAGCTCCACGCCGCGTGGAAGGACGGCATGATCGGCCGGTCCAGCGCCGCGACCAGGTCGACGGCGAGGCTGTTCATCGACACGTTCAGGGCCCCGTACCCGACGCCGAACACCACCAGCGCCAGCCAGAGCCCCAGCGCCGACCGGGCGAGCGGCGGGAGCAGCAGCGCGCACGACAGCACCGCGCCGGACGCGACGATCACCCGGGCGCTGCCGAACCGGCGGCACAAGCCGCCGGAGATCGCCATGGTCGCGATGGCCCCGCCCGAGACGCCGAGCAGCGCCAGGCCCAGGGCGGCCGGCGACGCGTGCGCCGCCGCCTTGACCGCGGGGATCCGCACCGCCCAGCTGGCGAAGATGAACCCATCGACAGCGAAGAATGCAGTGGCGGCGGCCCGCACCCGGGTCATATCGTGGCGCGCGGTAGGGGCGAGCGGTATTTTGTTCAGCAACTGCACAAAACCAGGATAGGGGGACGACAACCATGCGGACAACAACCGGATGGAGTTAACAGTGCCGGGCCATCCCGACGCCGGGCGGGCCCGCGCCCCGCGCGGCGGCCCGGGCCGCGGCGGGCCGGGCAGGGGAGACCGCGGCAGCGGCCTGCCCGGCGCCGCGCTCACGCTGATCCACACCGGGCAGGCGCCCACACGCTCCGCGCTCACCGCGGCCCTGGGCGTCACCCGGGCCACGGCCGGGGCCGTCGCCGCCGAGCTGCGCGACCTCGGCCTGATCGAGGTGGACACCGGCCCGCCCGGCGGCGCCCACGGCCGGCCGTCGCACCGGCTGCGCGCCGACCCCGGCGGCCCGGTAGCGCTGGCGGCGCACATCTACCCGGACGGCTACACGGTCGCGCTCGTCGGCCTCGGCGGCCACATCGTGGCGCGGACCGACACCCCCGCGGACATGCGCGGCGACCCGGCGCCGGCACTGGCGCCCGCCGCGGCCGCAGGCGCGGAACTGCTGCGGCACTCGGGCCGCGCCTGCGTCGGCGCCGCCTTCGCCCTGCCGACCGCGATCTCCGAACCCGAAGGCGCCGCGGTCAGCCCGCTCTACCTCGGCTGGCCCACCGGCACGAAGGTCAGGGACATCATCACAGGCCTGCTGACCGACCAGGGCCTCAGCGTTCCCTGCCAGGCGGTCAACGACGTCAACGCCGTCGCGCTCGCCGAACACCGGCACGGCGCGGGCACCGGCGCGGCCTACCTGCTGGTCGTCTCCGCCGAGCACCGCGGCGTCGGCGCCGCGCTCGTCCTGCGGGGCGCCCTGTACACCGGCAGCACCGGGCTTTCCATGGAAGCCGGGCACGTCAGCGTGGACCCCGGCGGGCTGCCGTGCCCGTGCGGCAACCGCGGCTGCCTCAACGTGGAAACCGACGCGGAGCGCTTCATGACCCTGTCCGGCCGGGCGGCACGCCCGGACGGCCCGCTCCTCGACCAGGCCACGGCCATCCTCGCCGCCGAGTACGAGTCCGACCCGCGGGTGCGGGCGGCCGCCGCGGCCCTCGTCCAGCGCCTCGGCCTAGGCCTCGCCGGCCTGATCAACGTGCTCAACCCCGACCGGGTGCTGCTCGGCGGACTGCACAAGTACCTCCTGGAAGCCGCCCCAGACCAGCTCCGCGAGGCCGTCGCCCTGCGCAGCCCCTGGGGCCGGGCCGCCGTCGTCCCCATCCAGCCCTGCGCGCTGGACGCGGGCGGGCTGATCGGCGCCGCCGAACGCGCCTGGCAGCCCGTGCTCGACGACCCCACGGCCCTCGCCCGCTGACCCGCGCGCCGGTGAACCGGCGCGGCGCCCTATCCGTGGCATGGGTAGGAACGCGCTGGGCCGGGCGGGGAGTGGTACGGCGGGATGTGGATACTCCAGGCTGACGTGCCCGACGGGATCGTCCCGCTCGCCGTCGACGAACTGGCCAGCCGGGTGACCGAGCTGCGCGATACGGTGACGGTGGCAGGGGTCGGCTACCTCGGGATCATCGCCGCCGAGCGGGACGGCCGGACCGCCGTGGTCGTGGTCGCGATCGCGGCCACCGCCATGGAGTTCCCGGCCGGGACCGACCCGGCCGGCCTGGTAGCCGCCATGCTGCGGCGCGAGTACCCGCAGGCCGTCATCGAGGAGTTCGCAACCGTCTCCGGGACGGGAGTGGGAATGCGAAGGTCGGGCAGGCGCGACGGTCCGTTCGGCATGAATGGCAGTGATCATGACACCGGCGTCGCGCAGGCGCTTGTGCCGTTCGCGGACGCCGGGCTGCTCGGCGCGGTCACCGGGTTCTGCGCCAGTGCCGCGGACCTGGATGTGGCGAGGGTGCTCACGGCCATGATCGCGCACCGCATGCGGGTGGTGCCCGGGTGATCGAGCTGGTCTTCGAGACGCACTGCACGACCGAGGACAACGAGGCGGGGCGGGCGACCGGCTGGCTGCCGGGGCGGCTGTCGTCGCGCGGCCGGGCGGAGGCGCGGGAACTCGGCCGCCGGCGGGCGGCGGACGGGATCGCCGCCGTGTTCTGCTCTGACCTGGCCCGGGCGGTGGAGACCGCGGGCATCGCGTTCGGTGGTACCGGCGTTCCCGTGCTGCATGACTGGCGGCTGCGTGAGTGCGACTACGGCGCGGGAAACGGGATGCCCGCGGCGGAGATGCACGCGGGCCGGCGTGATCACCTGGACCATCCGTACCCGGGCGGCGAGAGCTGGCGGCAGGCCGTGGCGCGCGCGGGCCGGTTTCTCGCTGACCTCCCGCTTCGCTGGGACGGGCGGCGGGTAGCGGTGATCGGGCACGTGGCAACGCGCTGGGGGCTGGACCACGTCATCGGCGGCGTGCCGCTCGAGGAGCTCATATCGGCGGAGTTCCGCTGGCAGCCCGGCTGGGAGTACCGCCTTGACGCCTAGTGTTCCGAGGCATAGAGTTCCTTGGCATGAACAGGGAACGGCTCAAGGGCCACCTGGATCTCTTGCTGCTGTCCGTGCTGGCCGCGGGGCCGGCCCACGGCTATGCGATCATCACGGCGCTGCGCGCCCGTAGCGAGGGGACGTTCGACCTGCCGGAGGGCACCGTCTACCCGGCGCTGCACCGGCTCGAGGACGCGGGCCTGCTGGCCAGCTCCTGGGCGGACGCGGAGGGGCGGCGCCGCCGGGTCTACGCGCTGACCACGAGGGGCGAGGCCGCGCTGGCCGCCGAGCGGACCGAGTGGAAGCGATTCGCCGGCGGCATCCAGGCCGTGCTCGGATGGTCGGCATGACCGGATACCCCATTGGCAGCTTCGACAGCGGGCCGCCGCGGCGGCCGGAGAGGGTTCCTCGTGCGAGATGACCGGCAGGACCTGATCGGCGCCTACCTCGGCGAGCTGCGGATGAGGCTGCGGGGGCCGGACGCCGAGCTCGTCCTCGCCGAGGCGGAGGATCATCTGCGGGAATCGGTCTCGGCTGGTCTCGCGATCGGGATGAGCGAGCGGGAGGCGCAGGAGGCCGCGATTTCGGCGTTCGGCCCGGTGCGGGCCGTGGTGCGGGCGCACGGGCTCCGCAAGGGCTACGTGGCGGACCTGGTCCTGATGGCGCTGAAGCTGGGCTGGACCGGGATGTTCGCGGTGGCCGCGAGCGGGTTCGCCGCCCTCGCCATGAACCGCCTGGTCGGCCGGAGCTTCGTCGGCGGGGCGCCCGCCGGGACCAGGTTCGCGCCTGCGCAGTGCCAGTACTGGTTGTCGATCTGGCACGGCGCGCACAGTTGCGGGCAGGCGGCGATGCTCGAGTCGAGCAGCGACGCGGTGTCGCTGCGGGTGCTCGGCGGCGGCGCCGCCGGACTGGTCCTGCTGGGCGGGTACCTGCTGGCCTCGCTGTACTGGCGGCGCGGCGGCGTCCGGGTGCTGCCGCGGGCCTTGTTCCCGCTGGCCGCGGCGGCCGCCTTCACGGCCGGGGCCCTGGTGCTCGTGGTGTGCACGTTCACCGGCGGTCCCCTCGGGGTGCCGGCCGGGCCGGGCGCCTACCTCAGCGGCGCCATGGTCGCGGCAGCCGCCGCGGCCGGCTACGCCGCCCGCGCCCGCCACCTGCTCCGCCCGGCCCGGCGCTGATCCCGGCCGCGCCAGCTTCCGCAGACCGTGCCCGCCGCGCCGGCGTGACCCGGTGCAGCGGCGTTGGCAGATCTCGCTGACCTGGTCTTTCCTCGATCGGCGCTCAGCGGCTTCCATGATCGTGGGTCATTTTGGGCGATATTCGCCGCGGATGACCCACGATCATGAAGGCCGGCCCTTCGGTATACCCAGGCGGGTATCCCGGGACCGGGAACGCGAGTCGTTCAGCCGCCGGCCGGGGCGTCCACGGCGCGGACCAATTAGCCATCAGCATCTCTCTGCATGGACATACCGGGTATTTCGGACAGCAAAGTGGCCGCAGAGTGTGCGACCTGAAAAAAACCTGGTCAACTTCTGCGGCCAGAGATGCCGACCTTCGTTGGCAGGTGGGCTGCTGCTCTGTCAGGCCGCCGCGGGTGCCAGGCCGAGGTCGGTGAGCATGGCCCGTGCCTGGTCCGCGCTGCCCTCGCGGGCGATCAGGTCGTACCGCCCCGCGGACAGGACACGGACGGAACTGAAGTCACGCTGACCGCGGGTCGCCGCGTGGGTGGCGAAGCCGAAGACCGCTCCCCCCAGGACGCCGAACGCGGCGGCCACCGCGACCACGCCGAGCCACGCGTGCCCGCTCGTGAACAGACCGAGCAGGACCCCGATCAGCAGTCCCGCCCACAGCCCGCTGACGGCGCCGGCGCCGGCCGCCCGCATCGTGGTGAGCCGCCCGGTCACGCGCTCGATGAGCCGCAGGTCACTGCCGACGATGTCGAGTTTCTCAACCGGGAAGCCGTTGTCAGAGAGCCGGTCGACCGCCCGCTGTGCGGCCTGGTAGTCGTCGTACCGTGCCACGGTGTTCCAGGCGGCGCTGACCGGGTTGAACGTCGGGATGTCGTTCCTGAGCATCGGAGATCCTTCTGTCGGGGGTACCTGTGATCACGATCGTCGGCGGGTGTGTAGGGACCGCGCGCGGCGGATGGAGGCCCGGTGGAGTCCCTCCATCACGGCTTCACCGCCCCGACATGCCGGCTCCTCGGCGCTGCGCTAGACACGGAGGTGCGGACGCGGAAGGTGAGGTGTCGTGATGGCGTGGGTGGTCCTCGTCGCCGCGGGGTTGTTCGAGACGGCTTTCGCGGTGTTCCTGAAGCTGAGCGACGGGCTGTCCCGGCCGTGGCCGACGGCCGGGTTCGCGGCCTGCGCGCTGATCAGCTTCGGGCTGCTCATGACGGCGCTGCGCGACCTGGAGGTCGGGCCCGCCTACGCGGTCTGGACGGGGATCGGCGCCGCCGGGGCGGCGACCGTGGGCATGATCGCGCTCGGCGACACCGTGTCGGCCGTGAAGCTGGTCTCCATCGCTCTCGTGCTCGCCGGGGTCATCGGTCTCAACCTGTCCGGCGTCACCCCGTGACCGCCGCCGGCGCGCCCGCGCCCGCCGGACCGTTTCGATCAGGGCGCTGATGATGATCGTGGCGCCGGACGCGATGAGGAACCCGGCCCAGGGCCTGTCCTCGAACGCCTTGCCGCCGAGGCGGCCGATGAAGAACGCGTACAGGGCCCAGATGACGGCGGCGGCGGCCGTTGCGCTCGTGAACCGTCCGCGCGGGTACCGGGTGAGCCCGCAGGTGAGGGTGACGGCGGTGCGGCCGCCGGGAATGAAGCGGCAGACGATGATGAGCTGTGTCCCGAAGCGCTGGAGCGATGTCTGCGCCCACGCGCGTGCCCGCTTTCCCTTCGGCGTGGCGAAGAACCGGCGCTCGGCCGCGGGCCCGAAGCGGCGGCCGATGAGGTATGACAGGTTGTCGCCCAGGAAGGCGCCCGCGGCGGCGGCGGCGACCAGCAGCGCGATGCGCGGATCCGCGCTTCCCGCGGTCGCGACGCCGAGCGCGATGACGGCGGTCTCGCTCGGCAGGACCGGGATGATCGCATCCAGGGCGGGGATGATGATCGCGATCAGGTACGAGACCGCCGCGTCAACCTGGAGACTGGTAAGCGCCCCCATCAGCGGCGGTGTCCCCGGAGCAGCCTGATGAACAGGATGAGCAGCCCGATGCAGAAGACGATCCATGGTGCCGCCACGATCAGGTCGCTTCCCGTCATCTGCGTTGTCCTATTCCGCACGGTGCTGTCCGGAACCAGTCCACCCCGCGGGAATGCCCGCTCGGTGAAGGTGTCATGGTGACGGTATGGAGGCTCGGGAAGGCGGGTGGACGACGCGATGACCGCGACGGTGCTGGTGGTAGAGGATGAGCGCAAGCTCCGTGACTTCATCAGGTCCTACCTGGAGCACGCCGGGTACACCGTCCTGTCGACGGGATCCGGCGCCGAGGCGATCACGATGGCGGCCACCGCCGCGCCCGACCTGGTCGTCCTCGACCTGGGCCTGCCCGACGTCCCCGGCGAGACGGTCGCCCGCGAGCTGCGGGCGACGTCGCCGACGCCGATCCTGATGCTCACCGCGAAGAGCAGCGAAGAGGACAGGATCCGCGGGCTCGAGCTCGGCGCCGACGACTATGTGACGAAGCCGTTCAGCCCCCGGGAAGTGGTGCTCCGCGTGCAGGCCATCCTGCGCCGGGGCACCCCGGCCGCGAGCTCGGGAGTGGCCAGCTACGGCGGCGGCGAGCTCGTCATCGACGAGCCGCGGCGGGCGGTGCAGGTGCGCGGCGCGGCCGCCGACCTCACCCCCACCGAGTGGGGTGTTCTCGTGGCCCTGGCAACCGTCCCCGGCCGGGTGTACTCGCGGTTCGAGCTGATCAACCGCGTGCGCGGGTATGAGTTCGAGGGCTACGAGCGGACGATCGACTCGCACGTGAAGAACCTGCGCCGCAAGATCGAGGAAGACCCCGGCAGCCCGCACATCGTCCAGACCGTGCTCGGCGGGGGCTACCGGCTGGGCCTGGCCCGCGATGACTGACGTCTGGTCACGGTTTCGCCGGCCACGACCGGGCGAGGCCGTGACCAGGGGCGACACGCTGGCGCCGCGGCTCGCGCTCGCGTTCCTTGCCGTGGCGCTCGCGGCGATCGCGCTGCTGGCCGGGCTCGCGGCCGCCTACACCGCCGCGGACGTGTCGAAGCTGGCCGAACGGCAGCGCAGCCAGCTGGCCAGCGCGATCTCGGTGGCCGCCGGGGCGGCGTGGGACCGGGGCAACAGCTGGGGTTCCGCTGACCTGTCCCCGGTCCTCGACCTGGCGCAGCGCGCCGGCGCGTCCGTGGAGATCCGTGACGCCACGGGCCGCGTGGTGGCGGTATCGCCCGGTTTCGC
>Ga0318497_10000356_pt1 | contig 14406 bp, 12 predicted proteins | sample GRESIP109b1f23_FD_203754 | JGI IMG/M metagenome (GOLD analysis project Ga0318497, IMG submission 203754) | Tropical soil microbial communities from Luquillo Experimental Forest, Puerto Rico - GRE.SIPMG.109b1f23 | ecosystem: Environmental > Terrestrial > Soil > Tropical forest > Bulk soil... | reverse complement strand
CGCGTGGATCTCGCCGACCGCGACCGCGCCCTCGCCGACCGCCGAGGCCACGCGCTTCACCGAGCCGGCGCGCACGTCGCCGACGGCGAACACGCCGGGCATGCTGGTCTCGAGGCGGCCCCGGCCGCGGCCGGAGCCGCCGTCGGCCGCCAGACGACCGCCCGTCACGACGAACCCGCGGTCGTTGCGGACGACCGCTCCCGCGAGCCAGTCGGTGTGCGGCTCGGCGCCGATCAGAACGAACAGCATCTGGCAGGGCACGACGCGCCTCTCGCCCGTCCGGAGGTCGCGCACCGTGACGCGGTCGAGCCCGAGCTCGCCGTCGCCATCCACGACCTCGGCGCCGAGCCGCAGCTCGAGGTTCGGCGTCCGCGTGATCGGCTGCATGAGGTACTCGGACATGCCGCCCGCGAGCGACTCCTTGCGCACGACCAGGGTGACGCGGCGCGCGTGACGGGCGAGGTGGAGCGCGGCCTGCCCCGCGGAGTTGCCGCCCCCGGTCACCACCACCTCGCGCCCGCGCACGAACTGCGGAGGCGGGACGGCCGTGTAGTACACGCCGGCGTTGACGAACCGCTCGAGCGAAGGGACCTCGAGCCGGCGGTACCGGACGCCCGTCGCGATCACCACGGCCCGCGCCGAGATCTCGCGGCCGTCGGAGAGGGACAGCACGCGCTCCGCGCCGCGCTCGACCAGGCCCACGACGTCTCGGCCGCTCACGAACTTCGCCCCGAAGAGCCACGCCTGCTGGTACGCCCGCTGCGTCAGCTCGGCCCCGCTGATGCCGCGCGGGAACCCGAGGTAGTTGCGGATCAGGGAGCTCGCGCCCGCCTGCCCCCCGACCGCCTCGCGCTCGACCACGATCGTGCGCAGCCCCTCCGACGCCCCGTACACGGCCGCCGCGAGTCCGGCGGGGCCGGCGCCGACGACCGCGAGATCGCACCTCAGGTCCCGCGGACCCTCCTCGGCCACCGCGTCGGCGAGCTCGGCGTTCGACGGGTTCACGAGCACGGTCCCGTCGCGGAGGAACACCGCGGGGAGCGTCACGCCGTCGAGGCCGCCCACTTCGAGCAGCCGCACGCCCTCGGCCGACCTCGCGAGGTAGAAGCCGAACGGGACGCCGTTCCGCCCGAGCAGCTCGGTCACCTCGTGGGAGCGCGGCGACGCCTCTTCCCCGACCACGCGCACGAGCTCGAGCCCCGGCCGATAGGCGCGCGTCCACTCCGCGAGGAAGTCGCTGATCGGCGGGTAGAGGTGCACCTCGGGCGGCGACCACGGCTTCTGCAGGTAGAAGTCCAGCTCGCCGAAGGCGCACCCCTCCAGGATCGTCGTGGCGGCGCCCCGGTCGCCCCACGGGACGAGCAGCACGCGCCTGGCGATCGGCTCGATGGCGTGCATGCGCGACAGGAGCTCCCTCCCGCTCATCGGGGGGACGTGCTCGTCGGCGATGACGAGGGCGAGGTCCGCGCCCGACGCCTTGCGCCGGGCGACGTCCTCGAGCGCGGTCTCGGGGGAGAGGTGCGGCACGACGCGGTAGTCCGCGCCGAACCGGCGCTGCACGGCCTCGAGGAGCGCCGCCAGCGTCGTCGGGTCTCCGACGGCGAGCACGATGAGAGGCCGCTCGTCCATGCATCACCTCCGGCGTCAAGGCGCGGCGAGCTCGATCGGCGCGCCCGCGGCGACGTGGCGCATCGCCGCCGAGTTCATGCAGAACCGCTTGTGCGTGGGCGGCGGCCCGTCGTCGAACACGTGGCCGAGGTGCCCGTCGCACCGCGCGCAACGGACCTCGACGCGGCGCATCCCGTAGGACCGGTCCTCGACGTACTCCACGGAGTCCTCGGAGATCGGCGCGGTGAACGAGGGCCAGCCGGTGCCGGACTCGAACTTCTCACCCGAGCGGAAGAGCGGGTTCCCGCAAGCGGCGCAGACGTACCTCCCGGGGTCCTTCGTACCGAGGAAGCAGCCCGTGCCGGCCCGCTCCGTGGCGTGCCCCCGGAGGACTGCGTACTGCTCCGGCGTGAGCCGCCGCCGCCACTCGTCGTCCGACAGGATGAGCTTCTCGACCATCGCGCCCTCCCCGGCCGGCGCCCCCGGCGCGCCGAGTCCATAAGGCCGCGCGCCGACGCGCGCTGCCCCGGAGGTGACGCGGTTGCCGGCCTGTCCGGCCGGCGCTACAACGCCAGCAGGATGAAGCTCCCGCTGCTCGCGATGCTGCTCGGCTCCTCCACCGTGAAGGTCGGCGATCGGGCGCCGGACTTCACGCTGCCCGACACGAACGGGGAGCCGGTCACGCTCTCGAAGCTCCTCGAGAAGGGCACGGTCGTCCTCGCCTTCTACGTGAAGGCATTCACCCCTGGTTGAACGCGCGAGGTCCAGGCGTACCGGGATCGGTACGCGGAGATCGCCGGCAAGGACGCGCAGGTGATCGGCATCTCGACCGACTCCGTCGAGACGCAGCGGCGGTTCAAGGAGAAGTACCAGCTCCCCTACCCGCTCCTCTCCGACGAGGGCGGGAAGGTGGCGAGGCAGTACGGCGGGACGATGCCGGTGATCGGGCTCGCGAACCGCGCGACGTTCGTGGTGGGGAAGGACGGCACGGTGAAGCAGGTGATCGAGGGCAACCAGGCGATCGACCCGACCGGTGCGGTCGCGGCGTGCGCGATGCCGCAGAAGGATAGGCCATGAAGCTCGTCGACTCGCTCGTCGCCGCGGCGCGGCGGCGCCTCCTCGGGATCTCTCCGGAGGAGATCCGCTTCACCTTCGACGACGTCCGCAGCGAGATCCGCGCCGTCCGCGCCGAGCTCAAGGAGGAGCTCGCCCAGGTCCGGCGCGAGCTCGACGGGCTCCCGGGCAGGGAGGATCGGGTGAAGGGGCCGGAGATCCCGGTGGCGGAGGCGTGACGACCCCGAGCCCGTGCCCGAAGCCGGCGCGGGCTCGTTCACGGGACCAACGCGCTGCTCAGACGTCCGGCTCCTCCACGATCACCCGCCGCACCACCGCCTCGGCGCCGCCCGCGTCGAGCGCGGCTCCCTCGCGCCAGTGCACGCGCCGCACGTACCCGAGGCCGATGCGCCCCTCGGGCGTCTCGGCCGCGCTCGTGACCACGCCGACCTCCTGCCCGCCCGCCGCGAGCTTCGTGCCCGGACCGGCGCCGGGCGGGAGCCGGAGCTGCACGAGCCCTCGCTGGAGGTGGCCGCGCGCGGTCGCGCGGAGCACGACCTCCTGGCCGATGTAGCAGCCCTTCCCGAAGTGGATCGCGGCGCGGGTGAGCCCCGCCTCCATCGGGAGGCGCGTCGCGTCCATGTCGGCGCCGAACCGCGCAAACCCGCCGAGCACCCGGAGCGCCTCGAGGTCCACCTCGTCGAGCGCCGCGGCGCCATCGGCGGCGAGCGCCGCGCGGAGCTCGTCGGCGGCCGCGGGCGCGAGCCAGACGTCGACGCCGGGCGCGCCGCGCCGATCGTTCGGGACGCGGATCCCGCCCGGCGTCCGCGCGGCGACGCGAGCACCCGCGTCCGGGCCGAGCACCGGCACGAGCCGCAGCCGGTCCGAGAGGTCCTCGAAGGCGACTTCGTCCATGATCACGAGCTTCTCGAGCTGCGCGCGCGCCTCGGGCGCGGCGAGCGGGTCGAGCTCGAGGAGGACGCCGTCGTCCTGTGCGACGAGGTGGGCGTCGGCGAGCAGGTGGCCCTTCGCGCTCAGGAACGCGGCGTAGACCGACTCGCCGGGGCGGAGGGAGTTCACGTCCTGCGTGGACATCCGGTGCAGGTAGTCCTTCGCGTCCTTGCCGGTGGCGCGGAGGAACGTCCGGGCCAGGACCGGGCCGACCGCGAGCCTTTCCCGCGCGGCGCGGAGCCTCTCGTCGAGTGTCGTCACGCCAGTTTGAATAACCGCGCGAGCGAGCGAGCTCAAGCGCCGCGGCGCCCATCAGAGCTGGATCTGCGCGCCCATCTCCACGACCCGATTCGGCGGGAGCCCGAAGAAGGCGCTCGCGCTCTGCGCGTTGCGCGCGAGCACGATGAACAGTCGCTTGCGCCAGGTGGCCATGCTCGAGGCGCCGGTGGGGAGCAGGGTCTCGCGCCCGAGGTAGTACGTCGTCTCGAGCGGCGCGATCGAGAGCCTGGGGCCGGTCCGCCGGCGCGCGAGCGAGTCGAGCAGGGCCGGCACATCCGCCGTCTCCATGAACCCGAAGCGCGCGATCACCTGGTGGAGGCCACACCCGAGCGCGCGGACCGTGACACGCTCCTCCTCGGGGACGGCTGGCACCTCCTCCGTCGCGATGGACGCGAGGATCACGCGCTCGTGGAGGACCTTGTTGTGCTTCAGGTGATGGAGCAGGACGGGCGGGACGTTGCCGATGTTGCCCGTCATGAAGACCGCCGTCCCGCCGACGCGCGGCGGATCCTTCCGCGCGATCTCGGCGAGGAACAGCTCGACCGGCAGGCCCGCGGCGCGCATCTGCGCCGCCAGCACGTCCCGGCCGCGCTTCCAGGTGGACATCACCGTGAGCACGAGCGCGCCGGCGGCGAGCGGGAACCAGCCGCCCTCCTCCACCTTCACGACGTTCGCGCCGAGGAAGGACACGTCCGCGACCAGGAACAGCGACGTCAGCGGCCACGCGGCGAGGCGCGTCCAGCCCCACTGGTCGCGGGCGACCCGGTGGAAGAGCAGCGTCGTGATCGTCATCGTCCCGGTGACGGCGATGCCGTAAGCGGAGGCGAGCGCCGAGGAGCTCCGGAACCCGAGCACGACCGCGACGGTCGCGGCCGCGAGGGTCCAGTTCACCTCCGGGATGTAGATCTGCCCGATCTCGGAGCGCGAGGTGTGACGGATCGTGACGCGCGGCGAGTACCCGAGCTGCACGGCCTGGCGCGTGAGCGAGAAGGCGCCCGAGATGAGCGCCTGGGACGCCACGATGGCGGCGAGCGTGGCGAGGGCGATCATCGGGTAAAGCGCCCAGCCGGGCGAGAGCAGGTAGAAGGGGCTCCTCGCCGCGCCAGGGTCGCGCAGCAGCGCCGCGCCTTGCCCCATGTAGTTCACCAGCAGCGCAGGCATGGCCACCAGGTGCCACGCCAGGCGGATGGGGCGGCGCCCGAAGTGCCCCATGTCCGCGTACAGCGCCTCCCCGCCGGTGATGACGAGGACCACGGCCCCGAGCACGAGGAACCCGTGCCGGCCGTGACTCGCGAACAGAGCGAGGCCGTGGACGGGGTTGGCCGCGGCGAGGATGCCTGGATCGCGCGCGATCCCCCGCAGGCCGAGGAGCGCGATCGAGACGAACCACGCCAGCATGATCGGCCCGAAGACGGCGCCGACGGTGGCGGTGCCCCGCTTCTGCAGCAGGAACAGGAGGATGAGGATGACGACCGTCGCCGGCGCGACCACGTGGGAGAGGGCCGGGGCGGCGACGGCCAAGCCCTCCACCGCGCCGAGCACCGAGATCGCGGGCGTGATCACGCCGTCGCCGTACAGGAGCGCCGCGCCGAAGAGGCCGAGGGCAAGGAGCGCCCTGCGCCCGCGCCTCCCCGGCTCCGCCTTCCCGACCCTGGCCATGAGCGCGAGGATGCCGCCCTCGCCCCGATTGTGGGCGCGCATGACGAACGACAGGTACTTGAACGTGACGACGAACGTCATCGCCCAGAACACGAGCGACACGACGCCGATCACGTTCCCCGGCGAGGGGACGAGGCCGTGCGGGCCGTCGAAGCACTCCCGGAGCGCGTACAGCGGGCTCGTCCCGATGTCGCCGTAGACGACGCCGAGCGCGCCGAGCGTGAGCTTCGCGAGCGTGGCCGCGCGCGGCGCCTCGCGCGCGTGGACGCCCTCAGGCGCCGGCGCCGGGGTCGGGAGGGCCACGGCGTCCGCGGAGGCGACGGGTGGCTTCACCCCGCCCTCCGGCCGGACGCGCCCTCGTCCCCGAGCGCGGGCCGATCCTTCGCCGCCCCGCGCTCCCACCTCCTCAGCTTGCGGCGCACGGTCGACGGGTCCATCCCGAGGACGCGCGCGGCCTCGGCGACCGTCGACGCCCAGGCGACGACGCGCGTCACGTGCTCGCGCTCCAGCTCCTGCACCGTCAGCTGCGCACCCACGATCGGCGCGTCGGCGGCGCGGGCGGCCATCCACTCCGGGAAGGCGTCCGTCCCGAGGACGCGGCCCGGAACCGCGGCCATCGCGCGCTCCACCGCGTCGCGCAGCTCGCGGATGTTCGCCGGCCACGGCCAGGTCACGAGGAGGCGGCGCGCGCTCGGCGAGAACGTCGGGGGCGTGGCGCCGCGCTGCCGCGCGAACCGCGCCGCGAGGGCCCAGGCGAGGGGCAGGATGTCCCGCGGCCGGCTCCGGAGCGGGAGGAGCTCGAGCTCGAGCGCGGCGAGCTCGCGGAGGAGGTCCCGCCGGAACACGCCCGCGCTCGCCCTCGCGGAGAGGTCGTCGCTGGTCGTCGCGAGGACCCGCACGCCGGCGTGGCGGGCCGCTGGCGAACGCGCGGCCTCCTGCAGGAGGAGGAGCAGCGTCTCCTGGAGCGGGCGCGACAGGTCGCCGACCTCGTCGATGAGCAGCGTCCCGCCCAGCGCCCCGCGATCCCGCAGCAGCGCCTCCACGTCGCGGACCGTCCCGGCGCTCACCTCGACGAACGGGCCAGCCCCGCGCCCGCCCTGCTCGTGGATCGCGCGTGCGACCGCGCTCTTCCCGGTGCCCTGCTCGCCGCGGATCAGCACGGGGTCGCGTCGCGCGGCCGCGACGCGCACGAGCTCGCGCGCCTCACCCGGCGCGATCAGCTCCAGGAGGTCGGCGTGAGGCGGCATCTCCCGCTCCGCGTCAGGCGACCTCGGCGACGCCCGCGGGCGCCTGACCGAGCCGCCACTTGAGCAGCGGCGGGGTGAGCACGGTCGTGAGCATCACCATCGCGACCACCGCCGCGAACTCGCCGGGGCCGAGCACCGGCCGCCCGCCGATCGTGAGGCGGAGCCCCATCCCCGCGAAGATGAGCCCCACCTCGCCGCGCGGGATCATCCCGAGCCCGACGGTGAGCCGGTCCGCACCGCGCGTCACCACGGCGAGCGCGCAGGCCTGCTTCCCGAGCATCGCGACCGCGGTCAGGGCGAGAGCCAGCAGCACCGATCCCCCGGCGAGCGCGGGGAGGTCGACCTGCAGCCCCATCCGCACGAAGAAGAGCGGCACGAGCAGCGTCGAGACCGGCACGAGGAGATCCTCCAGCCGGTCGCCCTCCGGCAGCAGCGCCTCGAAGCCGACGCCCTCCAGCACGAGCCCCGCGGCGAACGCGCCGACGATGGGCGCGAGCCCCACGGCGTGAGCGACCCACGACAGCCCGAAGCAGACGACGAGCGCCAGGGTGAAGACCACGCCGCGGCCGCGCAGCCGCGACGCGAGCCGGAACAGGCGCGGCGCGATCCAGCGCCCGAGGATGAGCGCACCGACGATGAACCCGACCGCCTTGGCCGTGACCGCCGCGAGCACGACGCCCGTGCTCGCGCCACCGCCGCCGACGAGCCCGACCATCACCGCGAGGACGAGGAGCCCCATGACGTCGTCGATGACGGCGGCCCCGAGGATGATCTGCCCCTCGGGCGTCTGGACGCGCCCCATGTCCCTGAGCACGCGGGCGGTGATCCCGACGCTCGTCGCGGAGAGCGTGGCGCCGAGGAAGAGCGGCACGTAGGGATGGCGCCCGGGGAGGAGCCACAGGCCGACGAGGTAGCCCAGCGCCATCGGGACGAGGACGCCGATCGCGGCGACGAGGAACGCGGACAGCCCGACCTTCACGAGGTCGGCGAGCCGCGTCGAGAGCCCGACCTCGAAGAGCAGCAGGATGACGCCGAGCTCCGCGAGCGCCTCCACGACGCCGTCGTGCACGACGTGGTCGAGGCCCCCGAGGCCCAGGAGCGGCAGCGCGCCGATCGCCACGCCCGCGAGCAGCTCGCCGAGGACGGCGGGCTGACCGAGCCGCTCGGCGAGGGCACCGCCCAGCTTGGAGGCGACGAGCAGCGCGATGAGCGCGACGAGGAGGCCGTCGATCATGGCGGGACCGCCCTACAGCGCGTCCTCCCCGCGCTCGCCGGTCCGGATCCGGACGACCTCGTCGAGCGGGCTCACGAAGATCTTGCCGTCGCCGATCTTCTCCGTCCGGGCGGCGCTCGCGATCGCCTCGAGCACGCGCGGCACGAGCGCATCCGGGATCGCGACCTCGACCTTCACCTTCGGGAGGAACTCCACGACGTACTCGGCGCCGCGGTAGAGCTCGGCGTGCCCCTTCTGCCGGCCGAAGCCCTTCACCTCGCTCACGGTGAGGCCGCTCACGCCCACGGCGGACAGCGCCTTCTTCACCTCGTCCAGCTTGAACGGCTTGATCACCGCCTCGATCTTCTTCACGCACCACCTCCAGGGTCGTCGGGAACCGATGATGGATGACTTCCTCGAGCGCTCGGCCGGACCGCGCCGCCGGATCCGCCCCCGGGCCGCGGGGGCGGATCCGGCAGCGGGTCACTTGAGCGCGAGCGACGGCGAGGGCACGGCGGCAGGCGCCGGGTGGCTGGCGACCGCCGCCACGCCCGTCGTGGTCCCGCCGCCGAAGTCGTACCCGAGCACGCCCATCTCGCCGAGGTCCGCGCCGTTGACCTCGTCCTCGGCGCTGATCCGGTTCCCGACGAGCTTGCCGATGACGAAGAACGAGAGCGCGGCCACGGGGGCGACCCACGCGATGTTCGCGAGGATGCCGATGACCTCGGCGATGAGCTGGCCTGCGTCGCCGTAGAAGAGCCCCGTCACGCCGTACGGCACGCCGTTCAGGCCCTGGCCGTACGTGCCGTTCGCGAACAGGCCGAGCGCGAGGATGCCCCACGCGCCGTTCACGCCGTGCACGGCCGAGGCGCCGACGGGATCGTCGATCTTCAGCTTCGTGTCGATGAAGATCGCCGCGACGACGACGAGGACGCCGGACACGGCGCCGATGAGCGCCGCGGCCCAGGCGGAGACGAACGCGCACGGCGCCGTGATGGCGACGAGGCCGGCGAGCATGCCGTTCGCGAGCCAGGACGGATCGGCCTTGCCCCACTTCGCCTTCACGTACAGGTACGACATGAACGCGCCGGTCGCGCCGGCGATCATCGTGTTCACCGCGACGACGGTGAGCCGGGTGTCCATACCGGAGAGCGTCGAGCCGGCGTTGAACCCGAACCAGCCGAACGCGAGGATGAACGTGCCGGTCATCACCTGCGGGATGTTGTGGGGCGGGATCGGGTTCACCCGGCCGTCCGCGGAGTACTTGCCGATCCGCGGCCCGATCATCTTCGCGAGCGTGATGGCGATGACGCCGCCGGTGAGGTGCACCACCGAGCTGCCGGCGAAGTCCACGTGGCCGTGGCCGAGCCCGAAGTTGGCGCCGAGCGCCGACAGCCAGCCGCCGCCCCAGACCCAGTTCGCGTAGATCGGGTAGATGATCGCGGAGATCACGAACGAGAAGAGCACGAACGACGTGAACTTCCAGCGCTCGGCGCAGGCGCCCGTCGGGATCGTCGCGGTCGTGTCCATGAACACCATCTGGAACAGGAACGTCGCGGCGACGCCCGCGGTGTAGACCGAGAGCGGATGGAGCATGAAGCCGGTCATGCCGAACAGGCCGAAGGACTTGCCCAGGATGGTGACGGTGAACTCCTTCGCGAGGATCGGATCGCCGCCGAACACGGCCCCCACGCCGCCCATCTGCAGGCCGAAGCCGAGGAAGAAGAAGCCGATGATCCCGATCGCGTAGACGAGGAAGTTCATCCCCATCGTGTGCGCCACGTTCTTCGCGCGCGTGAGGCCCGTCTCGACGAGCGCGAAGCCCGCCTGCATGAACATCACGAGGAAGCCCGCGACCATCGTCCAGACGATGTTCAGCGCGTTCTGGGTGTCCGCGAGCCCCTTTGCCACTTCTGCGATGGTTGGATCAGCCATGGTTCTCCCGTCGAGGGTACGAGTCCGCCCGGTCCTTCGGCCGCATCGCGACCCCACGTCGAGAGCACCATCCGGGCGCTACGGGCGGGGCCTCATTGCAGAGTGCATGCCGCACCATTGCATCGTGCAATGCAGCGCGCCAGCGCGAGGTTCTGCTGCAAGGCGCCCGCCTCCGAGGGCGGGCCCTGCCCGGATCGATGGCGGGTCCTGCACGGACGGCTGGCAGCGCTCGGGTGAGCGGGGGCGAGCGTCTACCGGCCCCAGCGCTTGCGCTTGCGCCAGAGCGTGGTCACGTCGATGCCGAGGATGCGGGAGGCCTCCTCGAGCTTGGCGCTGCGGGCGAGGACGCGCAGGATGTGCTCCCGCTCGACCTGCTCCGCGGTGAAGTCGCCGCCGAGCGTGGCCGACCCAGCCTCGCGCGCGGTGACCCGCTCCGGGAAGGCCTCCGGCTCGATCTCGGTCCCCGGCGCGACGATGAGCGCCCGCTCGATGGTGTTGCGGAGCTCGTGCACGTTCCCGGGCCAGCCGTACGCCATGAGCGCCTTCTCCGCGGCCCGCGAGAGCGCCGGCACGGGTCGATTCGCGCGTCGGGCGAGGACGGCGAGGTGCTCGCGCGCGAGCGGCAGGACGTCCTCGGCGCGGTCGCGGAGCGGCGGCACCGGGATCTCCATGACGTTCAGGCCGTAGAGCAGCTCCTGGCGGAAGCGCCCCGCCTTCACGTCGGCCTCGAGATCGCGGCTCGTGGCCGCGACTACGCGGACGTCCGCCATTCGGACGCGCGCCTCGCCGACGCGCTCGAACTCCCGCTCCTGAATGAGCCGGAGCAGGCGGGCCTGCACGTCGAGCGAGGCCTCGCCCACCTCGTCGAGGAACAGCGACCCGCCCTCGGCCGCCTCGATGCGCCCGCCCCTGTCTCGCGCGGCTCCTCCCGCCGCGCCGCGCGCGCAGCCGAAGATCGCGCCGGCGAGCTGCTCCCCGGGCAGGGCCCCGCACTTCACAACCTCGAACGGACGGTCGCGCCGCGCACTGCGCGCGTGGAGCTCGTGGGCCAGCGCGCCCTTCCCCGTGCCGGCCTCGCCTCGAAGCAGCACCGGCACGTCGTGCTGCGCAGCCCGCTCCAGGAGCTGCAGCGTGTTCCGCATGCGCGGGGAGCGTGTCTCCAGACGAGCGCCCGGGGGTTCGCCCTCGAGCCGCGCCTCGAGGGTCGTCACGCGGCGCTCGAGCGCGCGCCGCTCCGCCGTCCGCTCCACGAGGACGCGGATCTGCGCCGGCGTGAAGGGCTTCGGCAGGTAGTCCTTCGCCCCGCGCCGCATCGCCTCGACGGCGGAGTCCACGCTCGCGTAGGCCGTGATCATCACGACGTCGAGGCCGGGGCGCTCCGAAAGGAGGCGCGGGAGGAGATCGAGGCCGCTCTCCTTCTCGAGGCGCAGGTCGAGGAAGGCGAGATCGAACGGGCGCCGGCGGAGCAGCTCGACCGCCGCGGCGCCCGACGCGGCCTGCTCCACCTCGCAGTCGACGCCGCGGAGACAGAGCGCGAGCGTCCGCCGGATGTTCGGCTCGTCGTCGACGACGAGCGCGCGCAGCGAGGCCTTCGCGGCCCCGACCTCGCTCGGCGTCGGCGGGCGCTCCCGAGTGGCGCGGCCGAGCTTCCGGTCTTCGCCCAATGACACTCCCTCCTCCCCTCCATCATATCGGTCCTGCGGGTCTCCGGCCGTCCGGTCGGCACGGGGCGTGCTGGAGGAGGGCTTGCCATGACCTTCCGTCGACGCCTCTACCTCGCGCAGATCCCGCTTGCGGCGGCCCTGCTCCTCGTGGGCCTCGCCGCGCTCAGGACGGTGTCGTCCCTGGGCGACGCCTCCCAGGGCATCCTCAGGGACAACTACCGCAGCGCCCTCGCGGCGCTTCGGATGGCCTCGGCGCTCGATCGGCTCGACCGCGACGCGCTCCTTCGAGCGTCCGGCCACCTCCCCATGGAGCCCACCTCGGCGCACCGCGCGCGCTTCGACGCCGAGCTGCGCGTCGAGGCCGCGAACATCACCGAGCCCGGCGAGGCGGGCGCCGCGCAGCGGCTCGTCGGCGCCTGGGAGCGTTACCAGCGGACGTACGACGCGAGCCTGACCGCGGCTGATCCCCTGTCGGCTTACCTGGGAACGCTGACGGAGGACTCCGACGCGGTGCGGGCGGCAACCGACGCGATCGTCGCGTTGAACCAGGCGGCCATGGTCCACCGGAGCGACGAGGCGCGCCTCACCGCGCACCGGCTGCTGGTGTTCATGGGCGCCTCGACGCTCGCCGCGCTCGCGCTCGGCTTCGTCGCTTCGGCGAGCCTCACCGCAAACTTCCTGCGCCCCCTCTCCTCCCTCGCGCACGCGGTGCGAGGGTTCGGCGAAGGCCGGCTCGGCGCGCGGGTCCGGCCTCGGGGAGACGACGAGATCGCCGACCTCGGACGCGAGTTCGACGCGATGGCCGAGCGGCTGGAGCAGTACCAGAAGAGCACGCTCGGCGAGCTCCTCCAGGCGCAGGAGGCCGTGCAGGCCGCGATCGACAGCCTCCCGGACCCCGTCCTCATCCTCGACGACCGCGGCGCGGTCCTGAACCTGAACCGGGCGGCCGAGACGCTCCTCGGCCTCGGCCCGGAGCAAGGCGTCGACGCACCGTTGCCCGCGCTCGAGCCGGCCTTGCGCGAGCGGATCGAGGCCGTCTGCGCCCACGTGCTCTCCGGGAACGGCCCGTACCTGCCGCGCGGCTTCGACGAGGCGGTGCGGATCGACCGCGCAGACGGGCCGCGCCGGCTGCTCCCGCGCGCGACGGCGCTACGCTCCGCGGAGCGCGCGGTGACCGGCGTGGCGATCGTGCTGCAGGACGTGACGCGGCTCGTCCGGATCGACGAGCTGCGTAACGATCTCGTCGCGACGGTCGCGCACGAGTTCCGCACCCCGCTGACGTCGCTCCAGATGGCAGTCCGCATCTGCGCCGAGGGGGCGTCGGGCCCGCTCACGGACGAGCAGGTCGAGCTCCTCGCCGGCGCTGGGCACGACTGCGATCGCCTCCAGGCGCTCGTCGAGGACATCCTCGACGTCTCGCGCATCGGGCGGGGGCGGATCACGATAGGCGCCGCGCGGACGGACGCGCTGCGGCTGCTCTCTCGCGCCGTGTCCGAGGCCCAGGGCCCGGCGCGCGCGCAGCGCGTCGCGGTCGAGCTCGAGGGCCCGGCGGGCGAGGTCCCCGTCCTCGCCGACGAGGAGCGTGTCGCCGTCGTGCTCGGCAACCTGCTCGCGAACGCGCTGCGCCACACGCCGGAGGGCGGCCGGATCGTCGCGCGAGTGCGGCGCCACGGGTCGACGGCCCGCTTCGAGGTACAGGACTCCGGTCACGGCATCCCGCCCCAGCACCTCGAGCACGTCTTCGAGCGCTTCTACCAGGTGCCCGGCGTCCTGAGCGGCGGCCTGGGGATCGGGCTCTACATCTCGCGCGAGATCGTGGAGGCGCACGGTGGCGCGATGGGCGTCGAGAGCCAGGAGGGGCGCGGCAGCACGTTCTGGTTCACGCTCCCCGCCGCGGCGGGCTAGGGCGCGAGCCGCGCGAGCGCCCAGCGCGCCGCGGCGCGGACGGCGTCGTGCGGGCTCTCGAGGTGGGGCCGGATCGCTCCGGCGTAGCGGCGATCGCCGGAGCGGCCCGCGGCGAGCACCGCGTTCCGGACGAGCCCGTCGTACCGGGCGCGCGCGAGCGACGTGCCGTAGAAGCGGCGCCGGTACTCCTCCTCGGAGAGCTCGAGGACGTCGTCGATGGCGAGCGCCGCCTGCCCGTCTCGCGGCGCGAGCTCCGGGTCGACCGCGGACGCGGGGCGGCGGTTCCACGGGCAGACCGTCTGGCACGCGTCGCATCCGAACATCCACCCGCCGAGCCGGCCCGCCACGTCCCCAGGGATCTCCCCGCGCCGCTCGATCGTCCAGAACGAGATGCAACGCCGCGCGTCGACGAGCCCGGGCGCCGGGATCGCGCCCGTCGGGCACGCGGGCAGGCACGCGTCGCAGCTCCCGCACCGCTCGGCGTGCGGCGCGTCCGGCTCGAGCGGGCGGTCCACGAGCACGGTCGCGAGCAGGACCCAGCTGCCGTACGCCTCGGTGATGAGGCAGCCGTTCTTCCCCACCCAGCCGATGCCCGCGCGCTCCGCCCACGCCTTCTCCATGACCGGCGCGACGTCGCACGTCGCGAGCGTCCGCGCCTCCGGATCGCGCGCCGCGATCGCGGCGACGAGCGCCTTGAGCCGCCGCTTCACGACCGCGTGATAGTCGCGGCCCCGCGCGTAGCGGGCCACCTCGCCCGCGCCCTCGGGCACCGGCAGGTCGGCGCCGTCGTAGGCGAGCGCCAGGGCGACGACGCTCCGCACGCCGGGCAGGAGCCGCGCGGGGTCGAGCCGCTCCGCCCGCTGGCTGCGGAGCCAGACCATGTCCGCCTCGC
>Ga0318497_10000353_pt1 | contig 14477 bp, 15 predicted proteins | sample GRESIP109b1f23_FD_203754 | JGI IMG/M metagenome (GOLD analysis project Ga0318497, IMG submission 203754) | Tropical soil microbial communities from Luquillo Experimental Forest, Puerto Rico - GRE.SIPMG.109b1f23 | ecosystem: Environmental > Terrestrial > Soil > Tropical forest > Bulk soil... | reverse complement strand
GCCCCGCGATCGCCGCCCTCGTCCTCTACGCGCTCCTCCCCATCGTGCGCGGCACGCACGCGGGGCTCACGGGGATCGCGCCGGAGCTCCGCGAGGCGGCGGCGTCGCTCGGCCTCCCCCCGCGCGCGCGGCTACGGCTGATCGACCTCCCGCTCGCGCTGCCGCACGTCCTCTCCGGCGTGAAGACCTCGGCCGTCATCACCGTCGGCACCGCCACCCTGGGCGCGCTGATCGGCGCGGGCGGCTATGGCCAGCCGATCCTGACGGGCGTCCGGCTGGCCTCGGTGCCGCTCATCCTCGAGGGCGCAGTCCCCGCCGCCCTGCTCGCCCTCGCGGTCCAGGGCGCGTTCGACCTCGTGGAGCGCGGGCTCGTGCCGAGGGGGCTCCGGGGGGCGAACGGTTGACGCGGAGCGTGGCGAACATCCACCCGCGTCGCTGGCGCGCTCCGGACCAGAGAGGGTTCACGATCAGCCCGCTCTCTCTGGAGATCGCGACTCGCCGGGGCAGGTTCACGGAAGACGCCGCGGACCGCGACGGTCCGAGGTGACCGCTGCGCTCGCGGCGCGCTCCGCCGGTCCGATTCATGGCCTCGCGGCAGAGGTCCGCTCTGCGCTGCGAGCGGTATCGCGGCGGAACACGTCCATGAACGGGCGCCCGTACGTCTCCTCTGCGTGCAACAGGTTATGGGGGCGGCAACGCAGTCTCAGGTTCACAGCGGTGGGCGGCCCCTCCTCGTCCACGTGATCGAACTCGAGCCTGAAGCGGCTCTCGCAGCGCCGCCCGTCCTCGGCGACGAAGGTGCAGCGTCCAGCATCCCGGGCCCACACCTCGCGCCGCATCGCGGCCGACGGAGCGCGGGTCGTCTTCGGGGTCGGCGCGGTGGGGCTCGTCTCCTGCTTGGGCGCGACCGCACCCCGGCGCTTGCCGTGCTTCTCCACTGCACAGCGGATTGCCTCGTGCAGCACCTTCGTGAGGTCGCCGTCCGGGACTTTGTGGGCGAGGAGGCAGCGGAGCGTCTCGAGGTCCTCCTTGAAGGCGCGATCGACCGTGGCACGCAGGGACCAGCGATCATCGGCGACGGGATCGAGTGCGGCCGCCCGCCTGCGCTCGACCGGGGCGGCGCGCGGTCCGGTGACCTGGACGGTGGACATCGCGATCCCGGGCGGCGTCTCCGACGGTTCGTCCAAGGCCGAGACGGAACCCGGCGCGGCAGCGCGGACGTCGAGGGCGAGCGCGGCGTGCTCACCGGCGGGCACGGCGGCCAGGAGCTTGCGAATTCCGGGCGCGGGCGCCGGCCGCGGCCGGAGCGAGACGACGAGCTCCTCGGTCTCGCGCTTCGTGCGGAAGGCCGCGCGCGCGAGCAGCGCGTCCAGGTTCTCCTCGGTGAGCACCGGACCGAGGACGATGATGGTGGACAGGGACAGCCGCCCATCGCGGAGCGGAGCCTCGAGGCTCGGGAAGCGGACGAGGACGCGCATCGCCCCGATCCTCCGGCCGGCCGCGCCCTCTCGGAGGTGGAGGACCTCGAGGCAGTAGATCCAGAGCGACGAGTGGCCGAGCTCGACGTAGGCGCGGCGCGCGTCGAACACCGCGAGGTGGAGCAGGAAGTCCACCTGGACGTCCCGCTCCTCGCCGGCGAGCTGGGCGAGGCGGAGGGCGAGGGCGTTCGAGTCGAGCGACGAGGGGATGGGCGCGGGCATGAGCAAGCCTCCTGTACACCCTTGGTAACACGAGTCTCCGCGCGGTCCGGAAGCGCGCTGGGAGCGCCGCTGGGCGGCGTTCGCCGGGCGGGCCTCGCCGATGGCCTCGGCCATGCGGACGCGCGCGCCACGGGCCGCCGAGTGCGCGGGAAGGACCGTCTCGCGCGGCACCACGATGCGGGACGCGGAACACCCGCGGACGCGTCAAGCGCGATGTTGCCGCACCGCATCTGGGACGGTAGTTCACTCGAAGTGCGCGATCGCTGGAGAGAGCGATCCACGCACCCTGCTCGTCCGGTCGGCGCGAGGCCCTGCTCCCCGAGCAGGAGCGGAGATATCCGGCATAGCCTCGCCTGCACCCGACGCGAAGGAACAAGGCTGAAGGACGCGCGTGAGCCCGCCGCACCGATCACCACGCCCGCGTCCGCGGCCAGCGGCGCCCCTCCCTCCTCGTAGCCTCGCTCGTGCGCACGCGCTCACGCCCGGACCGATCAGGCCCGGCGTGCACGTACGGCTCGGCTCGCCAAGCGGGCGGTCGTCTAGACCGCGCCACGCCACGAGCCATCGCTGATGCGGCGAATCCTCAGCGGTCCTGGGCAGGCGTTGTGCCCTCAACGCGGGGGGTGGCGCCACATCAGACGATCCGGTGCTCGAGCGCGCCGATGCCGGAGATCTCGATCCGCACTCGGTCGCCGCGCGCGAGGAAGCGCGGCGGGTCGAAGCCGATCCCGACGCCCGCCGGGGTGCCGGTCGCGATCACGTCGCCGGGGAGGAGCGTCAGCCCGGCGGAGAGCGTCGCGATCAGGGCGGGGACGCCGAAGACGAGGTCGCGCGTGCTCGCGTGCTGGCGGAGCTCGCCGTTCACCCAGCAGCGGATCTCGAGACCGGCGGCGTCGAGCTCATCGGCGGTGACGATCCACGGCCCCATCGGGCAGAAGGTGTCGAGCGACTTCCCGAGGAACCACTGCTTGTGCCGCGCCTGCAGGTCACGCGCGGTGACGTCGTCGACGATGGTGTAGCCGAACACGTGCCGCGGCGCGTCCGCGGGGGAGATGCCGCGCCCGCCGAGGCCCAGGACGACGCCGAGCTCTGCCTCGTAGTCGACCTGCGCGCTCACGCCCTCCGGGTAGCGCACGTCGTCCTGCGGGCCGATCACGGTGTCGGGCGCCTTCGTGAAGATCACCGGCGCGGTCGGGACGGCGTCGGCGGCCCCGGACGCGCTCGAGTCGAAGCCGCTCCGCGTGAACTCGTGGGCGTGCGCGCGGTAGTTCTTGCCGACGCAGAAGACGTTCCGCGGCGGGCGCGGGATGGGCGCCTCGAGCCGGACGGCGGCGAGCTCGAGGGACGGGCCGCGCGGCGTCAGGCGATCGCGCACCCTCCCCCAGGCGCGGACGAGCTCCACCATCCCGGCGACCGGCTCGCCGAGCAGCGCGTCGACGGGCCAGATCGCGCCGCGCGCGGGATCGACGACGCCGACCTGCGACCGCCCCTCGTGTCGGAACGTGGCGAGCTTCATCCGGCCTCCACGCGCGCGGCTGGAGCGCGCGCTCCGTCCGAGGGATACCGGGCCGGGCCCGACCACGTCAACGCGGACGCGCGCCGAGCCGGCGCCGCGCCCGGACGGCCGGGAAGCGGACCCGCCGGGACGGACCGAGCAGCGCCGAGAGCCCGCCGGCCGCCGCGAGGATCGCGGCCGCGGACATGGCACGGGAGTACCCGGCCTGGAACGTGCCGGTTCGGAGCGCGTCCGGAGCGATCCCGCCCACGAGCGGCAGCGCCGCCACGGCGAGCAGGCCGGCGAGGCGCGCGACGGCGTTGTTCACGCCCGAGGCGATCCCGGCTCGGTCCGCGGGCGCCGCGCCGAGCGCGGCGATCGTGAGCGGCGCGACCGTCAGGCCGAGCCCGACGCCCAGCGCGAGGACGCCGGGGAGCACGTCCCGCTCGTAGGAGGCGCCCGGCGAGACGCGCCCGAGGAGGAGCACGCCGAGCGCGATGAGGGCGGGGCCGCCGCCGAGGAGCGGCCACGGCCCGACGCGGGCGCACGCTCGCCCTGCGAGCGGCGAGAGCACGAGGACGAGGAGCGTCACGGGGAGCAGGGCCGCGCCGGCCGCGAGCGGCGACCAGCCGAGCCCGGCCTGGAGCTGCAGGACGGTGAGGAACATCGCCCCGCCGAGCGCGAGGTAGACGCCGAGCGTGACCACGTTCGCGGCCGTGAACGCCCGCGAGCGGAAGAGGCCGAGCGGGAGCATCGGGTCCGCGCGCCGCGCCTCGACGCGGATGAACGCGGCGAGCGCGAGGACGCCGGCGAGCGCCCCGGCGACGACGGTCGGGGTGGCGCCGCGGCCGGGGGCCTCGATCAGCGCCGCGGTGACCGCCCCGAGCCCCGCCGCGACCAGCGCCGCGCCCGCGAGGTCGGGGCGGCCCACCCTGGCCGGTACCTCCGGCACCGGGCCGCGCGCCGCCCACGCCGCGACGCCGACGAGCGGCAGGTTCACGAGGAAGATGGCGCGCCAGGAGACGGCCTCCGCGAGCCAGCCGCCGGCGAGCGGGCCGAGGGCGGTCGAGACGCCGGAGAGCGCCGACCAGACGCCGATGGCGCGCGCCTGGTCTTGCGGCCGGAACGCGGCGCGCAGGAGCGCCAGGCTCCCCGGGACGAGGAGCGCCCCGGCGACCCCCTGGATCGCGCGCGCCACGGCGAGCGCCGCCGCGGTCGGCGCGAGCGCGCACGCGCCCGAGGCTGCGCCGAACGCGAGGAGGCCGACCACGAAGACCCGCCGCCGCCCGTACCGATCGCCGAGGGCGCCGCCCGGGAGGAGGAAGGCGGTGAGCGCGAGCATGTAGGCGTCGACGGTCCACTGGAGGCCCCGCAGATCGGTCGCGAGCCCGCGGCCGATCGAGGGCAGCGCGACGTTCACGATCGTGGAGTCGAGGAATGCGACGCCCGAGCCGACGATGGCCGCCGTGAGGACCCTGCGCGCCTCGCGCGTGCCGTAGGCGATCTCTCGCAACCCGCCCCCCGCCCAGTGCTAGGGCCGGGGGCGAGGCGCGCCAGGCCTCGATGGGCCGGTCAGCCCTCGACCATGATGGGCCGATCGTCGAGCTCGGCGAGGCGCGCGCCCCCGCCGTCCGTGACGGCGAAGGTGTTCTCGATCCCGACCGCGCCGAGCTCCGGGAAGACGAACTTCGGCTCGACGGCGAGGACCTGGCCGGCGGCGAGCGGCGCGTCGAAGCCGGGGGCGAGCACCGGGAGCTCGTCGAGCTCGAGCCCCACGCCGTGGCCGACGAACCGCGCCTGCGCGCCGGGCGGCCCCATGAATCGATCGCCCAGGCCCGCCGCGTCGGCGAGCTCGCACGCCCGCGCCCAGATCGCGGAGGGGATCTCGCCGGGCCGAAGCCGGCGCGCGACCTCGTCCTGGATCGCGAGCGCCACGTCGAGCGCCCGCGCCAGCTCGGGCGCGAGCCGCCCGCACACCGCGATCCGCGACATGTCGGTCACGTAGCCGTCCTTCATCGCCGTGTAGTCGAGGAGGATCGGCACGTCCCGCGGGATCGCCTCGACCGACGCGCCGATCGGCGACGACGCCGACAGGCCTCGGCCGGTGACGGGCCCGTCGAAGTAGCTCGGCGCGGTCGCCGCCCCCGCCGCGACGGCGAGCCCCATGAAGAACTCTTGGTTGAACCCGCGGAGCCGCGGGCTCCCCTCGTTCCCCGCCCTGCGCATCCGGTACTCGAGCTCCGCGGCGAGATCGAGCTCGCGCATCCCGGCGCGGAGGAACGACGGGATCTCGCGGTAGACGCCGGCGAGCAGCGCCGCCGTGTCGCGCATCCGCGCGAGCTCCCACGGCGACTTGACGCTCCGCTGCGTCCGGAGGGGCGTCGAGACGTCCACGAGCTCCGCGCCGAGCGCGCGCGCCCAGAAGCGCTCGACGGCGCCGGGCACGACGTCGAACGTGAACCCCACGCGCTTCGGCGCGCCGAGCGCCCCGGCGAGCTCCTTCGACGGCGGGAACGGGCGGACGTCGCGGAGCGGGCTCTCCTCGCGCGCCCGCGCGAGGCTCTTGCGGACGAGCAGGATCGCCTCCCCCTCGGCCGGCACCCAGAGCGCCGCGTTCTGGCGCGTGCCGGAGAGGTAGAAGACGTCGGTCGCGTGGACGAGGGCGGCGCCGTCGAGGCGCTGCGCGCGGAGCGTGGCGCGGAGGGCGTCGAGGCGGGCGAGGCATTCGGAGTCCGGGAGCATGGCCGGCGAGCATACGCCGGCGCCGTCCGGCTCGTCAGCCATCCCCGACGGCGCCTAGCTCCCTCGCCTGCGCCGCACGGTGATGGACTCGCCGGCGATCCCCCAGTTGTCGGTGTCGACCTCGTCGATGACGACGACGGTCGTGGCGGGGTTCTTGCCGAGCTTGTCGCGGAGCAACTCGGTGACGCCGCGGATCAGCTCGGCCTTCTGCTCGGCCGTGGCGCCTTCGCGGGTGATCTTGATGTTCACGTAGGGCATGGGCTTTCCGGGGCAGGCGCGGCGGTGTCGCGCGCGCTGGTACATGCGGCGCGGAGCGCGCGCGCGCAGCCTGGGCCGTCGCCTCGGAAGGGGTGCGCCGGGAGGCGGAGCCGGGCCCGCTGGAACGAAACCCCCGGGCACGCCCTCCGCCGGCGTGGCGGCTTGGCTTGACAGCATGGTTAGCGATCGCTAACCATGCATCATGTCCCCGCGCGCCGCGCCGCGGTTCTTCATCGCCGAGAGCGATCCCCCTTCGAAGCAGGCCATCCTCGACGCTGCGCTGACGCTGTTCGTGAAGCACGGCCTCGCGGGCACGAACGTCCGGATGATCGCGGAGGCAGCCGGGTACACCAATCCGGCGATGTTCAAGTTCTTCGAGTCGAAGGACGCGCTCGCCGTGTACCTGTTCGAGCGCTGCTACCTGTGGCTCCACGGCCAGGTCGCCGCCGCCGCGGCGCGGCCCGAGTTCGGCGAGGCCCTCTCAGGAGTGGTCGACGCCTTCCTGGCCGCGATGGACGAGGACCTCGAGGCCGTGCTCTTCGTCCAGGACACGCTCCGCGAGCAGTGGCCGCGCCTCCCGGCGTCCACCCGGCGGCGCTCGATCCTGCGCGACCTCCGCGCGCTCGCCGAGCGCGGGCTCCGGGAGGGCGCCGTCTCGGGGTACGCATCTCCGGACATCCCCGTCGCGGCGCTCGTCGGTGTCGTGGCCCAGCTCGGGCGCATGATCTACTTCGGGGAGGTCGCGCGGCCGGCCTGCGCGCACGGCGCGGAGCTGGTCGTCGCGCTCACGCGGCTGATGAAGGGCTGAGGTCGAGGAAGGCGCGGCGAGCGCAGCTCGCTCGGCGGCGCGCATTGGGTTAGCGATTGCTAACCAAGGAGCGAGCATGGAGCGGACGCGGCTGTTCGTCGTCGGCGGCGCGGGGTTCGTCGGGAGGGAGGTCATCCGCGGGGCGGTCGCGCGCGGTTGGGAGGTCATGGCCCTGGCGCGCTCGGCGGAACGGGCCGCGGAGCTGACGGCCATCGGGGCCACCCCGGTGCACGGCGATGCACGCACGCCGGGCGCGTGGATCGCGGCCGCGCGGGGCGCGGCTGCGCTGGTGGACCTCGCGCAGCCCGCGCTGCCGCCTCGCATCGGCGCGCGCGACATCGAGGCCGTCTCGAAGGTGCGCAAGGCGATGATGCGCGACCTCCTCGACGCGCTCCGCCGCCTCGCCCCCGAGGAGCGGCCGCTCCTCCTGTCGGTCAGCGGCGTCGACGATCTCGCGCCGGACACGCGGGGGCGGGTCGACGACGGTTCGCCGCTGCGGACGACGCCGACGGGGTTCTCCCACGTCGGCGTGCCCGTCCGGCGGCTCGTCGAGGCCTCCGGGGTCGCGGCCGCGTTCCTCCACCTCGGCACGGTGTACGGCCCCGGGAAGAGCTTCGCGGCCAGCATCTTCCCGAGGCTCGCCCGCGGTCGCATGCTGCTGCCGCGGCCGGCGCGGAACCGGCTCCCGCTGATCCATGTGGAGGACGCGGGACGCGCCATCTTCCACCTGGCGGCGCTCGGCGCCGGACGGATCGCCGGGCATTCCTGGATCCTCGCCGACGAGACTGGCGGCACGCGCCTCTGCGACCTCTTCGATCTCGCCGCCGAGGAGATGGGCGTCGCGCCTCCGCGGCGCGCGCCCGCATGGCTGCTCTCGATCGCGCTCGGCAGGATCCTGTTCGAGACGCTGGCGCGCGACGTCGAGGCGCGTCCCTCCGGCCTGCTCGCCACGGGGTTCCGGTTCAAGTACCCGACCGTCCGCGAGGGGCTCCCGCCGACGCTTCGCGCGCTCGGCTACGAGCGGCGAGCGCCGCCGCGCACCGTATCTCGTGGCGCGCGACGGCTCCGCTGGCTGCTCGCGGCCTCGCTCGCAGCGCTCGTCCTGGTGAACGCGCCGCTCCTCCCGGTCGGCGTGCCGGCGCTACGCCAGCTCGCGGGCGGTGAACGGATCCTCGACCTGCGGCCGGGCTACTCGCCCCAGACCGCCCACCGCTTCCTCGAGGCGCTCGGTCGCGCCGGGCGCGCGCGGTACCTCGAGATGCTGTGGACGGTCGACCTCGCCCTCCCCGCGCTGTTCTCGGTCGCGCTCTGGACCGCGCTGGGGCGGGGCGCCCTGCGACGCTGGCGATGGGTGGGGCTCGCCGCGGGCGCGGCCGACTACCTCGAGAACCTCGCGATCACGGCGCTGATCGCAGCGTTTCCGGGAAGGAACGACGCCCTCGTGCTTGCGGCGAGCGTGCTCACGTCCTCGAAGCTCCTTCTGTATGGTGTCTCGCTGGCGCTGGCCATCGGCGGCGCATGGGCGGCGCGCCGGACACGCGCAGCCGATCCGCACGCCAACGCCGCCGGGGGAGCGCGAGCATGAACGTCCTCGTCGTGGTCGCTCACCCCGATCGCCGCAGCTTCAATCACGCCCTCGCGGAGGCGGCCGCGAGAGCGGCGCGCGAGCGCGGGCACACGGTCACCGTCCACGACCTCTACGCGGAGGGGTTCGACCCGATCCTGCCGGCCGCCGAGATCCCGCGCGGCGCCACGCTCGCACCCGGCCTGCAACGCCACTGCGAGGACGTCACCGCCGCGGACGGCATCGTCATGGTGCATCCGAACTGGTGGGGGCAGCCGCCAGCGATCCTGACCGGCTGGATCGACCGCGTGCTGAGGCCCGGCGTCGCGTACGCCTTCGAGGAGGGCGATCAGGGCGAAGGCGTGCCGGTGGGCCTCCTGCGCGCGCGCACCGCGATCGTCCTGAACACGTCGAACACCCCGCCGCGCCGCGAGCACGAGGCGTTCGGCGATCCGCTCGAGGCGATCTGGAAGCGCTGCGTGTTCGCGCTCTGCGGCATCGCGGACGTGCGGCGGCGCACGTACGGCGTCGTCGTCACGAGCACGCGCGAGCAGCGATCCGGGTGGCTCCGAGATGCGGCGGAGCTCGTCGCCGCCGCGTTCCCCGAGACCGTCTCCGGAGGCTGACTGCGCCGGGCGTAGGCCCGGCGTCTCCATCACCTCGTGGAGCTGGTCATCAACCGCAGCATGGACATGTTCCGCAGCGTCATCGGGTGGCTTCCGTTCCTGCTCATCTTCGTGACGACGTACGTCGCGGGCGTTTGGGCTAGCCGCGACTTGTTCGCGCGGTGAAGCGTCCGAATGACGTTCAGCGAATCAAGTCGGGCCGGGGCGGCGACCACGCGTCGACCGCCCGTGCCGGATGCTCCCGGGTCCATGCTGCATGGGGAACCTTGGCCGGCAGCGCGATCACCTCGCCAGCTCTGACCCGGACCTCGCCCCGGCCCTCGACCTCGAAGTACAGCTCGCCTTCGAGCACCATCGTGATCTGCTCGCTCTCGTGACGATGCTGCTCGAAGCGCGCATGCGGCTGCAGCTCGAAGTACGTCAGCATCGCGCGGTCGAGCGCCACGCCCCACATCGTCGCGCCGGGCACATCTGGCCGGAGGGTGAGGACGTCCCTGGGGAGATACACGGCGGTGTCGAGGTGGCGGCGGAAGCACGCGGCGCTCGCCGGGCAAAGCGAACGAAACTGCCCCGTCGAGGCGATGCTGGCAGGCACCTCGGAACGGTCGATCCGCTCGAACCCGTGAGCGAGGCAGTATCGCTCCGCGGTCGTCGTAAGCACGTAGGCGGTCTTCACCCCTCGGAGCAGCGCGCGGGCGACGATGCGCTCGAACAGGCTCGTGCCGAGTCCCCGCCGCCGCAGCGCGGGCTCCACCGCGAAGGACCGGAACAGAGCCAACTCCCCCCGCGGCTCCAGCCCCACGCAGCCGACGAAGGTGGTCCCCGAGAATGCGAGGACGTACTCCTGCACGTCCGTCGAGACGTCGTCGACCGGCAACGAAGCCGCCGCGAGGAGAGACCGCAACGCAGGCACGTCTTCCCGGGCCGCCAGCCTGAACTCGAAGTCGTCATTCACGATCATCTCTCCCGGTCGAGCGACGTCTCGGCGCGGCCGCCTGGAGCTCGTCGCTGAGAGCATCCCGCACGAGCGCAAGGGCGCGCTGCACCCGTTCTCTCTCCGACACCGCGATCCGGCCGAGCACCTTCGCGGCGTGACGGTTCAGGGTCCGGTTCAACGCGTCGACGCGCTGCTGTCCCGCGCGCGTCAGGGTGAGCAGGACCACCCGCTCGTCGCCGTCCACGCCACCACGCTCGACGAGCCCGTCGGAGACCAGCGTCGCGACGCCGCGGCTGATCCATCCCTTGTGGAGACCGAGCCGCCGGCCAAGCGCGGTGAGGGGCAGCGGTCCAGCCCGCTCGAGCTCCGTCAGGATGTGGCACTGGGCCAGCGTCGTGCCGCAACAGGAGACCTGCTCTCGCTGCGCGCGAACATGAAGCCGCGCCACGTCGCGCAGAAGCGCGCCGGTCGTCTCGAGCAGCTCCTCGCCCGTTCGTTCGTTCCCCCTGGAAGTCATCAGTTCATTGTTGCCGGCGGCAACCATCTCGTGTCAAGTTGCGCATGGCAACCTGTTGGGGAGGGACGGGCCATGCATTCCGCTGCCGTGGATCGTGCGGTTTCGCTCTTCGATCAGGGATTCACCTGCGCCCAGGCAGTCCTCGCCGCGTTCGCGGCGCGCCATGGCCTCGACGAGCCGACGGCGCTCAAGGTGGCGTGCGCCTACGGTGGCGGCATCGCCAGGTCAGGCGAGATGTGCGGTGCGGTGAGCGGGGCGCTCATGGTCATCGGCCTCGCGCACGGGAAGGCCTCGCTGGCCGACGACTCCGCGAAGGAGAGGACCTACGCGCTCACGCGCGAATTCTGGAAGCGCTTCCGCGAGCAGCAGCGCTCACTGGTGTGCAAGGAGCTGATCGGCGTGGACATCGGGACGCCGTCCGGCGCGAAGATGGCCGCCGAAAGCGGCGTCTTCCGCGAGAAGTGCCCAGGGCTCGTCCGATGCGCGGCGCAGATTCTGGAGGAGCTCCTCGCCGGCGGCTGAGCCCACCGGCGCGCAGATGCCCGCCCATCGTCGACCACCCAGGTGTAGCGGCGGGACTCGTGCGAGCCTTGCCGCAGAAACGCGAAGGGCCCCGATGACTTGCGTCACCGGGGCCCTCCGGGTCTGGTTGGGGGGGGGCCTGCATCCGCCCTCGGAGTCACTGGTCCCCGGCGGATCTCGGGCTCGTCACGCACGCTTCAGGGCGGCGGTGACCGCCTGAGCCAGCGTGGCGGTCGGGCGGCCGATGAGCCGGCGCAGGTCGCCGCAAGCGTCATCGAGCTCGCCACGGGCAATGCCCTCGTCCGCGCTGGCGAGCATCTCGGCCACCGGGCCGGGGAGGCCGAAGCCCCGCAGGGTCTCCTCGTACTTCTCGGCGGGCAGGTCGCTGTAGGCGACGGGCTTCCCTGCACGACGCGCGACCTCGGCGGCGAGCTCCGCCATCGTGAAGGGCAGGTCGCCCGCGAGCTCGTACACCTTGCCCTCGTGGCCGGGCGCCGTGAGGACGGCCGCCGCCGCAGCCGCGAAGTCGGCGCGCGCAGCAGCCGCGATTCTTCCGTTCTTTGCGGCCCCCAGCAGGACGCCGTGCTGGAGCGCGGGACCGAGGTTCTCGGTGTAGTTCTCCAGGTACCAGCCGTTGCGCAGGATCACGAACGGGATCCCAGCCTCGCGGATGGCCTTCTCGGTGGCCCGGTGCTCGCCGGCGAGCGAGATGCCGGAGGTGTCCGCGTGCAGCAGGCTGGTGTAGACGAGCAGCCCGACGCCCGCCTTCTTCGCGGCGGCGATGGCCGCCTGATGCTGGCGCTCGCGCTTGCCGGGCTCGTTCGCAGAGATGAGAAGCAGCTTGTCGATGCCCTGGAACGCGCCGGCGAGCGTGTCGGGCGCGTCGTAGTCGGCTCTGCGGACCTGCACGCCTCGGGCGGCGAGCTCGCGGGCCTTCTCCGGGTTGCGGACGACCGCGACCAGCTGGCCGGCGGGAACCTTCTTCAGCAGCTGGTCGATGACGAGGCGGCCGAGGTGGCCAGTGGCTCCGGTGACAGCGATCATGGCGAGGTCTCCGTGTGCAAGAGAAGAGGAGCCCAACCTAGCGAAGGTGCTTTCTCTTGGAAAGTACGTACCTCTGAGTTAGTTACTGGCGATGCCGACAAGCAAGAGCACGGGGGCGACGGCAGGCGACCCAGGTGGACGGGGCGGGGCTCACCGGCACGGGAACCTCTACGCGCCCGACTGCCCGTCACGCGGCGTGCTCGATCACGTGACGAGCAGGTGGGGAGTTCTCGTGCTGGTCGCCCTGCGGGAGCGCACGCACCGCTTCAGCGAGCTGCGGCGAAGGGTCGGCGGGGTCAGCGAGAAGATGCTCTCGCAGACGCTCCAGGCGCTCGAGAAGGACGGCTTCGTCCGGCGCGAGATGTTCCCGGAGATCCCGCCGCGCGTGGAGTACAGCCTGACGCAACTGGGTGAAGAGGTGGCGGCGCGCGTGCAGGCGCTGGCTGACTGGATCGAAGGCAACCTGGGGCGAATCCTGACTGCGCGCGCTCACCCCAGAGCGCCGAGGACGAAAGCTCCGTAGAGACGCCGATTCGAGATCAGCAGCGACGCAAGTTGGCCCCGCGTCCCTTCAGGGCGGTGGTTCCTTGCCGCTGCGTCTTCGAGGGGGCATCCAGGTAAGCTGGCCTGGCGTCTGTTCACGGAGGGTACGATGCACTGGGCGGCCATCGCGTACCTGCTCGTCACCGCACCGATGGACGAACGCGGCCCGCTTCCTGCCCCGACGGATCACCATCCCGCCCACTCATGGGCGACAACCGGGTGGGGATCGTTTCGGTGGGGCATGGGACTCGGAGACGTGCTCGACGCGCTGTCGAGCCCGAAGGGCCCGTTCCGCGTGCATCACGGGTTCGCGTGCGACTATGAGCCGACCTTCTCGGATCTGGACGACGTAAGAGAGAGGGGCGTCGCGTGGGCAATCACCGAGAGCGACAGCGCCGAGTGCTGGGTCCTTCCGGAGTCCCACGCGTTCAAGCTGCTCGGCGAGCGGCCCATCCTGGGCTTCGGCTTCTGGAGGGGGCGCTTGTACGAGGTCTCGGTGGCCCTCATCAGCAGAGCGTCATGGGAGGAGCACGCTCGGAGGCACGCCGCCCTCGTTGCTTCGCTCGAGAAGCAGCTCCGCGCGCGCGTTCAGGTCTTTCCCGAAGGCTTCACGCTCCCGCCGGCGAAGCCGGCCAGGGCGGACGGGCAACCATCCCCGCCGCTGCTGGCGTTCTTCACCTGGGAACAGCCGCGCCTGCGCGTGCGCCTGGTATCGGCGACGGCGGGAGACCTCCCCAAGCGACCGTTCGCCGGCGTTTTCACCGTCACCTACAGCGACCCAGCCGTTCTCCGCGAGCGAAAGCTCAACCCGACGCTCTTCAAGTACATGCCCGTGGGCACCGAGCTCGAACGTCAGCGGCGGGAGTCGAGCCGACCGCCGTGACCTCGGCTCTGCCCGGGCTGCTACCGCGTACGAACGCCCGCCTCGACGGCCACGACCTCGCGCGCCGCGCTGTGGTCGACGGGACCGCCTACGGCATCAACGCCCCGCCGCTCACCGGCACATAGATGCCCGAGAGAAACTTCCCGTGCTCGGAGGCAACCATCAGCACCGCGCCGGCGACGTCCTCGGGCTGGCCGAGCCGGCGCAGTGGCGTCCCGCGCACGGACCCTTCCTTCGCGGCCGCGGGCAGGCCGGCGGTGGCGTCGGTCTCGGTGAGCCCCGGCGCGACGGCGTTCACGCGGATGCCCTGCGGGCCGAGCTCGAGCGCGAGGGCGCGGACGAAGGCGTCGAGGCCGGACTTCGCGGTGCTGTGCGCGCAGAAGCCGGCGCCCGGGTGGCGGGAGAGGCCGCTCGAGATGGCGACGATGCAGCCGGCCTTCCGCGCGATCATGCCCGGCACGACCGCCTTGCAGCAATGGAAGGCGGCGCCGAGCTCGCCGGTGAGCTTCGCCTCGAAGTCCGCCCAGGAGTAATCGATGAAGGGACGGATGGGGAAGTGAATCGACGCGTTCACGACGAGCGTGTCGACGGGCCCTAGGGAGCGCTCGACCTCGGCCACCATCGCGCTCACCTGGGCGGGATCGCGGACGTCGGCCTTCACCGCGATGGCCTTGCCGTCCGTGCGCCGGATCTCGTCGACGACCGCCCGCGCCGCGGGCTCGCTCTGGAAGTAGTTCACCGCCACCGCGGCGCCGTGGCGGGCGAGGAGCTTCGCCGTCGCCCCGCCTATGCCGCGGCTCGCGCCGGTGACGAGGACGATCCGGTTCTTCATCATGGG
>Ga0318497_10000348_pt1 | contig 14538 bp, 16 predicted proteins | sample GRESIP109b1f23_FD_203754 | JGI IMG/M metagenome (GOLD analysis project Ga0318497, IMG submission 203754) | Tropical soil microbial communities from Luquillo Experimental Forest, Puerto Rico - GRE.SIPMG.109b1f23 | ecosystem: Environmental > Terrestrial > Soil > Tropical forest > Bulk soil... | reverse complement strand
GAGCTGCGCCGCGACTTCGGCCTGGCGCTGCTGTTCATCACCCACGACCTCGGCCTGCGTGGTCACGTCGAGCGCGGTCGTGGGCTCGTCGGCGAGCAGCAGCCGCGGGCTGGTGAGCAGCGCGGCGGCGATCATGACGCGCTGCAGCATGCCGCCGGACAGCTGGTGCGGGTACTTGGCCAGGTTCCCCGTGTCGAGGCCCACCTGGCCGAGCATGCCGGCGGCCAGCTCATAGGCGTCGGCCTTGCGCACGCCGCCGTTGGTCCGCAGCGCCTCGGTCATGAAGTCGCCGATGCGGCGCACGGGGTTGATGTGCGCGCGGGGGTCCTGGAACACCATCGCGACCTGGCCGCGGTAGCTTCGCAGCCCCTTGCCGTCGAGCTTGTTCACGTCCGCGCCGTCGAACGCGATCGTGCCTTCTGATCGCGCGCCGCGCGGCAGCAGCCGGCCGATCGCGCGTGCGGTCATCGACTTGCCGGACCCGGACTCGCCGACCAGCCCGAGCGCCTCACCCGGCCGGATCGCGAAGTCGACGCCCCGCAGCACCGTCCCGGCGCCGAGGGTCACCCGCAGGCCCGCCACCTCGAGCAGATTCGTCACCGGTGTCCCTCACCTTCCAGGAGGCGCTCGCCGAGCACGTTGACCGCGATCACGACGAAGACCACGCACGCCGCGGCGGCGAGCGCCGGCAGCGGGTAGCCCTGCAGGATGCCCGGCTCGTTCTCGGAGATCATCACGCCCCAGTTGGCGGCGGGCGGCTGCACGCCGAGGCCGAGGAACGAGATCGCGGCCAGGTCGACCATCGCGTAGCCGAACAGGACCGTGGCCTGCGCGACGATCATCCGCGACATGTTCGGCAGGATGTGGGTCAGGCAGATCCTCGGCACCGAGGCGCCCTGGACCTCGAGGGCCTGCACGTAGGGCTGGTTGCGCTCCTTGAGCGCGGCGGCGCGCAGCACCCGGGCGACGTAGGGCAGGTAGGCGATCGACAGCGCCACGGCCGCGGCCACCAGGCCCGCCCCGAACACCGTGGCCGCGAGCACCGCGAGCAGGATGCCGGGGAAGGCGAACAGGACGTCCATTCCCGAGGAGATGACCGCGTCGGTCGCGCCGCGCCGCCACGCGGAGATGAGCGCGAACGCCGTGCCGCCGGCCATCGCGAGGACGACCACGGCCAGCGGCCCGAGCATCGCGGACTGCGCGCCGGCCAGCAGCCGGGACAGCACGTCGCGGCCCTCGAAGTCGAAGCCGAGCAGGTGGCCGGCGGCCGGCCCGACCCAGGCGATCTGCAGGTCCGGCAGGTCCGGGTTGCCGGGGGCAAGCCATGGCCCGAAGATCGCGGCGAACACGGCGATCGCGACGACGACGGCGGCGGCCGTCCCGGCCTTGCCGAGCCTCGCCGGCGCCTTGGTGAAACGCGAAGTCTTGGTGAAGCTCAGTGTCGTCACGACGCCTTCGCCCCCAGCTTCACGCGCGGGTCGAGGACCGCGTAGAGCAGGTCGGCGAAAAGGTTGACCAGCACGAACGCGGCCACCAGGACCAGCGAGATCCCCTGCACGACCGCGAGGTCCTTGGATTGCGCGGCCTGCACGAGGTAGGCGCCGAGGCCGTTCATCGAGAACGCGGTCTCCACGACCGCGGACACCGCGGTCAGCGACGCGACCGTGATCGCCGAGACCGTGGTGATCGGGATCGCCGCGTTGCGCAGGATGTGCCGCTGGATCACCTGCCGCGGCGGGATGCCGCGGCTGATCGCGGTCTGCACGTGCTCGCGGTCCGACTCCTCGCGGATCGCCGCCCTGGTGACCCGGGCGACGATCGCCAGCGAGCTCAGCGCCAGCGCGATCGCCGGGAGCGTGAACGTCCGCAGGTCACCGGCGAACCCGCCGCCCGTGCCCGCCGCCAGCGCGGGGAACCAGCCGAGCTTGACCGCGAACAGCAAGATCAGCACGATCGAGGCGACGAACGCCGGGATCGCCGCGGTGACCGCGGTCGTCACGAGCGCGGACGTGTCCAGCCAGCCGGGCCGCAGGCCCGCGATGACGCCGAGCCCGATGCCGATGACGCAGATGATCACGCTCGCGTACAGGACCAGCCCGGCGGTGGTCCAGATCCGGCTGCCGATCAGCGTGGACACGTTCTCCCGCAGCGTGATCGAGATCCCGAGGTTGCCGTGCAGCGCGTTGTCCAGCCAGTACCAGTACTGCACGAAGAACGGGGCGTTCAGGTGGTAGCGCTGATCCAGGATGGCCACGCTGGCCGGCGGCAGCGCCCGGCCGCCGGACAGCGCCGCGAGGGCGCTGCCCGGCGCCAGGTACAGCGCGCCGAAGATCGCGAAGCTGGCGACGAGCAGGCTGCCGATCAGCATCGCCAGGCGCCGGGCGAGGAACCGCACTGTTCTTATCGCCCCGCTTTCACTTGCCGCCGAGGCTGTCGGCCCATGGCGCGAACATGAAGGCGAACGAACCGACCGCGCCGGTCAGGCTGGCGTTCAGGATCAGCACGTTCGTCGGCTGCGCGTTCGGGATCCACGGCAGCTGCTGCGCCGCGAGCTGCTCGGCCTTGGCGACGAGCTGCGCCCGCGCGTCCAGGTTCGCGGTGCCGCGGGCCTGCTCGAGCAGCGAGGTGATCTGCGGGTCGTTGAAGTTGTCGTAGTTCTGCGACCCGCCAGGCAGGGCCGCGGTGGCCAGCAGCGCGGCCGGGTCGGCGTAGTCGCCGTAGTTCACCGTGATGAACCCGTCCACGCCCTTCCTCGCCTGCGGGGAGGTGAAGAAGTTGATGTAGTCGTTCGCCGAGACCGACTTGAGGCTGACGTTCAGCCCGATCGCCGCGGCGGCGGCCTGGTAGGCGCCGGTCTCCGCCGCGATGCTCGGGATCTGGCTCGTCGTGCCGATCGTGATCGTCTGGCCTGCCACGCCGGCCTGCTGCACCAGCTTGCGTGCCGCCGCCAGGTTCTGGTTCAGGACGGGTGAGCTGTCGTACGCGGCGTTGAAGACCTGCTTGCCGTAGCCGAACGTGCCGGGGTTCGCCAGCCAGTGCGGCATCAGCGCGGCGCCCTCGTACACGGTCTTGATGACCGACTTGCGGTCAAGAGCCAGCGACAGCGCCTGCCGTACCTTGACGTTGGCGAGCGGGCCGGAGGTCGCGGAGACGATGAACGCGTCGGTCTCCCAGCCTGGCCCCTGGTAGACCTTGACGTTCTTGCTGGCCCGCAGCTGGCTGAGCGTGGACAGGCCACCGTAGTACGAGCCCTGGATGGCGCCGGTCAGCATGCCCGAGGTGAAGCTCGTGGCGTCGGGGACGCCCTTGATCACGAACTGCTGAACCATCGGGTGGACGGAGTGGTCCCAGTAGGTCTTGCTGACGACCGCAGTGACGCCGGCGCCCGGGGCCCACGACTTCAGCTCGTACGCGCCGCTGCACATGATCGACCCGGCGGGCGTGCCGTAGTTCTTGCCTTCCTTCTGGGCGAAGGCCTTCTCGATGATCACGCCGCCCATCGACGCCAGCTCGCCGGGCAGCCAGTAGTCCTGCTGCTTGAGGGTGATCGTGACCTGGTCCGCGCCGGTCGCGGCGATCGAGGCCACCCGGGAGAAGGCCTGGCCGTAGAAGCCGCCGACCGCCGGGCTCATCTGCCGCTGCAGGCTGTACACCACGTCGGCCGGGGTCACCGGGTGGCCGTCCCAGAACGCCGCGCCGGGCCGGATGGTGAACACGATCTTCGTCGGCGACGGGTAGGCGACCGTGGCCAGGCCCGGCGCGACCGAACCGTCCGGCTGCTGGCGCAGCAGCGACTCGCACATCAGCGAGATCGCGGTGTTCTCCGGGTAGTCGAAGGCGAACGCGGGGTCAAGCGAGTTCACGTCGCGGTAGACGGCCCAGGTCACGCTGCTGACCTGCTTGGTGCCGGGCGGCGTGGTGGCGACCAGCCCCGCGGTGGGCGAGATGCCGCCCTGCGTCGAGGTGGCGGAACTGAGCGAGCGGCCGCAGGCAGGCAGGCCGAGCAGGAGGGTGAGTGCGGCTGTGTAGCGAAGCCAACGGCGAGTCATGGCGTGTAGTAAACTCCATGGACATATGCTTTGTCAAAACCTATGACCAAGCTTATGTCGTAGTATGTACGTCATCGATGAGAGGAGTCACATGAGCGGCCTGCCGCGCGGCAGCCTCACCCGCGAACTGCTCGTCCGCGAGTCACTGCGACTGCTGGACAAGGACGGCGTGGCAGGGTTCAGCCTGCCCAAGCTCGGCCGCGCGCTCGGCGCCGACCCGACCGCCATCTACCGGCACTTCGCGAGCAAGGACGATCTGATTCTCGCCATCGCCGAAGCGCTGATCGAGGAGGCATGCGCCGGGCTCGAGCCGTCGGAGTGCTGGGTGGACACGCTGAGCGAGATCGCCCGCCGCTGCCGCCGTACCTACCTGGCGCACCCAGCCGCCGCCTCGCTCACGACGTACCGGACCACGCAGGGACCCGCGGAGATGCGCGCGGTCGATATGATCATCGGCGCGCTAAACCAGGCCGGCATCACCGGGAAAGAGGCGGCGGTGATCTACCGGGCGTTCGGTGACTTCACGCTGTACTGGCCCGGCGGGGAGGCCGCGTTCCTCGCTCTCGATGAGAAGGCGCAGCAGCACGACACGGACGCGTGGACCCGCGCGTACCTGGTCGCCGACCGTGCGGCGTACCCGAGCATCTGGCGCATCCGCGAGGAGCTAGCTGACGTCGAGGACGACGACATCTTCGAGACCATCCTGTCGCTCGTGCTCGACGGCATCATCGCGCGCGCCCCCACCCCCTGCGCGTGCGAGGAACACGCGGTGCCGCGCTAGCGCGGCGGGTGGCTCAGCTCGAACGCGATCACCAGCATGGTGGCGGCGATGAGCAGGTCGAGCACCTGCCACGCGCGCTGCCTCGCCAGCAGCGGGGCGAGCAACCGCGCCCCGAATCCCAGGCCGAGGAACCACAGGGTGCTTGCCAGGCAGGCGCCGACGGCGAACGGCCACCTGCCCGACGGGCCGTGGGCGGTGGCGAGCGCACCAAGCAGGACCACGGTGTCGAGGTAGACATGCGGGTTGAGCCAGGTCAGCGCCAGCGCCCGGCGCACCACCGCGCCGCGTGACCGGGACCGGTCGTCCGCTGCCGCCGACAGCGCGTCCGGGTGCAGTGCCCGCCATGCCGAGGAAAGCCCGTAGCAGGTGAGGAAGGCCACGCCCAGCCAGCGCACCGCTGTCAGCGCCCACCCCGCGTAGCGAACGACCGAGCCCACTCCCGACACGCCGGCGATGATGAGCACCCAGTCGGAGAGCACGCACACGGCCACGACCGGGCCGACGTGAGCTCGCCGCAGGCCCTGGCGCAGCAGGTAGGCGTTCTGGGCGCCGATCGCCACGATGAGAGACAGGCAGGTCAGCAGCCCGGCGAGGGAAGCATCGATCACGCGACCGAGACTAGGCACGGCCCATTCTTAAGTCCAACGAATGATTCTTAGGAATAATTAGCTGTGCTTAACTAGCGAGGTGGAGCTCAATCCTTCTCAGCTGGAAGCGCTCGTGGCCATCGCGGACTGCGGAAGCTTCGAGGCGGCGGCCCGGCAGCTGCACGTCACGCCCAGTGCCGTCAGCCAGCGCATCCGGGCCCTGGAATCCGCCGCCGGCCAGGTCCTGGTCAGCCGGGGGACCCCGTCCCGGCCCACTCCGCACGGCGAACGGCTCGTCCGGCTGGGGCGCCAGACAAGGCTCCTGCATGACGAGGCACGCCAGGAGCTCGGCACGATCATGTCCGTCGAGATGCCGGTCGCCGTCAACGCGGACTCCCTCGCGACCTGGTTCCGCGGCGTGCTCGCCGAGGCCGCTGGCTGGGCGGCGACGGCGGTCCAGCTGTACGTGGAAGACCAGGCGTACTCGCAGGAGCTGCTGCGCCGCGGCGACGTACTCGCGGCCGTCACGAGCGAACCAGCCGTCGTTCAGGGCTGTAGCGTCGAGCCGCTGGGAGCACTGCGGTATGTCCCCGCGGCGACCCCCGAATTCGCCGCGCGGTGGCGGCGTGACGGCGAGCTGGACTGGGCAGCGGCGCCGACGCTGGTCTTCAACAAGAAGGACGACCTGCAGCATGAGCAGCTGCGCCGACGCGGCGTCGGGCAGCCTCCCCCGGTGGTCCACCGTGTACCGTCCACCGCGGACTTCTATGAAGCCATCTGCCTGGGCCTGGGCTGGGGCATGGTTACGCTGCTCCAGGCGCACGCTGCCCTGGATTCGGGCAGGCTGGCACGCTTGTCGCCGGATGTCACCGACGTGCCCCTGTACTGGCAGCGCTGGCGTCTCGGCTCACCGCGCCTCGCCGAGCTCACCGCATCCGTCCGCCGCGCCGCACGCGGGCACCTCCATGACCGCGTGAGCGGCTAGCGGCCCCCGGGCCGCGTCAGGACGGCCTATAGCCGGCGTTGCCCAGCATGCGGCGCAGGTCCACGACCATCTGCTCATCGATGTCCTTGCCGACGGGGGGCTCAAGGAATTCCAGTTCGGACCCGATCTTCGCGGAGACCTTGCCGTCATGGCGCACCGTGACCGTGCCGACGGCTTCGAGCAGCGACATCACTGCGCGCCATTCGATGTTGTGGCTCGTCGGGTGCTGGAAGATCTGGCGCAGCGTGTCCCGGTGGCGGCCGTCAAGGTGTTCTGGTCCAGGTGAGGTCATGCCCAGACCATATCCCCCCGGGCACCGCCCGGCCGGCGTCTAGCCGGGCAGCCGGACGCCGAAGCCGGTGGCCGCGAGCTTCAGCACGACCTGGCCGGGTGCCTGCAAGGCCACGACCTTCGCCGCGCTCAGCTCCTCCAGCTGTGCCAGCACGCCCGCGTACGCTTCCGGGCCCTGCCTGCGCGCGCGGCTCAGGACGATCGCGTTGGCCCACACCTTTTCCCGCGCCTCCCGCAGGAAGCGCTGGGTGCCGAGCCGGTTGAGGGGCCTTAGCAGCCGGTCTAGCAGGGAGCCCGCTCCCGAGATCTGGGTTAGCTCGTCGTCTTCGGCGGCGACCCGGGAGGCCAGCACGGCGTCGATCGCCCGGTGGTCGGACTCCCGCCGGGCGATCAGCTCCGCGTCGTCGAACTGTTCGTCCGTGATCACCGCCAGCAGCGCCTGCGGCAGGTCGTAGTTGATGTGAGCATTCATGCCGAGCAGGACGTGGCGGAGCGGCGGCAGGTCGGCGGGGGCGCTGAACGCGATGTCCCAGGGCCGCGTCGGGCGGCGTCCGGCCAGCGCGGCCTGGAGGGCGTCCAGGTACAGGTCGGCGAACGCGACGTCCCATCGCTCGACCCATTCGGTGTCGGTGAAGCCGCCGCGCTTGAGTTCCTCGGCCACCGCGACGGTGGTTCGCTGATAGGTCGCGTGGAAGTACCGCCGCTGGTCACCGGTGGCCTGCAGCGATTCGAGCAGGGCCGCCATGCGGCCGATCAACTCCTCGATCACGCGGCCATTATGCCCGGCCATGATCCGAAGTGATCTGCCCGGCGGCTGGGCGACGTACTCAGGCAGAGGCGTTCGAGGGGGACGCCCCGGAAGTACCGATGGAAGGAGGAGTCCTGATGTCTGAAGCGCTGATCTTGGAATTCACCGGTGTGGGCGAAGCCGAGTACGCGGCCGTCAACAAGCAACTCGGCATCGACATGGAAACAGGCCAGGGCGATTGGCCGTCCGGCCTGCTGTCCCATGCCGCGGGGCAGGCCGACGACGGCACGTTCATGGTGTCGGAGGTATGGGCATCGCGTGCGGACCAGGAGGCGTTCATGGCGGCACGGCTGGGCGCGGCGCTAGCGGCAGGCGGCGTGACGAGTGCGCCGAAGGTCCGCTGGGTCACGCTGCTGGCCTACAGTCAGCCGGGCGTCTGATCGTGGCGGCTGGCCGGGCGGCATGAGATGAAGAGCGGCGTCGCGGGCCTGGGCGGCCTGGCGGCTCTGGTGGTGCTCCTGCCGATGGAAGCGGGCGTGCCTATTCCGCTGCCCGCCGACCTCGTAATGTTCACGGTGGGTGAACGGGTCGCGGCGGGGAAGTTCCCGCTGTGGCTGGCCGTCGGGGGCTTCGAGGTCATCGCGGTCGTGGGCACCAGCGCGCTCTTCCTGGCTTCCCGGGTCCGGCTCACCGGATCATCACCCGGTTCGGCCCGCGCCTGGGGTTGACCCAGGCGCGGGTGGGCCGCGCGGCCGCGTTCGCCGAGACCCGGGGCCGGCCCGGGCTCGCACTAGGGCGCGGGACGCCGGGGCTGCGGACGATCACCGTGATAGCCGCGGGCGTCTCGGGACTGAGCTGGCGGCGTGCGCTCCCGGCGGCGTAAGCGGGCGGCGCCTGGAGCGTGGATGGAGGCGACCTGTCCGGCCTGCATCGGCGTGACCCTGCTCGCCCAGCGCGTGCCGGCCCTGGCTGAGCTGACCGAGGCAGACCCCGTCAGCTCAAGCCCGGACGGCGAGCCAAAGGCCATGATGACCTAACTTCCCTGCGACCAGGCAGCTCTTTATCCGGGATCATTCTCGCCTGGTGATAGGCCACCGCGACTTATGGCGTTAGTCCTGGCACAAATCAGGACAAAATGACGGCGAAAATGCCGGACTTGCGCCAGAAGTGCCCCGGAGTGTCCGAATGGTGAGACGACTTCCCGGCACCGGCCTCCGGTGGTGCCCGCGCCGCGGTCCCGCCCGGCTCACCGAGCGACAGAGTGGTTACAATAGGCAATCTTTCGGGTACTATCCGTAGTAGGTGCATCTTTCGCTGAAATCTGCGTGACCGTCGCACCAGTCCGTTTGTGCGACGCTGGCAAGGAGGACGCCCGATGACTGCCACAGCGAGCCCCACCGTGCGACGCCGCATGCTTGCCGCCGAGCTGCGCGAGATCAGGGAGGGCAAGGGCGAGAGCGGCGATGTGGTCGCCGCGGCGCTGAGGTGGTCTCCCTCCAAGGTCAGCAGGTACGAGCGGGCGAAGACAGGCCTGCGGCCGGGGGAGGTCGAGCGGCTGCTCGACCATTACCAGATCACGGGATCCCGGCGGGCGCTCCTGCTCGGGCTCGCCGAAGACGCGACGCGGAAGGGCTGGTGGGAAGAGTTCGCGAGCAGCCTTTCCGATGATTACAAGCAGTTCATCGGGCTTGAGCATGAGGCGATGTCCATGGCCATCTGGCATGTTGACGTCGTCGCCGGCCTCCTGCAGACCGAGGCGTACGCCGGGCACGTCATCAGCAGCTACAGCCGGATAGAGCCGGTCACGCCGGGCATGGTCGGGCGGCTGGTGCGAGTCCGGATGCGGCGCCAGGAGGTGCTGAACCGCGACGGGCTTGCGCTGTCGGTCGTGCTCGATGAATCCGTCTTGCGGCGCCGCATCGGGGATGAGTCGGTGATGTACGAGCAGCTTCAGCGTCTCGCGCGCGAGGCTGCCAGGCCGAACGTGACCTTGCAGGTTCTCCCTCTCGACGCGCGGCACACGGTTTTCGGCGAGTCCTTCGTCATTTTCGGTTTCGCGGCCGGCGGGGACGCGGCGCCGCGCGACGTGCTGAGCACCGAGCGGATGCGGAGCAGCTCCGTCTCGGACGGGGAACGGGAGACGTACTTGCACCGGATCGCATTCGAGATGCTCGCCGGCGCGGCGCTCGACCCGGCGGCCTCCAGGGCGCTCATCCTCCAGATAGCCGAGACGTACTGGTCAGGGTCCCGCTCGCGCGCTCGCGCGCTCGCGCCGCAAGCCCTTTCGGCCTAGCTGTAACGCGATCCGCACCCGCTGCGGTTTTCCACGTGGGTTCATCCCCCGCGGGGTCCCGGACCGCTCCTGCCACCCCCGGTGCCGGCCGGGACCCCGCGGCGCGCCATGATCCCGGAGCCGCGCAGGAACTGGACGTGACAGAGAGGGGACTCGGGGTTGGCCGTATCGAGCACCCGGAGCCTGCTAGCCGGCCGGTACCGGCTAGGGGAACAGATCGCGGTCGGCGGGACGGGCGAGGTCTGGCGGGCTCAAGACGAGCTTCTCGGGCGGGTCGTGGCGGTCAAGCTGCTACGGCCGGAGTACGCCGGACATGCCGAGACGCTGGCCCGGTTCCAGGCCGAGGCGCGGCACGCCGGTCAGCTGACCCATCCCGGCATCGTCCAGGTCTACGACTATGGCCACAACGATCTCGCCGGGGTTCCGTTCCTGGTGATGGAGCTGATCGACGGGCCGTCGCTGGCCGCTGTCATGGCGGGCGGCGGGGCGCAGCCGCCGTCCCGGGTGCTTGAAGTGATCGAGCAGGTCGCGGCGGGGCTGGCCGCCGCGCACGCGGTGGGCCTGGTGCACCGCGACATCAAGCCCGCCAACTTGTTGCTCGCCCCGGGCGGCGTCGTGAAGATCACCGATTTCGGGATCGCGTCCGCGGCCGGATCAGCGCCGCTGACGCAGGCCGGGATGCTCGCGTGCACCCCCGGCTACCTGGCCCCCGAGCGCGCCGCCGGATCCCCCGCGGGACCGCCCAGCGACCTGTACTCCCTCGGGATCGTCGCCTGGGAGGCCCTGGCCGGGAGGCCGCCGTTCACCGGCACCGCGCTGGACGTCGCGCTCGCGCACGCCCACCGTGCCCTGCCGCCGCTGCCGGCCGCTGTCCCGGCGGAGCTGGCCGCGCTGGTCGCGGGGCTGACCGCCAGGAACCCGGCCGCCCGCCCGTCCGCGGACGCGGCCGCCGCCCAGGCCCGTCAGCTGCGGGCCGGGCCGCCGGCCGGGACCGGGACGCGAGAGCGGGTACCGAGGCAGTCGGCCCACCCGGGCGCCACCCTGACCCTGCCCGGGATCACGGCGCACGGCACGCCGCCGCTCCGCCGACGGCTGCGCGCCAGCCTTAACCGGCCGGAACGGGCAATTCTGTTCATGGCCGCAGGCCTGGCCGCGGTCGCGAGCCTGGCCACCGCGCTGGCCGCCATGGCGCCCGGCTCCGCCAGTCAGCCAACCGCGCCGGCCGGGCCTTCGACGGCCCCCCCGGTCCCGGCTACCCGCACCGTCAGCGTCGACAACGCCGTCCTGGACGGCCAGCCGGCCACGGCGGTGCTCGCCAAGCTGCGGCAGGCCGGCCTGCGGCCCCGCCTGGCGGAAACGCCCAGCGGCAACCTGCGGCCAGGGACCGTCATCACCATCCAGCCGGCCGGATCGCTACCAGCCGGAACCACCGTCACGGTCACCGCCGCCGTACCGCCCCCGGGCCACAGCCACCACCACCACAACGGCGGCAACGGCGACAACGGCAATTAAGGCCCGTGGTGAACTCTCCCGGCCATTAGGGATTGAACGCCCGAGGTCTTCGGTGCGGATGCCCTCGGGTCGTGGCTGCGGCGGGGTATGCGACCGGTCGCGGCCTTTCTACCTGGACGTTTTCTCCCGCCGACTGCGCGCCGGGGCCGATGGTTCATGATCGTGGGTCAAAACTGGCGATATCCGCCAAAAATGACCCACGATCATGGCCGCACCCCTTCCGTATACCCCTGCGGGTATCAAGGGGAGGCGCAAACCTAGGCTGTTAAAGCTGTAGCGGGGAGTGAGGCTTTCTGATGGCCTGGCGGGACGACCTTCCCCTTCTTCTTGCCGTGTGCCAGCCCGTTCGGCGATGGCGATGCCTTCTCGCTGGCCTTCGCCTTGCCCTTGGCCTTGGCCTTGCCGGGCGGGCTCTTGAGGCCAGGGCTGGTCACGGGGCCCGGCGAACCGGAAGGAACCGTCGTCCGCGGCGGCGGGACGGAATGCCGCGGCGCGGGGGCTCCGAACGTCGCGTGCGCCAGTTCCTGGATGGGCGCGGGCAGCGCGTCCGCGGCGGCGGCGCCCGACAGGCCCACGACCATGGCAGCCGCGATCCCGGCGGCGATGACCGGCCCTCGCCTCCCGACCGCGCCGGCCCTCCCGGCCACGCTGGCCACCCCGCCCGCGCCGGCCCTGCGGAACCACGCTGAGCGGGGCGCGCCCCCACCGGAGACCAGTACGAACGCGGCGACCGCGGCAACTTCTCCAGCCAGTTCCTGGTCGCTGGCCGGCCCGGCCGCGCTGTCGAGCAGGCCTGCGAGCAGGTGATGTGCCGTGGCTGCTTCCGGGCGAGCCTCGTGCCCCGCGAGCAACCGCTCGGTGTCGGCCGCTGTCAGCGGCCGGCGGCCCGCACTGCGGGCGGCCGACCGCCTGGCGGAAGGCAGATCATGGCCGGGGCTCATCGTGCCACTCCCTTGTCAGATGCTGCTCGTCAGACGCCGCGGCCAGCCTTGCTGCCAGGGTGCGGAGCCCGCGGTGCGCCGCGACCCGCACCGCCCCTGGCCGCTTGCCGACCATCCGTGCCACCTGCGTGGCGTCGAGGCCGGCGATGGCGCGAAGCACGATGATCTCGGCCTGCTCGCGCGGCAAGGAGGCGATCAGCTCGAGCGCCGCCTCCGTGGACATCCGCTCCAGCGCGGCCGCGGCCGCGTCGTCAGGTGCTGCGCGGTCTAGCTCATGCAGTTCCCCGGTCACCACCATCGGGTGCCGGTCCGCGTAACGGCGCAGGTCGATCACCCGCCGGCGCGCTGTCGTGAACACCCAGGCACGGAACTCGCCTTCGCCACCGCGAAACCGCGGCAGTCTCCGTGAAGTCTCCAGCCAGACCTCGCTGGCCACGTCTTCCGCGCTTTCACCCGTCACGACGCGGAGATAGCGCAACAAGGGGGGCTGATTGTCGCGCCAGAGCCGGGCGAACGCGGTCTCGTCACCGCGCACTGCCGCACACATCACCTCGGGAAACTCCGGCCCCAGCACACAAGTGACGATACGTCCCGACACATGAGGATCGCGGGAAAATCGGATAGTAAGCCTGATCTTTATTAACCCAGGCATTCGGCTGTAACACAAATGGGGCGCTTGACGGTTTCCCTTATTCGCGGCTCATTTATTCGCGCCCCGGGGTGCGGTCGATCACCGCCCACAGGCGGCCTCCCGCAGCCGCCGCAGCCGCGCGCCCAGGACCAGGCGTGCCGACAGCGGGCCTCGATACGTCCGCGCAACATGTTGCGCAGGGCGCGAAGCCCACCGTCCGTTCGGGAAAAGGAATTTAAAATCTCTTCTTCCGAACGGACCCGTGGTGACTCCCCGAGGTCACAGGATGACCTCGCCGGCCTTGAGCGCGCCGATCTCGTCCCATGTGAGGCCGAGTTCGAGGAGTACGGTCTCGGTGTGCTCCCCGTGCTCTGGGGCCCGCTCCGGCTGGGACGGCTCCTGGTCGAACTGCACGGGGGCGGCGACCAGCGGCAGGGAGTGACCATTGCCCAGGTCGGCCTCGGCGAGGTAGCCGTTGGCCCGCACCTGGGGGTCATCCGCAAGTTCACGGGGGTGCTGGACTGGCGCCCATTCTCCCTCGAAGCCCGCCAGGACGCGCTGCCACTCCGCGAAGGTGCGCTGGGCGAAGACGCCGTCGAGCCACTCGACACAGGCCCGGGCGTTCCGGCGGCGGGCGCCGGAGTCGGCGAACCGGGTATCGGTCGCCATGCCGGACTGGCCGAGCGCGTGACACAGGCCGGGCCAGTGCCGGTCGGCGGCGAGCATCTGCAAGACGATGAAGCGGCCGTCGGCGGTGCGGTACGGCAGCATCAAGGGGTTCGCCGCCTCGTGCCGGCCGCGGTCGATCGCCGCGGGCCCCGGCCCGCCGATGATGGCGTTCACCAGGTCCATCTGGACCTGCCACATGCCGGACGCGAGAAGGGAGGCGTCGATGACGGACGGTTCGCCCGTCACCGCCCGGCGGAACAGCGCCGTGCTGATCGCCCCGGCGATAGCCATCCCGCCGACCACGTCGCCGAACGCCGGGCGGGTCGGTGCCGGCCAGCCAGCGCCGGGCGGGGTGAAGATCTGCTGCATGCCGCTGCGGGCCCAGTAGGCGCCCGCGTCGTAGCCACCCCGGCCCGCGTCGGGACCGCGGGCGCCGAACGCGGTGCCCCGCACGTAGATCACCGCGGGGTGTTCGGCCCGGATGTCCTCGACGTCGAGCCTCAGCCGGGCGCGGGCGTCGGCCCGCAGGCTGGTCAGGAACACGTCGCTCGCGGCGATGAGCCGGGACAGCAGCCGGCGGCCTTCGGGGTGCTTCAGGTCCACGGCCACTGACCGCTTGCCCCGGTTCGCCGCCTGGAACTGCACGTCTGCTCCGTGCCACATCTTGTGCAGCCCGGCCGTGACCAGGCCCCGGTACGGGTCGCCGGTCTCGGGATGCTCGATCTTGATGACTTCGGCGCCCCACTCGGCGAGCACGGCTCCGGACATCGGGACGAACACGTGCGAGGCCACTTCCAGCACCCGCACGCCGGCGAGCGGTCCCCGGCTCACGCGGCCGCCGTTTCCTCGTTCACCCTGTCGAGGTTAGCGGGTACTCACCAGCTTTCCCAGGCGCCGGACGCTGTCCCGCGGGCTGGCGACGCAGGCCTGCGGTGTACTTTCGAGCCATGACAACCCAGACGGAAAAGGCGCGCCGGTTCCTCGATCTGCACCGTCCGGGGGACCCGCTGCTGCTGCCGAACCCCTGGGACCAGGGGTCCGCGAAACTGCT
>Ga0318497_10000347_pt1 | contig 14546 bp, 11 predicted proteins | sample GRESIP109b1f23_FD_203754 | JGI IMG/M metagenome (GOLD analysis project Ga0318497, IMG submission 203754) | Tropical soil microbial communities from Luquillo Experimental Forest, Puerto Rico - GRE.SIPMG.109b1f23 | ecosystem: Environmental > Terrestrial > Soil > Tropical forest > Bulk soil... | reverse complement strand
AGGGCCGAGATCGCGGCTCTCATCGAGGGCGTCAAACTGGGCGAGTTCGACGACCTGCTGGCCGGGCTGGCCTGCTGACCCGCCGGCCGGCCCGGCTGCCCATGCCCAGGCCGGCGGCTGTCTGTGACGCGGCCGGCGGGCTGCCTGTGCCCCGGCCGGCCGGCCGCCCGGCCGCGGTCGCCCGCACCCCCCGGTCAGCGTTGTTAGGTAAACCTAACTTGGGCTATCCTGGCCCGGCGTGCGGTGCCCGGCCGCGACTGCCGGTGCCAGCAGAGCTGCTGGCCCACCAGGAGAGGACTGTCCGTGCCCGCGAGCCAGATCGCCTTGCTGGGGGCTATCGCCGGTCTAGCCATCTTCATCGGCCTGCCGCTGGGCCGGGTGCGGACGGCCATGCCGAGGACGAAGGCCTTCCTGAACGCGCTGGCCATCGGCATCCTGATCTTCCTGCTGTGGGACGTGCTGACCAATGCCTGGGCGCCCACCAGCGCGGCGCTGGCCCAGCACCACTACAGCACCGCCGCTACCCGCGCCACGGTGATGCTGGCCTGCCTCGGCGTCGGGCTGATTGGCCTGGTGCATATCGACCGCTGGCTGAAGCGGCGCGCCGCGCGGCTGCTGCCAGAGGGCCCAGGTGCCGCGACCGCCAGGCCGGCGGTGATCCCGGCCGGCCCGGAGGCTGCCGGGACGCGGGCGGCCGCGCTGTCGCTGCTGATCGCGATCGGCATCGGGATGCACAACTTCGGCGAGGGCATGGCCATCGGCGCGTCCGCCGCGGCGGGCCGGATCAGCCTGGCGCTGCTGCTGGTCATCGGGTTCGGTGCGCATAACGCGACGGAGGGATTCGGCATCGTCGCGCCGCTGCCGGCCAGCGGCAGCCGCCCGTCCTGGTCCCGGCTGGCGCTCCTCGGCCTGATTGCCGGCGGCCCCACCTTCGTGGGCACCGTCATCGGCATGCAGGTAACCGCACCGCTGCTCACCATCGCGTTCCTGGCCCTGGCCGCGGGCTCCATCCTGTACGTGGTGATCGAACTGCTGGCGGTTGCCCGGGCCACCAGGATGAAGGAACTGGTCGCCTGGGGCATCCTGCTCGGACTGATCCTCGGCTTCGTGACCGACGCGATCGTCTCCGCCGCCGGTGCCTGAGGGCTGCCCGGCACCGCCGTTGCGCTGATCCGGCCTGGCCCGTCGGCGCATGGCGGCCTTCCGGCTAAAGTCCAGGGGTGATTCCGGGGCAGGACGCTGCGCTGCCGCCACTCACCCGGCGGCTGCTGGGCTGGGAGATCATCATCGTCTTCGCGGTGTCGCTGGGCGGCAGCGCGCTGAATGCCGTCATCAGCCTCATCGGGTCGCTGACCGCGCACAAGGAGCTGCGCCACCAGGCCGCGGTGCTGGTTGGCTCGGCGGCGCCGGGCCGCCCGCTGCTCGACCTGTCCTTCCAGCTGGCCGGGATCACGCTCACGCTGGCCCCGGTGGCGCTGGTCTTCTACCTGATGGCCAGGGCCGGTGAGCCACTGTCGGCAATGGGCCTGGACACCAGCCAGCCCGGCCGCGACCTGGCGCGCGGTGCCGGGCTGGCGGCGGTCATCGGCGGCCTCGGGCTCGGCCTCTACCTGGCTGCCTACCGGCTGGGGATCAGCCTCAACGTGGTGCCAGAAAGCCTGCCGCCGGTGTGGTGGCGGGTCCCGGTGCTGGTGCTGATCGCGTTCCAGAACGGGGTCCTGGAAGAGATCCTGGTCCTCGGCTACCTGCTGCGGCGGCTGGAGCAGCTCGGCTGGCGGCCGGGCTGGGCGATCGCGGTCAGCGCCCTGCTGCGCGGCTCCTACCACCTGTACCAGGGGTTTGGCGGGTTCATCGGGAACGCGGCCCTGGGGGTTGTGTTCGCGGTGCTGTTCCGCCGGTGGCGGCGGGTAACGCCGATGATCATCGCGCACGGGCTGATCGACACCGGTGCCTTCCTCGGGTATCTGGCCCTGCACGGCCGGGTTGCGTGGCTGCCCTGACCCGTATCCTTCGGCCATGCCCGAACCCACGGCCGTGACCGAGCCGATCCCAGGTACCGGGATCGACGCCGACAGTGCCACCATCGCGTCCCTGGCCGCCGCACTGGCCAGCGGCCAGGTCACCGCCCAGGCGCTGACCACGTTCTACCTGTCCCGGATCGAGCGGCTCGACATGCTGCTGCACTCGGTGATCAGCGTCAGCGGTGACGCGCTGGCGCAGGCGCAGGCCAGTGATACCGCGCGCGCCAGCGGGGCCGCCCCCGGGCCGCTGGCCGGAATTCCGGTCCTGGTCAAGGACAACATCGCGGCCCGCGGGCTGCCAGCCACGGCCGGCTCGCCCGCGCTGGCCGGCGCCGAATCCGGTGACGCCTACTGCGTCGGCAGGCTGCGCCAGGCAGGGGCGGTGATCCTGGGTAAGACGAACCTGTCGGAATGGGCCAATTTCCGCTCCTCCCACCCCACCAGCGGCTGGAGCACGCTGGGCGGGCAGGCGGCCAACCCGCACGCGCTCGACCGCAACCCGTCCGGCTCCAGTTCCGGCTCCGGCGTAGCGGTCGCAGCCAGCCTGGTGCCGGTCGCGGTCGGCACGGAGACGGACGGCAGCATCGTCTGCCCGGCCAGTGCCTGCGGGATCGTCGGGCTCAAGCCCACACTCGGACTGGTCAGCCGGAGCGGGATCGTGCCGGTCGCACTGTCGCAGGACACCGCGGGCCCGATGACGCGCCGCGTCGCCGACGCGGCCGCGCTGCTGTCCGCACTGGCCGGGCCGGATCCGGCCGACCCGGCGACCACGGCGGCGGCTGGGCAGCCCGCCGGTTACACCGCCTTCCTCGACGCCGACGCGCTGGTGGGGGCCCGGATCGGCGTCTGGCGGGACGGCTTCGAGACGGCGGGCAGGTCCACCGCCGCCCTGGCCGACGCGGCAGTCGCAGTGCTGACGGGACGTGGCGCCACCCTGGTCGACCCGGTCGAGCTGCCCGGGGCGGCGGGCATCTCCGAACCTGAGTTCAGCGCACTGCTGACGGAATTCCGGCACGACCTTAACGTCTACCTGGCGGCGCTGCCGGGCGAGCACCCGGCCACGCTAGCCGAGCTGATCGGCTACAACACCGAGCACGCGGCCAGTGTGCTGGCCCGGTTCGGCCAGGAAGTGTTCGAGCGGGCCGAGGCCACCGGCGGTGACCTGGCCGACCCCGGCTACCGGGCCGCCCGGGCCCAGGCGTCCCGGCTGGCCCGGGCGGCGCTGGACGGGCCGCTGCACCAGCACCGGCTGGACGCCATCGTCACCCTGACCGCCAGCCCGGCCTGGCTGACCGACTACCACCTCGGCGATCACGATGTTTTCCACACCTCCGGGCCGGCGGCGGTGGCGGGCTACCCAGCCATCAGCGTCCCAGCCGGTGGCGTGTCCGGGCTGCCGGTCGGGCTGACATTCATGGGACCCGCCTGGAGCGAGCCGCGGCTGATCGCACTGGCGTACGCGTTCGAGCAGGCCGCGGACGCCCGGCTGCGGCCTGCGCTGGCCGCCAGCTGCCCGCCGCCAGCCGCAGCCGGCCCGCGGCCGCGGGGATAGCCTGCGGTCATGGATTCCTGGCGCGCCGCCCTCGTTCCCGCCCTGGCGGGACATGGCCCGGAGCCCCGTATCCACGACACCGCGACCGGCCAGCTGGTGCCAGCCGCGGGCGGCCGGATAGCGACCATCTACGCGTGCGGGATCACCCCCTATGACGCCACCCATATCGGGCACGCGGCCACCTTCGTGTCGTGGGATCTGCTCATCCGTGCCTGGCGTGATGCCGGGCACGACGTGCGCTACGTGCAGAACGTCACCGATGTGGACGACCCGCTGCTGGCGCGGGCGGACCGGGACCGCGAGGACTGGCGGGAGCTGGCCGCCCGGGAGATCGGCCGCTACCGGTTGGACATGACGGCGCTGCGGGTGCTGCCGCCGGACCGGCTGGCAGGCGCGGTCGAGGCGCTGCCGGTGATTGAGTGGTTCGCCGGCCAGCTGGCCGATCGCGGGGCGCTGTATGAGCTGGAAGGTGACCAGTACTTCGCGCGGTCTGCCGATGCCGCGTTCGGGGCGATGCCGCGGCTGGATCCGGGCACCATGGTGGAGCTGTTCGCCGAACGGGGCGGCGACCCGGGCCGGCCGGGGAAGAAGGACCCGCTCGACCCGCTGGTCTGGCTGGCGGCCCGGCCGGGCGAGCCGCACTGGCCATCGCCGTTCGGCCCCGGGCGGCCCGGCTGGCACGTGGAGTGCGCAGCGATCGCCACCGAGCACCTGGGCACCCGGTTCGACGTGCAGGCGGGCGGCTCGGACCTGATCTTCCCGCACCACGAGATGAGTGCCTCGCACGCGCGGGTCGTGTATGGCGGTTCCGGTCCGGACGGTCCCGCCTTTGCCCGGCGCTACCTGCACGCGGGCATGATCCGGCTGGACGGCGAGAAAATGTCCAAGTCGCTGGGGAACCTGGTGTTCGTGTCGGCGCTGCTGGCCCAGGGCGCCGATCCGATGGCGGTGCGGCTGGCCCTGCTGGCCGGCCATTATCGGGCGGACCGGGACTGGGCGGCGGCCGACCTGGCGGCGGCGGAAGGCCGGCTGGCTCGGTGGCGCGCCGCGGTGACGCGGGCCGGGGCCGCCCTGGCCGCCGGGGGAGCGATGGCACGGCCCGGGGCCGCCCCCATCCCGCCGGGAGCGGCGGCCGGGGCGGAGCGGGTGCTGGCGGCCGTGCGCGAGCGGATGGCCAGCGACCTGGACACGCCGGGTGCGCTGGCCGCGGTCGATCAGTGGGCGGCGGAGACCGTCGGTGCGGCCGCCCTCCCGCCGGGCTCAGCGGACGGCGCGGCACTCGTCCGCGACACGGTGGACGCGCTGCTGGGCATCGCCCTGTAGGGGCATGCCCCGACCCTTGTCAAGCCGGGCCGGCCTGGCTGTGGACGGTGGGCGCGGATCGGCCCGGCAGTCCACAGAACCCGCCGCTCCCCTTACCCGGCGGCGGCCGCGGGCCAAGCCTGGCGCTATGAATCCGACCTCACCCGCGGACCACCCCGCCCCGCACCCCGGTCCAGCCGGCCAGCCCAGCACACCCCGGGTCCGGCTTAGCTCGCCCGCCGACATCCTCGCGGTCGTCCCCCACCTGCTTGGCTTCCATCCGGCCCGGAGCCTGGTGGTGGTCGGTGCTGGCGGCCCCCGGCAACGGATCGAGCTGGGGTTTCGCTACGACCTGCCGGATCCGCCGGATGCCGCGGTCACCCGCGAGATAGCCGGGCACGCCACCGCCGTGCTCGCCCATCGCAAGATCACCACGGCGATCGCCATCGGTTACGGCCCCGGCCGCCTGGTTACCCCGGTGATCGACGGGTTCGCCGCCACGGCCCGGCGGGGCGGGCTGGAGGTCCGCGAACTGCTGCGGGTCCAGGACGGCCGCTATTGGTCATACCTATGCCGCAACCCGGCCTGCTGCCCGGCCGAGGGGGTGCCCTTCGACATCCGCTCGCATCCGGCCGCGGCGGTCATGTCCGCGGCGGGGCTGGCTGCCTACCCGGACCGGGCGGCGCTGGCCCGCACCATCGCCCCGCACGCCGGCCAGCGGGCCCGCATCCGCGACGAGGCCGTCAGCCGGGCGGTCGCCCGGGTGGCGGCGCTGACGGCCGAGGCGTCCGCGGCGGGCGGCCCGGATCCGCTGCGGCTGGCCATCGCCGAGGGCCGCCGGGCGGTCAGGGAGGCCATCGACCGCTACCGGACGGGCGGCCAGGTCAGCGACGCCGACCAGCTCGCCTGGCTGGTGGTAAGCCTGGCCCAGCTGCCGGTCCGCGATGACGCCTGGGCGCGGATGGTGCCCGGTCACCGCGAAGCTCACCTGCGGCTGTGGTCCGATCTGGTCCGGAATGCGGCTGGCCGCTGGCTGCCCGCGCCGGCAGCCCTGCTGGCGTTCACCGCCTGGCAGTGCGGCGAGGGCGCGCTCGCCAGCATCGCCGTCGAGCGGGCGCTCGACGCCGACCCCGGTTACTCGATGGCCCTCCTGCTGGGCGACATCCTGGACGCGGGAGTGCCGCCATCGGCGGCGCAGCTGCCGATGACCCCGGAGGAGGTCGAGCTGAGCTACCGGCCGGCTGCCCGGGAGCCGCGCCGCCGGGGCACCGGCCACCCGCCCGCCAGCCAGGCGAAAACCCCGGGTTAGACTTTCTGGTCCGTTCGTCCTGGCCGGTGCAGCGCTTGCCGGTGCGGCCCGGAGCGTTCATTCTCACTGGAAGACCCGGCTGCCGCGAGGAGGGACGGCTTGACCGCTCAAATAGAACTGCCCGCCACGGTGGGGGCGCGCCATCAGGCCGCGGTCGATGCCATCCGCCGGGCCTATGCGGCACTCCCGCCCGGCGCCCCGGTCCGGCTGGCCAAGCGCACGACCAACGTGTTCCGGTTCCGCGACCCGCTGCCGGCCGAGGTGGCTGGCCTGGATGCGTCGGCGTTCAGTCAGGTGATGCACGTGGACCCGGCCGCCCGGCGGGCGGTTGTCGGCGGGATGACCACCTATGAGGACCTGGCCGATGCCACCTTGCGGCATGGCCTGATGCCGCTCGTGGTGCCGGAACTGAAGACCATCACCCTGGGTGGCGCCGTGACCGGGCTGGGCATCGAGTCCAGCTCCCTGCGCAACGGGCTGCCGCACGAGTCGGTCACCGAACTGGAGATCCTGACCGGCGATGGGCGGGTGGTCACCGCCACCCCGGCCGGCGAGCACGCCGACCTGTTCCGCGGGTTCCCCAACTCCTATGGCACGCTGGGCTACGCGCTCTCGCTCACGATCGAGCTTGAGCCGGTCCAGCCGTTTGTGCACCTGCGGCATTTCCGGTTCGGCTCCCCGCAGGCATGCATGGACGCCATCGGCCAGATCGCGGCCGACGGCAGCCTGGCCGGCCACCGGGCCGATTTCGTGGATGGCGTCATGTTCAGCCTGGACGAGATCTACCTCGTGGTCGGTGCCTTCAGCGACGTCGCGCCGTGGGTCAGCGACTACACCGGCCAGCAGGTGTACTACCGCTCGCTGCGCGGGCCGCGGGAGGACTTCCTGACCATCCGCGACTACCTGTGGCGATGGGACACCGACTGGTTCTGGTGCTCACAGGTGTTCGGCGTCCAGCATCCGCTGATCCGGCGGGTGTGGCCGCGCCGGTACCGGCGCTCGGACACCTACCGGGCGCTCGTTGCGTTCGACCGGCGGCATGGGCTCTACGCCACCCTCAACGCCAACCGGGGCCGGCCACCGCGGGAGGCAGTCACCCAGGACGTGGACATCCCGCTGGGCCGGAGCGCGGAATTCGCGCGGTTTTTCGCGGCCCAGGTGGGCATGAGCCCGGTGTGGCTGTGCCCACTGCGGCTGCGGCAGGCCTGGCCGCTCTACCCGCTGCCACCAGGTGAGGTGTATGTGAACTTCGGTTTCTGGGGGACCGTGGCGCTGCCGCCCGGCCGTACGGACGGGCACTACAACCGGCTGGTGGAGGCTGAGGTCGCGGCCATGGGCGGGCACAAGGGCCTGTACTCCACGTCGTTCTACACGCCGGAACAGTTCTGGCAGTTCTACAACGGCCCGGCGTACCTGGCACTCAAACGCGACTACGACGGTGGCGGGCGGCTGGCCGGGCTGTACGAGAAATGCGTCCGCGGGCAGTGACCGAACGGGTAGCGGGCGGAGCGCTCCCAGGAGTGAAGGGACGGCAGGCATGACACTGGCCGAGGTGTTCGAGAGGGTGGCCGGGCCGGACGCCCCGGTGGAGTTCCGCGCATATGACGGCAGTTCGGCCGGCCCGGCGGGGGCTCCGGTGCGGATCACCGTGAAGTCCCCGGTGGCCGTGCGCTATCTGGCACAGTCGCCGGGCGCGCTCGGGCTCGCCCGCGCCTATGTGTCGGGCCACCTGGACCTGGACGGTGACATGTACACCGCGCTCACCCGGATGTCCCACGCCCAGCAGACCCAGCTGGGCGCCGCCGAGCAGGTGCGGCTGCTCGGCCAGCTGGGCGGGCCGAAGCTGCTCTACCCCCGGATCCCCCCGCCGCCGCAGGAGGTGCGGGTGAACCGCCGCTGGCTGGGCGGGCGGCGGCACAGCAAGGGCCGTGACGCCTCCGCGATATCGCATCACTATGACGTCTCCAACACCTTCTACGAGTGGGTGCTCGGCCCGTCGATGACCTACACCTGCGCCTGCTACCCGCACCCGGACGCCACCCTCGAGGAAGCCCAGGCCAACAAGCACGACCTGGTGGCCAGGAAGCTGGGGCTGCAGCCGGGCATGCGGCTGCTGGACGTGGGCTGCGGCTGGAGCGGCATGGTCCGCCACGCCGCCCGCGAGTACGGGGTGAAGGCACTCGGCGTGACCCTGTCTGCCCAGCAGGCAGCCTGGGGGCAGCGGGCGATCGAGGCGGCCGGGCTGGCGGAGCTGGCCGAGGTCCGCCACCTGGACTACCGGGATGTCAGCGAGACCGGCTTCGACGCGGTTAGCTCGATCGGGCTGACCGAGCACATCGGCAAGGCCCAGCTGCCGGCCTACTTCGCGTTCCTGTACGGCAAGCTGAAGCCGGGCGGCAGGCTGCTCAACCACTGCATCACCCGCCCCAACGACACCGACCCAGCCCGCCAGGCCATGGGGTTCATCAACCGGTACGTGTTCCCGGACGGCGAGCTGGAGGGGCCGGGATACCTGATGTCGGCCATGAACGACGCCGGGTTCGAGATCCGGCACGAGGAGAACCTGCGCGAGCACTACGCGATGACCCTGGCCGGCTGGTGTGCCAACCTGGACGCCCACTGGCCGGAAGCGGTCGCCGAGGTCGGGGAGGGCACCGCCCGGGTGTGGCGGCTGTACATGGCAGGCTCCCGGCTCGGCTTCGATCGCAACATGGTCGCGCTGCACCAGTTGCTGGGCGTCCGGCTCGGCGCGGACAGCCGATCCGGCATGCCGCTGCGGCCCGACTGGGATCGCTCGCCAGCCCCTGTCGCCGGGTAGCGCTGCGCCTGGCCCACGCCGGCGATCGCCGGCCAGCGATCACCGGCTCGGCCGGCGGCGGGCCCGGTTGCCAGAGAACACCAGCGGCACGGGCGCGGGAGCCAGCTAACCGGGGCAGAATGACGGGGTGGCATCCACCCGCACCGGCCCACGCGACGTCGTGCTGCTGGGCTCGACCGGGTCGATCGGCACCCAGGCGGCCGACGTGATCCGCCGCAACCCGGGCCGGTTCCAGATCACCGGTGTCGCAGCTGGCGGCGGCGATCCGCGCCTGCTGGCCAGCCAGGCCGTCGAGTTTGGGGCAAAGGTGGTGGCGGTGGCCCGGGAGTCGGCCGCCGGCCAGGTGCGGGCAGCCCTGGCGGCCGCCGGTGCCCGGCCCATGCCAGAGGTGCTGGCAGGCGCCGATGGCATCGCCGAGGCCGCCGCCCGGCCGTGCGACGTGGTGCTCAACGCGGTCACCGGGTTCAGCGGGCTGGCCGCCACGCTCGCCGCGCTGCGGGCCGGCCGGGTGCTGGCCCTGGCCAACAAGGAGTCGCTGATCGCGGGCGGGCCGCTGGTGGCCGATCTGGCGGCGCCCGGCCAGATCGTCCCGGTCGACTCCGAGCACTCCGCGATCGCCCAGTGCCTGCGGGGTGGCCGGGCGGGTGAGGTGGCCCGGCTGGTGCTGACCGCCAGTGGCGGCCCATTCCTGCACCGCCGGCGGGCCGAACTGGAGCTGGTCACCCCGGAACAGGCGCTCGCCCACCCCACCTGGAACATGGGGCCGGTGGTCACCATCAACAGCGCCACCCTGGTCAACAAGGGCCTGGAGGTGATCGAGGCCCACCTGCTGTTCGGGGTCGGGTACGACGCCATCGACGTGGTGGTCCACCGGCAGTCGGTGATCCATTCGATGGTCGAGTTCACCGACGGCTCGACCATCGCCCAGGCCAGCCCGCCGGACATGCGGATTCCGATCGCCGTCGCGCTCGGCTGGCCGGACCGGGTGCCCGGCGCGGGGCCCGCGGTGGACTGGTCCAGCCCGCAGACGTGGACGTTCGAGCCGCTGGATGAGGAGGCCTTCCCGGCCGTCCGGGTCGCCAGGGAAGCGGGCCAGACTGGCGGCACCGCCCCGGCTGTCTACAACGCGGCCAACGAGGTCTGTGTTGGCGCCTTCCTGACCGGTCAGCTGGCTTTCACCGGGATCGTCGACATCGTCGCCCAGGTAGTCTCGGAACATGATGGCCGGGCAGCACAGGCCACCGGGCTGGCTGATGTCCTGACCGCTGATCAGTGGGCACGGGAGCGGGCCAGGGAACTGACCGGAACGCATGACCACCGCGCCCATGACGCCGTGGACGCGGCCCACAGGAGGGGTGATTCCGCCGGATGAGCTTCCTGCTCGGCGTCCTCATCTTCGTGCTGGCCCTGCTGTTCTCGGTCATGCTGCACGAGGCGGGCCACTTCCTGACGGCCAAGAAGTTCGGCATGAAGGTGACCCAGTTCTTCGTCGGTTTCGGCCAGACGCTCTGGTCATGGCAGCGGGGTGAGACCGAGTACGGCGTCAAGGCGATTCCGGCCGGCGGCTTCGTGAAGATCGTCGGGATGACCGAGATGGACGACGTGGACCAGGCCGACGAGCCCCGGTCCTTCCGGCGCCAGCCCGGCTGGCAGCGCATCATCGTGCTCGCCGCCGGCTCGTTCATGCACTTCGTGCTGGCGTTCGTGCTGCTGTTCCTGCTGGTCGTGGGAATAGGCCTGGCGACGGCGAGCAGCTCGACCGCGGTCGGGGCGGTCGACAACTGCGTGCCGGCCAGCCTGACGGCCGGCTGCACCAGGTCCGATCCCGCTTCGCCGGCCCGGCAGGTGGGCATCCAGCCGGGCGACACCATCATCGCGGTGGCCGGGGCACCGGTCCGGAACTGGACCCAGATGGGACAGGCCCTCCGCCGCCAGCGACCCGGCACCCCGGTCGCGGTGACCGTCGAGCGGAACGGCCGCCAGCTCACCCTGCACCCATCGCTGGCCGTCATCCATGGCCGGTCCGGGTCCTACCTGGGAGTCTCGCCGGTCGTCGCGTTCCGGCGGGCCGGGCTGCTGGCCGGGATCTCGTACGCGGGCCGCCAGTTTGGCCAGATCACCGCCGGCTCGGTCAAGGTGGCGGCCAGCCTGCCCCGGGCAATCCCGGATCTATTCGCCAAGAACCGGGCCAGCACCCCCGGCGGCCAGGTGACCAGCGTGGTGGGCGCCGGGGATGTCACCGGGCAGGTGCTGGCGTCCAGGATCGGCTGGCAGCCGAAGGTCAGCCTGGTCCTGCTCATCGTCGCGTCGCTGAATATCTTCGTCGGCCTGTTCAACCTGCTCCCGCTGCTGCCGCTGGACGGCGGGCACCTGGCCGTGGTGATCTACGAGCGGATCCGCGCGTGGCTGGCGCGGCTGCGCGGGCGGCCGGATCCCGGCCCGGTCGATTACCGGAAGCTGGTCCCGGTCAGCGTCGGGGTTTTCGCTTTGCTGGTGGGGCTTGGCCTGCTCCTGATCATGGCCGATATCGTCAACCCGGTTCACATCCTCCAGTGAGGAAATGAGCATCATGACCATAGACCTGGGCATGCCAGAGCCGGCTCGGGAACCGCTTGCCCCGCGCCGCAAGTCGCGGCAGATCATGGTGGGCAGCGGCAAGCACGTGGTCCCGGTGGGCGGTGGCTCGCCGGTGTCGGTTCAGTCGATGACCACCACCCTGACCGCCGATGTGAACGCCACCCTGCAGCAAATCGCCGAACTGACCGCGACCGGCTGCCAGATCGTGCGGGTCGCCGTGCCTTCCCAGGACGACGCGGACGCGCTGCCGCAGATCGCCCGCAAGTCCCAGATCCCGGTCATCGCCGACATCCACTTCCAGCCGAAGTACGTGTTCGCCGCGATCGACGCGGGATGTGCCGCGGTGCGGGTGAACCCGGGCAACATCAAGGCCTTCGACGACAAGGTCGCCGAGATCGCCCGCGCGGCGGCGGGCGCCGGCGTGCCGATCAGGATCGGCGTCAACGCCGGCTCGCTCGACAAGCGGCTGCTGGCCAAGTACGGCCGGGCCACCGCCGAAGCGCTGGTGGAGTCGGCGCTGTGGGAGTGCTCCCTGTTCGAGGAGCACGGCTTCACCGATATCAAGATCTCGGTCAAGCACCACGACCCGGTGGTGATGATCAACGCCTACCGGCAGCTCGCCGCGGCCTGCGACTACCCGCTGCACCTCGGGGTCACCGAGGCCGGCCCGGCCTTCCAGGGGACCGTAAAGTCGGCGGTCGCGTTCGGCGCGCTGCTCGCCGAGGGCATCGGCGACACCATCCGGGTGTCGCTGTCCGCCCCGCCGGTGGAGGAGGTCAAGGTCGGCATCGCCATTCTGGAGTCGCTGGGGCTGCGGGAACGGGGCCTGGAGATCGTCTCCTGCCCGTCCTGCGGCCGGGCCCAGGTGGACGTGTACACCCTGGCCGACCAGGTCACCGCGGGCCTGTCGGGCCTGGAGGTGCCACTGCGGGTAGCCGTGATGGGGTGTGTGGTCAATGGGCCGGGCGAGGCGCGCGAGGCCGACCTGGGGGTGGCGTCCGGTAACGGGAAGGGCCAGATCTTCGTCCGCGGCGAGGTCATCAAGACCGTGCCCGAGTCCCAGATCGTGGAGACGCTGATCGAGGAGGCCATCAAGCTGGCTGAGGCGGCCGGTCCGGCCGGGGGAGCCGGTGCCCCGACCGTCTCCGTTTCCTGATGCCCTGCCGATGCGCTCATCCCGCCGCCTGACCTGGCCGCGCCGGGTAGCCTGGCCCGCCGCGGTGCTGGCCGTGCTCGCAGTCGCCGCGGCCGGCTGCACCAGCCAGAGTTCGGCCCCGCCAGCTGGCCAGGCCAGCCCGGACCGGGCGGCCGGTGCAGCGGGCCGGGCCACCGCCAGCCACCTGGCCTGGCGTCCGTGCGGAAGCCAGGGCGTGGCCTTGCTCTGCGCCACCTTGCAGGTACCGCTCGATTACGCTCATCCGGCCGGCCGGAAGATCACCATCGCGCTGTCGCAGGTGCCCGCAACCGCGCCCGCCGCCCAGCGGCAGGGCGATCTGCTGGTCAACCCGGGCGGCCCGGGCGGCAGCGGGCTGGGGCTCGCCGCCAGCGTTGCCCAGGGCCTTGACCGGAGTGTGGCCGCGGACTACAACATCATCGGCTTCGACCCGCGCGGCGTCGGCTCCAGCGTCCCGGCCCTGCGCTGTGACCCGTCGTTCTTCACCGGGGTGCGGCCGGACTACATCCCCGCCGGCACCGCCGCCGAGCAGGTGCTGATCAACCGGGCCCGGGCCTACGCGGCCGACTGTGCGCGGCGGTTCGGCTGGCTGCTGCCGCACATGACCACGATCGACGCGGCACGGGACATGGATTCCATCCGCGCCGCCCTGGGCGTGCCGCAGATCAGCTACTTCGGCTACTCCTACGGCACCTATCTGGGGCAGGTGTACGCCACCTTGTTCCCGCACCAGCTGCGCCGCATGGTGCTCGACAGCACGGTGGACCCGCAGGGTGCCTGGTACGCGGACAACATCAGCCAGGATTACGCCTTCGAGGGCCGGATGCTGGCGTTCTTCTCCTGGATCGCGGCGCACGACGCCGTCTACCACCTGGGCACCACCCGGCAGGCGGTCCAGCGGGCCTGGTACCGGGCCCGGGCACTGGTCGCGGCGCATCCGGTGGCCGGCCCGTCCGGGCCGATGATCGGCGCAGACGAGTTCGACGACACCTTCCTGCAGGGCGGCTACAGCAACTCCCTCTGGCCGGGCCTGGCCGCGGCGCTGGCCAGCTACCTGCGCGGCCACTCCACTGCCCAGCTGCAGAACGAATACAGCCAGTTCGGCACCCAGAACGAGAATGGGTTCGCCGTCTACAACGCGGTGGAATGCAGCGACGTCAACTGGCCGCGCAGCTGGGCGAGGTGGAACACCGACACCCGCCGGATCTACCGCACCGCCCCGTTCCAGGCCTGGGACAACGCCTGGTTCAACGCTGCCTGCGCGTTCTGGCCGGTGCACGGGCCGGCCCAGCCGCTGCGGATCCGCGGCGCCGGGCTGCCCGGCATCCTGATGATCCAGGGCAGCCTGGACGCGGCCACTCCCTACGCTGGCGCGCTGGCCGCGCGCCGGCTGCTGCCCACCGCCCGGATGGCGGTGGTGCAGGGCGGCGGCAACCATGGCCAGTCGCTGGCCGTGCCGCCGAACACCTGCGTGGACGGCTACCTCAACCGCTATCTGGCCGATGGCTCACTGCCGCAGGGCCCCGGCCTGGTGAACGCCGTCTGCCCGGCGGCCCCCGCTCCAGCGGCCGGCGGCTGACCGGGCACGGTGACCCCGGCCCCCGCGCGCTGGCTGGCTGACGGCGGTACCCGCCACCGCGGCTTGCTGGCTGCCCAAACGGCGCCGCCTGCGACCCCGGGTACCTGCTCCGGGCCTGGCCAGCGGCCGATACCCTGGAAGGGTGCTGCGCACCAGGGCGTGGCGGTCGTCGGCGCTGCGGCTGCTGGACAACCGCGATCGGGACGAAGCGATC
>Ga0318497_10000343_pt1 | contig 14643 bp, 11 predicted proteins | sample GRESIP109b1f23_FD_203754 | JGI IMG/M metagenome (GOLD analysis project Ga0318497, IMG submission 203754) | Tropical soil microbial communities from Luquillo Experimental Forest, Puerto Rico - GRE.SIPMG.109b1f23 | ecosystem: Environmental > Terrestrial > Soil > Tropical forest > Bulk soil... | reverse complement strand
TGCCGGCGGTGAGCACATCGCCGCACAGCTTGAGTGCCGACCGGGTGCGGCGGACGGCCACCCGCAGGTCGTGCAGGAACTCGGTGTCGGTGTCGCGGATGGTGCCGGGCACATTGGCCTGGAGGGTGTCAGCCAGCTGCAGCAGCACCTCGGTCACCGCCCGGCGGGCGGGCATCGCCGCGGTCAGCTGGAGGTCAACCTTCCCGGTGTAGTCACCTGGCCGGCGGCCGGCGGCCGCCAGAGCGGTCTCCAGCGCCGAGCACGTCGCGGGGACCAGGCCGGCTGTTTCGGTCAGCGCCCGGATGATCCAGCCGGTCTGTGCCTGGTAACCCCGGATCGCGGTCACCAGCAGCCGGGCCTGCGGGGGAGCAGCGCCCGGCCCCGGCACGGCCAGCTGGGTGACCGTCAGCAGCGCGATCGTTTTGAGATCATCGTTGAGCACCCGCAGCTGGCGCACGGTGCTGGTGGCCCGGGCAACCGGCAGCAGCGCACGTACCCAGGCCAGGCCCGCCAGCCGGTCCCGCAGCGGGCCGGGCGGCAGCGCGCCGGCCATCCCGGGCCAGCGGACCGACCTGGCCGAGACCGTCAGCTGCTCGCCATTGCCGCTGCTGAGCAGGTAGTCACTGAGCCCGGAGGCGGTGCGGTGCTCGAGCGTGAACCGGGCCTGGTACAGCCGCCAGTCGAAGGTGTCCAGCCAGGTCTGCCGGAGTGTCCGCGACCGCCCGCTCAGGGCCAGAGAAAATCGTGGCGCGAGCCCCGCCCGCACCACATCAACTGAGGACCGGCCGTCTTCACCGGTGAGCACGAATTCTTGCGAGCCAGCCTCCGCGGGTCAGGTCAAGCCGTCATCTGGTAAGGATTCAGCTTAGCCATGGTGCCGGCTCATTTTGTCCGGTTGCGCGGGAGTTGCCCGGTGCCGGCATGCCCTAATGTGATGCGGTGACTGACTCCGCCCCGGCGCTCAATGACCCGTTCGCCGTGCTGGCCGGCCCGCTCGCCGCCACTACCCGGATGCGGCTGGAAGTGGTGTCCTCGGACCGGCTCAGCCCGGCCATGCAGCGGCTGGTGCTGACCGCACCGGACCTGGCCGGCCTGGCGTACCAGCCAGGCCAGGATCTGATGCTGATGGTCGGGGTGGCCGGGGACCGGCCCATCCGCCGCCGTTACACGATCGCCGGCCTTGACCGCGTGCGGCGGCAGGTCACCCTTGACGTGGTCCGGCACAGTGATGGCCCGGGTGAGCGCTGGGTCGCCAGCGCCCGGCCGGGTGACCAGGTGGAGGGGATCGGCCCGCGGGGAAAGATCTTCCTCAACCCAGCCGCGGACTGGCACCTGTTCGCCGGCGACGAGTCGGCGCTGCCGGCGTTCTTCGCCATGGCGGGCGCGCTGCCCGCCGGCACCAGGGCACTGCTGATCATGGAGCTGCCAGGGCCGGCGGATGAGCGGGAACTGGTCACCGCCGCGGACACGGAACTGACCTGGCTGCCCAGGGACGGTGCGCCCGCGGGTGAGCCCGCCCGGCTGGTCGCCGCCGTCACCGCCGCCGGGCGGCCGCCCGGCCGCGGGCATGCCTACCTGGCCGGGGAGGCCCGGGTGGTGCTGGCGCTGCGGGAGGCACTGGCCGCCCGCGGGATGGCAGCCGGGCAGATCTCAGCCAAGGCCTACTGGGGCCGCGGCCGGGCGAACGCGGAACACGGCGAGCCGGCCCGGGACAGCTGACCCTGCCGGTCAGCAGGGAAGCGCCAGTGAGTGGTGCCTGCTCAGCCGCAGCCGCAGGCACCCCCGCAGCAGCCGCCGCCGGCGCCGCGGCCGGGCCCGGCCTGCCCGCTCGCCTCGGCCCGGCCACCGACCGCAACGGTGGACAGCAGCTTGACCGTGTCGTCGTGACCCTGCGGGCACGGGCACGGGTCGGCGGCTTCCGCCATCGGCCGGCTGCGCTCGAAGGTGGACCCGCAGGCCCGGCAGCGGTACTCATAACGTGGCACGGCTGAAGCCTACGCCACGGCCGCGACAGGTGTCAGCGGGTGCCGGGCCAGCCGGTCAGCGGCGCCCGCGCGCCAGTGCCGGGGCGGCCGCCGGTTCCGGTGCGGGGGCGGCGGCTGGGGCCGCCGTGCCCGGGGCAGCCCCGTCCGGCGCGTCGTAGTAGAACTGGCCGCCGCGCAGCAGCGAGACCGCTGCCCCCACCAGGGACATGGCTGCCGCCGCGGTGAACACGATGATCAGCCCGTGATGGAACGGCCCGGCGATCAGCAGCGGGAAGAACTCGTGCCCGGTCAGCACCGCGGCCCGGCCCGCGGGCAGCGATGCCAGCACCCCGGAGGGGCCGAGCAGGTGCTGCACCGGGTTGTAGCCGAGCAGGGCCGCGAACACCGTGCTGACCGGCGGCAGGTGGCTGATCTGGGTAGCCGCCGCCAGCGGCACCCCCTGTGCGTGCAGGCCACGGGCGAGGGTGCGGGGCAGGCTGCTGGCCAGCCCGATGATCAGCAGCGAGAAGAAGATGCCGATGGACAGGGACATGCCCGAGTTCTGGAAGATGGCCCGCATGCCGGACGCGGATCCGCGATGCCGGGCCGGCACACTGCTCATGATCGCGGAGGTGTTCGGTGAGGCGAACAGCCCGGAGCCGATTCCGTTGCCGAAGATGATCAGTGCGAACGCCCAGTACGGGAAGTCGACCGGAAGCAGCAGCAGCGCGATGAAGGCACCGGCGGCGACCAGCAGGCCGGCCGTCGCGAACGGGCGCGGGCCGTACCGGTCCGACAGGTAACCCGATACCGGGCCCGCCAGCAGGAACCCGGTCGTCAGCGGCAGCATGTAGATGCCCGCCCACAGCGGCGTGACCGCGAAGTCATACCCATGCAGCGGCAGCCAGATCCCGGCCAGCCAGATCACCAGCATGAACTGCAGCCCGCCGCGGGCGATCGAGCCGAGCAGGCTGGCCGCGTTGCCGGCCGCGAACGCCCGGATCCGGAACAGCCCCATGCTGAACATCGGTTCGGCGATTTTGGTCTCGATGATGCCAAACACGATCAGCAGCACCGCCCCGGCTGCCAGCCCGCCGGCCACCCACGGATTGGTCCAGCCGGTTGGGTGCCCGCCGTAGGGCTGGATCCCGTGCGTGATGGCGGCCAGCAGTATCCCGGCGCCGAGCGCGAAGGTGATGTTGCCCGCCCAGTCGATCCTGGCGCGCCGGGTGGACGCGATCTCCCACAGGCTCCGGTACGACCAGCCGGTGCCGATCAGCCCGATCGGCACGTTGATCCAGAACACCGCCCGCCAGTCCCAGGCGGCCAGCAGCCCGCCCAGCAGCAGCCCGACGAACTGGCCGGCGATGCCGGCGATCTGGTTGATGCCGAGCGCCATGCCGCGCTGGCGGGCGGGGAAAGCGTCGGTCAGGATGGCGGCCGCGTTGGCCATCAGCATGGCGCCGCCGACGGCCTGTACCAGCCGCCAGGCGATCAGCCAGATGGCCCCCGGCGGGCCGGTGTACGGATCCAGCGAGAGCGCGATCGAGGCCAGCGTGAAAACCACGAAGCCCAGGTTGTAGATCCGCACCCGGCCGAACATGTCGCCCAGCCGCCCTAGGGTGACCACCAGCACCGCCGTCACCAGCAGGTACCCCATGATCATCCAGAGCAGGAAGGTGATGTTGCCCGGGGCGAGCGGGTTCAGGTGGATGCCGCGGAAGATGGCGGGCATGGCGATGATGACGATCGAGGCATCGACGGTCGCCATCGTGATCGACAGCGTGGTGTTGGACAGCGCTACCCATTTGTACCGGCCGCCCGGGGCCGCACGCTGGGCACGCTCTTCCCGCACGGTAACCGAGCCTACCCGATACTTGCTTGATCACAACTACCTAGTCGGGCGCAGCGGTGGCCTCAGATCGTGCCGCGCACCAGCCCGATCAGGCGGTCCAGCACGGCGCCGTCGCTGACGCGCAGCCCGTCGTGCTCGTACTCACTGGTCACCCAGGCCCGCAGCGCACCGATCGCCTGGCTGGTGGGCACCGACAGCTCGGCCGGCACGTACATGTCGTGAAAGTAAACCGCCGCTGCCACCGGCACCTGGTTGGCGGCGAGCCGGGCCGGGTCGTACAGGGCGGGCCAGTCCGCCCGGGCGGCCAGTTCCTCCGCCGCAGCCTGGAGCGGCCGCAGCACCGGGTCCAGCTCGAACAGCCAGGGGTAGATCATCTCCCCGGTGAACATCAGCGGCGCGTCACCGTCCACCGCCGCCGCCGGGTCAAATTCACCGAACTCGGCCCGGACCCGGTGCGCCGCCCAGCGGGTGGCGGCGCCCTGCGCGTAGCACGCCTCATGCAGCACCGCGTACAGCGGGGCAGCGGCGAAGCTGAGCCTGGGCAGCAGCGCGTGCAGGAACGCGTCCGACAGCTCGCCACCCGCGAACGGGTCCTCCAGCAGGTAATGCAGGTCGTCGCTGCCCGTGCTCTGGCCGAGCAGCTGGCCGAGCAGCTGGAACCGCTCGGCCGTGAGCTGCCCACCGCCGGGCAGCACCACCTGGTGGTCCCGCAGGTGCCGGGCCACCCGCTGCGCCTGCCCGGCGTCCCCGGGGTAGCGCCGGTAGTGCTCGCGGACCCGGGCCGCCACCTTGCCGTAGGTGATCCGGTAGAGGTCGTCGGCGGTACTGGTCAGGCCGGGCAGCCCGCCGGTGATGAATGCCTCGCGCAGGCCCCCCGGGGCCAGCGATAGGTAGCTCACGGTGCAGAACCCGCCGAAGCTCTGGCCGAGCACGCTCCATGGCTCGCCGCCGGTCAGCGCCAGCCGCACCAGCTCGGCGTCGCGCACGATCGCGTCGGCCCGGAAGTGGGCCAGGTAGGCGGCCTGCGCCGCGGGACTGCCAAGGCGGGCCAGCGTGTGCCGGGTGGCTGGGCTGGACCGGCCGGTTCCCCGCTGGTCGAGCAGCAGCACCCGGTACTCGGCCAGGGCCCGGTCCAGCCAGCTGTCCCGGCCATGCGGCCGGGGAGCGCCGAACCCCGGACCGCCCTGGAGGAACACCAGCCAGGGCAGCGGCCCGGCATCCGGCGCGGCCACCTCCCGGCCGAAGATCTCGATCTGGGCGCCGTCCGGCCGGGCATGGTCGAGCGGCACGGTGAAGACATGGTCGGTGAGCACCGCGCCACGCTGGCGGTAGCTAGTCATCTCAGTTGAACAAGATAGTGCTGCCGCCGGTCTGCGGGTTGGTCGGCTGGGCCAGCACCGAGACCGGGCCCGCCCGGGCGAAAACCAGGGTGAGCCGGACGTCCCGGCCGCCGTGCAGGGGGCCGGTGCTGGTGATCAGCAGGTGATAACCGTCGGGCTTCAGCGCGACGGTTGAGTGGGCCGGGATGGGGATGGTGGAGATGGTGTGCATGCCGGTGCCGCCCGCCCCGTCCGGGGCGCGCAGGGCGATGTGCCCGCCGACGCTGATCCGCGCCGCCACCAGCCGGTCGGCGGTGCTGCCGCCGTTGCTGATGGTCACGTAGGCAACCGTGGTGCCGGCCTGGGGCACCGGCAGATAGGCGCTGCTGTGGGTGATCTGCACGGCCGGCGCCGGGCGCTGCCCGCCGCAGCCGGCCAGCGCCAGCGCAGCCAGAGCGAGGGCGGCCGTCACGGCCCAGGCCGCGGCCGGGGCCCGCCGCCGTGCCGTCGCCAGCATGGCCCCATGCTAGGAGAAGTCCCGCAGGCTTGGCCAAGCAGTGCGCCACGGCACGCGCAGCCCGGTGGCCTCGTCGATGACCACGCCCTGCTCGTCGTCACTGACCCCGAGGCCGTTGCGGAACACCGCGACCTGCCGCACGTGCCGGAACAGCCGCCGCAGCAGCGCCGGGTCCATGTTCACCGCGATGGCCGAGCTGTCCCTGGCCGGTGGCGGGCCCCAGAACCACAGGCTGTTGCTGCCGCTGAAGGCCGGCGGCAGCCCGGCCGCGGGCCCATAGCGGTCGATCGCCCCGGCCTCGCCATAGTTGCCGGCCAGGATCGCGGTGGTGGCCCGCTGGCCCGGTGGCAGCGCGTGGTACAGGTGGGCGACCAGGTCAACCTGCCGGGACCAGCCGATGGTTTCCGCCAGGTCGTAGTTGATCTTCTGGAGCGGGACGGTGGCCAGCAGCCTGGCCGGCAGCACCGGCAGCGCGATGGGCAGCGTCACGGCGGTGGACACGGCCAGCAGCGCGGCGGCCGCCGCCTGCCGGGGCCGCCGCCCCGTGAGCCAGCGTGCCACCGGGAGTGAACCAGCGGCGAACAGGAAGGCGAACACCCCGCCGCCGTAGTAGGGCTTGCCACCAGCCGCGAAGAACACGGCCAGCACGGTCAGGGCGGCGATCCCAGCCGGGCGGTACGGCCGGGCGGCCGGATCGCGCAGGCACCACCACAGCCCGGCCAGCCAGACCGGGGTGAGCGCGATCCCGGTGTACAGCAGCTGGGCGGGCCAGTACACCGCGATGTTGTGGCCCGCCTGGCCGTGCAGGGCGGTGAACACGGCCAGGTTCGGCCAGCCGTGCGCCGCCTGCCAGATAACGTCCGGGCTGGCCAGCGCCGCCGCCAGGACCGCCCCGGCAGCCGCGTAACGGCTGCGCAGCAGGGCCCGGGCCGGGGTGAGCAGGCAACCTGCCAGCACCGCCGCCAGCAGCACGCCGATCGTCCATTTCGCGCTGGCGGCCACGCCCGCGCAGGCGCCGATGGCCAGCCACCAGCGCGGCTCGCCGGACCGCAGCAGCCGCAGCACCAGGTACCAGGTCAGCGCCCAGAACGCGAAGTCGAGGGTGGTGGTGGTGAACAGGTGGCTGGCCGCCAGGTACTCGCCGCAGCAGGCGGTGGCCAGCGCGGCGATCAGCTGCGCCGGCCGCCCGCCGCCGAGCAGCCTGCTCATGGACGCGGTCAGGTACACCATCCCCGCCAGCAGCAGGGCGGGCAGCAGCCGCAGCCCGGCCAGCGTGCCGCCGGTCAGCGCGGCCATCGCCCGCGCGGCCAGCGGGGTGAGCGCCGGCTGGTCCACATAGCCGGCGGCCAGGTGCCGCCCGGCCTGCAGGAAGTACAGCTCGTCGCGGTGATAGCCGTACCGGGCGCTGACCGCCATCTCCACCGCGAAGGCGGCGGCGGCGATGACGGCGATGGCCAGCCGGGGTGGCCGCGTGACCGGGCGGGCAGTGCCGACGGGCGAATCGGCGAGCAGCGGGTCAGCAGACATGGGCCGATCGTGCCGCAGCGGGGGCGGTGGCCACATCGGGCGCGGGGACGATGTCGCCGGATCATCCGCGCGGCCGATCCGGCACGGCGCGGCGCGGTCTTACGATCAGCTGGTGAAGAGGCTGGCGCTGGCGGTGACGCGGCTGCCGGTGTGGGTGCAGGACCTGGTGCTGGCGCTCGCGCTGACCGTGGCCAACGTGGCCACGCTGCTGTTCTACCGCGCCCAGCTGCATCCGTTCTGGCTGGCGCTGACGCTGGTGGTGCTGGAGACGCTGCCGCTCGCGCTGCGGCGGCGATGGCCGGCCGCGACCTTCCTGGCGGTCGGCCTGCCCAGGACCATCTACGACTCGCTCGGCCTTGGTTTCGCACCGCTGCCGCTTGCGCAGGCGATCGCGTATTTCACGGTGATCGAGCGCAGCCGGCCGGCTGTCCGCCGGATCCTCACCGTGGTGCTGGTGCTGGCCATCATCAGGTCGCAGTTCCTGCTGCCCGGTCATTCCCAGCCCTACGACTTCACCGTGGTCTCGCTCATCTTCATCACCGCGGGGATGGCGGGGGTGCTCAGCCGCACCCGGCAGGCCTACCTGACCGAGGTGGAGGCCCGGGCGGCGGCGGCGGAGGCGGAGCGGGACCGGGCCACCGCCCGGGCAGCGGCGGCTGAGCGGACCCGGATCGCCCGGGAACTGCACGATGTGGTCGCCCACCACGTGAGCCTGATGGCGGTGCAGGCGGAAGCGGCCGGCGCGCTGCTGCCGGACCGCCCGGTGGAGGCGGCACGGTCGGTTGAGGTCATCGGTGCCACCGCCCGCGCCGCGCTGACCGAACTGCGGCGGCTGCTCGGGGTGCTGCGCGGTCCCGCGCCGGACGCCCAGACCACCCCCTCGGTGTCGCTGGCCGGCCTGGGCACGTTGCTGGACCAGGTACGGGAGGCAGGCCTGGCGGTTGAGCTGACGGTGACCGGCGCGGCCACCGAGCTCAGTCCCGGCACCGACCTGACCGCCTACCGGATCATCCAGGAGGCACTGACCAACAGCCTGCGCCACGCCCAGGCCTCCCGGGCCGAGGTGACGCTGGCCTACGAGCCGGGCTTTGTCACGGTCCGGGTGACCGACGACGGCTCCGCGCCCGCCGGCGCTGGCCCGGCCAGCACCCCAGCGCCCAATGGGGACGGCGGCTTCGGGCTGGCCGGCATCGCCGAGCGGGTCGCTTCCTGCGGTGGCTCACTGACGGTGGGCCCGGCCGCCCGCGGCTTCGCGGTGACGGCCCGGCTGCCAGCGTCATGACCGGCCGCGACAGCCCGATCCGGGTGCTGGTGGTAGACGACCAGGACCTGGTCCGGGCCGGGTTCTGCGTCATCCTGGCCGCGGCCGACGGGATCGAGGTGGCGGGTGAGGCGGGCAACGGCGCGGACGCGGTGGCGCTCGCCCAGGCCGAGGCGCCCGACGTGGTGCTGATGGATATCCGGATGGCGGGCATGGACGGGCTGGCGGCCACCAAGCTGATCGCCGGGACCGGCGGGCCAGGCCCGAAGGTGGTCATGCTGACCACCTTCGGTTTCGACGAGTATGTGTACGAGGCGCTGCGGGCCGGGGCCAGCGGCTTCCTGCTCAAGGACGCACCCCGGCACGACCTGATCGCGGCCGTGCGGGCGGCCGCGGCCGGGGACGCGCTGCTGGCACCGTCGGTGACCCGGATGCTGATCGAGGCGTTCACCCGCAAGCCGCCGGCGATGGCGCCCTCGCCGGCCGCGCTGGCCTCGCTGACCAGCCGGGAACGCGACATCCTGCGGCTGATCGCCCGCGGCCGCAGCAACGCCGAGATCGCCGGTGACCTGGTGGTGAGCGAGGCGACGGTGAAAACCCACGTCGGCCACGTGCTGGCCAAGCTCGGCCTGCGGGACCGGGTGCAGGCGGTAATCCTGGCCTATGAGACCGGGATGGTGGTCCCGGGCGACAACTGAGCGCCCGGGACGGCCATCAGCCGCGGACGATGGCGGTACCGAGCAGGCCAAGCGGCGGCGAGCCCAGCGCCAGCATCGCGGCGTGGAACCTTTGGAGGGTGAACCCGGCGGCCCACTGCTGCCTGGCCTGCTCACGCAGTTCCATAATCACCAGCTTGCCCCAGGTGTAGCGGCCGTAGGTCGGGTCGAAGGTAGCCCGCCGGGCCTCCGACAGTGCCGCCGGGCCGGACAGGTGGGTGTCCGACGAGAACCGCCGCGCCCCCTCCTCGACCGTCATGCCCGCGGTGTGCACGCCGATCGCGCAGGCCAGCCGGGTCACTCTGACCAGGGCTTCCAGCCACACGCCGATTTCGAAGCGGGGGTCGTCGGCGCAGAATCCTTCCTCGACGCACAGTTCCTCGGCGTAGTGCGCCCACCCTTCCACGAAGGCCTCCGAGTGCAGCAGTCGCCGGACCGGGGTGGCCGCCCGGCGCAGCGCCCGGCCGTGCGAGAAATGCCCGGGTGCGACCTCGTGCACGGTGATCCCGGGCAGGGTCGTCGCGCTGAACACCTCCAGCCATTCCGCCGCCTGGTCGGCCGGCCAGGCCTCATCCGGCGGGGTGATGTAGTACCACGACGGGCCCTCCGGCTCACCAGGCGCGGCCGTCGACATCATGGCCATCGCCCACCGCCGGGACTCTGGGGCCAGGCCGACCAGGCATTGGCCGTCGTGGTACGGCACCAGTTCCCGCTCCCTGGTGAACGCGATCGCGCGCTCGGTCCAGTGCCGGGCGGCGTCGATGACCCCGCCCGCATCGGGGTGATCACGGACCAGCTCGGCGGCCAGTTCCAGCGGCGGCCGTCCGGGGTCGATCCGGGCACAGCTGGCGGACAGGCGGTCCCGCAGCCGGTCGCGTTCGGCGTCGGCCTGCTCCGCCAGCCGGCCGAGGTCGACGTCCAGCCGCTCCGAGCCACCCATCAGCGCGGTCAGCGCCGGGGCGCCCAGGGCCGCATCCGGTGGCCCGGAACTGGCGGCGGTGGTGACGGCGCTGACCAGCCGCTGATGAGCCGCCCGGCCGTCGGCGGCAACGGCAGGCGGCGCGTCCGCCGGGATACCGGCCGCCAGGCCCTTGATCCCGGCCAGCAGGGCGGCCGCGACCGGCGCGCTCAGCTGATCGAGCGCGGCGACGGCGGCATCGATGGCCTGCGGCCAGTGGCCCAGGTGGGTGAGCCGCGCCCGGTCCCGGTCGGCCTGCGGCGCGTAGTCGCGGTCGTAACACGCCAGGTCCAGGCCGGAAAGGTGCAGCAGCGGGTTCTTGCGGTGCAGTTTCAGCTCCCCGAACACGATCCGCGCCCGGTCCTCGAATGCGGCCAGCTGGGCCTCGTCGTGCGGATCCTCAAGAGTCTCGCCGGTCCCGGCCGCCGCTGCCAGCGCGGCCAGGGCCGACCGCACCCCGGCGGGCGAGAGATCCTGGATCATGCCGTCGTACTCGTGCCGCCCGCCGTACTCGCGCAATTCGGCGACGTTCAGGTCACATACCGCCCGCAGGCGGGGTGCTAGCTCATCGGTCATGGCCCCGACGGTATCGCGGCGGCTGGGCCATGACGGCGCTGTGGCAGTGGCCCCGGCTGTCACCGGTGCCGTCGTTAGGTGAGTTATCTCGCACTGTCAGGGGCTGCCAGCCGGGTCAGGTGGTTGCGAGAATCGGCACGTGGCGGAGTTCGCATGATCCCGCAGGGGTCCACGTTCACCACCCGCCCGCAGCTGGCGGGCACGTTCGGGATGGTCGCATCCACCCACTGGCTCGCCTCGGCAGCCGGGATGGCGGTGCTGGAAAAGGGCGGCAACGCGTTCGACGCGGCGGTAGCGACCGGGCTGGTGCTGCAGGTGGTCGAACCCCACCTGAACGGCCCTGGCGGTGAGGTGCCGGTGATTGGCTACGACGCGGGCGAGGGCGCGGTTTTCGTGCTGGACGGCCAGGGCCCCGCCCCGGCGGCGGCTACCCCGCAGGCGTTTGGCCAGCTCGGGCTTGACCTGGTGCCCGGCAGCGGGCTGCTGGCCGCGTGTGTGCCAGCCGCGTTCGGTACCTGGCTGCTGCTGCTCGCCGCGCACGGCCGGCTGCGGCTGCGCGACGTGATGGAGTACGCGATCGGCTACGCGCGGGACGGCTACCCGGTCCTGCCCGGAATCAGCGCCGGCATCGCGTCGGTGGCCGCCGCGTTCCGCGACCACTGGCCGACCTCGGCCGAGGTCTACCTGGCAGCTGGCGTGCCGGCGGCCGGCACGCGGTTTGCCAACCCGCTGCTGGCGGACACCTACCAGCGGATCCTGGCCGAAGCGGAGGCCGCCGGCCCGGGCCGGGAGGCGCAGATCGAGGCTGCCCGGCGGGCCTTCTACGACGGGTTCGTGGCCGACGCGATCGGGGCCTACCTGGCCCGGGCGGAGGTGATGGACGTCACCGGCGAGCCGCACCGGGCACTGCTGGCCGCGGACGACCTGGCCCGCTGGCGGCCGTCCAGCGAGCCGCCGGCCACCGCCGGCTACGCCGGTCTCACCGTCTGCAAGACCGGCCCCTGGGGGCAGGGCCCGGTCTTCGGCCAGCAACTGGCGCTGCTGGCCGGTTTCGGCCTGGCCACGATGGCGCCCGGCGGCACCGACTACATCCACACCGTGGTGGAGTGTGCGAAGCTCGCGTTCGCCGACCGCGAGGCCTGGTACGGCGACCCCCGGCAGGCCGACGTGCCGCTGGCGGCGCTGCTGTCAGCGGGCTACGCGGACCAGCGCCGCCGCCTGGTCGGCGACCAGGCGTCGCCGGACCTGCGGCCGGGCTCCCCGGACGGGCGGACGCCGCGGCTGCCCGGCTACGCGGCCAGCGCGGCCCCCGCCCTCGCGGTGACCGGCGGCTGGACCGGCGAGCCGGTCACCGCACTGGCCGCCACCCGGCACCCCGGCGACACCTGCCACCTGGACGTCGCGGACCGGTTCGGCAACGTGGTCACCGCCACCCCGAGCGGTGGCTGGCTGCAGAGCTCGCCGGTGATCCCCGGGCTGGGGTTCTGCCTGGGCACCCGGGCGCAGATGTTCACGCTCACGCCCGGGCTGCCGAACACGCTGGCGCCCGGCAAGCGCCCGCGCACGACCCTGTCGCCGACCCTGGCGCTGCGCGGCGGTGAGCCGTACCTGGCGTTCGGCAGCCCGGGCGGTGACCAGCAGGATCAGTGGACCCTGGGGTTCTTCCTCAACCACGTGCAGTACGGCATGAACCTGCAGGAGGCGATCGACGCGCCCGCCTTCCACACCCGGCACTTTCCCTCGTCGTTCTACCCGCGGGAATCCTTCCCGCTGGCCGTGCACGTGGAAGAGCGGGTGGGGCGGGACGTGATCGCCGGGCTGGCCCGCCGGGGGCACCAGGTGACCGTCGCCCCCGCGTGGTCACTTGGCCGGGTCAGTGCCGTGGCGCGCGCGGACGGCCTTCTCTACGCGGCGGCCAATCCGCGCGGCATGCAGGGGTATGCCGTCGGCCGGTGAGAGACATACCGCGGGTGAGACCGGCCTAGCCGGCCAGCGGGCCGAGGGCGGCGTCGCTCAGCTGGCCGGCGAACACCGTCACCGCCCGGCCCGCCAGCAGCACCCGTTCCCCGGCCAGCCGGACCCGGACGGTACCGCCGCGGGCCGAGGCCTGGTACCCGGTCAGGCTGTCGCGCCCCAGCCGTTCCGCCCAGTACGGGGCGAGAGTGCAGTGGGCGGAGCCAGTCACCGGGTCCTCCGCGATGCCCACCGCGGGGGCGAAGAACCGGGACACGAAATCGGCACCAGGCCGGGACGCGGGCGCGGTCACGATCACCCCCCTGGTCTCCAGGCCGGCCAGTGCCACCGTGTCTGGCCGCAGCCCGGTGACGTCATCCTCCTGGGGCAGGACCACCATGACGTCGTCTTCGCCCTGGCCGGACCAGACCACCGTGCCGACACCGAGGGCGGGCAGCAGCCCGGCCGGGGGCGGGGCCGGCTCGGCCCGGCGGGCCGGAAAGTCCAGCACCAGCAGGCCGTCCTCGCGGCGGGCGATGAGCGGTCCGCTGACCGAATCGAACCGGACCGGCTCGGCGGGGGAGACCAGCCCGGCCTCATACAGGACGTGGGCACTGGCCAGGGTGGCATGCCCGCACAGGCCGACCTCTGCCACCGGGGTGAACCAGCGCAGGCCGTAGCCGGCGCCGCGGGGCTCGACAAAGGCCGTCTCGGACAGGTTCATCTCGCTGGCCACGGACTGCATCCACGCCGCGCCGGCCGGCCCGGCGAGCAGGCAGACCGCGGCCGGGTTGCCACCGAACACCTCGTCGGCGAAGGCATCCACCTGAAAGAGCTGCATGCCGGAAGCATACGAGCAGGTCAGCCGGCCGGGCCGAGCCCGGCCTGGTAGGCGAGGATGACCAGGTGCACCCGGTCCCGTGCGTCCAATTTGGTCAGCAGGTGGCCGACATGGGTCTTGGCGGTGGCCGGGCTGATCGCCAGCCGGTCCGCGATCTCGGTGTTGGACAGCCCGCTGGCAATCAGCGCCAGCACCTCCCGCTCGCGGGCGGTAATCGCGGCCAGCGCGGCCGGCGGGCCGGGGCCGGCCAGCCCGCCGCCGGGCAGACGGGTGCCGGCCGGTGCGGTGACCGGGCGGCGCACGAACTCGGCCACCAGCCGCCGGGTCACGCTCGGCGCCAGCAGCGCGTCACCCTCGGCGACCACTTTGACCGCGGCGACCAGGTCGGCCGGGCTGGTGCTCTTCAGCAGGAAGCCGCTGGCCCCGGCACGCAGCGCCGCGTAGACGTACTCGTCGAGGTCGAACGTGGTGAGGATGAGCACCCGGCTGCCCGCGGCGCCGCCCGGCCCGGTGATCTGGCGGGTGGCCTCGATCCCGTCCATGACCGGCATCCGCACGTCCATCAGCACCACATCCGGGCCGGCCCGGCGGGCCACCGTGACCGCTTCCGCGCCGGTACCGGCCTCGCCCACCACGGCCAGGCCCGGGGTGGCGGCGATGATGCCGCAAAAGCCCGCCCGGACCAGGGCCTGGTCGTCGGCGACGAGCACGCTTATGGTCACTGGTCCGCACCCGGCAGCGGGAACCGCGCCGCCACCCGGAAGCCGCGGCCGGGCAGCGGGGCGGCGGCGAAGTCGCCACCGCACAGGCTGACCCGTTCGGCCATCCCGGCGATGCCGTGGCCTGGGCCAGGGGCCAGCCCGGCCGCTGCCCGGCCGTTTTCGCCGCCCGGGTCGGTGATTTCCACCGCCAGGCCATCGTCCGCGTAGTCGATGCTGACCTGGCAGGAGTCGGCACCGGAGTGCTTGACCACGTTGGTCAGTGCCTCCTGCACGATGCGGAAAGCCGACAGGTCGACGCCCGCCGGGATCGCCCGGGCCTGGCCGTGCTGCCTGACCTGCACCTGCACCCCGGCCCCGGCCGTGCCGGCCACCAGCCGGTCCAGGTCGGCCAGGCCCGCCGCGGGCGCGAGCGCGGCCGTCTGGCCGACCTGGAC